>TARA_R110000824_G_scaffold50961_3_pt1 | contig 81167 bp, 73 predicted proteins | sample TARA_R110000824 | Tara Oceans TARA_R110000824 (sample SAMEA4397747) | marine metagenome | biome: Polar Biome; feature: [MES] marine water layer (ENVO:01000295) within the mesopelagic zone...; material: water (ENVO:00002006), including particulate matter (ENVO:01000060) such as...... | reverse complement strand
CGACGAGCCAGCGCCGGAACCGATAAGACGTTGCCACCATCGCTGCGGTGTAACCCCACCCGATAAAGCAGGGCGGTGACAGCACAGGTGAAGGTAAAACAAGCGGGCGTATTATGCCCGTCAAGGCGATTGCTTGCATCCGACTGAACTACTTTTTTTGCCGCCGCGGTTGCGCAAGCGGCGACGCTAGGCGAGAGAGCCAAGCGCTGCCCGTGCAAACAGCCGCTCAAGCCTCGACAATCTCAAAAGAGTGAGTGATCTCTACGCCGCCATTAACCAGCATGATCGACGCGCTGCAGTACTTTTCAGCGGAGAGTTCAACGGCGCGTTGAACCTGCTTCTCTTTCAATGCATGCCCGGTCACCACGAAATGCACATGGATCTTGGTAAAGACGGCGGGCACTTCATCAGCGCGTTCGGCGTCAAGTTCCGCGACGCAGTCGGTGACATTGGCACGCGCTTTATCGAGAATGTTCAAGATGTCAAAAGCGGTACAGCTGCCCATGCCCATCAACAGCATTTCCATGGGGCGGGGCCCTGTATTGCGGCCACCGTGGTCGGGCGGGCCGTCGATGACAACGCTGTGCCCGCTACCGGATTCCGCCACAAATTGACGGCCTTCTGTCCATTTTACCCGTGCTTTCACGCGGCTCTCCTCATCTAGGCGACGAAAGGTAAGTCGCGCAGCATAACATTTCTTGGCCTGCGCGCCTCTTCTCAGGAGCTCTTCTCAGGGGCTTTTCTCAGGGGCTCTTCTCAACGTCCCTGTTGTTCATCGCCGGTATTATTAATTATGGTCAGTGTAGGGCATCTCCCAACCGCCTTCGCAAATGGCTCGCTTACCCGCCACTCCAGGATTGTAAAGATAGACCCAGGCACGACCAAAGCGGGTGGCTATTTGCTGGCGGTCATACTCGCCCTGTGCAGGGGCGTCGATACGGTAGTCCTCCAGCCGGTCTAACTGGGCCAGCTGGTCAATGTTGACCTCATAAACCTCTATGCTAACGCCTTTGGATGGTTGCCACTTGGCGCCAGGGTAGGGGCCGATATCGTAGAGCGTGAGGGCGCGGGTGGTGTCGCTCCCCAGCCGCCTGGCGCCGTTTAACCAGTGGGCGTTGTTGAACCCCTGCTTCAGCGTGCCATAGACCGCTACGCGGGGCGTATCAGCGATTGCCGCACGTAAATAGTCCGGATGCATCGACTAGTCCTTCCCGCGCTGTCGTGGGAGTTGAAGCTGGCTTTCCAACGCCGCTAGCCGTTCAGGCGTTCCCACATCGACCCACTGCCCTGTGTAATGCTCACCGCTCACCCGTTGGTTATCAATGGCGGCCCTAAGCAGTGGCGCTAATGCAAAGGCGCCCTGAGGCTGTCCGGCTAACAGCGCTGGGTGAATCACACTGATGCCCGCATAGGTCAACCGCCCCGTGCTGGTTTGATTAACGCGCCCTCCCGCTAGCCCAAAATCGCCGTCGGGGTGGTGGGAAGGATTATCTACCAGCACCAAATGCGCTAAATCATCGCCCCATAGCGATTGCCGGTTGGGCAGCGCTTCGCACCAGACATCGCCGTTGATAAGTAGAAAGGGCGCTTCACCCAGCAGCGGTAGAGCTTGCTGAATGCCGCCACCGGTTTCCAAAGGCTCTGTTTCCCGGCTCCAATGAATACGCAGCCCGAAGGCATCGCCATTACCTAGGACATCAATAATCTGCTCGGCACGGTAGCTGACATTAATGACGACTTCATGAATACCCGCTTCGTGAAGACGCGTCAGATGATGCACGATGAGCGGCTTACCCGCGACGGGTAGCAGGGGCTTGGGGCAGTGGTCCGTGAGCGGTCGCATCCGCTTGCCGAGCCCCGCGGCTAGAATCATTGCTTTCATTGCGTCATTTCCGCTAGTCGTTTCATGAGGGCGGGGCGAAAGGTGAGCGTGACCCACTCAGCAAAATCAGCCTGCTCGGTCAGGAACGAAAGACTATCCTCCAGATGATCCAAAAAGTGTGGCAAGCGCTCAAGATAGCCATTTTTTTGATCGCGCAGCGTTAAACGGCAAAATATGCCCAGCACTTTCAGCGAGCGCTGAGCGGCCATGGCATGGCACTGGGTTAGGAAAGTGGCAAAATCGACCCGGCCGGGAAGGCGGCCATCGCGGCGGGCCTGCTGATAAAACGCGTTGACGAAGTCGCTAAACTGCTCATCGTTAAAGCGGCAGTAGCGCCCCCGCAACAATGAGATAAGGTCGTAGCTTAACGGGCCCGCTACCGCGTCTTGAAAGTCGATCATGAATAAACGCTGGTTGTGTACCATCAGGTTCATCGCATCAAAATCGCGGTGCACACTGACCACCGGCTGGGCCAGCGCTTGCTGAATAAGCTGCTCGCGCAGGGGTTGCCAGCTTTCGGGTGGCGGTAGCTTCAGCCAAGCACCCAGGCACCATTCCGGAAACAGGTCGAGCTCCCGGCCTAGCAGCGCCCTATCATAAACAGGCAATGATTCGGGGCTGGCGCGGTTTTGCAGCTCGGCGATGAGCGTTAGGGCCTGCGCATGGTACGCCTGTGTGATAGCGTCGTCGGTAAACAATTTTTGTAGCGGTGTGTTGCCCAGGTCATCAAGCAGCAGGAAGCCGTCCGCCAAGTTGGCGGCATGCACCTTGGGTACCGCCAAGCCTGCGCTGTGCCAACGTTGGGCGATGGCGACAAAAGGGTATGACTCCTCCTGTTCAGGCGGGGCATCCATTACCACTTGGGTAGAGCCGTCGGGTAATGTGAGGCGAAAATAACGCCGGAAACTTGCATCGCCCACGGCGGATGAAAGCGTAATGTCGGCCTTGGAAAGGCCGTTTTGTTGGGCAGCCCACGTGGTGAGGGCGTTAATCCGATAAGAGGACATGCAAGCTCCTTGCTGGTCGGGCATCATGCGGGCTGTATAATACCGATTCTGGATGCCAAGGATAACGAACATGGGCAAGCGATTTTCGCGCACGTTGCCAGTTGCGCATACGCTGATGGGCAGTTTGCTTGCTGGCGCCTCGTTTACGGCGGTGGCTCAAGCTCAAGACATGCCCGCGGAAGCGTTAGACTGGCAAGCCTGGGGGGAAGAAGAGGCGGCCAATCAATTGTGCCGGGGGCGCTATGTGATGCCCAGCTACCGCTTACCCGCGCAAGAGAACCCGGAAATCCTTTCGCTTGAAGCCAGCGAAGTGGATTACGCCGCCAATGGCGAGGCGTTGTTGCGCGGTGATGTGGTGCTGCGCCGCGGCAATGAAGAAGTGGAAGCGGAGCGCGTCTTTTTACCCGCCGACCGTGAGCAGGTCGATGCTGAAGGCAATATCGCCATACGTGACGGACGTGCATTGGTGCGCGGCGAGCAGGCGATGCTCAGGCTAAACGAAGACCGGGCGACGCTGGGTAACAGCCACTATGTGCTCTACGATCAGCACTTGCGCGGTCAGGCAAATCAGTTAGAGCAGACGGCAGAGGGCGAGTATCGTCTGCAGGACGCCAGTTTTACCACCTGTGACCCAGGCGCCAATAGCTGGCAACTGGTCAGCAGTGATATTCGATTGTACCAAGCAGAAGGCTTTGGCACCGCGCGTCATGCTCGTCTGCATGTTAAAGATGTCCCGGTATTTTACTGGCCTTGGCTACGCTTTCCCATTGATGATCGTCGACATACTGGGCTGTTGACGCCTTCTATTAGCATCTCGGCCGATAGTCTGGACTACACGCAGCCGTTTTATTGGAATATCGCGCCCAATCAGGATGCGACCATCACGCCGCGCTGGATGACCGACCACGGGTTACTGATGAACGGTGAGTACCGTTACTTGTTTGAAGAGAGTGCGGGCATTGTCGAAGGTGGCTATTTAAGTAGCGATAACGGCGGATCTGGAGGCGGTGAAAATCGCTTCGAAGGCGAGGACCGATGGTATGTAGATGCCCGCCATGCTGGTCGTGTTAACGAACGTAGTAATTACCAACTGCGCTACGGAGCGGCCAGTGATGGGCGCTACTTTGACGACTTTGGTGGTGAGTTCGGTAGTAATGATCGCGTTAGTATGGAACGCTTGGCGCAGGTCGATTACCGTGGTGAACGCTGGCAGCTAGATGCTCGAGCTCAAGGGTTCCAGCGGTTGGAAGACCCGCTCAACGAAAGCGATAAGCCCTTCTATCGCCTGCCGAGCTTAAGCGCCAATGCCAATTGGCAGTTGGGCAATGGTTTCTATAGCCAATGGCGTTCCAATGCGACCTATTTCTGGCGGGATGTGAACGAACAACGAGTGATTGAGCGTGAGGCCGCCACGGGTAGCCGTGTGCATTTAACACCAGCCCTGGGTTGGCGGTTTGAGCGGCCCTGGGGCTACCTGGAGCCGCGAACAGAGCTTTGGCATACCGACTATCAATTGGATTACGGCGAGCGCGACACGCAGCGTAGCGACTCACCCAGTCGCAGCATTGCGGTAACCTCGGTAGACAGCGGCTTGGCGTTTGATCGTGAGCTCTCCCTGGGGGCGCGTGACTATCGCCAAACCTTAGAGCCCCGTTTGAACTACGCCTATGTACCGCGCACCGACCAAAGCGAGCTCCCCGACTTTGATAGCAGCGAGCGCGCTTTCTCCTGGAATCAGCTGTGGTCGGCCCAACGCTTTTCCGGTACCGACCGCGTGGGCGATCTTAACCGGCTCTCTTACGGTGTGCAGTCGCGCTTGATTGAAGATGCTTCTGGTCGTGACCGGCTCTCGTTCGGGATAGGCCAGAGCGTTTACTTTGATGAGCGCCGAATTGATATTGAAGGCGATGCTGATACGCTACCGTCGCGCACCGATGGTGAGCGTTATTACCAAGCCACACGCGATAAATCGCCGCTGGTTACACGCATCGACTGGCAGATTAGCGACCGGTGGAGTACTGGCTACGATTTGCTCTACGACGATAACCGCGACCGCACCGAACGCTCAAGCGTGGATGTGCGCTATCGTCATCCTAAGGGCCACGTAGTAAACCTTGGCTACCGTTGGGAAATCCAAAATTTTGACCCTGGCGTAGAAGCTAGTGATGACAGCTTTCGCAACTACGATCGTGAGGAATGGGACCTGTCATTTGCGTGGAAGGCAAGCCCCCAGATTGATCTGATCGGCCGTTACATTCACGATCAAACTAATGACCGCTCACTTGAGCAACTCGCAGGCGTACAGTGGAGCGACTGCTGCTATGGCTTGCAACTAGTATGGCGGGAATGGGTCAATGACAATGACAACGCGCGTATCGATGATGACTTTAATGATCGCGGGCTATTTTTACGCTTCGTATTTCGTGGTTTAGGCGGCGTTGGTCAGGAAGCAGATAGCTATTTTGAACAGACCATTCCTGGCTATCGTCCGACTGCCCTGTAAATGACTTCCATAGAATGGCTAATGAAAGAGACGTTTGTAATGAAAATGAGAAAGCCCTTGCTAGGCCGAATGAAACAGCTCTCTGCGGGTAGCCTACTCGCCCTCTGCGTTGGCACTGGCCTTGCGTTGGCCCCGCTGACGCTCCAGGCGCAAAACTTCCAGTCCACCCAGCGCCAGGCATTGGATAGTGTCGTGGCCGTGGTCAATAACGATGTGATCATGCGCAGCGAATTAGATAATCGTATGGCGCAAATTGAGCAGCAGGCCCAGACGCAGGGCGGTAATCTTCCTCCCCGCTCCCAGTTTGAGCGGCAAGTGCTTGAGCGCATGGTGCTCGAAGAGATTCAGCTACAGATGGCGGAAGATGCCAGTCTGACTATTGATGATACCGAGCTAAACGGTCAGGTGCGCTCGATTGCCGAATCCAACGGCATGACGCTGAATGAGTTTGCTGATGCGGTGGAAGCTGATGGCATGACGCTGGCTAGCGTGCGCGAAGATATTCGCCGTGAAATGCTGATGCGTCAGGTGCAGCAGCGCCAAATCAGTAATCGTGTGACGGTTAGTGATCGTGACGTTGAGCGCTTTTTAGACCAACAGCAAGGGCAGACCGGTGAGCAGAACTTCATTGAAGAGACGCGGGCCCGCCACGTATTAATCGAGCTGACACCTAATCGCGATGAAAACCAAGCGCGTGCCCGAGCCGAAGAAGTGCGTCAGCGATTGTCTCAAGGTGATGATTTTGCCTCTGTAGCGCGCGAGTATAGCGATGACAGCGGCACTGCACTCAACGGTGGTGAGCTTGGCTGGGTGCGCCCAGGGCAAACCGTTCCAGCGTTTGAGGAAGCAATGCGTAGCCTAGGCATTAACCAGATATCACAACCGGTGCGCTCTCAGTTTGGCTACCACGTGATTGAGGTGGAAGAGCGTCGTCGTCAGAACGTTACCCAAGAGAGCCAGCGTGAGCAGGTGCGCCAAGCAATCTTCCAACGCCGTGCCAATGAAGAGCTTGAAACCTGGCAGCAAGAGATTCGCTCACAGGCTTTTGTTGATGTTCGTCTCTAATGGTAGCTGGTACTTCAAGGGCTGATAGCGCACTGCCAGTGGTCGTCACCACCGGCGAACCAGCGGGCATCGGCCCTGAACTAACGCTAATGCTGGCAGCCCGGGGGCTTCTGCCTCCGAATACCGTGGCCATTGGCGATCCAGAAATGCTGCGCCAGCGCGCAATTGCGCTGGGGCTGGATGTTACGGTGATAGAGTGTTCGGTGGGTGAGTGCCCAAGTGGCGACAATGCATTGCCTGTTTGGCCAGTTGCTCTTAATGCCCCTGCCTCGCCAGGTGTGCTTAATCCAACCAACGCCGATTATGTACTTGCCACCCTGGCAATGGCGGTCGATGCTTGCCAACGCGGCCTTGCCGCTGCCATGGTGACCGCACCACTACATAAAGGCGTAATTATTGACGGCGGTCACCCAGGCTTTACCGGCCATACTGAATGGCTGCGTGATGCCTGTGGCGTTGATGATGTTGTAATGATGCTGGCCACCGACGCGGCGCTACATGCGGCATCGCCAAGCTGGCAGGGTAGTGGCGATTTACGTGTTGCTCTGGTGACCACCCACTTGCCTCTGCGCAACGTCGCCGACGCTATTACCTTTGAGCGGGTCACTCGGATTAGTCGCTTACTGGAGGCTGATTTGCAGCGCCAGTTCGGGATTGCCAAGCCGCGTATTGCCGTATGTGGCTTAAACCCGCATGCCGGTGAAGATGGCCACCTGGGCCACGAAGAGCTGGATATTATTATTCCTGCGCTTGATGCCCTTCGCGCTGAGGGAATGGATATCCTTGGCCCGCTGCCCGCCGACACACTATTTACCCCGCGGCATTTGGCAGGTGTCGATGCGGTGCTGGCGATGTACCATGACCAGGGGTTGGCAGTGTTAAAATATGCAGGCTTTGGTCAGGCCGCCAATATTACCCTGGGCTTGCCATTGGTACGCACTTCGGTCGACCATGGCACCGCGTTGGATCTGGCTGGCAAAGGCGTGGCAGACCCCGGCAGCCTGAAAGTCGCTATCGCCCTTGCACGCCGTCTTGCCGTCCAGCGGTTGTCTGCTACTGTCTAGCGTTTGCTGCGAAATACTCCCGATTGAATCCGCACTCCAAGGAACACCGTTTGATGTCTACTGTGCCCCAACACCGCGCTCGTAAACGCTTTGGTCAGAACTTTTTGCGCGACCTTGGCATTATTTCGCGGATCGTTCGTGCCGTTGGCCCGCGCTCGACGGATCGCCTTGTCGAAATTGGCCCAGGGCAGGGCGCACTGACCGAGCCGCTGCTGGAGGCGGCAGGGCATTTAGAAGTCATTGAACTCGACCGCGATCTGATCCCAGGCCTGCGCGTGCAGTTTTTTAACTACCCCGACTTTGTGATACATGAAGGCGATGCGCTGAAGTTTGATTTTGCCGCGCTGAAAGGCGATGGACCTGCGCTGCGCGTGGTGGGCAATCTGCCTTACAACATCTCCACGCCGTTGATAATTCACCTGCTTGCCGCAGGAAGTGCGATAGAAGATATGCACTTCATGCTGCAAAAAGAAGTCGTTGAGCGTTTGGCTGCTGAGCCGGGCGGTGCTGACTGGGGGCGTCTTTCGGTTATGGCGCAGTACTACTGTAATGTGGAGCAGCTATTTATTGTGCCGCCGGAAGCCTTTGTGCCGCAGCCCAAGGTTGAGTCGGCCATCGTGCGCCTAACGCCTCATGCGACCCTGCCCCATACAGCAGAAGACCCCATGCTGCTGTTTGAGCTGGTGAAGCTTGCGTTTGGTCAGCGGCGCAAAACGCTGCGCAATAACTTTAAAGGGCACGTGAGTCCTGAAATCCTGGAAGAGTTGGGTATTGATCCTATCCGCCGTCCGCAAACACTGACGGTCGCCGAGTACGTGGCGATTGCCAATCGAGTCGCCGCCGATGAGCAGGCGAGCAGTGAGCGGGGCAGCCAAGCGTGAGTGGTCTTACTATCGAGGTAAACGTTGCGCCTAGCTACCGCGCCGATGAGTCCAATGATGCGGAGTCGCGCTACGTCTTCAGCTATATCATCACCGTCCACAATCAAAGCCCCCATAGCGTGCAGCTCATGGCGCGCTACTGGAAAATCACCCAGGGCAGCGGCGAGTGCCAGGAAGTGCGTGGCAAGGGCGTCGTCGGGCAGCAGCCGCTGATTGGTCCTGGTCAGAGTTTTCGCTATACCAGCCGTGCCATTCTGCAAACGCCGGTGGGAGTTATGGAAGGTGCCTATACGTTGCTGGACACGTCCACGCAACGCGCGTTTGAAGTGGCCATCACACCGTTCAGGCTGGCGGTGCCGCTCCAGCTCCACTAGCATTTTGCGCTAACCTGCTTTCCAGATGATCGCAAAGTCGCAGCGCCAGCTGTACCAGCGTTAACGTGGGGTTGGCGTGCCCCGCGCTGGCAAACACGCTGGAGCCCGCCACGTAGCAATTTTCCTGGGCAAACAGGCGGCAGTCAGGGTTAACGATACCCGTCTCGGCAACAAGGCTCATGCGCGTGCCGCCCATGTGGTGCCGCCCAGCAAGTTCACCTTCCGTGGGCAGTTGCACCGGCGTATCGGCAAGCCAAGCAGCCATCTGTAGCCTGCCCACCTCATTATCACGCAGGTATTCACCCAGCAGCAGCATGCTCTCGCGAATGGTATGGCGATCCAGTTCAGACTGCTGCCATACCAAGCGGCTGCGGGGAACGCCCAGGTCATCCAGCTCATCGCTCAGTTCGATACGGTTCTCAAAGCGCGGCTCCTGTTCCCAGGCGGCTCTTAACACCACGCCATGGATTACCTGCCCTTGGGCCTGCCAGACACGTATCCGCCCCGCCAGTGTAGGGGCTTGATCAGCGAGCTGATCAATCAGCGCCTGAGTGGTTTCAGCGTTCATACGGTGCAAGCGCAGCCCACAGTTGAGTATTTGACGTGAGTCGAGGGACGCCGCAGTGGGGGAGAGAAACACGTTGTATTCGTCGTCCAGCCCCAGCGCCGCTGGCTTGAACAATAGCGCCTTGCCTACCGTGGCGTGAGGGTGCTCCATCCAGTAGCGCCCCAGCGTGCCCGCCTGAGGTATTAGTTGCCCATTGGCTTGCTGGTTGCACCACAGCAACAAACGTGAGTTTTCGATGCCGCCGCAGGCGAGCACAAAATAGCGCGCATGTACCAAGCGATAATCCCCTTGGTAATTTTTGAAAGTGGCACTGGTGACGCGGTCATCTTGGGTTTCCAACGCCACTAGGTTGGCCGTTAAGCAACACTCAAGCGTCGTCGAATCGCGCAGCGTAGCGGCAAATTTATCTTTCAGTCGTGTCGGGTTGCCCAGAGAAAAATAGATACGTTTAAACCCAGCTCCAACGATGGATTGGTCTGCGGGCGGCGTCGCCAAGTCGAGTAACTTAGCGGCAGAGCGGTAGTAGGGTGAAAGCGCATCACGGCCAATGGGCCAAGCTGTCTCGCTGGCGGCTGATTTGGCGGTGAAGTCATAGTGATCCAGCGGACGACAGATGCCGCCCCAGTGATTGGTCGAGCCACCTAAATGGCGTAGGCGAGCGCCATATAAAGGAATATAAGGGTCGCCGATGGTTTCGCCTCGATAACAATCCTGAGATCGCTCGCTGTAATTGGCATCGCCACCTTCGCACAGCAGCACACGATGCCCCCGCTCTGCCAGGGTGACCGCCATGGAAATGCCTGCTGCACCCGCGCCGATAATGCATACATCCACGGCGTCACGCTGTTCGCTAATAGCCTCAAAATTGATATACATCAGCGGTCACTAGCCTTAAGCAACCAACCGTTCACCATCACCGGCGCGGTAGGTGGGGAAGTTTTAGCGGTAGATGCTTGAGTGATCGGCAAAAGCGTTGTAACGGGCAGCACGACGGTGCCAATGCCCGCCAGGGTAACCACCCGTAGTAGCCCACGCCGCGTATGATCCATACCCATATGAGTATTGTTTTCCTTAACAGTAGTGACGAGGCAGCGATCTTATGAGTGGCGATTTCGCTGCTGGCCGGTGTCTTGAGAACGCCAACGCGCATTTTTATAGTGATCCAGGTTCGCTATTTTCACCAGTGTTAATCGTCAAGATAAATAACCGACGGCAGGCAGAATAGGCAAGTGAGGTGGTAGTATTTAGCCCACTCATTTCATTAAAAAGGCCTCACGCATGAGCACCTATGCGATCGGCGATTTACATGGCTGTCATGCTGAATTCGTAGCGCTGCTGGAGAAACTCAGTTTTAACCCCACGCGAGATACGCTTTGGCTAGTCGGCGATTTGATTAATCGCGGCCCCGATTCTTTAGCTTGCTTGCGGGAGGTGCGCGCGCTGGGTAGCGCCGCAAAAAGCGTATTGGGCAATCATGACTTCCATTTGCTGGTCGTGGCCCGCGGCGGCGGTAAGCTTAAAAAAAATGACACGCTGAGCGATATTCTTGACGCCCCTGATCGCGAGGTGCTGCTGGATTGGCTTCAAAGCCAGCCCCTTAGCGTGTTTGAGCACCGAATACTAATGACCCATGCCGGATTGCTGCCCCAGTGGAGCGTTCCACAGGCCGAATCGCTCGGGCGGGAAGTTCAGGCGGCGCTGGCAAGCGAAACAGCGGGCGAGTTTTTAACCCAGCTATTTGGCAACCAGCCGGACAGCTGGCGCGATGACCTGGAGGGCATGGACCGGCTACGTTTGATTGTGAATGTGTTCACTCGGATGCGCTTTATTGATGCCCAAGGGCGTTTAGAGTTTGCCGCGAAAGAGGGGCTTGATAGTGCCCCGGAGGGCTTTCTACCTTGGTTTCAATACCCGCGTGCCGATGATATTCAACTGCTGTTTGGCCACTGGGCTGCCCTTGAAGGGGAGGCTCCTCAGGCGCAGGTGCCCGTCGAGGCGCTTGATACAGGCTGTGTTTGGGGCGGGCGATTAACCGCGCTAAACCTGGCTAATGGCGAGCGTACTAGCGTGCCCAGCCAACAGAGGGGGAGATAGAGGACACAATGGAAAAAATTGACACTAACAAACGGACTGACCCCCGTTTAGAAGGCCTACAGGTTTATCGTGTAGGCGGCGCGGTGCGTGACACTTTGCTGGGTTGGCCGGTTGTCGATAACGATTGGGTCGTGGTGGGGGCGACGCCAGAGGCCATGCGCAAGCGTGGTTTTAAGCCAGTGGGTCGCGACTTTCCGGTTTTTTTGCACCCAGAGACCGCTGAGGAGTATGCCCTTGCCCGCACCGAGCGTAAGTCTGGCCACGGCTATGCTGGGTTTGATGTTCACGCCAGCCCCGATGTCACGCTGGAAGAGGATTTGTTACGCCGTGACCTAACCATCAATGCGATTGCCCAGAGCATTGAGGGTGAGCTAACCGATCCGTTTAATGGGCAGGGCGATATTGAACAGCGTGTGCTGCGGCATATCTCAATGGCGTTTAGCGAAGACCCGCTGCGGGTACTGCGTACTGCGCGCTTTTTAGCCCGCTATGCATCGCGGGGATTCACCATAGCCGATGAAACCCTGGCATTGATGCGCCAAGTGAGCCACAGCGGTGAACTTGAGCATTTGGCCGCCGAGCGGGTGTGGGTGGAAACCGAAAAGGCGCTGGGCGAACCAAGCCCGGACGTTTATTTCACCACCCTTGAGCGCTGTGAGGCGCTGCCCATCTGGTTTCCCGAACTTATGGGTGCGGTGTTGTCGCAAGGTTTAGCTGCGCTTGATCAAACGCCGCGAAACAGCACGATAGCAGTGGCCCACTGGCGCTACGCGCAGTTGGTGTCACCGCTCACCGCCGAACAGCGCGATACTTTAGCAGCACGGTTAAAGTTGCCTAACGCCGTGGCCCAGCTTGCCCGCCATACCGCGCTCACTCATGCGCTGCTTGCCGCGCCACTGGATGGCCCGAACGTGCTGCATTGGCTGGAACGGTTGGATGGCTGGCGCAAGCCCGAGCAGGTCGAGGCGCAGTTGGCATTAGTGAGCGTGCTGGCGCCGGAACAAGTGGGGCGGCTTGGCAATGCTTGGCTAGCGGCTCGCGGGGTGGGGCCGCAGGCGTTAATGGCGGAAGGATATCAGGGAGCGGCGCTGGGTGAGGCAATACGCGTGCGGCGCGGGCAAGCCGTGGCGGTGGCGCTTGAGTAGCTGGTTATCGACGGGCCGCTGCCAAGCGAGGCAGCTCGTCTGACTGGGAGATCCAGCGGCCACGCCAGCTAAAGTCGACCGCCCAGAGGCGTTGGCTACCTAGTTCGAAGGTCTCCCATAGCGAAGCGTAAGAGGTACCGCATAAGGGGTGGCGCTCTGTGGGTAGCAATTCAGCAAGCGGCTGCAGCACAAACGCATTATGGGTGATTTCGCCGCGTGGCAGCGTGACATCATCAATGGTGCCGCAGAGGCAGCCCACGGTAAGCAAGTCGATATCCAACGCACGCGGGCTAAATTTAGCAGTGTCGGGAAGGCGGCCGTGCTCGATTTCCAGCTGCTTACTCCAGGCCTGAAGCTCCCCGGGGGGCCAATCACTGTGAAAAGCCACTACCAAGTTATAGAAATTGCGACTGTCGGTAAAACCCACCGGTTCGCTTTCAAACACACGTGAGATTTGCAGCGAGCCAAAGGTGTCCGCGAGCGCATCAAGGCAGTAGCGGATATGCCGGGTAGGGTAAATATTGCTACCTAAGCTGACAGTGACCAGCTTCATGCGCTGGGCTCCTGCGTTGCCTCTGGTAAGGCGCCGCGGGTAATTTCCAAACCGACGCTGACAGCGTTGGGCACTGCGCCGGGTTTACGCACGGTGAGGCGCAACCAATTGATTGGAAATTCTGTGCGCAGGTACTCTGCGAGGCGTTCGGCGAAAGTTTCGACCAGGGCGAATTGATGAGCATCGGCAAATGTCTGGATGCGCTGACAAATGGCCGCGTAATCCAGCGTAAGGCTTAAATCATCGGTCGCTGCCGCCGAGCGTATATCGGTTGCCAGCACCAAGTCCAAGCTCAGCGACTGCTGAATCGAACGCTCCCAGTCATAGACACCGATAACTGTGTCGACGGTTAACGCTTCAATCAAAATGCGATCCATCTGCCTTCCCCCAGCTGCAACAAGCGGGCGATTGTACGTTAGGATGGGGCTAAACGACAGCGAGCCAGGCTATCGAGACGGTCTATAAAGCGAGCAGAGCGCCATGGAATGGATAGTAGTGGGTTATTTAAGCGGCAGTTGGTTGGCAGCGCTGAGCGTTTGCCGCCTAGCGGGTGTGGGTGACCCACGCCAACATGGCTCGTTTAACCCTGGGTTTTCTAACGTATTGCGCCTTTATGGCCCCCGTTTGGCGGCCGTTACTCTGCTGCTAGATGCCTTAAAAGCCATGCCCGCTGTTTTAGGGGCCAAGCTTATGAACTGCCCAGTATGGTTGCAAGGGCTGGTTGGGCTGGCCGTGCTGCTTGGACACAGTTTTCCCCTATGGCATCACTTTCGTGGCGGAAAGGCAGTTGCCAGTGCGTTTGGTGTACTGCTGATATTGGTGCCCAATGTGGCGCTATTAAGCGCTGTCATTTGGGCGCTACTGGCGTGGCGGCTAAAGACGGCGGCGATGGCATCACTAGCCAGTGCTTTGGTGGCGCCGCTGATATGCGCTTGGCTAGCGCCTGCGTATTTTATGGTGGTCGGCGGCTTCAGCCTGCTGGTGCTGGCCCGCCACGGGCTCAATATTCGTCGACTTCGACGCGGTGAAGAGCCGCCGTTTCGCGGCTCCTAGAGCGCAGCTAGCTATCAGCGGCAACCGGGGGTATCAGTTGATCCAGCGGCCAACGGGGAGTCGCCTGCATTATGCCGTAGGTGTCGCACTCGCCCGCTGCCAAGCGTTGAGCGCCTACGTAGGCAATCATGGCGCCATTGTCGGTGCAGAAGCGTCCGCGTGGGTAGTAGGCGCGGGCTTGGCGTTTTTCACACTCAGCGTGCAGTCGTTCACGCAGGCGATGATTGGCGCTAACCCCACCCGCCACCACTAAACATTTCAAACCGGTTTGATCCAACGCTCTGCGGCACTTAATGACCAGCGTATCAACCACGGCTTCTTCAAAGGCGCGGGCTACGTCGGCACGTGCTTGGTCGTCGAGTTCACCGGCTGCCTCCAATTGGCGGATGGCGGTCATGGTGTGGGTTTTTAAGCCTGAAAAACTAAAATCGAGCCCTGGTCGGTCGGTCATCGGGCGTGGGAAGCGAAAACGCTTGGGATTCCCTTGTTCAGCTAGTCTGGCGACTTGAGGCCCACCTGGGTAGGCCAAGCCCAGCATTTTGGCAGCTTTATCAAACGCTTCACCCGCGGCGTCATCCACCGATTCGCCGAGCAGATGATAGCGACCCAGCCCTTGCACTTCGACCAACTGGGTATGGCCACCGGATACCAGCAGCGCCACGAAAGGGAACTCGGGGGGCTCGTCTTCCAACATCGGTGCCAGTAAATGGCCTTCCATATGGTGTACACCGAGCACGGGGATGTTTAACGCTCGTGCCATGCCGTGGGCGGTGCTGGCACCCACCATTAATGCACCGACTAAGCCCGGGCCAGCGGTATAAGTAATGCCGTCCAGGTCGTGACGCGTTAGCTTGGCATCGCTGAGCACCTGCTCAATCAGCGGTAGCAGTTTGCGAGTGTGGTCGCGAGAAGCGAGTTCGGGGACCACGCCACCAAATTCGGCGTGCATGGCGATTTGACTGTAGAGCGCGTCGGCAAGCAGCCCTTTGCCGCCGGTTAGCGAAGTGTCATAAAGCGCAACGCCCGTTTCGTCGCAGGATGTCTCAATGCCCAGAACACGCATAGATAAGGGACTCTCAAAGGATGTGCAAAAATATAAAGGTGAAAATCACAAGGCCAGTAGTCTAGCATTGTCGCTGCAAACGAGCGTAAGCATTTGCAAAGATGGCCAACGGCGACTAGACTACTGTGCGCTGTAAAACTGGGTCGTACACTGTATTCTGAACCGCAATATCGCAGTGTACGTACTATCCGAACTCAAGACTCCTTAAGGTAGGTGAGTGCTTAATGCCTTCTGTAAAAGTACGTGATAACGAGCCGTTTGACGTCGCCCTGCGTCGCTTCAAGCGTTCTTGCGAAAAAGCCGGTGTTCTTTCTGAAGTACGCCGCCGCGAGCACTATGAGAAGCCGACTGCTGAGCGTAAACGCAAAGCGGCAGCTGCCGTAAAACGCCACGCCAAGAAAGTCCAGCGTGAGCAAAAGCGTTTCGAACGGCTCTATTGATCCGTACCCGAGGGGGCCGGAGCAATTAGCTGGTCGTCTCAAGAGGGATGCCAAGCGGCCGCCACTAGGTGGCCGTTTGTTTTTGACTGTCGTTTTCAAAATCACCGCTTTTCAAGACCGTCGCTGTTTATGATGATCTGATCTGGCAATAGGTCTGATGACCTTAAGCAGTTTTTAAGATCAGTTTTTGAAACGATTTTTGAACATGGTTTTTTGAAAACAGTCTCGAAAGTTAGCGCTTTGCGCGAGGATGCCCGTAGTTCATGGCAGGCCAAATTCCACAGCGTTTCATTGATGACCTGTTAGGCCGCGTTGATGTGGTTGAGGTGGTCGGTGAGCGTGTGCAGCTTAAAAAAGCCGGCCGTAACTACTCCGGGCTATGTCCCTTTCATCAAGAAAAGACCCCGTCGTTCACCGTCAGTGCGGATAAGCAGTTTTATCACTGCTTTGGCTGCGGCGCTAATGGGAATGCACTACGCTTCTTGATGGAGTACGACAAGCTGCCGTTTCCCGAAGCGGTAGAGCAGTTGGCCGGGCGCTTGGGTATTGAGGTGCCTCGCGAAGGCGCTGACGACCCACGTGCTCAGCAACGCGAAAAGAAGCGCAAAGAAGGCGTTAACCTGCTCGAACTCGCCGCCAGTTTTTATCGTGAGCGATTGAAGATGCAGGAAGGGCAGCCCGCCCAGCGTTATTTGACGGGGCGTGGGCTCTCGGATGAGGTGATCAAGACCTACGGCATTGGCTATGCCCCAGCGGGTTGGGAGGCGCTGAAGCAGCATCTCAGTGAGCGTGGTATCGGTGAGCCGGTTCAGGTTGAGTATGGCCTGCTGATTCATCGTGAAGATACCGGGCGTACCTATGACCGCTTTCGAGATCGGGTCATGTTTCCGATTCGTGATTTGCGTGGGCGTACGATTGCGTTCGGCGGGCGGGTAATGGGTGATGATCAGCCCAAATACCTCAACTCGCCGGAAACACCCGTGTTCCACAAAGGCCGTGAGCTTTACGGCCTGTATGAGGCGCGCCAAGCCTCTAGCAAGCTTGAGCAGCTGGTTATGGTCGAAGGCTATATGGATGTGGTGGCGCTGGCGCAATTCGGTATTCATAACGCCGTGGCGACGCTGGGTACCGCCACTACGGAAGACCATTTGACCCGCCTGTTTCGACTGGTGAGTCGTGTGGTGTTCTGTTTTGACGGCGACCGTGCGGGAAGGCAGGCAGCTAGCCGGGCGTTGGAAACCGCGTTGCCGCAAATGATCGATGGCCGTGAAGCGCGCTTTCTGTTTCTGCCGGAAGGTGACGACCCGGATACTCTGGTGCGCCGTGAAGGCACCCAGGCGTTTCAGGATCGCGTCACGTGTGCCATGCCGCTGTCGGAGTTTCTGTTCGAGCAAGCGGCCCAAGGACGCGACTTAAATACGGTGGAAGGGCGCGAGCGATTTGCCAGCCAAGTGCTTGAAGCATTGAACAAAGTGCCTGATGGCATGCTCAAATCACTACTGCTTGAGTCCTTGGCGCAGCGTAGTGGGTTGGCGCAAGAGCAGTTGAAAGTGTTGCTCGAAAAACGTACCCAAGCGGCACAGCGCCATCTGGCGCAAGGGGAGCTGGAGCAGAGTGAGGCTGACTCGACTTCAGGAAGTCCCAGCGCGGTCAAATTGGCGTCTACTCAGCCATCGCGTTCCCGCTCTCAGGTGCTTTCTCCTGTCGGGCGTATTGTTCAGCTTCTGCTGCATGAGCCTAATTTGGTTTCAGCGCTGCCTGATCATTTAGAGTGGCTGCCAGAAGATGACGATACGCCGCTATGCCAAGAGTTGATTGCACTGCTTAAAGCAGGGCGTTATCGCAGTCCGCAGGTCGTGTTGGCGCATTTTCAGGGCAGTCAGCAGGGGCAAGCTTTGGCAGCCTTCGCTAAGCGCGAATTGTTGATTCCAAAGGCAGATAGGGAAGCAGAGCTGAATGGCTGGGTGGAACATCTGCAGCATGTTCAGCGTCAGCGTTCTCCGCAAGAGGAGTACGCAGCGTTGCTGGCGCAGGAGCGCGCCGGGCAAAAGCTAGATAAGGAGCAACGCCAGCGTTTGGCAAGCTTGGTAATGGAGCTTGCTCAGCGCCAATAAGGCGGTGTTTTGAGCGATGGGGTTGAATTCCTACCGTATCAACACCAGATATAAGGTCAGCCACCGAGCGTTGGCCTAACCGAACAACCTAACACACCTAAATGACCGCGCAAATACGTCGAGCTGGAAAATTTCCTGCTATTTACGCTATACTGTACGGCTTGTTGAGTTTAATCGATTCAGCGCTCCAGGTGTTTCATTCTTCTTCGTCGAGATAGGGTTTCTATGGCTGGAAATGCGCAGCAGCAGTCACGTCTGAAGGAGTTGATCGCACGCGGCAAGGAACAGGGCTACCTGACCTATGCCGAGGTCAACGACCATCTACCCGAGGATATCGCCGACCCGGATCAAGTGGAAGACATCATTGGCATGATCAACGACATGGGTATTAGTGTCGCTGAAGAAGCGCCAGATGAAGACACTTTGATGATGTCGGATCAATCCACGGACGAGTCCGCTGCGGAAGAGGCCGTAGCGGCCCTTGCCGCCGTGGAAAGCGATGTAGGCCGCACCACTGACCCCGTCCGCATGTACATGCGTGAAATGGGCACGGTTGAACTTTTGACCCGTGAAGGCGAAATTGAAATCGCCAAGCGGATCGAAGAGGGCACCCGTGAAGTGATGTCGTCTCTGGCCTATTTGCCGGGTGCCGTCGCGTCTATCTTGGACGCTTACGACGCCACCCAGGATGAAGAAGCGCCGGGGCGTCTTTCGGATCTATTTTCTGGTTTCATCGACCCGGATGAAGGTATTCCTGGTGTCGCTGAAGCAGAGGTACCTGAACCAGAGCCCGAGTCCGAGCTAGAAGAGGACGTTGAAGGCGAAGGGGATGAGGACGACGAAGATTCTACGGCCAGCGAAGGCGGTCCGGATCCTGAGGAGGCGCGTGCGCGTTTTGAGCAGATTCGCGAGCAGAACGCCCTGGTAGAAGCGGCGTTTGCCAAGCATGGCCGCGGTAGTGCTGAGCTGAAGGCAGAGCAGGCCCGCCTGGCCGTGCTTTTCTCACCCATCAAGCTGGTACCTAAGCACTTTGAGCGCCTCGTCGGCCAAGTGCGTATCAGCGTTGAGCAAGTGCGCGCCCAAGAAAAAGCGGTGATGCAGCTGTGTGTGAAGAAAGCCAAGGTGCCGCGTAAAACGTTTATCAAGTCGTTCCCTGGCAACGAATCGCGTAAAACGTGGTTGGATGATTTCCAAGCAGCGCAGAGCAAGTACGCTGACCGCCTTGAGCCGCTGCGCGCTGATATCGCCCGTGCCCAGCGCAAGATCGCCTTTGAAGAAGACATGGTGCAGCTCTCTGTTGCCGATCTTAAAGAGGTGAACCGCAAACTCTCTATTGGTGAGGCGAAAGCGCGTCGTGCCAAGAAAGAGATGGTTGAGGCTAACCTGCGCTTGGTGATCTCGATTGCCAAGAAGTACACCAACCGTGGTTTGCAGTTCCTGGATCTCATTCAAGAAGGCAACATCGGCTTGATGAAAGCGGTCGATAAGTTCGAATACCGCCGTGGTTACAAGTTCTCTACCTATGCCACTTGGTGGATTCGTCAGGCAATCACCCGCTCCATTGCGGATCAGGCGCGCACCATTCGTATTCCGGTACACATGATTGAGACCATCAACAAGCTCAATCGCGTATCACGCCAGATGCTGCAGGAAATGGGCCGTGAGCCGACGCCGGAAGAGCTCGGCGAGCGCTTGGAAATGCCGGAAGATAAAGTACGCAAGGTACTCAAAATCGCCAAAGAGCCGATCTCCATGGAGACGCCGATTGGTGACGACGATGATTCACACCTGGGCGACTTTATTGAAGACGGCACCATGCTGCTGCCGATCGATATGGCCACCGGTGAAGGTCTTATAGAAGCGACGCGTAACGTGTTAGGCGGCTTGACTGCTCGCGAAGCGAAAGTGCTGCGTATGCGCTTCGGTATTGATATGAATACCGACCATACGCTGGAAGAGGTGGGCAAGCAATTTGACGTGACGCGTGAGCGAATTCGTCAGATTGAAGCCAAAGCGCTGCGTAAGCTGCGCCACCCCAGCCGCTCTGAACCGCTGCGTTCGTTCCTCGACGAGTGAATGCCGCGAGAGGTAAGTGGTGAATAGCAAGCAGTAGCCGCTAAGATCAAAAAGCCCGCCGTTCAATGAACAGCGGGCTTTTTCGTGGTGGTGATCGGTACCTAGCTTAAGTGGACAGCTGCCGAGCGTTATAAATGCGGCGCGCCAATAGTAGTAGCTCTAAGGTGGCAATCAAAATTAAGCCATACCCGAGCAGCTCAATGATTTCTTCGGCGACATCTTTGAATTCGCGCGTGAAGCTGTCTTTGAGTACGGCGAGCCAAAACTCCTGGCGCCCATAGAGGCGCGAGAATATATAAGTGGTCAGCACGCCTGCCGTAAATAAACCAAAAGCGAAGGTGTTGCTGTAATGGACGAACTCCGCAAGAAAGTGTTGACGCTGCTTCACCACCCAGAAAAGTGTCGGGAGAATAATCAGCGCCACCAGCACCTTCCAGGTGTTTTCAGCCACATAGTTATCTAAAAAGTGATCCTGTTCGCGCACTAAAGAGGCGGCCACAAACGCTAGCAGCAGGAGGGTGACGGTGGGCCAGACTTTAAGCACTTGGCGAATATAGAACAGCATTGCACAGCAGGTGGCAAGCACCAATGTTTGCGTAAACTCGGTAAAGCCCAACTCAGAAAACCGTACTGAGGGGAGATAGAGTGCTTCTAAATAGGCGCCTTGGGCAATCGCACCGATAAATAATACGTACAGCACTGCACGCACTAAAATGGTTTGGAACCCTATTGGCCAGGGAGGGGGAGAAGACATACCGACATCCTTTGTGGGTAAGCAGCGTCGCAATTCGCATATATAAACATGCAAGGGTGAATGTTCATTATATCGTCACACTTATGTGTTCGCACGTCGATATTGCGGTTAATCACTCGACGTTTGGTCATCGTCCCTGCAAAGTGTCTATTAGACAGGCAATAACAACGTTGTGAGGCGTCATCGGCATGGCTATTAGTGTGTTTGATCTTTTCCGTATCGGCATCGGTCCCTCAAGTTCCCACACGGTGGGACCGATGCGCGCTGCTCGCGACTTTGCCTTGGCGCTGGGTGATGCAACCATCACCCGGCTGGTGGTAAGGCTGCATGGCTCATTGGCTGCTACCGGGGTGGGGCACGGTACCGATCAAGCGGTGATCATGGGGTTGATGGGAGAGGCACCCGAAAGCATCGACCCCGACACTGTTGCATCGCGATTAAAACAACTTGAGGAGGGTGAACCACTGTTGCTTGCCAATGGCCAGCAAATCGCCTTTGAGGTTGGCAGCGATGTGGAGTGGGATGAAACCTGCCTGCCGTTTCATCCTAATGCCATGGTGTTGAGCGCTTACTGCCATGACACACTGATAGCGACGAACACATATTACTCACTAGGCGGTGGCTTCTATGTTGATCAGGCCAAGGCGGATCAAGGCGAGGTGGATGAGGACAGTACGCCGCTGACATATCCCTTTAATACGGCGGAGGAGCTGCTCGCACTCTGCCGGCAGCATCAACTGCGCATTAGTCAGTTGATGCTTGAAAACGAGAAGGCTTGGCGTAGCGAATCGGCCATTCGTGAAGAGCTACTGACTATTTGGCACGCGATGAGTGACAGCATTGACAATGGCCTGCGTGCCACAGGGCATTTGCCTGGAGGGTTAAATGTGCGCCGCCGTGCGCAGTCTTTGCATCAGCAATTACTGAGTCCGCCAGAAAATCAGCGCCTGATTGTGTCGAGTTTTACTGTGATGGATTGGGTCAATGTATTTGCGCTGGCGGTGAACGAGGAGAACGCCGCTGGGCGGAGGATGGTCACCGCACCGACTAACGGGGCGGCGGGCATCGTGCCAGCCGTATTGGCGTACTATTTGAAATTTGAGCCCGACGCTAGCGAGGCGGATGTAGTGGAATTTCTGCTCACAGCCGGGGCAGTCGGCATTTTGTGTAAAAAGAATGCTTCCATCTCGGGCGCTGAAGTAGGCTGCCAAGGCGAGGTGGGCTCCGCCTGTGCAATGGCGGCCGCTGGGCTTGCCGAAGTGCTGGGCGGCACGCCGGGCCAAGTGGAAAACGCTGCTGAGATCGGCTTGGAGCATAATCTGGGGTTAACCTGCGACCCGGTGGGCGGCCTTGTCCAAGTGCCTTGTATAGAGCGCAATGCGATCGCCTCCGTCAAAGCCATTAATGCCGCGCGTATGGCGCTGCATGGCGATGGCGAGCACTTTATATCGCTGGATAAAGTGATTCGCACCATGCGCGATACCGGCCGCGATATGCAGGATAAGTACAAAGAGACCTCTAAAGGCGGGCTCGCCGTTAATGCTATTGAGTGCTAAGCAGCGGTTTCTTAACTAAGCGAGTCCTTGGGCAAGACGCTAGCAATATTGGCGACCAGATAATCTACCAACTGGCGTATTTTAGGCGATAGATGGCGGTGGCGGGGGTAGACCGCCCACACAGCAGTATCGTGGTGCTGAAAAGGCTCAAGCACGGCTACCAGCTCACCGCTTGCCAGATAGGGAGCCACGTAATAATCAGGCAACTGCGCCAAGCCCAGCCCTTTGCGAGCAGCATCTAACAGCGCCGGACCGGAATTACCGCTCCAGCACCCCTCGACACGCACTTCCCGGCGTTGGCCGTTCACTTCAAATAGCCAGTTAGGCCGTGAGCCAATCAAGCAGCGGTGTTGGCTAAGTTCAGCCAGGGTATGTGGGCGCGGCGCTTGGCGAAAATAGCCCTGCGAGCCGACGATATATTCGCGCCGGTCGCATAGGCGCCTAGCGATTAGGCTGGAATCCTTTAACACCCCCATTCGAATGGCAATGTCGTAGCCCTCTTCAATCAATTCCACCGGCCGGTTAGTGAAGTGCATATGCACGTCCAACTGAGGGTGTAGACACTGAAAGTCGTTAACCAGCGGGGCAATAAAACGCTCTCCAAACGTAGTGGCCGAGGTGAGTTTAAGCAAGCCGTTAGGCTTGCCTTGCAGTTCGCTAAGCGCTTGTTCAGCATCGCGCAGCCCATCAAAAAGATGACGACAGTGCTCAACGTAAGTAGCCCCTGCATCGGTCAGGCGGATTTGCCGCGTGGTGCGGTAGAATAATTGTACGCCCAGCTGATTTTCGAGCTGGCTGACCAAACGACTGATATGCGAAGTGGATACTTTTAAGTGGCGGGCAGCGGCAGAGAACGTGCCCAAACGCACTACCTCGACAAACGCTTCGATACGGCTCCAGTGCTGCATGTTGATTCCTTAGGTCGATGGCGATTGTTGCTGAGTGGCAATAATCTTATGAGTGTATCCCGCTTTATCTACTGCGCCTAGCTGACCTACACTGCTAGCATCGTTAGCGTATCAATGGAGTGTATAGCTTATGTCTAGCTTCTTATCTCAGTGGTCGCGCGGTGCGCTGGCCGTTGCTATTAGTGCTGGCTGTGCCGCTAGTGCTCAGGCAGAGCTACCTACGCAACAGCAAGAGCAGGCTCCCGGTTGGTTTCGTATGATGGTTGGGGAGCATGAAGTCACTGCTATCTACGATGGTCATACAGCGATTGATACTTCTTTGCTAAAAGGCATGGAGCAAGAAGAGATTCTTCGCCATCTGGATGCGCTATTTATTGATGCGGAAAGCGGCATGCAAACGGCGGTCAATGCCTTTCTTATTCACACGGGTGAGAACTTAGTGTTGGTCGATGCCGGCTCAGCTGCTTGCTTTGGCCCCTCACTGGGGCAGGTCGAGAGCAATCTGCGCGCTTCTGGCTACTCGCCTGACGATGTGGATACCGTGTTGATGACCCACCTGCATCCTGATCACGTGTGTGGTTTGGCCGATGAGAGTGGCGAAGCGGTCTACCCCAACGCTGAGCTGCGAGCGAGTCAAGCCGATGCTGATTTTTGGCTGGATGAGGAGCGTGCGGCTGCGGCTCCTGAGGCTAATCAACCTTTCTTCACCATGGCTCAAGACGCGGTAGCGCCATACCAGGAAGCGGATCGCTTTAATCCCTTCACGGCAGGTGATGAGGTGCTGATGGGTATCGTTGCACAAGATACCCATGGTCATACCGCCGGACACTCAAGCTTTATGCTCAATAGCGATGATGACGCTATGCTGGTATGGGGGGATGTGGTGCACAGCTACGGTGTGCAATTTGCCGACCCCACTGTAGCCATTGAGTTTGATTCTGACCCTGAGCAGGCCATTAGCACTCGAGAAGAGGTGCTCGAAAGTGCCGTTGAAGATAAACACTGGATCGCCGGTGCCCATATGCCTTTCCCCGGCATTGGTCATATCGTAGAAGATGAAGAAGGCTATCGCTGGCTACCGATTGAGTTTGGCCCGGTGGCAACTGACGAGTAAGCCTTAGTTAATATTTTTGCAGTAATGAATATTGAGGAGTCAACATGAAGTCACGCGCAGCTGTTGCACTGGAAGCGGGTAAGCCGCTTGAACTGGTTGAGATTGATGTTGAAGGTCCGAAGGCGGGGGAAGTGCTGGTTAAAATGGCCGCTACTAGCGTTTGCCATACCGATGCTTACACGCTTTCTGGTGCTGATCCGGAAGGTAATTTCCCCGCCGTCTTAGGTCACGAAGGTGCAGGCGTCGTTCAGGAAGTGGGCGAGGGCGTTACCAGCCTTAAGCCGGGCGACCATGTCATTCCCCTTTACACCGCTGAGTGTGGAAAGTGTAAATTCTGTCTATCAGGTAAAACCAATCTGTGTGGCAGCGTGCGCGCTACCCAAGGTAAAGGGGTCATGCCTGACGGTACCTCGCGCTTCTCCCTAGATGGCAAGATGCTCCATCACTACATGGGCACCTCCACGTTCAGTGAATACACCGTGCTGCCCGAAGTCTCCCTGGCGGTAGTGTCTAAAGAAGCGCCCATGGATAAAATCTGCCTACTGGGCTGCGGCGTTACTACCGGCATTGGTGCGGTACTGAATACCGCCAAAGTAGAACCGGGCGCAACGGTGGCGGTGTTTGGTCTTGGGGCTATCGGTTTAGCCGTTATCCAAGGCGCGGTGATGGCTAAAGCAGGACGTATTATTGCCATCGACGTCAACGCCGATAAATTCGAGCTGGCCAAGCAGTTTGGCGCCACCGACTTTGTGAACCCGAAAGAGTACTCAGACCCCATCCAGCAGGTCATCGTCGATCTGACCGATGGTGGCGTCGACTACTCCTTTGAGTGTATCGGCAACGTCAATGTGATGCGTTCGGCGCTGGAGTGCTGCCATAAAGGCTGGGGCGAATCGATTATCATCGGTGTCGCCGGGGCTGGTGAAGAGATCTCAACACGTCCGTTCCAACTGGTTACCGGACGCGTCTGGAAAGGCTCTGCCTTTGGTGGCGTCAAAGGGCGCAGCGAGCTGCCGGGCTACGTTGATCGTTATATGAAGGGTGAGATCAATATCGACGACTTCATTACCCACGATATGCCGTTCGAGAAGATCAACGAAGCGTTTGATTTGCTACATGCAGGTAAGAGCATTCGTACCGTACTGCATTACTGAGTATCATTGTTGAAACTGATAGCTAGCACGTTTAAAACGCGGCGGGGAGACCTGCCGCGTTTGCTGCATTTAAAGGAACCTGCCCATGAGCATGAGTGAAACTTTAGAACTGGTGTCTGCTAACCGTAGTTTTGGTGGCTGGCATAAGCGCTACCGCCATTACTCCCGTGCGCTGGATTGCGACATGGTCTTCGCCGTTTACTTGCCCCCCCAGGCGGAAAACGGGCGCGTACCGCTGCTTTGGTGGCTCTCAGGGCTAACCTGCAATGACGAAAACTTTATGCAGAAAGCGGGCGCTCACCGTATTGCCGCCGAATTGGGTGTGGCGATTGTTTGCCCTGACACTAGCCCCAGAGGCACGGATTTGCCTGGCGAGCACGAAAGCTTTGATCTGGGGTCCGGAGCTGGGTTCTATGTCAACGCGACTGAGGAGCCTTGGAAGTCTCACTATCGCATGTACGACTATGTGATTGAGGAGCTGCCTTCGGTAGTACGCCAGCACTTCCCGGTGAATGGTCGCGAATCCATTAGTGGCCATTCGATGGGTGGGCATGGCGCTTTGATTCTGGCACTACGCCACCCAGGTCGTTTCCGCTCAGTATCGGCTTTTTCACCGGTGGTGAATCCAATGAACTGCCCCTGGGGGCAGCAAGCCTTTACCGCTTATCTAGGTGAAGACCAATCACGCTGGCGCCAGTACGACGCCTGTGAACTGGTGGCTAATGGTGCATCCCGTCAGCGGCTATTTATCGACCAGGGCGAAGCGGATCAGTTCTTAGAAGAGCAGCTTCAGCCAGAGCGTTTGGAAGCCGTTTGTGAGGAGCACGATCATCCGTTAACACTGCGCCGTCAGCCGGGCTACGATCACAGTTACTTCTTCATTGCCTCGTTCATTGAGGATCATCTGCGCTATCATGCAGACCACCTCATGAAGCGTTAAGGATAACTGGATGCTCAATCGTTCGCTGCGCCGTTTTATGCGTCTGCTATGGCGGATTATATGGCGCGGCGTACTAGCGTTTGTGCTGGTATCAGTTGCGCTGGTAGTGATGTTTCGCGTTGTTCCTCCCCCGGGCTCGATGGTGATGGTTGAGCGCAAAATACAGAGCTGGGTTCATAGTGAGCCGATTCGTATACAGCGAGAGTGGCGCGGTTGGGATTCGCTCTCTGACAACGCCAAACTAGCAGTGATTGCCTCAGAGGATCAGCGCTTTCCGCATCATAGTGGGTTTGATCTTGTCGAATTGCGCCGCGCGCTGCAGGCCAGTCGGGACGGCGGAAGGTTACGCGGTGCCAGCACCCTGAGCCAGCAAACGGCGAAAAACGTGTTTCTATGGACCGGCCGGAGCTGGACGCGCAAGGGGTTAGAGGCATGGTTTACGCTACTGATCGAGATACTCTGGAGTAAGCAGCGTATTTTGGAAGTCTATCTCAATGTCGCCGAGTGGGATCGCGGTGTATTCGGGCTAGAGGCAGCGGCTCAGCACTATTTCGGTGCCTCTTCCAGCTCGCTGACGGAGCGTCAGGCCAGCTTGCTTGCGGCTATCTTGCCCAGCCCCTTAACTCGTAGCGCCGCGCGACCTGATGCACAGGTTGAACGGCGTAGTCAGTGGATTCGCCAGCAAATGCGCAATTTAGGCGGCGCGGACTATTTAGAGCATCTATAGCCAGGTGTGGCTGGCTTATGGGCTGGGGGCGTTTATAAAACGGCCTACTGCCAGCTTTCATCTAGTCGTATTTAGCGTCGTCGATGTCCGCCAGTGCTTCCAAATTCGGGTAGGAGAAATAGTAGCCTTGCTGCATAGGTATACCCAGTGCCAGCAGGCAGCGCGACTCCTCGCGGGCTTCAACACCTTCGGCAATTAGCTGAGTTCCCAATGTTTTGGCTAATGCTACCAGGCTACGGAGTATGGCTTGGCGGCGATTACTGCTGTCGCAACCCATTACTAGATCGCGGTCGATTTTCAGCGTATCGGGGCGCAGGTCGGTAAGTAAATCAAGATTGGCGTAGCCGTTACCGAAGTCATCCAGTGAGGTGGTAAATCCCATCTCGCGGTAGCTCTCAATAATAGAGCGCATATGCAGGCGGTCATTAACCCGCTCGGTTTCAGTAATTTCGAAATTGATCTGCTCGGTGGGCCAACCTACGCGGTTTGCCGTTTCAAGCGTGGCTTGAATACAGGCTTCAGGTTCGTAGACCGCGTTGGGTAAAAAGTTAATCGAGAGCCTTTCCCGCATCCCCAAATCGCTGGCAAGTTCAATCGCTTTAATGCGGCATGCCTGATCAAAGCGGTAGAGTAAATCATCGGTGACCTGATCAAGAATGGAAAAAGCAGATTCCCCATTAGGGCCTCGCACCAAAGCCTCGTAATAGATGATTTCTCGTTGACTGACGTCGACAATCGGCTGAAACGCCATCGTAAACGCAAATGGTACCGGCGAATCGCAACGGTTACAGTGTCCGTTCACCCTGGCACAGTGGTGTTGTGCTGACATATTTATCCAAACCCTGGTCTACAAAACCTTGTTATCGTTTAGTCGTCCCATGGGCGGGTTTTCGAATCACCATCACTACCCCAGTGATGGCAATCACCATTCCCGCAAGCCCCAGTAGAGGTAGACGTTCGTCAAACAGCCACCACGCCTGAAGCGCCGTGACAGGTGGCACAAGATAAAAAAGACTCGCTACCCGCGAGGCTTCCCCCTTTTTAATCAAGGCCATAAGTAACAGGATAGCGGCAATTGAGAGAATCAACACCAACCAAGCAAGGGTTAGTATAAAAGTACTACTCCATTCCACCTGGCGTGTCTCAAATAGTAGTGCGCCACTCCCTAGTAGGACACCTGCCGCCAAGTATTGGATAACCGCCCCAGAAAGCAGCGGCATACTGGTGCAATATCTTTTCTGATAGAGCGTACCCAATGAAATGCCCATTAATGCGGCGGTGACGCACAGTAAAGCGCTAATACCGAAGCCATCAAAGAGGGATTCACCAATCTCTAACTTACTGCCGAGGACTAAGCAGATTCCGATTAAACCCAGGCTCAACCCCACCCACTGAAGCCGTGTCAGCTTTTCCCCTAATAGTGGTCCAGCAAAGGCGGCGGTCAAAAGCGGCTGAAGACCGACAAGCAGCGCCGCTAGCCCGGCTGGCATACCTAAGTAAATGCCATAGAAGACGCCACCCAAGTAAGCGCCGTGGACTAGAAAACCCGATATGGCAATGTGTGTCCATAACCTAGGCGATGTTGGCCAAGGAATACGCATTAAAAGTGCCAACGGGATTAACAGCAGTAAGGTCAGCACGAAGCGTATGAACAGAAATGTGAAGGGTTCAGCATAAGGCAGGCCAAATTTTGCGCCGATAAAGCCTGTACTCCAGAGAAGAACAAAAATAGCAGGCATAGCCGCCAAGCCCGCAGAAGAGAGATCGCTGTATTTTAAGATATTGAATTTGCTAGTCATTATTTTTCCGTGGTGGCGTGTTTAGATCATCGCTTTGATACATATGATTCTTTTTGTTACTAACTCTTACATAATAAATTGAACCTGCTTGAAAACAGCGCGTCACAGTGGGCACATACATAACGCAATATTGAGGTTTATTACTATGCAACGTATGACTGCTCTGTTCTCTGCTGCCCTGCTCGCCACTGGTCTAATGACGGCTACTGCTCATGCCCAGCAAGATCAGGAACCGGCACAAGATCCAATGGCAACTCAGCAAGCAGCACCTGCCCAGGATTTCTCTGACGATCAGCTCCAGCAGTTCGCCGATGCTTCTCAAGAAATTGCGGTTATTTCTCAAGAATATACCCAGCGTCTGCAGGAAGCGGAAGATGAATCAGCGCAGCAGGAAGTGCGCACTGAAGCTAACGACCGCATGATCGAAGTGGTCGAAGACAGCGGCTTAGATGTTGATACCTTCAATGCAATTGGTCAATCTATTCAGCAAGACCCAGAAATGATGCAGCGTGTTCAGGAAATGGCTAGCCAATCCTAAGCTGAGTCATTGATATCAGCTGATAGCCTTCTAGTGTAGCTAGTTTACTAAATTAATTAGCCACGTAACTATCAGTTCGGCTTCGGCCACCAAAGCCCGGTGCTTATTGCATCGGGCTTTTTCATGTTGGCTTCTTCAATAATGAATCTTTTCAACAAGGTCGCCTTATTGTGCATCGTGGGTTTACCTTACCTAGCCTACCCGCCACACTTTACGTTATATGTTGATTATTCAGTCAATTGACCGGCAAGCCTAAGGAGTCCGTATGGATGTCGAACTGCTAGAAATACGCCAGCATATGGGGCGGTTTCCCCCGTTTGATGGGCTGTCGGATGATCTTCTCGATGCCATCGCAGAACAGGTGGAAGTGAGCTATTTCAAAACTGGAAGTAGTATTTTAGAGCTCAATGAGACGTTAAGTGACCTTTGCTATATTCGCAGTGGCGCTGTAGAGGTCTATCGTAGCCAGGGAGAGCTATATAACCGCCTGGGTGAAGGCGATATTTTCGGTCACTTCAGCCTGCTGCGTAACCACAAAGTGCGCTTCCCAGCCCAAGCGATTGAAGATACTTTAATCTACTTTATCCCTAACGCAGTCTTCCAACGTCTGTGTGAAGAAGATGACCATTTTGCTGATTTTGTTGAGCTAGAACGGCCGCGGCTAGAAACCGCCGCCGAGCAGCAAAAGAAATCCAATGACATGATGGTCACGCGGATACGCAAACTGCTGACTCGATATCCGGTAATGGTTGAAGTTTCTACCAGCGTTCAGCAAGCCGCTCAGCAGATGAGCGAAGCCCAAGCCTCTGCGCTATTAGTATTGAAAGAGGGGAGTGACAACCCACGCTTCAGCTTCAAAGACAGCGAGGGCCAAACATGGCAGATGTGCGGAATTTTGACCGATAGTGATTTTCGCACTCGCATTGTGGCTGAGGGGCTATCGCCACAAACTAAGGTGGGCGAAGTGGTTTCCTCGCGCTTAATTACTATTCAATCAGATGCCTCGGTCTATGAAGCCATGCTGACGATGCTGCGCAGTAATGTGCATCATCTGCCTGTGCTCTATCGACAGCGTCCGGTAGGCGTCGTGCATCTTTCCGATATCATTCGTTATGAAACTCATAGCGGCCTCTATCTGGTTAGTAATATTTTTAACCAATCCAGCGCCCAAGGGTTAGCACGCTTAGCGCCGGATGTACGCGCGGCGTTTGTACGAATGGTGCAAGAGGGAGCCAATTCTCAGATGGTGGGTAGCGCGCTTTCCACCATCGGGCGTAGCTTTACCCGCCGACTGCTAGAAATGGCCGAAGCGGAACTAGGTCCGCCGCCAGTGCCTTACTGCTTTATGGTCAATGGGTCCATGGCACGTAATGAGCAGAGCATTGTTACCGATCAAGACAATGCGCTGATCCTCTCCGATGAGTTTGTTCCCGAACAGCACGACGTTTACTTTCACGCCTTGGCGAAAATTGTTAGCGATGGTTTGGACGCCTGCGGCTATACCTATTGCAAAGGTGACGTGATGGCGACCAATACGCAGTGGCGCCAGCCACTAAGTGTATGGAAGCGCTATTTTCAGGATTGGATGGCCAATCCGACGCCAGAAAGGCTGCTACACAGTTCGATATTTTTTGACCTGGATAGCTGCTATGGCGAAGACCACTATGTGGAAACGTTGCAAGACCTGATTGCTGAAACGGCACCCAAATCGCCGCTATTTTTAGCCGCCATGGCGCGAAATGCCTTAAACCGTACACCGCCGTTAGGATTTTTCCGCACCTTTGTTATGGAGCAGGACGGCAAGCATAACAACTCCATCAATCTAAAACGCCGGGGCACCGCACCGATGGTGGATTTGGTACGTATCCATGCCTTGGCTTGCGGCTCCAAAGCGCAGAACTCTTTCCAGCGTTTGAATGACATTGGAAACACCCAGTTATTAGCGACCGGGATGAGCGACAAATTGAGCTATGCGTTTGAGTTTCTGTGCATGTCACGACTGCGCCATCAAATGATCGACCTGCAAGAAGATCGTCTACCGGATAACAATATTGAACCGGAGAATGTCGAGGATAGCGAGCGCCACACCCTGAAAGACGCTTTCCAGGTGCTTAGCAATGCGCAAAAATTTCTGAAGTTCCGCTACCCGATGCCCGCTCAGCGGCAGGGGCGCTGAGATGTTTGGAATACGACCACGTCAAAAAATCATTCAGGCTGATTGGGCGGGCTATATGGCCCAGCGGGCTCAGCAGGCAGATAGTTCGGCGATCCAGCAGTTTTTCAGTACCCCGCTGCCTGATCCGGAAACCCCGATTGCCGAGGTGCCTATGGTGGCACTTGATATGGAAACCACCGGGCTGGATGAGCGGCGCCATGCCATTGTCAGTATTGGTCTTGTGCCGTTTACCCTTAATCGCATTAAGCTTGCCGAGCGGCGCTACTGGGTGGTGAATCCTTCGCGGCCGCTGGCGGAAGCCTCGATTGCCTATCATCACATTACCCACTCAGAGATTGCCCAGGCGCCAGATTTAGACGTGATATTGGATGAGGTGTTAGCGGCGTTAGCGGGTCGATTAGTCGTCGTTCACTTCCGCAATATCGAGCGGCCTTTTTTAGATGCCGCTGTCAAAGCTCGCCGTGGGGAAGGGGTGCTGTTTCCGATGATCGATACCATGTCGCTGGAGGCGCGGCTCCATCGTCAAACGCTTTGGGCACGTTTTCGTCGTTGGTTGGGCCGCCCACCGGTTTCGATACGTTTGCACGCTAGCCGCGAACGCTATGGTTTGCCTGCCTATCAAGGCCACCACGCCCTGGTGGATGCGCTGGCGACGGCAGAGTTGCTACAGGCACAAATTGCCACCCATTACCGGCCCGATACACCCTTAAAAGATATTTGGTGTTAAAGGCTATCAATAATAAAACGGGCAACCCAGTGGGTTGCCCGTTTGCTTTACGGCGTAAGTAGACCGAAGGCTTAAACCGCTTTTGGCTCGCTCATCAACCCTTTGATAATGGCATAACACGCCACTAGCAATATGATGGTGAACGGGAAGCCGGTTGATACAGCCATGGTCTGGAGTGCCGTTAGGCCACCACCGAGCAGTAGTGCAATGGCAATCGCGCCTTCAATGATCGCCCAGAACACGCGCTGTGGTTTCGGTGCATCGACCTTACCGCCCGCGGTAATCGAGTCGATAACCAGCGAGCCGGAGTCAGAGGAGGTCACAAAGAAGATAATCACCAAAATGATCGCGATGAACGAGGTGATTTGTGACAGCGGCAGCTGCTCCAGCATGATGAAGAGCTGCAGGTCGACGCCAGCGTCACGTACGGCTTCAATACCCTGGCTGACATATTGGTCAATGGCGGTGCCGCCGAAGGTGGTCATCCACAGTACAGATACCACAGAAGGCACGATCAAGACGGATACCAGGAACTCACGAACGGTACGACCACGCGATACCCGGGCGATAAACATGCCGACATACGGAGACCAGGAGATCCACCATGCCCAGTAGAAGGCCGTCCAGCCTTGGCTGAAGTTGGCATCTTCACGGCCAAATGGGTTTGATAGCGCCGGCAGGTGAACCGCATAGTTCCAAAGGTTCTCAAAGAAACCGGTGGCAATCAGCAGCGTAGGGCCAACCGCGATCACAAAGAACAGCAGTAGCGCGGCCATGACAATATTGATTTTGGACAGCAGCTGCACGCCCTTATCAACACCCGCTAAGATGGAGCCAATCGCGATGATCGTAATACCAACGATCAGCAGGATCATGGTGATATCGCTTTCCGGCGCGCCGAACAAGTAGGTAAGGCCTGCAGCGGCCTGAGTGGCACCTAAGCCCAGTGATGTGGCTAGGCCAAATAGAGTGGCGAAGACGGCCAGAATATCAATGATATGGCCTGGCCAGCCCCAAACACGCTCACCCAAAATCGGGTAGAACACTGAACGCATGGAGAGCGGCAGGCCCTTATTGAACGAGAACAGTGCTAGCGAAAGCGCCACGACCGCGTAAATTGCCCAGGGGTGAAGGCCCCAGTGAAAGATCGTGGCCGCCATGCCTAGTGCAGCCGCCCCTGCGGCATTACCCTCAGCGCCCGCCAGCGGAGCCCAGTCTCCACCGTCAAAGGATGTGCCAAAGTGAGTCAGCGGTTCATTGACGCCGAAGAACATCAGGCCAATGCCCATGCCCGCGGCAAACAGCATTGAGAACCAGCCCATATAGGTAAAATCAGGCTTGGCATCGGCCCCACCAATGCGGATTTTACCTAAGGGAGAAACAATCAGGCCTAAGCACAAAATGACGAATATATTAGCAGCTAAAATAAAGAACCAAGCTAGATTGCCGGTCAAGAAGCCGAAAATGGCGTCATAAATAGGCGCAATAGTGTCTTGCAGCGCAAGTGTTAGCACCACAAACAGCAATACAACGACTGCCGAAATGCTAAACACCTTCCCGTGCAGGTCAAGATTGAGACCCATGGTGTTCGTGGTGATGTTGTCTTGCCCGATGACATAATCGGTGTCAATCAGATTCGCCGCACCCTGTGGGGCAGGTATGCCTTCAGAGACCTGCTCTTCAGGGGGGCGTTTATCGTCGTGGTTATCCACTGGAGCCTCTCTATTTCGATCAAGGTATGTCGATCAAAAGATGTTGAACAAAAACCAAAATGTGGTCATCAACCAACATTGCATGGCGTGCGTTAAGGCGCACAATAGCAAATCTGCAAAAACAGTGTTCAACGCATTGTGAACCATAGCGCTTAATACGGTGCTTAACACAGTACTTAACACTGTACTTAACACAGCACTTAAAACGGTACTTACAACGACAACAGAGGGCCGAAGCCCCCTGCTATAGCTTGCTCGTATAGTTTTAGCTATCGAGCCACTGTTCCACTACATCTTGGTTATCTTCAACCCACTGCTTCGCATTTTCGTAGGGGTCGCTGCCATCTTCCTGGTTCATCAGCATGACTTCCCCCATCTGCTCTGGCGTCCATTCGAAAGCATCGAGAATGGCATAGGCTTCTGGCATGTCTTCTTCCAGGCCTTCGCGAACCGCGGTATGGATCTGCTCTGCGCCACCGTAGACATTTTCAGGATCTTCTAGGTATTTGAGGTCAAAGCGGGCGAACATCCAGTGAGGCGTCCAGCCGGTAACAACAACGTTTTCTTCGTTATTAATGGCACTCGAAAGCGCTGCCGTCATCGTGGCGCCACTACCGCTACGCAGTTCCAGGTCAAGGTCATAGGTATCCACAACCTCTTCGGACAGCGACATTAAGCCTGCGCCGGGGTCAATACCGATGATCTCGTTATTAAAGCTGTCAGCGTTATCGTTAAGGTCAGCAATGGAGTCGACGTCGGTGTACTCAGGTACAACGAGGCCTAGCTTGGTGCCGTCCAGGTTGGGACCCAGGTCTTCTATGCTATCACCCAAGCGTTCCATGTAATCGGCGTGAGTGGTTGGCAGCCAAGCGGCAACGATAGCATCCGCATCGCCAGAAGAGAGCGCTTGGAACATGGCAGCAGCAGAAAGTGAGGTGAGATCCACCTCATAGCCTGCTTGCTCAAGTACTGCGGCAACCACGTTGGTGGAAGCAACTTCAGATGACCATTCGACGTAAGCCAAGTTAATGGTGCCTTTCTCTTCCTCGGCTTGCGCTGTACTGCTGATAGCGACGCCTGTACCAGCAAACAGTGCCAGTGAAGCGATACGAATACGGAGGTTCAATGTGCGATGTTTCATTCACTTTCTCCCTTGGGTATACATTTATTAATGTGACGATTTGCTGCCAAACACAGCATGCTTAGCCAGAAGCGACTTAGCAAGCGGTTGGCTCAACGCAGTCGCTTCTGCCGTTTTGCTTAATTGATGCATTTTTCCGGTTATCGGGTCTTTCTCAGTGACTGCGTCAAGCGGTCAAGCAGCATGGCTAGAATAACCACCGCAATGCCCGCTTCAAAACCATCGCCAGGACGCAGACGTTGAATAGCGCGCCATACTTCGCTGCCCAAACCATCCGCACCGATCATGGCGGCAATCACTACCATGGAGAGCGCCAACATGATGGTCTGGTTGATACCCGCCATGACTGTGGGTAATGAAAGCGGCAGCTGTACTTTGAACAGTTTCTGACCCCGTGTAGCGCCATAAGCATCAGCGGCTTCGATGAGCTCTACAGGAACTTGACGAATACCCAGCGTGGTAAAGCGAATCGCCGGTGGCATCGAGAAGATGACCGTTGCAAAAATTGCTGAGACGGAGCCAATGCCGAAAAACGGAATCGCGGGAATCAAATAAACAAACGCTGGCATGGTCTGCATAAAGTCCAGAATCGGCATTATCACGCGGTAAAGCCGATTGGATAGCGCCGCAGCGATACCCACAGGTAATGCAATGACCACCGCCACCATGGTGGCAAATACCACCAGCGTGAGCGTTTCGATCATTGGATTCCAAAGGTCTAGGTTCCAAATCAACGCTAAACCAGCGACAGCGCCTATTGCTAAGCGAACGCCCGCCAGTTTCCAGCAGAGCAGGGCTATCAAACCGAGCAGTGCCCACTCAGGCAGCCACATTAGGCTGTCGTTTAAAAAATCAATGCCGGTTTGAGTGAAGCGTGAGATGCCACGGGTAACCAGGGAGTATTCACTGGTCAACCAGGTCAGGCCGCTTTCAATCCAATCACCTAGCGGGATGCGTGGGATTTCCATTATTGCTCTCCTGCTCGTGCCAGTTCATCAAGTACTGCGCCTTTTACCACCACGCCAAGCAGTTGCTCTTGCTGATCAATCACGGCGATAGGGAAGCTCTTTTCACTAAACATGGCAAACAGGTTATGCAGCGGCTCATCCATAGGGACTTTGCGGAAATCTTGGGTTAAATAGGGAATGATTGAATCAGACCCTTCTTCAATCGCGCGGCTAGCGGCATCCACCTCCAGCAGGCCGAGCAGACGACGGTCGCGATCAACGACGTAGATAGAGTCGATAGTGTGGTCGCGCATACGGTGCAGGGCGGTGCGCGGCCCATCGCTTTCGCGGGCGGTGGTGCGTAGCGGACGCATGGCGCTTTCAGCGGTCAGAATACGTGACCGATCAACCCCTTCGATAAAGCGCCGCACGTAGTCATCCGCCGGCTTAGTCAGAATTTCTTCCGGCGTGCCGATCTGCACCACTTCACCATCTTTCAGCAGCACGATGCGATCGCCAATGTTGAGCGCCTCATCTAAGTCATGGGTGATGAAGACGGTGGTCTTTTGCATTTTGGATTGCAGTTGCAAAAGCTCTTGCTGCATGTCTTTACGAATTAGCGGGTCGAGTGCGGAGAAGGCTTCATCCATTAACAGCACGGTGGCATCGTTGGCCAATGCACGGGCTAGGCCAACGCGCTGCTGCATGCCGCCGGAAAGTTGATTGGGGTAGGCGTCTTCCCAGCCCTCCAAGCCAACCTGTTTCAGCGAGTCATGAGCAATCTTGTGTCGTTCTGCTTTCTCTACGCCGCGAATTTCCAAACCGAACTCGGCGTTTTGCTGCACAGTGCGGTGAGGAAATAGCGCGAAATTCTGAAACACCATAGAGAAGTGGCGGCGACGGCACTCCAGCAACGCTTTCTCTTTCAGCGTCGGGATATTTTCACCGTCGATGACGATCTCACCTTCGGTCGTTTCAATCAGGCGGTTAAGGCAACGAATCAACGTCGACTTGCCTGACCCTGAAAGCCCCATGATAACCAGCAGTTCGCCTTCATAGACATCAAACGAAATATCCGATAGCCCCAGCGTCTGGCCTGTTTTCTCCAGAATTTCCGGGCGCTTCATTCCCTGGTTACGTAGCTCGATTGCTTTTTGAGGGTGCTTGCCAAAGACTTTGCTTAAGCCGCGCACTTTAATTTTGACGGGTCGTGTCTCGTCCATCGGCGGTGCCTTTTTGTTGAGCAGAATGAATGTGCATTGATGGCAGCGTTAGCCGCGGCACAACGTCATTCATAAAAGAAAAGATAACTTGTGTTGGTTAATTTATTAATAATTATTATACATAGGTAGGGCCTATGTGTCACAACGGCTCGCTCAACGGGGCAATTAACGCTACATGTGTCATTTTTTACCCACCTGATTTCGATCAGCTGCCGTCGATGCTGATATTTATTATTTTTTTAACGTTATGATTTTAAAGTTTTTGTTTTATTTATGTGGAAGTTGGCACATTAAATGAATGTGCTTGGTAGCCGAGTCACTATTTGTATAAGCCAAATTTTCATTTAATCAGGTGAACGTTTTATTAATTATATGTTGCAGAGTAGAGATTAACGGTTTCATCAATGGAGGTGGGTGATATGGATAATCAACATGACCAAATTGAAAGTCGGCAAGCTACTAAGCGCCCACGTTGGTTAACGATGTGCATGATGGCAACAGCAGCAAGTGTCATCGTATTGGCTGGTTGCGGCGATAATGAAGAGCCAGCAACGCCCGCGGAAGAGCCTTCTCCGCTGGAGCAAGATGCCACCACTGAACCTGAACCGAGCATGAGTGAAGAGCCTGCAATGGAGCAAGATTCAGGTTCAGAAGGGTCCATGACTCAAAGTTCAGGCGCGGAATCTGAAGAGCCTATGGCGTCTGAAGAGCCTATGCCTGAAGACACAATGGCTGAGCCTGCCACGGGGACAATGAACCCCGAAGAAGATGAAGCGGGTTTCGGTGAAGGCACTGATCCGATGCCGGGAGACAGTGAAGATACAGATACAACCCCAGATGACGATGGTGAGGAAACCAGTAATCAGTAATGGCTAGCCATTAGTAATTGTTAGTGTACCGCTCCCTACGATGGTAAATCGCATCAGCTGTCTGTTCCCTGCGGCTGCTCCACACGGTTTGCCATCCTTTCCGCCCCCGCGCCCGCGGGGGTTTTTTTAATATTTAGCACATCTCTAGCCTTGCCCATGGTCTATCCTAGCTCGTGCTCTCATAAAGCTAATTTTAATCTGGCAATCTAGTGCTTGATTACTATGTTTAAAAGTGAGCTTTAAAAAGTAGGTGTTAAAAAGGTCGGACAGTAAGTCGCGTGGTAGCGGCTAACCAAGGAGGAAATAAGACATGAAGTCACTAACATCTAATAAGCGGTTTTATGCGGTACTACTGATGACATTGCTAGCAGTGGGGGTGGTGTCTGGGTGTGGTGAGAGTGCGCCACCTGAAACAGATGCCCAACCTGAAGAGCAAGAGCCTATGAACACCGGCCCGATGTCGCTAGACAGTGACCCCGCCAGCGAAGCGCCAGGCGAGGGGGTAACGGAGTAAGCACCATAAGCTTAACGTGAGCTGTCAATTACTCTTCATTATCTTCAAGGCGGCGGTAGAGTGTTCTGCGCGCGATACCCAGCACCTCTGCCGTGCGTCGCTTATTGCCCCCAGTGGCTTCTAAGACTTTGTTAATATAACGCTTTTCGACTTCTTCCAAGCTGGGCCAGCGGATCGGTGGCGGCACTGGCAGTTGGCCGCCCGCGAGTAGTTCGCCACTGACGGAAGGCACCAGAGGTGTGCCGGTTTCAACCGTTGATTGTTCCCGCAGGCGCTCAGGTAAATCCTTGTGGCTTAGCGAGCCATCTTCGCTCAGGGTAACGCAGCGCATAATGGCGTTCTCCAATTCGCGCACGTTGCCGGGGTAGGCGTAATTAAGCAAACTATTGAGTGCTTCGGGTTCGATTTGCTCAATCTGCTTGCCCTGTGCCTCAGCGTGCTTATCGATAAGGGCAAAAACAAGATGCTCGATATCGGTGCCGCGCTCACGCAGCGGCGGAATGCGCAGCGAAAAAGTTTCCAACCGGTAAAAAAGGTCGCTACGGAAGTTACCTTGCTCTATCTCTTTTTCTAGATTGCGATGGGTCGCAGCGATGATTCGCACATCCACCGGCTCTTCGCGCTCGCCACCCACTGGGCGCACGGTTTTCTCCTGTAGGGCACGCAGCAATTTAGCCTGCAGATTAATCGGCATTTCACCAATTTCATCTAAGAACAGGCTGCCGCCCTGGGCGCTTTGAAACAACCCTTTGCGCGCTTCGCTAGCGCCGGTAAAAGCGCCTTTTACATGGCCAAAGAACTCACTTTCCATCAAGTCGGCGGGAATGCTCGCGCAGTTGATCGGTACGAAGGGCTGGTCGTTACGCGGGCTTTCCTGGTGAATGGCGCGGGCGAGCAGCTCTTTACCGGTGCCGCTTTCACCTAAAATGAGGATGGGGGCATCGCTTTTAGCTAACCGAGAGGCATCGTGAAACAGCACTTGCATAACCTGGCTTTTACCCACAATGCCGTGGAAGTGACTGATCTCTGAATCATGAGAAACGGCTAAACGCTGCCGTTCCAGCACACGAAAAACGGCTTCCCGGATTGCATCCAAATCGAGTGGCTTGGTTAAAAAATCGTCAGCCCCGAGTTTTAATGCCTCGACCGCCTGATCAATGGTACCAAAGGCGGTAATCACGATAATGCCCAATTCACTGCCCGCTTGGCGGAGTTGCTGAAGTAACTGTATGCCTGTCATACCCGGCAAGCGTACGTCGGTAATTACCAGCGAGACGGTGGTGTGGCTCAATAAGGCGATAGCTTCTTCAGCGCTAGGGACACCGAGCGTGGTATAGCCTGCATCCTGCAGTTCTTCCTCTAATAACTCACGTATAGCGGCGTCATCTTCCACCACCAATAAAGGTAAAAGGTGTTCCTGATGGGTCACAAACGTTGTCCTCACGCGGATGCGGTTTCACTAAGGGGTAGTGTAATTTCAAAACCAGCGCCACCAAGGACGCTGTCAAACACGCCGATCGTGCCGCCGTGGTCGTTAATAATGCGATGTACCATAGAGAGCCCCAAACCACTGCCTTGGCCGACGGGTTTGGTGGTAAAAAATGGATCGAACACTTTATGATGATGAGAGTCGGGTATACCCGGGCCATCATCTTCTACCCACAGTATTAATTCGTGTTCTTGCTGTTGGGCTCGAACCCTAATGCGGCTTACTTCGGGCGCTTGCGCCGCATTTCTGAGTAAATTGGTCAGCACCTGAATAAGCTGCTGACCATTGGCGATTAAGTTGGGGGTCGGTGACGGTAATTCAATGTCTAGACGAATGTTGCGCGGCTCAAGCTCCTCTTCAACCAAATCGCTGGCGCTCATAATAAGCTGATCAAGTGCTAACTCGCCTTTCTCTACGTTATGTTGACGGCCTAATTCCATTAATTGACGCACAATTTCAACGATGCGTTCCACTTCGCCGCGAATGCGGCCTAGCCTTGCGCGTTCGTCATCACCAATCACATCGCGGCGAGCCAGGCGTTGAGCTTGACCATTGATTACCGTTAGCGGTGCACCTATTTCGTGGGCAACCCCCGCTGCAAGAACACCTAGTTCGGCTAGTTTTTTCGATTTACGTAGACGCTTTTCAAGCTCTATTTCACGTCGCTGGCGGTCGTCGATTTCTTGGTCTTTCTCTGCCATCGCGTCCAGCATGCCATTTAAACCAGAGGCGAGGCGGCGATATTCGGTAGGGCCGTCTTCGGCGGCACGCTGGCTGCGGTCACCGTCTTCCACCAGCAGCATTACGTGCAGCAGCCGATTAAGCGGGCGCTCGATATGGCGGCGAAACCCCCACCAAATACTAAATACAATCCCTGCAGCGCCGACCACAAATACCAACACGGCCACAATGCTAATAAAGCCAGTATAGCTCTCAATGCCGGTATTGAGTCGGTTAACCTGCAGCACGCCATACACAGTGCCATCTTGTGAACGCAGGGGTGTCAACGCAGAGTAGTAATTCCAGCCATCGTGCTGCCGATAGTTGCTATATAAATCATCGCGCTCAATGACTTGCTGAATTTCTTCCCGGCTGAAAATGTCTTTGCCAAGGCCTAGACCGTATATGTCGCGCCCGTCGGTATCGAATACATAGGCGCCATAAATGCGGTGGAACGAGAACGCCGATTGTAGCGCTTCTTCGAGCGGGGTGCTGCTATCCGGCGTGACTGCGTAACTCAGCGAAGAGCTCAGCGTGCGGGTAATAATCTCTACTTCAGTCTGTAGCTTTGAGCGTACGTTGTCCTCAAGCGATTTAATGGCGACTAAGCTAAACACCACTAGGACGATGAAAAGCGGCACAATTACCGTTAAAATTATTAAATTGCGTAGTCGCATGCGGCGCCCATCATAGTGTTAATACATTTTAGTATCAGCAAGTGCGTGAGGCGTTACTGATTCGTTGGCGCCAAGCGATAAAGACCACCCTGAGGGGCATCGGTAAGCAGGTAGATAGCATCGTCCGGGCCTTGGCGAACATCACGAATACGACCAATGTCACCATTAAGAATCAGCTCCTCTTCGGCTACGTTACCATTCTCTAAGCGCAAGCGGAGTAGCTTTTCACTGCCGAGACCGCCAGCCAATAAATTACCTTTCCACTCGCCAAATGCGTCGCTAGTCACCTCTGCAAGCCCGGCGGGTGCAAAGCGTCCTTCAAACACATATACCGGGTTCACCATGCCGGGCAGTGACTCTTCGCCGATCGGTTCATTAGTGGCGTAGTCATTGCCCTGACTGACATCCGGCCAGCCATAGTTATTGCCTGCTTCGATATGGTTAAGCTCGTCGCCGGTTCGCGGGCCGTGTTCGGACGCCCAAGCTTGGCCGTTACTCAACACGGTCATGCCCTGAATATTACGGTTACCCATGGTATAGATTTCGTCCAGTGTGGCGTCGTCGTCTACAAAGGGGTTGTCATCAGGCACGCCGCCGGTGGCGGTAAGGCGCAATGTTGAGCCCGCGTGGTCATCGCTTGCTTGGGCGCGAGGTGGCTCGCTACCGCGGTCACCAATGCTCATTAGCAGCGTGCCATCAGGTAGCCAAGCGAGTCGCGAGCCATAATGGCGGCCAGGCCCAGAGGCGCGGTCCTGTTCAAATAAGTGCTCTATCTCTCCCAATTCATCTCCCAGCCATAGTACGCGTGATAGCGCCGAACGCGTGTTATTGCCATCGGGCTTGCTCCAGGTGAAATAAATCCAGTCGTGGTCACCCGCGCCATTGCCCCCTTTGAAATTAGGGTGCAAAACGATATCTAACAGGCCGCCTTGGCCTTGCGTGCTGACGTCTGGCATGCCTTCCAGGGGGCGTGTTTCGCCACTTTCGGGGTCAACAAGCGTCAGTTGCCCACTGCGTTCACTGACCAGCGAGCGGCCATCGGGTAAAAACGCAACCGCCCAGGGGTGTTCAAAACCCTCGGCGATACGCTCAATAGAAAGGGTTAAATGATCGGTTTCAAGCGACGCCTGAATCACTTCTGCGTTCGCGTTGTTCATCGTAGCCGCTAGTATCAACCCGCTAAGCCCCGCTACTCGAATCCCCGGCGCGAGCCAGTGGCGGGTAGAGTGACTCTTATTGGCATAATGCATAGCGTGCCCTCTGTGATGTTAATGCCCGTTATCATTAGTACCCATTATTAATAACAGTCTAGCAGTGACTTTTCACTCACGTCGGGGTTCCGCTAAGAGTGTTTAAACGGCGTTATTAAAAAAAGCGGGTTTACATGAGTATGGCGAGCAGCACCGGTATATAAACCAACGCTAGCAGCGTTGAGCAGAACACCAGGCTGGCAACATAGACAGGTTCGCGCTGAGCGCGTTGTGCAAATAGATAGTTAAATACCGCCACGGGCATACACATCTGCACCACTAAAATGCTTTGTGCGAGGGGGGGAAGACCCACCCAGCCAGCGATCAACCAAGCAGCCACCGCAGCAAGAGGGATGCGCACTAAGCTAAACCCTAGCCCCGAACGCAGGTTTTTGACCTTGATGCTGGCCAGCGAGACGCCCAGCGTAATCAGCATTAGCGGTACTGTGAAACCGGACATTAAATCTACTGTGTTCGCCAGCCAGGGTGGCAGCGAGGTACCGGTCAGCAACAGCGCCATAGAAATCAGAATGGCGTAAACGGTGGGTGTTTTAACGAGGGTTTTGAGTGGATTACCCTGGCTATTAAGGACAGCGCCCAGAGTGAATTGAAATAACGAGACGGTAACCATCACCGTGATGCCATAGGCAAAGCCTGCACTGCCAAAAGCGTAAAGCACTACCGGTAAGCCCATGTTGCCGGTATTGGGGTACATCATGGGGGCAATTAATACCCGCCAGCTGCGGCGCAACAGTTTCGCGACCAGAAAGGTCGCGGCCCCCATGGTGAGAATCACCAGCGCGGCGGCCAGCATTGTCTGGCCAAAGGTAGTGGCATCAATGTCGGCGCCCGCCAGGGAAGCTAATACCAGTGAGGGTGTTCCGATGTTAAATACTAAGCGGGTAATAAAGTCGACCGGGTAAGGATGGCCTAAGCGTACCCATAAATAGCCAAGCCCTGCACCGGCAAGTACGGGCGCCATGACGGCAAAAAGTTCGGCAAGCATTGACTGTCCTTGGCAATAATTAAGCGCCTATTGTCGTTAATAAGCGGGCTAACTGGCAAGGTAAACACTTAATGGCTCTATGCAGCGGCGGTGGACGTACGCCACTGGGCGGGCACTTGGCTGCGTAAAAACTCCAACAGAGCGTGAGTTCGGCGTGACTGGTGGCCATAAGCGTAAAGCAGCGTGATCGGTAAAGGAGCTGGCTCCCAGTCGCGCAGGCAGTTAATCAGCTCGCCCGGATGATGCTGTTCACGTTTGGCGGTTAACCAGTGAGCGAGTAGACCAATGCCCTGACTACGCGCGATGGCATCAATATGCAGGGCGGTGAGATCCACCCTTAACCGTGAGTGGGGCGGGTTAAAGGTGTACTCGCCGTGTTCAGGATGTGAGAGCAGTAGCCCATTTGACGCTGAGTTCAACAGGTCTATCCAAGCATGCTGATTAAGTTCTTCGGGGTGCTTAGGCATGCCAGCCCTTTCTAAATAGCGGGGGCTGGCATATAAACCACGGCTTAAATACCCCAAGCGCTCCTGATTAAGCCCGCACTCATGCGTTGGCCCCAACCAAACATGCACGCTATTACTGTGCATTTTAGTCGGAGGCGTTTCACGAGTGTGTAGCGTTAGTTCTACCTTGGGGTGCCGGTTCAGGAAGGCATCAATGGCGCTGGCTAACCAACTACGCGCTAAGGCACCGTGTACCTCAAGGGTTATTTCACCGCTGATCTCTTCGCGCAGCTCCGCCAGCGCCTCCTGGCTATGGGCCGCCATCGCCAAAAGTTCAGTGCAGTAGTTGTGAAACAGCAGCCCAGCTTCCGTGGGGATTAAGCGGTTGGCTTGGCGTCTTAGCAGCGGCTGGTTAAGCCGAGCTTCCAGTTGGCTGATGCGTCGGCTTAGGGTCGATTTGGCTAAACCGAGCGTTTGCGCGCTGCGGGTCAAGCTGCCCGTGGTCATTACATCGGCAAAAGCGGTGAGTTCGTCAAAGTCATACATGGTCAGGCCCACGGGCAAAGGGTGAGGTTTAATTGTGCCACTGTTTGGTGCGAATGAAAATAATAGGCATTTGTGTTCCGTTTTGCTGAACGCACCGTCTCACCCCATTATGGAAAGAGTGTGCAAAAATACAAATGCTAATAATTCCCATTTATAGGGCAATTGCTCACTTACATGAAGGACTTTTTCTATGTCTCCCTGTTTGCGCCGAACGCTGCTGGCTAGTGCTATCTCTACTTTTTCCAGCGGCGCCCTGTGGGCACAAGAAGCGCCACGGTTAGATGATATGGTGGTGACTGCCTCCGGCTTTGAACAGTCAGTTTCGGATGCGCCAGCGTCTATTAGTGTGATTTCACGCGAGGAATTGGAAAGGGGCCACTATCAAGATGTTACCGATGCGCTGCGCGATGTGCCCGGTGTGATCGTGACCGGTGGCGGCGCTGGGGATAACGGCCACGATATCTCTATCCGCGGCATGCCCTCCCAGTACACGCTGATACTGGTGGATGGGCGCCCGCAAAATTCTCGTGAGTCTCGGCCCAATGGTAGCGCCGGTTTTGAACAGGATTGGCTGCCGCCACTGCAGGCAATCGAGCGTATTGAAGTGGTGCGTGGGCCAATGTCGACGCTCTACGGCTCCGATGCCATTGGCGGTGTGATTAACGTGATTACCCGCAAAGTTGCCCAGGAGTGGCACGGTAATGTCCAGCTCGACACGGTACTGCAAGAGAGCAGTGATTCTGGTGACAGCCGCCAAGCCAATTTTTATCTGAGTGGGCCATTAATAGGTGATCGGTTAGGTCTCCAACTCTATGGTCGTACCTCACAGCGCGACGAAGACAACATCATTAACGGTTACGAAGATAAAAGCCTGCAAAGCCTGACGGCACGGTTCAGTCTTGCCGCCTCGGATAACCACGACTTTACCGCTGAAGCCGGTATTACCGAGCAGGAGCGTCAATCGCTAATGGGTAACTCGGCGCCCTCAGAAGGCTGCCGAGGTGGCTGCACGGATAGCTTCAACGATTATACCAACCGGCATGTTGCTCTGACCCATAGCGGCCGCTTTGATATTGGCACCAGCGAAAGCTTTGTCCAGCGGGAAACCAGCGAAAACCCATCGCGGGAAATTGAGATCACCAACACCACCGCTAAAACCAGCCTGGTGATGCCGTTGGGTGCCCATATGCTCACCTTGGGCGCGAGCTACGAAGAGGAGTCGCTGGATGACAACACAACCAACCAGATTTCCAATCGTACTAATGTAGAGCAACAGCAGTGGGCTCTGTTTGCAGAAGATGAGTGGCTGCTGACCGATACTTGGGCGTTGACTGGCGGTATACGGTTAGACGATGCTGAAAACTACGGCAGTCACATCAGCCCGCGGCTCTACAGTGTGTGGAACATGACCCCAGATTGGACGTTAAAAGGCGGAGTTTCCACCGGCTTCCGTTCGCCTAACCTGCGCGAAGCCACTGCTGACTGGGGGCAAATCAGCCGAGGCGGTGACGTTTACGGTAACCCGGATTTAGAACCAGAAACCTCGCTCAATAAGGAACTGGCGCTGCTGTATGCCAATGACGCCGGGCTAAGTGGCGGTATCACACTGTTCCATAATGACTTCAAAGATAAAATCACCCGCATTGCCTGCCCCGAAGGTGTGTGTGCCGATGAGCCCAACCAGTTCGGCAGCGATCCTACTTATCGCATCAACATTGATGAAGCGGTCACTCAAGGGGTAGAGGCAAGCGTAGCGGCGCCGCTAAGCGAGGCAGTTGAACTAACAGCCAGCTACACCTTTACCGACAGCGAGCAGAAAAGCGGTGAGTACGCAGGCGAGCCGCTCACACAGCTCCCGCGCCATCAGGTATCGGCCACGCTAGATTGGCAAGTCTCGCCCAAGCTGCGCCAGTGGACCAAAGCGACCTACCGCGGTGAAGAGAGCCAGCCCAATACCGGCCCCTCGCAAAGCGCCGTTGTGGCACCTTCCTACACCTTTATAGATGCAGGCGTGGGCTATCAGCTTAATGAAACAACGCAGCTCAACGCCGGCATCTACAACCTGTTCGACGAAGCGATCGATTACGACGAGTACGGCTATGTAGAAGATGGCCGCCGGGTTTGGTTGGGTCTCAACGTTGCGTTCTAAACCAGTTTTCCAGTAATAGGTGCACTACTGCAGCGGCTATCCAGCGATAGCCGCTTTTTTTGGCTAAGAAGAGCGCGTGCTCTTAAACAAAAAAGGCCCCGGTGCATAGCCGGGGCGGAAATCAGCATTGAAACAGTAGCGAGCTGAAACCGATTAAAACTCGTAACGGGCGGACAGCCACAGGCGGCGGCCTTCCTCACTATTGGCGTATACATTGCCAAAGCTAGTGCCATCGCCATAGGCGCGGTAGTCAACGAAGTCTTTATCAAACAGGTTGTAGATCGTGGCGCTTAGGTTAAGGCTGTCGGACACCGCGTAATTACCGCCCAGGTGAAACAGCGAGTAGGCTTTAAAATCACCTAAATCATCATAGGAAGGAGCGCCACGAACGCTTTCACGATTACGGTAGCGTTCGCTGCGGTACTCCGCGGAGAGCCACGTGTCCAGTTTCGCAGTGGTTTGCCAGCGCAGCGTGGCATTGACCGCGTGCTCTGGGGTATCGGTAAGCGGATCGCCTTCATTTTCGCCGCTTTGCTGTTCACTATCGGTATAGGTGTAATTGGCATTCAAACGCCAATCGGGATTGAACTGATAGCTGGCGGCTAGCTCGATGCCCTGGGTGATGGCTTCATCAATATTGATATCTTGGCCATACAAACCGTCGGGAATTAGCGGGGCGTTTTCGATCAAGATATCGTTGCCACTGCCAATCTTGTCGTCAAACTGGTTGTAGAACAGCGTCGCGCTGGCGGTGAAACCCTGTTGATTATCTTAGTGTGCGCTGATCTCGCTGCTGGTGCTGGTGTCCGGCTCCAAGTCAGGGTTACCGATGGTGAGCACGGTACCCTGTCCGGTAACGCCATTAATGCCAGCGTGCAGCGCATTAAGCGTGGGGGTCTTATAGCCGCGGCTGTCGATGGGTTGCAAGAAATGGAACGTAAGATTCTGTTGAATAGTAGTGCAGGTGCTTTTGATAATCGTTACTATCTATCTCAATGTTTTGTCTTGAGAGAAAGCTATGTCGGTTATCACCCCAGTAATAGACACCGCACGTCATAAGAGCCGGCGCTTCAACATGGTTGGCGTGCTACTCAGTGCGTTAGTCGTCAGCGTTTTAGGCACCACCACTGCGCAAGCCCGCACGCTCGATACCGCTTACGGCGATGTAGAAGTGAAAGGCACGCCGGAACGGGTTGTAACGCTGTACGAAGGCGCGCTAGACGCCGCCGTGGCGGCAGGCGTGAAACCGCTAGGTGCCGTTACCACCCGTGGTGGCGACAACGTGGCAACCTATATTGAAGCGCATCTTGGCGAAGATCGACCCGCTATTATGGGTGTGGTTCGCGAGATTAATATTGAAGCCGTGTTGGCGCAGCAGCCGGACCTGATTTTGGCGCCCGCCCAGCTGTCTGATGAGCAGTATCAGCTGCTTTCACGCATTGCGCCCACGGTGGTTCCACCCACTCAGCCACTTGCCCCGGATAACTGGAAAGCCGAAGCGCGCCTTTATGGCGAAGCGCTTAATCGCCAAGCGGCGATTGCAGAGGCCATTGCGGCTGTTGAGCAGCGCGCCGCCGAGGTTGGTCAGGCAGTGGAAGAAGCCGGTATTGCGGGTAGTGCCTTTTTAGTGCGCTGGATGCCCGGCGGCCCAATGGTGATGTCGCAAAACCTCTTTGCTACTGGTTTGTTAGCCCAAGCCGGGCTGGATGTTCAGGATGGCGGGTTAGTCGGCGAACGCGGTGTACACAGCGATGTACTTAGTTTGGAAAACCTCTCACAAGTAGACGGCGACTGGCTGTTCCTGGCAACGCTAAACGACGATGGCCAGGCGGCATTGGAAGCGGCTAAACAGAGCAGTGCCTTCACGCGCCTTAACGTTGTAGAGCAAGAGCGAGTGATCCCGGTAGATGGCCAGCTATGGACCAGCGCCAACGGCCCGCTAGCGGCCCAAGCGATCCTTGATGATATAGAGGCGGCGCTGTTGCCGTGACAGTTCCACGTTTTGCAACGTTAGGCGTTAGGCGAGCTTCCCCCCGCACGTTAATGATGCTTCTGCTCACCGCCCTTGTGGCGGTGAGCCTTGTTAGCTTGTTGATTGGCGCCGGTAGCGTTGGGCCTGGCAGGGTGCTGGCACTGCTGAGCGGCACACAGGACAGCGAAGCGTATTTTATCGTGTGGGAGCTGCGCGCACCGCGAACGTTAATCGGTATTGTGGTGGGGATGGCATTAGGGGTGGCGGGCGCGCTGTTGCAGGCGGTAGCGCGTAACCCGTTGGCCGAACCGGGGCTTTTAGGCGTTAGCGCGGGGGCGGCATTTGCCGTGGCGCTTGCGCTAGTGCTGGGTGCCAGCGCCGCCACGTTACGCATTTCAGTCGCGCAGTTAGGCGCGCTGGTGGGCTGCGTGTGCGTATTGAGCGTGGCGCGCTTTCGCGGGGTAGGCAATGACCCTATCCGGTTGGTGCTCGCCGGGGCTGCGTTTTCTGGGCTGCTGGCGTCGCTCACCTCCTTGATTCTGCTTTATGACCAGCGCGCCGCGGATGAAATTCGCTTCTGGGTGATTGGCAGTTTGGCAGGCCGCCGCTTAGACGACTTGCTAGCGGTGCTGCCCAGTATGTTGGTCGCGACAGTTGTGGTGATATTGATCGCTAGGCCGTTAGCCGCGCTGGCCTTAGGCGAACGAGTTGCCTCCGGGTTGGGCCACCACCCAAACCTTATTCGCTGGTTGGTCGTGGCCTGCGTGGCGCTTTTAGTCGGCGCGGCCACTGCTATTGCAGGGCCAATTGCGTTTGTGGGGCTGGTGGTGCCGTTTGTTGCGCGCGCCTTTGCCGGGCCGGATATTCGCCGCACGCTTTGGTTTTGTCTGCCCATTGGGCCGCTGATCGTACTCGCTGCCGATATTATTTCACGAGTTGTAGTCGCCCCTTCAGAACTGCCGCTGGGAGTGCTCACCGCGTTGTGTGGCGCGCCTGTATTGATAGCCGTCGTGCGTGCGCGCCGCTTACCGATGTTATGAGTGGGATTATGAAAGCCACCTCTATCCGTTCCTCTGCTACTTTCTCATCTGGCGCTTATGACACTACAGCGCGTGAGGGCGAAAATAGCAGCGTACCGCCACCGCAAGGCTATTGGCGCTTAGCTTGGCGAAGCCGCTACGGCGCAAACAGTCTGCTGTTTGAACAGCGTGCGCTAGTGGTTAACCTTGGTTTATTAGCCACACTACTGCTCGCTTGTATGCTCTATTTAAGCCTAGGCAGCGTTCCGGTAGCGCCGGGAATGGTGCTGAAAGCACTGGTTGGCAACGCTGACATGATGGCCACCTTTGTGGTGCAAGAGCTACGTTTGCCACGGTTGGCTGCCGCCTGCTTTACCGGGGCCGCCTTCGCACTGGCAGGCATTTTGATGCAAACGTTAGCCCGAAATCGCCTAGCGACGCCGGGTATTATCGGCATTGATAATGGCGCAACGGCGTTTGCCGTGGCATCCATCGTAGGGATAGGTGTTTCAATTGCACCGCCCGCCATGGCACTAGCAGGGGCGACCACGGCGGCAGTGCTTACCTTTGGTTTAGCGGCAGGCAGCGGCACCCAGGGGTATCGTTTTATCGTCGCGGGGATTGGCGTTGGCGCAGTATTCGGCGCCGTTACCCAACTACTGCTCGCTCGTGTGGCGATTGATACTGCCAACGCTGCCTACCCCTGGACGGTTGGTTCGCTTAATGCCCGACCCAGCGGCGCGCTACAGCTACTAATGCTTGGGTTAGCGTTAGGGCTGGCAATCGCGCTGGCGCTGGCCCGTTCACTAACGCTGCTACGGTTTAAAGATGCCACCGCGTGCGGTTTAGGGGTTAACGTCAAACGACTCCGACTGGAAGTGCTGCTGCTTTCGGTTGCACTGACGGGCCTGGCCGTTGCAGTAGCGGGGCCTGTCGGCATGGTGGGCTTGATAGGCCCCGAGATCGCCCGGTCGCTGTCGAGTTCACGGGGCGTACCTATCATGGCGGCAACGCTGGCGGGGGCATTAGTGATGGTGCTGGCTGATTTAGCCGGGCGCACGCTGCTCGCACCGATTGAGATTCCGGTCGGTATCGTGACCGCGGTGGTCGGCGGGCCGTGGTTACTTTGGATATTAATGCGTCCTCAACGGAGCTTCACATGAGTCAGGCCACAACGTCATCGCTACCCTCGCTGGCGACCCAATCGCTAGCTATGAGTTATGGTGCCCGACAGGTGATCGAAGGCTTGAATATCTCCCTGCCCAGCGGCCAAGTCACTGCGATTGTGGGCCCCAACGGCTGCGGGAAATCAACGCTGTTGGCCGGGCTTGCCCGCCTGCATAAACCGGACAGCGGGGCGGTGCTGCTGAATGGCGCCGATATTCAGCGCCTGCCTACTCGCCAGTTAGCAACACAGCTGGCGCTATTGCCTCAAGAGGCCGTGGCGCCTGAAGGCTTAACCGTGACCGAGCTGATTCGCTTTGGCCGCCAGCCCCATCAAGGGTGGTTGCGCCAGTGGTCAGCGGAGGATCAGCGAGTCGTCCAGCACGCTCTGGCCGCAGCAGGGCTTGAGCAACTCGCCGATCGGCTAATTGATGCGCTTTCCGGTGGGCAGCGGCAACGCGCCTGGATTGCCATGACCATCGCCCAACAAACGCCGCTACTGTTGCTGGATGAACCCACCTCGGCACTGGATCTTGGCCACCAGATCGAAGTGTTCGAATTGGTTCAGCACCTTGCTCATCACGGTCGCACCGTGGTGATGGTGCTGCACGACCTCGCCAGCGCCTGCCGCTACGCGGATCACTTAATCGCCATGCGCGAAGGGCAGATTGTGGCGGAAGGACCGCCCGCCACCGTGGTCACTCAAGATTTAGTACGCACTCTTTATCAAGTAGAGTGCACCTTATTAACCGACCCCGATACCGGCAGCCCGTTGCTTGCCAATGTGCGGCGCTCTTCGGCGGTTAGCTTGTTTAAGGCTATTGCTTAGCCAATAGATTAAGCCAACAACAATCTTAGAAAGGTAACCTTGTGTCCTCTCCTGCGCACAGTTTTCAAGCATTGGTGCGGCTTTTGCGCTACGCCAAAGGCTATCGGCGACGCATTATTGCCGCCACCGCCTGTTCCGTTATCAACAAGCTGTTTGATATTGCCCCCGAGATTTTGATTGGTGTCGCCATCGATGTGGTGGTGAATCAAGAGCAGAGTTTTGTGGCGAGTTTAGGATTCGAAACGCCCCAGCAGCAGATCACCATGCTGGCGGTGCTGACGTTCGTTATTTGGGCGGGAGAGTCGCTGTTCGAGTATCTGTTCCAAATCCTGTGGCGCAATCTGGCTCAGCGGCTACAGGCAGATATGCGCCAGGATACCTACGAGCATGCCCAGCGCCTCGATATGGCGTTTTTTGAATCGAAAAGCTCCGGCCAGCTTGTGGCCACCATGAACGATGACGTCAATCAGCTCGAGCGCTTTTTAGACGGCGGGGCTAACTCGCTTATTCAGGTCGTGGTCACTGTAGTGGCAGTGGGCGCGGTGTTCTTCGTGCTTTCGCCGCTAATCGCGCTTTTGGCGTTCACGCCGATTCCTCTGATTATCTGGGGTGCGTTCTTCTTCCAGCGCAAGGCCGGGCCGCTGTATAGCGATGTGCGCGAGAAAGTGGGGGATCTGGCCAGCCGGTTATCCAATAACCTCAGCGGTATCGCGACGATTAAAAGCTTTACCAGCGAAGACCGCGAAGCCGAACGACTGCACGATGCCAGCGAAGCCTATGTAGAAGCCAACCGTCGCGCGATCAAGGTTAGCTCTGCGTTTATTCCGGTCATCCGCATGGCGATTTTGGCGGGCTTTCTCGCCACCTTCACCGTGGGCGGCATGATGGCGCTCAACGGCTCACTCAATGTAGGCGCTTACGGCGTGCTGGTGTTTCTGACCCAGCGGCTGCTCTGGCCGCTCACCGGCCTGGCCCAGGTGATTGACCTGTTTGAACGCGCTATGGCCAGTACGAGGCGCATCCTAGACCTACTCGAAGTGCCGATTACGGTCAAAGATGACAGCACCATACCGCTTACCCAGCCAGTACGCGGCGAAGTAACGATTGATAATGTGAGTTTTCACTACGCGACCAGCCTTGTCGGGGTAGATGGTATTCACCTACACGTGCCCGCAGGTAACACCTTGGCGCTGGTGGGAGCGACCGGCTCGGGGAAATCAACGCTGATCAAACTGCTGCTGCGCTTTTACGACCCGGAAAGCGGGCGCGTACTCATCGACGGCCAGCCGATTACCGAGGTGAGTATGAACTCGCTACGCCAATCGATTGGCCTGGTCAGCCAAGATGTGTACCTGTTTGAAGGCAGCATTCGCGACAATATCGCCTACGGTAAGCCCGATGCCGACGAAGCTGAGATTATCGACGCCGCCAAAACCGCCGAGGCGTGGAGCTTTATCGAAACGCTGCCCCAAGGGCTGGATACGCCGGTAGGGGAGCGGGGCGTGCGGCTTTCCGGCGGCCAGCGTCAACGGCTTTCTCTAGCCAGGGCGCTGCTGAAAGACCCGCCTATTTTGGTACTGGATGAAGCCACCAGCGCAGTGGACAACGAGACTGAAGCGGCCATTCAGCGCTCGCTCAAGCGCATCGCCCATGGCCGCACGGTGATTATGATTGCCCACCGGCTCTCTACCATCGTGCATGCTGATGAGATCGTAGTGATCGAGAAAGGCCAAGTGGCCGAGCGCGGCAGCCACTCAACTCTATTGGAAGCTAACGGCCACTATGCCGCCCAGTGGCGCGTACAAACCGGCGAAGCCCAGGCGGGGGATGTGGAAGCAATAAGCAACCTTTAACGGCTACCGATTATCTATTAACCAGGAGCGCATTGAGGGTGACGGGCACATGCTCGTCAATCTCTTGATAGCCCAGCATCGACAGCACGGTACGCACTGTAGTGTTTTCCATCAGCGCTCTACCATCCATCGCCATGGGCTCGGCGTGGGTCACGCGTATCTCGTTCAAGCCTTCGCGGGTAAATCGCAGTGGCACGGCTTCCTGTTGGTTAACCATGTCGGACTGAACGCGAAAAGTCAGCGTCTCGACCAGTGATTCACCAATATCTAAGCTGTCTAACCGCTCGGGTGGCATTTGCGCCTCCAGCGTTACCAGGGTGGTATTCGCCAGCAAACCTACCCACGGCGGCAGCTCGCCAAAGCGTTCGAGCACATCGGTTTGGCTAAGTTTTAACGGCAGGCGTAGCGTTCCATCGCTGGAGATATCACCCTGCAGATCACGCACTTGGTGATGATGAGTTTGCGGTGCTTCGCCGTTTAACTGAGTAATCGACGCCTGCACCTGCGACTGGGCAGGATCAAGCTGCCAGTCCGCGTGCACGGGCAATGCCAACAATAAAGGGAATAGAGCAATCAATACTTTCACAGCGCGTCTCCGCATAAAGAACGATTCAACAAATCAAGAGCTACCCACCAGACCCCAGGGCGCACAATAAGTGCCGAGAAAAATGCCACAATGACATCAAGATAGCGCGATGGGGGTAGCCCCACCCCGCCACATTCGCTATTATATGCACGCTTTTCGGGCCTATAGCTCAGTTGGTTAGAGCAGGGGACTCATAATCCCTTGGTCGTAGGTTCAAGTCCTACTGGGCCCACCATTCTTGCTTGTTCAAGCAAGGGATTATGAGTCCCTTGATTCTCTGTGGTAATAAGCTGCTCGATTTCCCCTTCTTCAGCGTTTACGTCTCGCATGCTTGCGCTTGATGGCTTATCGCCAGTTGATGGGCGTGTATGATATTGGTCTTTAATTGTTTATTTATAGCGTTGGTAAGCAAGCCACTTTGAAGCCGCAGGTGTGGCGGTCAATACCAGCTCAAGCTATGTCTCCCGTACGTACCAGTACGACGTTGAATTACCTTTTTTCCCCATGCTAATGAAATAAGTGTTAGTGCGAAGCAAGCTCGTTGAAAAAAGCGTGGTTGTCCTGAATCGTCGCCAGTACCTTAGCGGCTAGCCCCGTCGGGTTACGGCGCTTGGTTTCCCAGCTTTGAATGGTGTCCACGCTGGTTCCCATAGCCTCGGCAAACTCAGCCTGAGAGACGTTTAGCTGGGCGCGAATAGCCTTTACATCAGCCACCTCATGGTCTGTGAGGCGGCTGGCTTGCGCTTTGCCTTGTTTGATCTCAACGCTTCCTGCAGCGATGTTTGCAGTTTGTCAAAAATTCTCATTCGGAAACCTTCGCCTTCAGTTGGTGGGTAAGTGTTTTCAGAGCGGCCTTTTTAGCGGGCGTTAAGCTGTCCTTCACGCTCTTGGGGTAGGCCAGTATCAGGGAGATTTTGCTGCCGTTGCCAAAAAGTAAATGAGCCGAGTGCGACTAAGCTCTACAACCTGATTCTAGTGATCCCCTGCGCACGTCTGAAATTTTCAAGTTCCCCGTTTTCGCACAACATTACCCAACCCACCAGCGCCAACCGGCAGCACAAAGCATACCCATGGCAATCGACACCAATGGGCTTCTAAACACTACCGCCACCGTACCCGCCGCAATGGCCGCGAGCCGAACGCCGCCGTCACCATGCACGATGATAGGTGTAATGACGGCGATCAGGACTGAGCTAGACATGGCATCGACGAATCTCCTAACGCGTGGACCTAGCGGTACATGTGACATGACCAGTAGCCCCAGCACTCTCGAGCCATAAGCAATCACTACCATTAGCGTGATGGCTATCAACGATTGCCACACTGATGATGAACTCATAAGGCGCTTTCCCTGAACCAGCGCCCAGGCAATAAGATGGCCACCACGCCACCGGTAATGGCGCCTACCATCACATGTAGGTAAGGCGGCAACCACCAGTACGCCATTAATGCACTCGCCGCTGCTGCCAGCCAGGGTAGGGCCATTGCCACTCGTGGGTTTCCCCCGACAACGATCATCAACAGAAAGCACAGCATGATCACATCAAGGCCGAAGCGCTCAGGCTCGGTAATGCCCCCTCCGAAAGCTAACCCTATTGCTGTGCCCCCGACCCAGGCGCCCCATAACGCGATCCCGCCACCTAGCAGAATGCCCAGATTTCGCTCGCCGCGCTGGTACTCGCCCAGCGCCATTGCCCAATTGGAGTCGGTCAGCAGAATCACCATCGCGAATTGCTGGCGTTGAGGTAACGTTTTGAGCCAGGGATAAAGCGCGGCACTCATTAGCATATGCCGGGTATGAATGGCGAGTGTGACGGCTGCCAGCGCAAGCAGCGGCAGAGGCGAATGCCACATCTCAAGGGCCGCAAATTGCGAGGGCGCTGCGAAGACAAATAGGCTCATTAGCATCGCCTCCCAACCAGCCAACCCTTGATGCACAGCGGCTACGCCAAACGCTAATCCAAACGCGATCGTAAAAATTGCCAAAGGTAGCATCATGCGAAGCCCTCGCCAGGTGCCTGCAATATCGAGTCGAGTAGGATTTTCTTTTACTTTCATTGCTTAACCTTTCTATGCAAAGCAAACCTTATCAAAAACAAACAGGCCTGCTTGTTTTTTTATTATTTGAAGTCTAGATTGAATTATGTACACGCGCCACATCGGATGACGTGTCAACAATACAAAGCGGTACAACAGAAAAAACAGCCGATTAAATCGGCCCGGGAAACTATATGAACTTTACTCGTAATAAGCTGACACTCGCCGTTGGAGCGCTGCTCTTGCCTGTCGTTGCCTCTTCGGCTCATGCCGCAACCTCCTTTATTGCCAATTCGTTCTACGACCAACAGCACCCTCACTCTCGTTACGGCTATATCGAGTGGGCAGAAATGGTCAAGGAGCTCTCAAATGGAGAGCTGCAACCCGAGGTTTATACCGGCACCGTACTGCTGGCTCCACGCGCTAACCTGCAGGGCATTCAAGATAACGTGGTTCAGGTGGCTCACCATGCGGCTATCTATACGCCTTCTGAAATGCCGGTCGCGAATGCCGTGCAGGAGCTAGGGTTTAACTATGATGATCCACTGATTGGCATACTGGCAGTGACAGACTTCAGCCTAAATAACCCGACTCAGCTAGCCGAGTGGGAAGAGCTGGATATTGTCTATCTGGGCGCCTATAACACGCCGTCCTATGTGCTGTTCTGCCGCGAGCCAGTCCGCAATCTTGAAGAGCTCCGTGGTAAGCGTATTCGTACGGCTGGTTCGACTGTTTCTGCCTGGGTCGAGCAAGCTGGTGGAACGCCAGTTAATGTGCCTTCCAGTGAGATGTATAGCGGCCTTGATCGTGGTTCATTGGACTGCGCCTCGAATGCGGCTAACGATTTGATTGACCGCTCATTGTGGGAGGTGGCCGAGCACACGACGCTGCTGCCTACCGGTATGTACTGGTCTGGCCCTCAGTGGGGCTTCAATTCAGGTTTTTGGGCTAGCCTCAGCGATGAGGAGCGTGACGTCTTCAAAGAAGCGACTGCCAAGTCAATGACACGCATGATAGTGCAGTATCTGGGCGCTTCTGAAGCCGCACTGGAAGAAGCCGCCTCCCACGGCAACAACATCTACGAGCCCGAAGAGGATCTGATGGCTTCCGTGGAGGCTTTCCGCGATGAAGCCTTGGCAAATGTCTACGATAAGGCGCGTGATGAGTACGGCGTTGAAGACCCTGAAGCCCTGATTGATGATTTTATCGCGACCTACGAAAAATGGGATGCCTTGATCAGCGAAGTTGATCGCGAAGACGAAGAGGCACTGGCCGAACTGGCCATGCAAGAAATCTATAATAAGCTTCCTGCAGACTACGGAATTTATTAACGCTGCAACACTTAGGCCGTCGCATTGAGACGGCCTAGGCCAAATAAGGGTTCGCTATGACGAAGCGGCAGAATCAAGAAGAGCGCTCACGCCAAACCCAGGCCCGGGTGACGCAAGCGACTATCGAATGCATTCTCGAGAAGGGTATTCGTGCCACGTCAACGGTGGATGTCGCACGTCTGGCGGGCGTTTCCCGTGGTGCTTTAGTTCACCACTATCCTTCTAAGACATTATTGATGCAGGCGGCCCTGGAGGACTTGTTAAGTCGCGAAGTGGAAAGCGTCAGAGAGATGGCCGTTAAGGTTAGAGCGGGTGAGCTTAACTTTGACAGCTTGCTTAAAGCACTGCATGAGCACTTCAAGGGCGATCTTTATATGGTAACCCTCGAATACCTCACTAATGCACGCACCGATCCTGACATCATGAAAGTGTTAGTGCCGTTGGCAGCTAATTTCAATGACTCTCTGGAACAAATTTGGGAGCAACTAGTCGCCAGCGCCAACCACACGTCACATCAGAATCGCGTCGCCCTGAATGCCACTCTGTGCATGATGCGAGGTATGGGGGCACAAAGTATCTGGCGTGATGACCCTGAGCTCTACCGCGATATGCTGTTGTTCTGGAAAGAGACGCTGCTGGAACTGGGGTTTTCTGCCTCGGATGCGAAGAGGAGTGAGCCCGCATGATTACCAAATACGTAGAGTCGTTGAGCCAGTGGATTGCCAAAAGTGCTCTGGTGCTGGCGGCACTGTTTCTGGTGCTGATGGCGCTGCATGTCTCACTGGACGTAGGGCTGCGCTACCTTTTCGGAAAATCATTTACTGGGACCCTGGAGTTTGTCTCTTTTTACTACATGGTCGCCGTCGTATTCCTGCCACTCGCTTATGTCGAGCTTCAGAAGGAACACATCAGCGTGGATGTGCTGGTGGGAAGGCTTCCGCCTATTGCCCAACTGTTGCTTTACCTGTTCGCCTGCACCCTTGGGCTCCTCTATTTCGGCATGCTCTGCTACCAGAGCTATCTAGATGCACTAAGCGCCACGGTTCGAATGGAAACTGCCATGGCCAACTTCACTTTCTACCTTTGGCCCAGTCGCTGGGCGTTACCGGTTGGCTTTGCTGCTATGTGCTTGGCCATCCTCGCCAACATGATTAAGGCGCTGCAACAACGCCAAGCCCTGTAGGAGTTTCCTAATGAGTAATATCGAGATAGGTGTGGCAGGCATTGCCATCGCCTTGGCCCTGATCGCCCTGCGCGTGCCAATCGGCGTTGCACTAGGCTTGGTGTCGATCATTGGTATTGGTGAAATGACCAACATGCGTGTGGCATGGGGAATGATTTCAGCCACGCCGTTTGACTTTGCGGGTACCTGGGAGCTGACTGCTGCGCCTATGTTCCTTTTCATGGGATATTTGTGTACCACCACGAATATGACCCAAGGCTTGTTTCATGCTATGCGCCTTTATCTGGCGCGCTTACCAGGCGGCTTGGCTGTTTCCAGCGTTATGGCCTCTGCCTTCTTTGCCGCTGCCTCGGGTTCTAGCGTAGCAACCTCGGCAGCCATGTCGCGGATTGCCGTCCCCGAAATGCTTAAGCATAACTACGATAAAGGACTGGCCACCGGTACCGTCGCCGCATCTGGAACACTCGGCTCGCTGATTCCCCCAAGCGTATTGCTGGTGCTCTATGGCGTTTATGCCCAGGTCTCGGTAGGCCAACTGTTTATGGCGGGATTCATTCCCGGGGTTCTTTCAGCGCTGCTTTATATCGCCATGATCATGGTGCGCACCAAGCTAAACCCCAGCTTAGCGGGCAATACCAATGTACGCTCTAGCTGGGACGAAAAATGGGATGCCTTTAAGGATATCTGGCCATTGCCGCTGCTGATCGGCTCAGTCCTGGGCGGTATTTTCCTGGGTATTTTCTCACCTACCGAAGCGGGGGCAGTGGGTACAACCATTGCAGCGCTGATTGCTTTGGCGCGGCGCACGCTAACCGTTTCAGCTATTCGGGAAGCACTGATTAGCACAGCGGTGAGCACGGCAAGCATTTTTATTATTCTCATCGGGTCGCTGTTTTTCACTCGCTTTCTAGCCATGAGTGGCGTGCCCGCTGCTTTCTCCGAAATAATCCTCGGCGTCAGCACCGAGACTTGGTGGATCATTCTTGCGGTGGCAGTGATCTACCTTGTGCTGGGTATGTTCATTGATTCCATTGGCTTACTGCTGCTCACTCTGCCGCTCATCCTGCCCTTAGTGGAAGGTGCAGACCTTAACTTGATCTGGTTCGGCATTATAGTCGTCAAGCTGCTTGAAGTGGGGCTGGTCACTCCGCCTATCGGGCTCAATGTCTATGTCATCAAAGGCGCCCTGGGCAATAGCGTCACACTCTCTGAAGTGTTTAAGGGCGTTACCTGGTTTATCGTCATGGATATTGTTGCCCTGTTGTTGATCGTGCTGATTCCAGCGCTTTCGCTCTATCTCCCTCAAAGAATGTTTTAACGCCACTCTCACAAGAACACTCACAAGAACACTCACAAGGAAAACTCATGACAACGACACGTTTTATTAATGCTAACGTCATCGACACGCGCAACGGAAAAGTACTCGCCAACCAGCAGGTGCGCATTCAAGATGGCCGTATCGTAAATGTGAGCGATTCGCCGCTAGAGGGTAGTGATGATCAAGTCATCGATATTCAGGGCCACTTCCTGATGCCCGGCCTGGTTGATTCGCATGTACACGTCACGGCAATTACACCCAATTTTGCATTGCTTGAGACACTTTCGCCTTTCTATGTTGGTGCCAAATCAAGCGAGCTGCTGGAAGCTATGTTGATGCGCGGGTTCACAACCGTGCGCGACGCTGGCGGTGCAGATTATGGCCTAGCCAAGGCTGTCGATGAAGGTGCTCTGATTGGCCCACGCATTATGTACGCAGGGAATGCACTTTCCCAGACCGGCGGCCACGCCGATATGCGCGGCCCAGGTCAGCAAACCTTTGAAGGCTGCTTCTGCTGTGCTGGTTTAGGTCGTGTTTGCGACGGTGTCAGTGAAGTTCGCCGGGCAGCCCGTGACGAAATTAGAAAGGGGGCCACCCAGATCAAAATTATGGCGTCTGGTGGCGTTTCTTCACCGACTGACCGTATCGACAGCACTCAGTTTTCGCTTGAGGAAATTGATGCGATTGTGGAAGAGGCCACCGCTGCCAACATTCACACCATGGCACATGCTTATACGGCGCGCGCTATCAACCGGCTTATCCCGAGAGGCGTCAAAACCATAGAGCACGGCAACCTGATGGACGAGGAGAGCTGTCGCCTATTCCTTGAGTACGACGCTTATCTTACGCCGACCCTCTGCACTTACGATGCTCTAGCCAAAGAAGGTGTAGAGGCGGGCATGGCTGAGCACCTACAACACAAGGTTTATGATGTGCTGGATGCTGGTGGGAAGGCATTGGAAATGGCCCAACGTTACGGCGTTAAGATGCTATACGGTTCCGATTTGCTAGGCCGGATGCAGCGCCATCAGCTTAACGAGTTTAATTTGCGTAAGGACGTGGTGCCCACCGATGAACTGATTCGGGCGGCGACAAGCAACGCCGCCGACGCCTATGGGCACACAGGCGATTTTGGCGAGATTATCCCAGGTGCAAGGGGAGACGTAATCGTGCTTAAAGACAATCCTTTGGACGACATTAATGTGCTTACTCAGCCGGATGAGCAGCTTATGCTGATTATGAAAGGAGGAGAGGCTTACAAAAACCTGTTCTAGTCAGCTTTAGAAATTCGGAATCGTTAGAGAACCAAGATAACTGTGTTTTACGTTACTGGGAACGCAGTGCCTCTCTGCGAGTATCTTCACTGCCATAAGCACTTTGGCAGTGAAGATTACATATCGATTTATCGCTTCGTATTATCTCCTTCCCATTAACCAAGCGTTTGGCTTGAGTATTGAGCTGACTAATTTCAGTAAATCATCGAACCGATGATTAGACTGGCTGCTCGGTGAGTGAAAACATTGGGCAATCTAGACAAGATATGTACTTTAGCATTGCTGGTACGCAGCGTTGAAAATCCTCAAACAGAGCCATTGAAAAGAAGCCACCGTTGACGCTATCATGAATGCTAATAACAACGATTATCATGATGCTTATTAATTTGCTGCCCCTTGCTTCTAACTCTAACTGAGACTCTGCCATGCCTCGTCTGCCGTTTGCTCGTCGCCCCTTGGCGCGCTCGATTTCCGCGCTGATTCCCGTTACCGCGGTGCTCCTATGTGCTGAGTCTGCCTATGCTCAAGAAACAGTCGATACCGGCACCACTGTCGTGACCGCTACAGCCTTGAAAGTAGCGACCCCCGAAGTTGAAACGCCTCGGGCCATCTCGACTGTTAGTGCTGAAGACTTGGAAACGCGTGCAGTTAATACCTATGACGAAACGTTTCAATACCGCTCTGGTGTAGTGTCTCAGCCATATGGTGATGACAATAATGCAGATTGGTTTTTTCTGCGGGGCTTCAGTGCTGAAAATGCTACCTACCAAGACGGTTTACGTCTCTTTCGTACGGGGGGCTATTTCTGGTGGATGAGCGAGCCTTTTGGTGTTGAACGCGTTGATTTATTGAAGGGCCCTGCTTCGATTCTCTATGGTGAGGCGCCTCCTGGCGGTGTGATCAACGCGATCAGCAAGCGCCCGACCAGCGAACCGCAAGGCACATTAGAGATTGAAGCTGGCAATCAGGATCATCGCCAGGTAGCAATTGATGTGTCTGGCCCTGTTGCAGAGCGTGAAGACGTTCGCTACCGCATGGTGGGGCTTTACCGCGATGGCGAGGGCGAATTAGAGGGCAGCGAGAAAGAGCGCTACTACTTTGCGCCTAGTTTGGCGGTAGATTTCTCTGACGATACAACAGTGACGTTCCTTGCCAGCGTACAACGAGATGAAGGCGTACCCACGACTGGGTTCTTTCCTGCGTTTGGCACATTGAACGATACACCTTTTGGTAAGATTGACCGTGATACGAATTTAGGCCAGCCGGATTACGATCATGTTGATCAGCGACAATACTCGCTAGGCTATGAGCTAGAGCATCGCTTGAACGACACTTGGGAATTTCAACAGAACGCGCGCTATAGTCATCTCGACCTGGATCTGAGAAGCGTCTATCCCAACTCATTTGTTACTCCACCACGCAGTATTTCACGAGGCGTAATAGATCGAGATGGCAACTATGATGCCTTTAATATCGATAACCGTTTTATCGCGCGTACCTACACTGAGAATACTGAAAACACACTGCTGCTTGGATCGGGTTATCAAGAGCTGAATTTGGATTACGTTAACCGCGATAGCTTTCGTACCTTAGGCAATGGTTCTAGCTTTTTTGCCAATGTAGATACGGTTGATCTCTTCAATCCAGACTACAGCGCCTTCGTGGCGCCTGATACAGGGGATCCTACCCAGCATGATCTAGAGAGCCGCCAGTTTGGTGTATACGTTCAGGATCAACTGCGCTTAGCGGATAAGTGGATTTTCCTGGCAGGCGCTCGCTATGACACGGTTGACAGTAGCGACGATTTTGCTGATAGCACAGGTCGCTCCAGCGAAGGCTACGATGAAGAACAGCTTTCACTCACTGCAGGTGTGATGTACTTGGGTGATAATGGCGTCTCACCCTACCTAAGCTACAGCGAGTCGTTTACGCCCGTTGCGGGTCTCGGGCCGGATGGCGCTAGCTACAAACCACTTGAAGGTCAGCAACTAGAAGCGGGTTTGAAAATTACGCCGCAGAATTTTGATGGCTATCTAACAGTAGCCGCGTTTGATATTGAAGAAGACAACACACTCATCTCCACGGGCGCGCCGGTTCAGGAGCAAGTAGGTGAACGCCGTTCGCAAGGTGTCGAAGTAGAAGGGGTGGGCTATCTAACAGATAACCTGAAGCTGACAGCTGCTTACACTTACACTGATGCAAGTTACGATGTCAGTGAGACAGTACAGGATGAGCGTGCGCCATTTGTGCCTTATCATATGGCATCAGCATGGCTTGATTATGATCTTGCCAGCACAGCACCTGGACTTTCAGTTGGAGCCGGTGTGCGCTATATGGGTGAAACCGTGCCCAGCGCTGACAGCGCTATCAGCCGCGATGTGCCTTCCGCTACGTTATATGATGCCATGGCCAGCTACGATATCAACGACAGCTGGACCGCGCAGGTCAACGTAAACAACATCACCGACGAAGAGTATGTTAGTGGCTGCGACTTTTACTGCTATTACGGCGCTTCCCGTAGCGTTGTCGGCAGCTTGAAATATAAGTGGTAAGGTTTTATTGCTCTAAAAAGCCCGGCGAGTCGCCGGGCTTTTTTATACGTACAGTAAAATCACAAACAATAGCTTACAGCGCACATCGCTGCTGAATAAGCGTTTCTGACTCAGGGGCGGCTAGGTGCAGTTTCCGCGGCACACAAATAGGGCTACCACTTTCAGGGTCGTGGATTACATGGGCATCCAGGTCAAAAACGCGCTTGAGGTTGGCTGCGGTGAAAACGTCAGTAGGTGAACCGCTGGTGACGATACCGCCATCGCGCATCATCACTAAATGGTCAGCGTAAGCGGCGGCCAGATTCAAATCGTGGAGCACTAAGAGAAGGGTGCGACCATGCTCGTGGGCCAGGCGTGAGAGTAGCTCCAGCAAATCAACCTGCACCTTGAGATCCAAAAAGGTCGTGGGTTCGTCGAGCAGGATTAAGTCGGTTTGTTGCGCCAGGACCATCGCGATCCAACAGCGTTGGCGTTGCCCGCCGGAAAGGGCATCGACGTTACGGTCGGCGAATTCCGTCACATGGGCAAACGCCATGGCTTCACGAATGGCCTCGGCATCCTGCTGGGCGTTTTTCTGCCACAAGCCCTGGTGCGGAAAGCGGCCCATGCCTACTAACTGCTTTACGCTCAGCCCTTCCGGCGCGACAGGCCCCTGAGGGAGAATGCCCAGCCGCTTGGCGACCTCACGAGTATTGCTGCGATGGATATCCTTGCCATCCAAATAGACATGCCCAGCATTTGGGCTAAGCGTGCGAGCCAGGGTTTTTAACAGCGTCGATTTACCGCTGCCATTGGCCCCTAATAGCACTGTTAACTTGCCTTCCTCGACGGAGATGTCCACGCCATTCAACACTGCCTGAGCGTCATAGCCCGCATGCAGGCCTTCACCAGTAAGGCGAGACTGCTGGTCGGAGGAAAGATTCATGGGTTAGCTCATTCGTTATCGAAGCAGGCAGCACCGTAAGACAAAATATTCTCATTTTCAATATTTACTGCTAGCCCATGGGCAATTGCTCTGCGTTTCAAAATGACTGAAAGAATTTCGTTATATCGAACGGTTTGTTCCGTGGAGTAGACCTCACTGTTTTTATGTGCATAATGTAATCATTATCATTTAGATCTGCATTACGTTTTGAAGGGAACACTCACATAACCGCAGGGGATAAAAAAAGAAGATGTACATTAAGAAACGTTCGGTATTTGGGCCCACGTTGACACTTGCCAGTTTGGTGGCTGCTAGCCAAGCCTTTGGGCAGGAATCAGCAACCATTAACGCAGAAACACAAAACAGCCGAGGTAACTCGGATCAAACGATGGTCGTCACTGCTTCACGAACCAGCGCTACAAAGGAAGACTCGCCCCAAACAGTGCGTATTATCAGCGAGGAAGAGATCAACCAGCAGCTGCAAATTTCCAGCGATTCCTCGCAAATACTCAGTAATTTACTGCCGTCCTACTCGCCCAGCCGCCAGAAGATGAGCGGTAGTGGTGAAACCCTGCGTGGCAGGCGGCCACTCATCCTGATTGACGGCATTCCCCAGTCCAATCCACTGCGTCCCACCGGGCGTGAAGCCCATGTCATCGATTTTTCCATGGTGGAGCAGATCGAAGTGATTCAAGGTGCTAACGCTACCAATGGGGTAGGGGCGGCAGGTGGTGTCATCAACTTGATCACTAAACGTCCAGAGCCAGGGTCGTTTAATCAGCACGTTGAAGCTCAGGTAACGACGCCCACCAGTGAGCTGGACGGCGACACGATTAGCTACAAAACCAGCTATGGGGTGAGCGGTAACAGTGGCGATGTGGATTATCTGTTTTCGGCCAGCCTTGAGGATCAGGGACTGTTCCTGGATGGCAATGGAGATCCTGTCGGGGTGGACAACACTCAGGGCGACCTGATGGATGCTCGCTCATTCGATATTTTAGGCAAGTTGGCTTATTGGATTGATGATAACCAGCGCCTGCAATTCACGCTGAACCACTACAATATCGAAAACCACAATAACTACGTCAGCGTTACCGGTGACCGTGCGAATGGCGTGTTAACGACATCAGAGCGGGGCAACCCAGAAGGGGATGCGCCCTACAACCGAGTGTGGACGACCGGGTTAAGTTACGACAACTATGATTTAGCCGGTATGCGCTTGAGCGCTCAGGCGTTTTATCAAGATTACGAGTCGCTGTTCGGGGCGACCAACTCTGCGACGTTCCAAGACCCGGCGATAGCACCCGTGGGGACTTTTTATGACCAAACCATGGCGGCTACCAGTAAATTTGGTACCAAGGTCTCACTAACAAAGGATGATCTTTGGGACGAGCGCCTGAAGATGACGGTTGGTTTCGATACCTTGTTTGATGAAACCGAGCAGTATTTGTACCAATCCGACCGTACCTACGTGCCGCCCACCGAATACACCGATCTATCGCCATTCTTTCAGGTTGATCTGCGGCCGGTTGATTCTCTGCTGCTTTCCGCTGGTGCTCGCTACGAATACGCCAAGCTGAATATCGACAGTTACCAAACGGTGGCCGCTAATAATGGCGTCACTGTCGAAGGTGGCGACCCCAGTTTTAATGAAACGCTTTATAACTTCGGTGCGGTGTGGAAGCCCGTTGACCACTGGAGCCTGTTCGCCAATTACGCCGAAGGGTTTTCTATCCCCGATGTTGGTCGTGCACTAAGAGGAATCAGTGCCCCTAATCAATCAGTCAATAATATTGAAAACCTGAGCCCAATCGTCACCGATAACATCGAAACCGGGGTGCGTTTCGAGAACGGACGCTTAGCGGCTGAACTTAGCTACTACGAGTCGGCTTCAGATTTCGGTAGCCGTCTCACGGAAGTCGATGATGTCTTCTTTATGCAGCGCCAGGAGACTGAGATTAAAGGCCTGGAGGCGTCGGTAGACTATCAGTTTAACGATAAGCACGCTGGCCGCTTAGCCTACTCCCGTATGGAAGGGCGCTACGACAGCAACGACGACGGCAGTTTAGATGCCAAATTATCAGGTCTGGATGTTTCACCTGATCGCCTGACCGCCAGTTGGTCGGCCAACTGGACCGATGAGCTTTCCACCTTTGTGCAGGCTAACTACGCCTTTGATGAAACCTTCGATGAAGCCAATCGCGAGTTTGATGGTTATCTGCTGATGGATGCCGCTGTGGGTTATCAGCTTCCCGTTGGGCAAGTCAATGTCGGCGTATCAAACCTGCTTGATGAGCAGTATGTGACCTACTATTCGCAAAGCGCACTGGTGAACGATGAGCGCTATTTCGCCGGTAGGGGCCGCACCTTAACGCTGGGTTATAAACTGGACTTCTAAATTCTTAAAGATTCATTCCACGGTAAACGGTGTGAGAGAGCTTCCGCCAAAGGCGGTTGCTCTCGCTCTACTAACGCTTTTCATAACCGATTGCATAACTCATTTCATAACGACAACGTTTTTAAACACAATACTTATATAACAACTTCGCAAAGTGACTAGTCAGGGATGCGCGGATTTATATGCCATTAGGCATGTAGGTCTTAAAAGGATGACTTTTTTGCGGGGGCCATATGAGCTACGCACGCTACTCTTGTTTACCTGACGAGATCAGTCAGCATGCATCTATGCATGCGCTGCTGAACTGTATTATCAAGGAAGTCGCTATACCCCACGGCACGCTCTCCTATCGATGGCCAAGCTGTTTAAAAGGTCTACCCAATCAACTATATGGCACGCCAGCGCTAATTGAGTGGTCAACGACCCTTTCGATGTTGGTCATGGTAGATCGTCGTTCCAACATAGGAAGCCACTATTACCTCTCCGATATCTATCTTAGAACTTCCGCGCTATCGCGATGGCAAGAGCCTGATATAGCTGGCTTGGTTAATGCACTATTGAAGCACTGTCAGTGGTTGGACGATGCACCCAACGAGGAGTTAGTTGGCCAGATACTCCAGAGCCAGGAAGTCATGGCCTCCATTGTTGCGCATGCCACTGAACAACCCAGACTTCAGCCGCTAAAAGATTATCGCAACAGCGAGCAGGGGCTATGGTTTGGCCATCCTAATCACCCAACTCCCAAGGCCCGGCAGTGGCCCGCCCACTTGCTGCAAGACAAGCCTCCTTATGCACCGGAATTTGGTGCTAACACGGCATTACACCAGTTCTCATTTCCGTTTGAAGGGTTGAGCGCTCAGGCCAATCGAATGGATGCACACCAGGTGCTGCCGTACGTAGCGGATCAGCGCAAAGCTGAAAATGCCCAGCGAGTAGTGCTTAGCATGCACCCCGTTCAGGCGGCCCTCTTTAGGCAGGACGCCCAGGTGGCCGAGATGATCAAAGAGGGAGTCATTGGTGATCTTGGTAAGAGTGGTTGGCACGCAGCACCGACAGCATCCATGCGCACGTGGTATATCGATGGGGGACCCTGGTTTATAAAAGGATCGCTCAACGTTCGTATTACCAACTGTGTGCGTAAAAATGCATGGTATGAGCTGGAAAGCACGCTGGTAATTGACCGTATTATGCATCGGCTTCTGCAACTTGAAGATTCGGCGCTGGAGGCGTTGTGCGTGGCACAAGAGCCTGCCACGGTGCATTGGCAGCCTGTCAGTGGCAGCGATGAGCAGAAGCGTTGGTTTAGAGAACAGACCGGTGTGATTCTGCGTGAGAATTTCTGCCAGCGTTACGCTGCCAAAAACTGCCTGCTAAGCGCCACGCTGTTTGCTCGCGATTCATCACTCGCGCCAATGATCCTCGCTTTTATTGAAGGCGCAACGCACTCACCCGTAAAGGAAACCCTGCCAACGGAGCGGCAGATCCGGCAATGGTTCCAGGCGTATTTACGTACGCTCGTCGCACCAGTAATGGGGTTATTTTTCCGGCACGGCATCGCCATGGAGCCGCATTTGCAGAACTGTGTGCTGATCCATGAGCAGGGACAGCCGCAAAAAATGCTGTTGCGAGACTTTGAAGGGGTCAAGCTGACCAGCGACAAATGCGTTGATTGGCTGGCCGGAGAAATGCTGGATCCCCGCGTTGAAGCCTCGATGACTTACAGCCGCGAAAAAGGCTGGAATCGCGTCGCCTATTGCCTATTCGTCAACCATATCGCCGAGGCGATCCTGGCGTTGAGCTGGCAGCGCCCGGCCCTGGCCGACCTGCTGTGGCAGGACACATTGGAAGAACTACGCCATGTAAGGAAAACATTGGGGGTACCGGCTCCAGAGCTGGATGCCCTGCTGAAGGGCGGCAGCTTACCCTGTAAAACCAATTTCAAACTGAGGCTGATGGCCAAAGCCGACCGGCAGGCCCAGTACGTGCGATTGCCTAATCCATGGCAGCTTGACCCTGTAATGGGACGGGAGGTGGCTTATGGCTGAGCACATCACGATACCGCCCCATGTACTTGCCGCTATAGAGAAGCATCATCGGCAGTGCAGTGATCCCATGGCGGCTTTCTTTTATGACCTTCCAGGGCTGGCTGCCCATGGTGTAGCGGTCAAAGCGGCGCTACCCGCAAATGTCGAGCTTTACTACGCGATCAAGGCCAATAGCGAAGCCGCGATTATTGATACCCTGGCGCCCATCGTCGATGGCCTGGAGCTTTCATCCGGCGGCGAGATTGAGCGTGCCTGCCAGAGTGCGACCCCGCGCCCATGGGTGCTTTCAGGGCCTGGCAAGCTCGATTCCGAAATGCGCCATGCGATGTTGCAAGGTGTAGAGGCTTTTCATATTGAAAGCCTTGGCGAAATTGCTCGATTGCAGTCGATAGCTGCATCGCTTCACCGCACTCAGCCTGTGCTATTGCGTATCAACCCGACGTTGCCTGAGGCGTTCTCCAGCCGTTTGAAAATGGCGGGCGCCGCCACGCCTTTTGGCATTGATGAAGCGCAACTGGCGGATGCGGTTAATGCCGTGGATAACGCGGCTAATTTATCGCTGCGCGGTTTTCATATTCATGCCATGTCGCACCAGAAAAGTGAGCAGCAGCATCAGCAGCTGTTGACGTTCTATCTACGGCGCTGGCCCCAATGGCGAGGGTTGGCGCGGAACCCTGAGCAGCTCACTCAGCTTAACGTCGGGGGCGGTGTCGGCGTTAACTATCTCCAGCCAACGCAGCAGTTTGATTGGCCCAGCCTGTGTGTGGCGCTTGGGCGCCAGTTGGAAACCATGCACGAGCCGCCGCGGGTGCGCTTTGAGATTGGCCGCTTTCTGTCCGCTTTTTGTGGTTACTACGTCATCGAAGTGATTGATACCAAGGTCAGCCACGGAGAGGGGTTTCTAGTCTGCCGTGGCGGCACGCATCAGTTCCGATTGCCCGTTGCTCAAGGCCACGATCATCCGGTTATTCATCTGCCGCGCCATTCAAGCCTGCCGAGCCCTTCAAACGCTAGCGAAAATCAGCCGTGGACGGTCGTCGGCCAGCTCTGTACGCCGAAGGATGTATTGAGCCGACATCAACCGCTACGCGATGTAGCAATTGGGGATCTGCTGGTGCTGCCACTGGCGGGCGCCTACGGCTACAACATCTCCCACGCGGACTTTCTTTGCCATCCCCGCCCTGAGCAAATCTTTGTTAATCATTTATCGATGTTTTAAAGGTCTCTTATGTCATCACAAGAACGCATCGTAAGCACGTCGTCGACGCCTTTTACATCTATGCAAAGCTGGCGCCACCACAAGCGGATTGAACAGCGTGTGGTTGGCCAACTGCTGCAAACGCTCCTTTACGAAGATGTGCTGCGTTATGAAATAGCCCCCCAATCGAACGCAGCATGTGCCGGTAACACTCGCTTTACGATCAAGCTGGGGAGCCGTTGCTACCAAGTGAATGGCTGGCTATGCCACAGCTTCCAGCTTATTCGACTCGAACACTCTTCTTTGATCACTGTTCAGCAAAACGGCGCGCCAGCGTCGGTAAGCCTGCAGCAATTTATCGACGACCTTGAGGGTGTGTTGGGAGTCGGTGCGATTCAGCCCGGTTTTGTCAATGAATTGAAGCAGACGTTAATTAAGGATATCCAGTCCTCGGCCTGTTTAGCGACCTACCCTGAATCACCGCAACGGCTGGGGGCTGATGCGCTGGAGCACTACTTCACCGATGCGCATAGCTATCACCCTTGTTATAAGTCGCGGATCGGCTTTTCTTTGCAGGACAATCAGCGCTATGGCCCAGAGTTTGCCCAGCCACTTCAAGTATTGTGGCTGGCGGTGCCACGGCATTTGGCTCATCAAGGAGCTATTGCAGGCAATGGTTTCGCTGACAACCAAGCGCAAGGGGCAGGGCAGCGTGTGTTGGCAAACCTGGATAAATACCTGGCTCAGCGATCGCTACGGCGTAATGACGTGGTGTTAATGCCCGTGCATCCATGGCAGTGGGAAAATGCGCTGGTGCAGACGCTCTACCCAGAACTTGCCAGCGGTGAAATCGCTTTGCTTGGCGCGGGGGAGGCCGAATATACCGCCCAGCAGTCGATCCGCACACTTGCCCCGCAAGATATTAGCCAACCCTATCTCAAGCTGGCGATGAGCATCACGAATACGTCGAGCACGCGGATTCTGGCGCGGCATACCGTGACTAACGGCCCCATCATTACCCAGTGGCTGCAGCAGCTTTTGGATAGTGACGAAACCGCCAGCGCTGCAGGCTTCGTGATACTTGGCGAAGTGGCTGGCGTGGCGTTAGACGAACGCGCCTTTCCGCCTGCTCGTTACCACGATATCTACGGGAAGGTCGGCGCTATCTGGCGGCAGAATATCAGCCAATTTCTGCATGCTGGCGAACAGGCAGTGCCCTTTAATGGGCTGAGTCAGCTGTCTCGGAGTTGGGAGGGTGAGCCTGCTGCGCCCTTTATCGCACCGTGGATCGAACGTCATGGGTTGGAAGCCTGGACAAAGCAGCTTATTCACGTGGCCACGCTGCCGATTATCCACATGCTGTTTGCCGAAGGCATCGGGATGGAGTCCCACGGTCAGAATATCGTCGTCATTCATCGTGATGGCTGGCCGACCCGAGTGGCATTAAAGGATTTTCACGATGGCGTGCGTTTCAGCACCGACCACCTAGCAAGGCTTGAGTTGGCCCCCGCGCTTGAACCAGTGCCCGCGAGCCACGCGGCACTCAATCGCAACTCCTTTATCGTGACCGACGATGTGGCCGCCGTGCGTGACTACTCCTGTGATGCTTTCTTCTTTATCGCATTGGCCGAAATGGCGATTTTCCTCCACCGCCATTTCGGCTTGGAAGAGTCTCGCTTCTGGGCAATGACCGCTGCGGTGATTAAAGAGTACCAGCGTGCCCACCCTGAACATGCTGAACGTTATCAATGCTTCGATGTGTTTGTACCAGAGTGGGAAGTGGAAGCACTGACCCGTCGTCGACTGTTTGGGGATGAGCAGCCACAGGTCAAGCAGGTACCCAACCCCCTTGCTGCCTACGCCCTGCGGGAGGCCGCATGCTGAGGAGTAACCAGCTCAAACGGGCGCTTGCCGAGGGCCGGGATGTGTACGGCGTCATAGCTTCAATACCCTCGGCGGCCTCAATAGAACTGATTGGTGAAGCGGGCTTTGATTTCGTGGTCATTGATACCGAGCACGTATTGATTAACCCAGAAACCATTGAACACATGATTCGCACTGCCGAAAGCTACGCATTGACGCCGCTGGTGCGCGTGGCTGATAGCCACCCGAAAACGCTATTGCGACTGCTGGACGGCGGCGCCCAAGGCATTGTGCTGCCCAATGTGGAAGATGCCGACACATTGGCGCAGGCCGTTGCCGCCTGTAAGTACGCGCCAGAGGGGGAACGCAGCCTGAATGCCGGTCGGCCTGGAGGGTTTGGCAAAAGCGCGTTGGCTGAGTACGTGGTTCAGGCAAATCAGGAAATCATGCTGATAGCGATGATTGAAAGCCATCGCGGTGTTGCGCATATCGATGAGATTTGTGCGGTGCCCGGGCTCGATATGGTGCTGGAAGGTGCGGCAGACCTTTCTCAATCCCTAGGGGTAACATGGCAGCCAGAGCATCCCCAGGTGATCCAAGCGCTGGAAGCCGTGCAGCGCACTGCCTGCGAACACGGGATTCCCTACGGCGCTTTTCTTCGCCAACCGGAGGCGCAAGCGAGATGGCGAGCCAAGGGGGTTAGCGCGTTCATGCTAGGCGATGAGCGCGGAATTGCGTTTCGGGCCCTGCAAACCAGCCTCAATGAGGCCAAAGCACCCACACCGTTATCAGCGCTATGAAGCCGTGTCGACTGATTACCTGCACGCACTCATTTTGGAGATCGCTTATATGAAACCCATCAATGCCCAACGCTATTCCCATCAACTGATCATGCAAGCCCTGGTAGACGGTTTACTGGTCGAAGGGTTGTTAGATAATCTCAATGCAGAGTGGACCCGTCCAGCGCAAGCCTGTGTGGGGTTAGCCGAGTTACCCGAGTTTGAAAATTACCGAGATGATGCTTCTAAGAGGCTATGGCGGTGGCAGCAGGATGAGCAGCACCGTGTTGTCATGCTGCTTAAACCCGGTATTACGCAAGCGTGGGAGAAGGTGCCACAGACCCCGGTTCTATTACTAAATCACGTTACTCAGCGAAGGCAAGAGCTTGACCCCAGCGAGGTGACTCAACGCCTGTTTGCTGCGATGACCGCCGATAATCAATTAAGTCAGGGGCAGCAGGTATTTCTGCAGGCGTTAGCCGATAGCCTCTGGCAGGCTGAAAGCTCGGTGGCGCACCAAGTGGCAACGCAAGGTTTGCATCAGCTATCTACGCCTAAGCACTTTGCGGTGATGGAGCAGTGGGCATCCCTGTTAGACCGGCCTTATCACCCGACGGCTAAAGCCAAACAAGGGCTTAGTGAGAGCGAATATCACGCTTACATGGCGGAGTTTAATCAACCCATTCAACTTCGCTGGGTGGCGCTAAAAACCAGCTGCATGATTACCGGGGCGGGTGTCGACGGCAGTTGTGCTGCTCCGTTGCGCTGGTTAGCCAGTGACGCGAACTGCCAGGCGCTGGAACAGGAAATGACACAAAAAGGTCTGATCCATACGCATACCGCCCTCCCGGTCCACCCTTGGCAGCATGAACATGCGCTACCGCACTGGTTACAAGCGGCCTTCAACGCGGGCGACTGTGTTTCGCTTACCTCGGTGACCGAGCCTTGGCTGGCCACCTCTTCGCTGCGCTCGCTAGCTCCTACCACGGCAAGCCCTCATTTCCTGAAACTGCCCATGGCGATTCACTCCCTGGGGGCCTCTCGGTATCTGCCTGCGGTCAAAATGTTCAACGGCGATCTCAGTGCTCGATTACTGCAGCAAGCCAAGCAACTGGATACCAGACTGGACGAAGGGCTCTACCTCTGTGATGAGAGTAAGTGGTGGGCCTATATGCCTGAAGGCACCACGCTGTTTGATGAAGCGCCACGTCATCTGTCGGCGATGGTGCGCAGCTATCCGGACGCGTTACTGCAAGACCCCAACGTGCGCTTAATTCCCATGGCCACACTGGGCACGCCGCTACCCGCAGGTGAGCACCACGTGTTTGATGATTGGCTGGCGCAGCGAGGAATGGATACCAGCACGCCATCGGTGCAACGACTGTTCGGAGAGCTTTGCGACTGCTTCTTTGAGATCAATTTGCGCATGCTGCGGCTGGGCATGCTAGCAGAAGTGCATGGTCAGAATGCCGTGCTGGTCTTCAAAAATGGCCAGTGCCAGGGGCTGCTGTTGCGGGATCATGACTCGCTGCGCATTACTGTCGGACGTTTGGAGCAGCATGGTATGCAGGATCCGTGTTATTGCATAAAGCCGGGCCACTCCAATACGCTCTACCATGACAGCCTCGAAGCGCTGCTGTTTTGGCTACAAACCTTGGCCATTCAGGTTAATCTTCGTGCCATCATTGATGCCCTGGCCAACTATTACCACCTGCCTGCCAGCGATTTATGGCACGTCATGTCCACACGGCTGAATGGGCAGATTAACGCGGTGCCTTTTGATCAACGCGATCGTGAGATGCTCCGGGAGCAGCTTTTTGAGCAGGAGCAGTGGCCTTACAAGCGGCTGATTGCACCGATTATTGAACGTGCCGGGGGGCCGGGCAGCATGCCTTTTGGCACCAGCGCTACCTGTAATCCTTTCAAGCGCGTGGAGGCCGCCGCTATCGAAGTGAAAAATGAAGCACTAACGGAAAGCTGAAAGTGGCTAACCGCCCGAGCATATCGGGCGGTTTTACCATGGCGATGATGCAAGAGGTGCTTAACAAAACCCTCAGCAAAACCATTCAGGAAACTCTGCTTTGAGCGCACTGCGCTTCTCTGCTTCCTGGGCCTGCTTGGCTTCAGCGGCGTCTGCCAGTGCATCTGCCCGGTGAGGAGGAACAATAAATAGCCCGTCGTCGTCTCCCACTATCAAATCACCGGGATGGATAGTGACGCCCTCAATCGCGACAGCGGTATTGATTTCACCTTCCAGTTCTAGTGCCCTTGTCGTCATGGGGCTTGAGCCTCGCGCGTAAATGGACAGCGTTAACTGCGACAAGGCATCCCAATCGGTGACCGCACCATTGGTTACAACGCCTGCCAACTGTTTGCGTAGAGCTGCATAGGCACGAAACTCTCCCCAGCATGCGCGCCGATGATCGCCCGTCACATCAATCACCAGCACGTCCCCGGGGCAGGCCATTTTTAGCGCTTCGCGGATGATGCTGCCATCTATATGGGGGATCCTGACCGTCAACGCCGTACCTAACAAACGAACCGGGCGTTTTAAGGGCATCAGGGTGGCGATGGCACCGAAGTCGGTGAAGTGGCCTAAGGTCGACGTGGCAAGATGCTGATAACGAGCAAGTTGCTCTGTTGTTAGCGTGGCCTTGCGGGGTTCGATATGAAACATGTCTCTCCCTGTATCCTTGGGCTATTAAAACGTTTCCTCAGGCGTTAAATGCACCGCTGTTTAACGCTGCTGGTAGCGGGTTCTGTGCAATAAATAAACGAAGAAGGGGGCGCCTATTCCGGCAACAAAAATGCCAGCAGGTAAGTCTTTGGGCAAAAACGCTACCCGACCCAGCAGGTCTGCGTTGAGCACAATCAGCGCGCCAATCAGCGCGGATGCAGGCACTAGCCGTGCCAGGTTGCGCCCCACCAGCTTGGCCGCCAGATGGGGCGCAATTAAGCCTACAAAGCTCAAGCCACCGGCAAACGCCACGGCGGCACCTGCCAACGCCACGCTGCAGGCCAGCAGTACTAACCGACTACGCAAAATCGCCACCCCAAGCCCTTCGGCAACGCTATCGCCTAGTGCCATGGCGTCCGCATGGCGGGTGAACACTAAGCAGATCGGCACCGTCACCAACAGCCACGGCAACATCCCCTGCACGTCTTTCCACTGTGCTGCGTACAGGCTACCGGTTAGCCATACATAGGCAGTCATGGCGGCGGAGTCGTCGCTGATCACGATCAACAGCGTGGTGCCAGCCCCCATGGCGGCGGCTAGGCCAATACCCACCAGCACCATGCGCGAAGGGCTAAAGCCGTTTTTCCAGGTCAAACTGACCACTGCCAATGCTGAGATCAGCGCACCAAGCATGGCCGCGAACGGCAGCCAGAGAACGCTCAAATGAGAGCTCAATAATACGAGGAAAAGCACTGCTGCCAGCGCGGCACCGCTGGTAATACCGATAACATCCGGTGACGCCAGTGGGTTACGCACGATGCTTTGCAGAATAGCACCGGCGATTGCCAGGGCGGCGCCGACTAGTATCGCCAACACAATACGGGGCAGCCTTAACTCCCAAATGATAAAGGCGAGGTCGCTACTCTGCGGGGCTGCCAGTGCACGAAGTACCTGCAGTGGGGGCGTTGGGAAGCTACCGACACTGAGCGATACGCCGGCACTTATCATTAATAACAGGCTGAGCAACAGCAGGCGAATCAGTAGCTGAGCGCTTTCGCGCTGGGCAGTGAGGGGCAGTATTGCGACTGATCTCATTGGCTTACCATTTTGCGTCGCGCCAGATAAATGAAGAAAGGCGTACCCATCAGCGCGGTCATGACGCCAACCGGTATCTCCTGGAGTGGCATTAAAAACCGCGAGGCCAGATCGGCCAGCAGCAGCAGGCAGGCGCCTAGCAGGGCACAGGCTGGCAGCAGCCAGCGGTGGTCGATGCCAAATAGCCCACGCGCCATATGGGGCACAATCAAACCCACGAAGCCGATCATGCCCGCCAGCGCCACAGAGCTACCCGCCAGCACAATCACAATAAGCCCCAGCAGTAGCTTGATGGTGGTGGCCCGCATGCCAAGCCCGGTGACCATATCATCGCCCAGTAATAGCGCATTGGCGTGGCGTACTAACAATGCGCTTAACAAAAGCGCTCCACCAAATAGCGGCAGTAAGGGCACGACTACCGCCAGCTCGCGGCCGGCTAATGAGCCCGCCAGCCAATAGAGCACGCTTTCAAAACTTTGCTGGTCAATGACCAGTAGTCCTTGGCTAAACGATACAAACATTGCCGTGACCGCAACGCCTGCCAGCACCACGCGCAGAGGCGACAACTCGCCATGGCGGCCACGGCTAAGCAGGACCACCAAAATGGCTGCGATCAGCGCTCCCAAAAGCGCAGCCCACACGTAGTGGGCGGGGGTATGCAGCGGCAAAAGTGACACTGCCACCACCACAAAAAACATTGCCCCTGCGTTAATCCCTAAAATGCCGGGTGATGCCAATGGGTTGCGTGTCAGGGTCTGCATCAGCGCCCCGGCAATGGCCAGGCTGGTGCCTACCAGGGTGGCAATCACCGCGCGAGGAAGGCGCTCCGTAAACAAGATGATGTGGGCCACCTGGGTCGGGTCGTAGTGATGAAGGGCTCCCCATAATGATGACCAGGTGATATCCGTCGTGCCGAGCATCACGCTGGCGGTAAATGCCACCAGCGCCGCGATAACTCCTAGGAGCAATCCGATGCTTTTTGCAGCAGCGCTGTTCAGCATTTGGCTTCCACCCCGTGGTTGGGCAAGGGAGCATGGCAAGTTAATTCATAGTGCTCATAGAGGTCATCTAACATGCCGTTAGCCGCCAGGATGCCGCCGCCCATCATCCAACTCACCGGGTCTACCTCAAATACACGCTCGTTCTGAACGGCGGTTAGCTGTTGCCACAGTGGGTGAGCGGCCCAGCGACGATAGTTATCCTCAATGGCCGGGTCATCTGGTTCAAGCAGGACAAACATGACATCAGCATCCAGTACAGGAATGTTCTCGGTGCTGGAGAGCTTCATTCCCCAGCCTTGAGTTTGCAACGTATCCGGCTGCTCGAAACCGAGCTCATTGAGGATGGATCCGGCAAAGCCGCTGGTATAGATACGCACATGGTCACTTTTAAAGCGCACAACGGCCACTTTTTGTGGCCACCGGTCGCCCAGTTGAGCGGCAATCTGCTGGCGAAAATCGGCGACGCGTGCCTCCCAGTGTTGCAGTAGCTGGTCAGCCCGCGCATCGCGGCCAGTGGCATTGGCCACCATGGTGAGCGTGGTTTTGAAATCGAAGACGGTGTTGGCTGAAACCGTGGGTGCAATGGCGTCGAGTAGCGGTGCTATTCGCGCATGACGAAAATCGCTGGCGATCACTAGGTCAGGCCTAAGCCAGGCAATTTTTTCCAGGTTGGGCTGGGTTTCCAGCCCTACGTGTTGAGTGCTGGCAAGCGCATTACGCAAGTATTGATACATGGGCTTTTCTAGCCATGCATCCACCACGCCGATGGGGGTAAGCCCAAGCGCCACGGCGCTGTCCGTAGCCCCTTGGTAAAGGGTCACGATACGCGGTGAGGTGGTGCTGGTATCGACTCGGTCTTGATCAGCAGCCTGGGCACCTGCAGTCGCGCTGTTCGCGATAGAGAGCATGCCAACGAGCATAAGGGCGGATGCGAAGGCGGTGACCGCGCGCAGAGGTAAGGTCAATATCTTCATGTTGTCCTGGCACAAGAAGCCGTCTGAATAACGCGGCCCAATTGCCATGCCAACGGCAAGCAAAGGGCGGCGATGACAGCCAGTGCAAAAAAAGCGTTGTGAAGGCTCGAAGCGCTAGCCTCGGTGTAGCTTAACCCACGGTTGAGGGCCGCATTAACCGTGATGTCGTAGTAGATCGAAAGGGTCACGATGCCCAGAGAAGCGCTGAGTCGGCGGGACATATTGTTCATGGCAGAGGCTTGGGTGACGCTCGATTCGGGAAGGTCTTTAATGCCCACCGTAGTGGCAGGCAAGTAGGCGCAGCCAAGACCAATGCCGCGCATTCCCATCCAGGCGCCGATCACCCAGACCGGGGTGGCGGCGGTTAGCGTGCCCAGGCCGATCAGGCTGATGATAGTAATTACCAGCCCAGCGCTCATGCACCACTGAGGTGGGTAGCGGTCAATCAGCTGTCCTGCCACGGGTGAACAGGCAGCGGCAGCAAGCGCGGTGGCTAAAAATACCAGCCCAGTCGTCAGTGGGCTAAACCCTAGCGCGTTTTGCATCCACAGGGGCACTAATAATATGCAGCCAAACAGAATAATGGATTGCAAACAGGCGAGGACAACGCTGATACGAAAGCCTTGATAGGTGAACAGCGACAGATCCAACAGTGGGGCTGGGTGGCGTCGCTCAACGTGCACAAAACAGAGTAGCGCCACAAGGCCGAATACAAGCGGGGCAACAGACTGAATACGCAAGAGATCTGAGAGCGTTTCTATCCAGCTAAGCGAAAATAGCACCGCTCCCAAACCCAGCGTAATCAGGGTGAAGCCGGTTTTATCAAAACGCCGCCGCTGAGTGGGTAACTCTTCCCCTAGATAGCGGTAGCCAGACACCAGCCCAAGCAGTGCAAAGGGCATATTCATTAAAAACAGTGCGCGCCAGTGGCTAATTTCCAGCAATAATCCCCCCACTGTTGGGCCTATTGCGGGCGCAATCATCACGGCCGCCCCCCATATGCCGCTAGCGCGGCCACGCTGATGAGACGGATAGGCAGAGAAAATCAGTGATAGTGACAGCGGGATCATCAGGCCGGCTGCAATGCCTTGAAGCCCGCGGGCGAAAATAATGCCATTCAGAGATTGCGCCAGCGCACCCACCCCTGAGCCCATTAGAAAGCCCAGAAGCCCGAGCAAATAAATTTGCTTGCGGCCAAATTTTCCGGCGAGGAAGCCGGTGAGTGGCATGGTCATGCCCATGGTGATCATAAACAGTGTCACCACCCAGCTTACGTGTGTGGCGCTGGCATTGAACGTGGTCATCAGCTCAGCCACGGCAAGATTTAAGGCACTGTTATTAAGGCTGACGGTAAAAGTGCCTAGCAGCACGCTAATCAGCACCTTCCCGCCATGCACGTTTGCATCCGGCATGTCACTCACTTAGCAGGGGGCACAAGGCAGTTCCCAAGTTCATGTATCTAGCCGAGATAACCGGTGTGCATGAACATATAGGTGAAGTTGGGCCGGGAATGATTACACGCTTAGGTGTTTAATGCAAATCGTTATCATATGAGAAGTTGTGCTTGTAATCGATTAACTGTTCACGCGTGATTATTAGCTACATTAATGCGACGCCTACCTGAACTGCTCCATATACTGCTACCCCAGCCGCCACTGGCCAGCCCAATGAGCGTAATTTCCACCATACCAATAGTGTCACAGAGAGCCCGATGGCCGTTGCGAACCAGGAGATCGCGCTTGGGTTGACCGGCATGATGGATACACCCAATACCGCCGCAATCATCAGCGGGCCGAGAATGCCAAGCCACTGAGGCATGTTATTAATCCCGGCCGCGCTGTTTAAACGGCGTTGCATCCAGAGGAAAGGCACTACGCGCATGAGCAGAGTACCCAATGCTGAAACCACGACGGCTAGCCAGAGTGCAGTGCTCATGGGTTACACCTTCTCGTTTGAAACTTCACCATATAGAAACAGATCGCGCCGCAGGCGGCTGCCAGGGGAATGGCCACGTTGCTCCAACCGTAAAAGGTAAACAGCAGCGCGGCGATAATGGTGCAGCTCAGCGCCAGCGCCCAGCGTTTGTCGGTAAAGCGCGGCGCGACCATGGTCAGAAACAGCGCGGGCAGG
>TARA_R110000824_G_scaffold10866_1_pt1 | contig 81642 bp, 104 predicted proteins | sample TARA_R110000824 | Tara Oceans TARA_R110000824 (sample SAMEA4397747) | marine metagenome | biome: Polar Biome; feature: [MES] marine water layer (ENVO:01000295) within the mesopelagic zone...; material: water (ENVO:00002006), including particulate matter (ENVO:01000060) such... | reverse complement strand
AGCCCAGAGTCCCATATATTAGAAACCTCTTCTTTGCGTTTGCCTACGGCCTCGGAACACTCTCTGGCCCTTTGTGCCAACCATTTCTGCGCGTCAGACCCCCTTCCCTCAGACCAACAATGGAGAGCCCCTCCTTGCAAAGTTCTTCCAAAAGAGAAAGACATGGTCCAAGGCGTATAGACCCGGTTCATTCTTGTGAGATTGACTAGAGCCTCTTCATCTTTCTGGCCCCCGCTAAGAAATGCAATTGCGGGAACGGAGGCCGGAACATTCTGTTTAAGGCATCTAATCGTCCACTCTGCTACCTCTTCTGATGAGGCTCGCACGTGGGAAGCGTATCCTGTTACAACCATATTGGGCTTTAAGATAATCTTTTCAAGATCCACCGACTGACCGATTAAGCTTTTGAATAGCTCTTGAAGAGCCATGTTGGTCGCTGCGTAAGACTTTCCTATGCCATGGGTTCCGTCCATCAACACTTCTGGCTCAACTATTGGGACAATTCCAGTCTCTTGACATCGCTTTGCATAGATTGCCATGACCGCAGAATTAGCTTTTACGTTCTCAGGGTTAGGTGTCGGTTTGATAACCGCTCTCCACTTAGCAAAGGTAGCCCCCAAGTCTCGGTATTCAAACAGCCTTTCCGTGAGTCCATCTAGACCTTCTGTAACAGTTCCATAGCCGTATTCCTTAACGCCTTTATCTACCTTGATTCCCAGCTCTATATTCTGAGCTCGTAGTGGCTCTATTGTTAGTGGCGACTTCAAGGTTTCATCAAAGAGGATAACCCCTCCAATAAACGGAGATATGCCCGATGTGGCAAAAAGAGTGTGGCGATAGTCATGCCTTGTCTCTGCGGTAGACTCTCTCCCCACAGAGGCCAATCGCTTTTCTATCGTCCCCGTGCTTTCATCAGTAGCTAGAATTCCCCTATAATCAAAAAAGATCCGGTCGATAGTTTCCGTCATTCCCATATTAAGGTCCCCTAGGAGAGAGAAAGTTTTGCGGCTTGATAAAGGCCATTAGAGACAGCGAAAAGGGGCTGCTCTGCATGTTTGATTTCAGAGATGGGTACTGGGAAATCGTCTGCGATGAGTTCTGTTAGCCTTTCCACGAACCCTACCACGAGAGAAGTTCCTCCCGCCACTACAATGGGCATTTCATCAATGACATTTGGTAGCTGCTTCTTAGGAGTTCTTTCGTACAACTCCTTAAACTGTTCCACAACATAGCTTAACAAAGATTCATAATAGATAGAAATAGCTCGTTGGATACCATTTGTTGAGTCGTAAAGACTAAAGTCAGCCCTTTCTTTGACTGCGGTTACAACGTTATGAGTCTCATCGGTATGCTGGGCGGCGTGACCGTCAATCCAGTCTCCACCACGACTCAGGCTGAAGGAAAACACCGGAATACCCATAAATGAATAGACAATGTTGCACATACCGGCTCCAAAGCTCATGCCAATGCCGCTATATTGAGTGTCAGCCAGTTCTGAGTACACTACGGCCAGTCCCTCGGTCATGACGTTGACATTTTTGTAGCCTAGATCGTCAAAAACTCCACCTAGGATCTGTTTATGATATTCTATATCAAAATCCGCATCAATTGGCTCGGCGGGGACGCAATAATACACAACATCGCTGTCTGCCGTTGGCTTTCCAGCTATGGCCTTTACAAGTTCCCCCACCATTAGATTCGACACAGGTTGCTTAGGGTTTAGGACACCCTTTGACATGGGTCTTAGGCATTCTTGATGGAACAGGTTTGCGAACTTAAAGGCGTCATCACCCAGAACATACAGAACTCCGTCTACTTTGACGTAATGGGCTCCAGCATTTTTTAGCATACTTTCCCCAAACTGATTTGCAGAGCCCTCAAGAAACTTAGAGGGGTTGAGCTTGAAGAAGGCGTCTCTAATTTTTCTAAACTTGATACTTTCTTCTTGTTTTTCTGCGCAAGATATAAAGCCGGTTCCAATATCAACGCCTACGGCGCGAGCATTGGTCGTCGGGGAGGGGGACGGATCTGTCATTTTGAATACCTCTTGTATTATGGGGTGATAGGATTCTATAGACTGCCCGTAATAGTCCCACTTTTCCTTTAGATCGGCTTCCTTTGGTGGACTGGGCAGCTCAGAAGGGATAATGGGGGGCGTCGCCTCGGGGTTATCTTCATGAAAATTGTGAGTGCTTTCAAGATCTACGAAAGTTTCTTGTAGTCCTACTAGCTTCCTAATCCTTTTCTTCATGCCCATGAACTTCGCCTATTCTCTGGTCACCGAAAGAGGTTTCTATCTTGGGAGCCTTAAAGTTTAACGCTTTTTCCGCTAGATCGTGAGCTTCCGGATCTATGGAACGTATTTTCTTTTCCTTCTTAACTTTTTTTTTGTAGGTATCGTTGAAGTATCTATTAAAGATGTACAGGGCCGCCAAAAAGAACGCGAAAGGCCAAAAAGAATAGGCCAAGGTGTTTAAGAAAATTTCAAAGGCATTTGAGAACATTATTTCATCCCTTGGGGAAATGTCAATTGCTCATCGTGATTGACGGTCCATGTTACTTCGTGTGTCACCGCTCTGAATGTCCGTGCTGCCGATGGATATCCATTTCCGGACTTCTTGACTCCCCCGAAGGCAACGTGAGACTCAGCAGCGATAGAGCCCCCATTCCAATAGCACATCCCATAATCACACCTATCACGACAAACTCTAGCTTTCTTGAAGTCTTCAGTGACCACACCAACAGCGAGGCCATAATCAGTATCATTGTAGATCCTAATAGCGTCATCAATGGTATCGAATGGAATGATTGCGACATGGGGACCAAATACCTCGTTCTTTAAGTATGGAGCATCTCTCCACTCTGTTTTATACACCATGGGGCTTGCGAAATAGCCCGGCTTTTGATAGCTTGGATCAACGAGGACTTCTGTCTCTGGGTCCGCAGACACTTGCTCGTTAAAAGAAGTGACCCTGTCAAGCTGCTGAGCATTAATCAAGGAGCCCATGTAAGCCTTTGGGTTAGGGTTCCATCCACCTCCTACCGTAAATCCCTTATCCACAAAAGGAGATCCCACGGTAATGGAACTTCTTACGTGCTCCGAAAAAGATTCACAAAAATCATCATAAATTCCCCTTTGTACGATAAGCCTTCCTGCTGAGACACATCTTTGTCCTGAGAGCTTAAAGGAGCTTGCTAAAGCTGATGACACGGCCAGATCAAAATTGGCATCGTCAAACACTATTACAGCAGACTTACTTCCCATCTCGCAAGAACATGTTTTATGCCAGCTATCGGCACATACCCTTCTAATATGCTGGCCCACTTCTGCGCTTCCCGTGAAGCATATATGATCTACGCCTCTAGTGGCAAGGCGATTTCCTACACCCCCGTCCCCATGAATTAGATTAATAACCCCGGCAGGTATGCCAGCATCATGATAAAGCATCGCGGCGATCTGGGATGTATATGGCGCATCCTCGCTTGGCTTGATAATGACAGTGTTACCCTCTACAAGAGCAGGAGCAGCGCACCAAAAAGCACCAATGGCAAGAGGAAAATTCCAAGGACTAATGACAGCAACAACACCTTTCGGCTTACGCAGCATGTATGAGTCTTTTTCAGATATTTCGGACGCAATTGCTTCTCCTTGTGGCATGCGTCCAGAGCCGAATGCGTACTGAGCCATGTGTAATGCCTCATTGACTTCGGCAATGGACTCGTTAAAATTTTTTCCAGTCTCCCACGATATAATCTCTGCAAGATACTCTTTTCTTTCCTCTATAAGCTTGGCGACTTTGTAGAGATATTCCGCCCTCTGCACACGACTGAGGCTCCTCCACCCTTCGAATGCAGATCGGGCGTGCTTATAGGTGGCATCAACCTCTTCATTTGTGCTGTTAAAGAAAGTCCCTAGAGATTCTTCGGTAGACGGATTAAGGTCTTCAAATAATGAGGAAGACTGGCTTTCAACAAACTCGCCGTTAATGTAATTTCTTGCTTCCCACACGCTTACACCTCTTTCGTACTTCTCATTAGGTTCTTGACTGAGTTTTGACAGAAGCCCTTTTCTCCCCGCTCTATCAATTCAAATATAATCCCTCCCATGACTTCCATGGGCTTCGTGAATATCTGTCGTAGGTCATCTTCGGGACAGTCTATAATGGAGTCCGACAAGAATTCAATGCCAGACGATCTCCATTTTTCCACGACGTCGTCGATATTGTCCACCTGATAGGCAGCGTGGTGAATTCCTCCCACACCGCCTCTGGAACGTACCCATTCTCCGACGATAGAGTCTTCGCTACCGTCACTGATAAATATTTCGGGAGCCAAGTGATGCTCTAGCGCCTTTCCTATTCCCGCAGACCTAGTCGTCCAAGGTATAGCGATGATTTTATCAATTGGGTTATTCTTTTCTGGAGGTGCCATTGCGATGCACTCTGCCGTTGAGCCGTCATCGAACTTGATATCGAACTCTGTCGCTACGGAATATCCGAGCATGGCCTTGAGCGTATTGGCCGCCTTAAATCTATCCTGTACACGGTACGCGAGATGGTCAAGCCTCATTGCGGGTCCTCGTAGAGGGCTCTTAGCATTCCTAAACTCACTTTCAGAGAGTCGTTGTCGCTTTTTTGCCCCACCTCTTCGTCAAGCCTTCGGGTGATAGTTTTCGCATCAGCTGGACTTAAGAAGTCATTCATAATACGGACTATGCTTCCAGCCTCTTCGTTGCTTGTTGGCATTTTGTCATCCTTGTTTTATTTGGGTCTATATATGTACCATCCGCCATCAGGTAGATACCCTCTGTTTTTGTCAGCGTATGACTTTTCATTAGCCCTCTGCTCTTGTTGTTTTTCAGACAACTGGTCCCACTTGATTTTGGGGAATATGAGACCCCCCTTCTTGGTTCTCCCGAATACAAGCTTTGCACGGCACATCTTGCAACCGACCTCTAGCCAGTCATTTGACGAGCTGTCTAGCCTGCAAATGAATTTAACATCCCCGCTGTGACAAGCCCCACATTCCCTATGTCGGAAGACCTCCTGAACTCTTGCTATCTGCTTGAAGACCTCATCCTCTTGATCGCCTTCAATTTCAAACCAAAGATCATCCGTTGCTTTTACTCTAGCCTTCATGCTCCACTCCTATAAAAGGTGTCTTTCCAGTTTTCATCATAGCCTGAAACATCTGCTTTTTCAATATTTTCAGGCTTTCTTTGAAATTCAGAAAGCTGCGATATTAATAGTCTCGCCTCTAAGCTATTTATCCCATTGATATTTTCGGCTCCCTGACACTTTGTGTGCACAAGCCCTTCTACATTTACGTCTAATCTTTTGCAAAGCTGATTAATGGCTAGAATTTGCTGGTCGTTAATCCCTTCTTCTGAGGTTAGCACTTCTTCTTCACTTTCACTCTGAAGCTCTTCTGCTGTGATTACGCGAATCTTCAGCGCCCGACGAAGGGCCTTTCCTTCCGCTCGCGTGTCGGCAGTAGCCACCAAGTGGTCCTTGAAGGGGTAGGGGGTCTTGCTATGGAGTACGTCTACGCATCCATCAACTCTGATAACGCGAAGCCCACGGTACTTTATAATCGCGAGAGAATGGCAGATGGTGCATCTTAGCCCGTTATCTCCACGGGGAGCTTCTATGATAGTGCTACGGGATTCAACAATTTCACCAAAACACTTTTCTGTAATTCTGCGGAGACCGTCTACAGTAGGGGCCCCGTTGATAAGCTCGTGGTCTCCTAGCTGGTCTAGAAGATATTCTGACCACTCCGGATCAGAGTCGCAAGGAGTCCCATCGACCACCTCCTCGGGGGGGCGTGGGGGATATTCATCAGGATAGTCTCCAGCCACGTCAATATCCATACTGTCTACTAGATTCGACAGCTCTCCAATCATGTCTTCGTGCTCTTCTTGTTTTGTGCCTGTCATATCTCAAAGTACCTTTCATTTTCCTTGGGGTATTTGTCCTTTATTCTCTTCAACAATCCGAAAAGACGGTGTTCCACTTCTCGCTGATATCGCTGAGACAATTTTTTTTCCTGCTTGATCCTTATCATGACAAGGCCATTTTCCAAAATTAGCCCAGTCTTTTGTCGGTCGGCTCGCTGATTTTTAATCAGATTATCCATCCCCCACACCGGCTTGAAATGTGAGGGCCCATCGACCTCTATGGCGGCGCGAAGCGACGGGATAAACAGGTCTACCTGTAGCTGCTGATTTTTAAGCCAGTGATCCTTGTGAAAGTCTACCCTAAACCCCTCCTCTGTGAGCCGCTGGAGCAGGAATCTTTCCATTTTAGACCCTATTTTACTGGACTCTCGAATAGCATCCTGAGCCTTTCTGATAAGTTGATTTTTTTCCTCCTCACTTTTTTGATTCCACGCATCCTTCCCGTTATCAGACCGTTTCTGGCGATCCTCCTCACTCATGTCGTCCCAGATCTTGCCCTGAGAGTCGCTTATTTTACGCCTAGTCGCATCAGACTGAGTTTTCCCTTTCGTGGGATGAGATGCCCTTCCCTTTTTCAATGCGTTCTTTTGTGCCGCACTTTTACTCCGGAGAGCCACCCCGTTTTTACGGAGGATTCTTCTAATTTTGTTGGGATACGTCTCAAACTTCTCAGCCAGTTCATAAGTGCTATAATTCCCAGAATTATAAAGCTTAACAATGTCTTTGTCTGTATTGGTGCCCATGTCAATCCAATTCTTTGAGAACGTTTGCGTCCCAATATTCCATGGTGTGTTTGGGTTTTTTGAACATATCAGATATTAGCTTGTAATGCACATCGTTTCTTGCTATGAGGTCTATGCTATCATCCAATATTGTAGATCTTAGGTGGGAGAAATGCAGGTCTTCTATTCTCATCCAATCGAGGTCATACAAATAAAGGTAGCGTTTTTTCGCATACACCATATGTCGGAGCTCTTGAGCCATGGATAAGTCGTGGGTTATTACACTGCCGTTAAAATTAAACGCTTGAGCTCTTTGTAGTACGCTTGTCTCTACAGGCACACTAAAGTTTCTATTGACGATATCACAGAAGAGGCAAGATTCTACCCCTGCGTCTTTAAGCCTGTTGATATTTTTTATCGCTAGGATATTTTTTGGACTATCGTATACGGTGCCTAGTAGAACCCCTATCATTGTAATAGCTCCTCATTCAAAAACATCAAAAGCGCATTGGCGATCCCTGCCATTCCCAGAGAGTTGAATATTTGAGCGCAACGATGATAGTAAGTGTGATTGCAAGTGACTTCCTTGTGGATATTCCCTATATATCCCTTTGAATTAACACTGTCGCTGAGCAAAGAGTCTACGCCATCCATTAAAGTGGTAATGTCCGAAAATGTCTGCACTCCTCCCAGAGGGGGCGGTGAGGGCCCCTTTAACAAGGGTGCTGTCTTCAGATAGGCTGCGTCTAAATAGTCGTAAGACCCAAAATCAACGAGGACTTTCGCTGACTTGATAAAGTCTGCTCTTTCGAACATGCTTACCTTGCCTAAGTAGTTGGGAATTGGAACGGCTGAGTCCCCTATAATTTTTGTCCTGTAGACTTGACCTAAAGATCGCATACTGTCGAACACTTCTTCCGTATTTGGAACCACCCCAGTGATAATCAGGACCTCTGATTTAAGCAACTTTCTTTCCCGTGCCGCGTGTATTTCTGTCACCTTGGCCGCTGGAAGCAACGACATAACGTTTTTCTGACTCTTGAAGTTCGCTTCAAATTGTTGGGAGGTTATTACTGCGGAAGGTTTTTTGCCCGTATTTGGATGCTCCTTAGAACCCACCAGAACGTAATCGAAATCAAACTCCTTGCACAAAATGTCAAAGGCTCCGTCGAGTTGATTTTCATGCAAGAACACCAAGTCGGGAGACACCTCGTCAAACACATCTATTATCGACTTCTGTTCGGTCTCCCACAAAAAGGTCTGTACGTCGACTTTAGAGGCAATCGTCTCCAGACATCCGGCTATATTGCGAAAATGATAAAAAGGCAGGTTGGGGATTAAAATTTTCACGTTAGTATTCCTAGTGCTGTTTGAATATCCTTGGAGGTGTCAATGTCTACAATCTTTATTTTCTCATTGCAAATGCATTCAAAGACACCACCCCTTTCCAGTATACGATTAATTATTTCAAAGCCGAACTTTCTGTAGTTACGTTTGTCCCAGCATAATTCCTTGAGTAGCTCAAGCTCGTAGTTCTTAAAGACAGCAATTTGACCCCACTTCATAGGGAGGTCATACATCATGTTGGCGAGGTTGTTTTGATTATCTATAATACACCCAACTTCGCCAGCCCCCATATGGGAGGAGCTTACTACGACGCAGGATTTACTTAGGTTTAAGCTTTCTATAGCGGCTGAGTTAAAGACGAGATCCCCGTATACTATCACTACCGTCTCCGCATCCCGTATAGCACGGAGACCCATTCCGATACTTCTCGTAACGTTGCTCCCCTCATAAGATTCATTTTCTATCTTTACGATGCTATCAGAGGTTTCATTCATGAGCTTCTCCGCTCTAAACCCGCAGACTAGGATGATATCTCTTGCGTCAATGTGGGACCTTATTGTTTCGATCTGAATATTGATTACGGTAGATTCCCCCACCACTATTAATGGCTTAGGGCCATAAGACTTCATTCTTCTTCCGATACCGGCGGCGGGAATAATAACAGTAATGATGGAGGGCTCTTTATTAGTCATGCACGAATTTCTGCGACCAGCAGAGGCTCTCCTATGTGATATATCTTTTTGCTACGACGCTGCACAAGTTCCTCAAGCGTCGCCTTAAAGATCTCGGCAGAGTCTTCAAAGCTGACCTCCTCGACAATGGTGTTTCTAATAAAGAACGGGAGGTCTGAAATTGCTTCTGAGTGACCGTGCTCTATAAAGCGAGCGTTGTTTCCTACTTTGCTGACAAGGACATCGGTAGTAACTATCTCAATATCATCGTCCATGCTAAATAGGTCGACTATCTTCTGAACAGAGGATGGGGATGAATAGGAATAGTTGCCTTTTAAGAAGCCTAATACATAAGGGGCATCCTCTAGACCTCCACCCTCCGACATGGTTAGGTTAAAAAAATCGTGATCAGGCACTGTAGCGGCTGCAATCCCAACCGGCATGTTGTATTTTGTGAATATATTTTCGTAGTTTTGGCGTGGAAGCTTGGGTGTTTCACCTTTGCCAACTGCGACTAGTACGTTCTTAGGCTCGGACATATATCCTCCACCTTTCTTATCAAGTGAACTGAGTCGTCGTAGTGAATAATCTTGTCTTTTAGATCTATGTCAAAGCTATTTCCCCCATATTTTGCATGGGCCGCTTTCAGAACCGTTGTGCCATTGCCTTCGGAATTTGGTTCCAAAATTACGAAGCTTTCCATCTTTTCTTGAACAGCATAATGGATTTCTTCTGAAAAAGAAGCGGGAATTGGCTTACTCGCCTCAAATATGGTATAGAAGAAGAACTTCATGCTTTTAGTGTTGTCGTAACACACATCTATCGCAGCCATATCAGATTGGTCTACAGCGGCCACCCTTTGGGTACGCCAGCGATCAAAGCTATAGTGGTTGTGAAAAAGACCCACAATTTTAGGGCTTAGGTCGTCTTCAGAGTGGGTCCTGTCTATTACACTTACGATTTTAGGCTCAACGACCTGTTGTTCCAGCTCGGAAAGTCTCTGCTCTAAGTCTTCTAGGCTGTCCCCCTCCCTTAAGAAAATCAAGACGTGGTATGCCATTTTTAATGAACTTTTTACCGTCTCTTTAAGCTCGTCAATGGTTTTGCTTTTAAGGATCTCTTCGCATCCGTCCACGTGTCGGAAGTAAGGACACGCCTTGTCCTTTATGAGGTAGTACGTTTTCTCCTCGTCTCCAACACAAATGAAGTCCACCCCATTCTTCTCAAAGACCTCCAGCCTACCGGCGGTACACCCCACCTGCGTGTTGCCCTCATAGTCAGCAAAAACACACTTACGACAACAGGTGGTTGAGACGGTGGCGACTATCGGGTCTGTATCGGTTGTTTTGTTATCTGGCATGGTCTCTCTCGTATATAAACATAACACAGGCTCCCCACAACAGTAGTTCTGTCAAATTGGACGGCATAAACCCATGGGACGCCGAAGAAATAAGCGCCAGAATCGTTAGGACTGCGCTGAACTTAATCATGATCTTGTTGCCGTTATTCTGTAAAAGGCTCCGTTAAGACCCGCGAACTCTATCTTAAGACCCTTAGACTCCAGTAAAGAGCGAGTTTTAGCTAAAGTGCTCATTCTAGACCTCCCCCCCGTTAGAAGGGAGGACGCGTCCTCAAAGCCAAGGGCGCCGACTTGCAATTGCCTACAAATTTCTTCACCATCAGGTGAACGTATTTCTAGAGTTCCACCTTTTCTTATTTTTTTGAGAATAGTTGGCGCCAGTTGCTCAGGTATAAATTCAAAGACATTGTCTATCATTAACTCCTTGCAAGCACTGTCTGGGATACCTTCTACGGAGGTCTCATTTAAGGGAATGTTTTCATAGCCCTCTTTCATTCGGTCTTCATTAATAATTAGATTGACTTTCATGGTAGCGTATCCTTGTTAATTATACTTCTGACATTCCAGCGTTCCAAGAGGAGCCGTAATATTGGCCTTTCATATAGCTCAAAACACTTTTCCATTTAGAGATAAAATCTTCATTCGCTATACAAGGTCCACTCACGACCTTGTTTCTAGCATTTTTAGAGATCTGAGATCTTTCTTCTTCTGATAGCTTATCAAGATGGAGGAGGAGAGGCGCAATGTCGTCACTCTTCTCGACAATAAATCCATCTACTCCGTTTTCTATAAATCGCACTAGATCAGGCGTGGAGAAACAAATTGGAATATTACCACAGGCCATAGACTCAAGCATTTTGACTGTCACATAATTCTGAGAATTAATAAAGTAGTCTCCCTGCGTATATATCTTTTCCTTTTCCCGTATGTCCGAGTCTGTGGGAATAACACTATAGACGGTGGCTCCAAAGGCTCTGAAAATGGACTCTGCGACTTGAGGTGGTGTCTGGTTGTCAAACACAATCCTCCGTTCAGTTAGGTTTTCGCCAAAAGCATCCTCGGAAAGTCGTCCGTCTGTGATGCAAAATTTGTTTGTATCTATGGCGGGGGGGATGACTAGTCGGAGCTTCGCGCTTGGCCATGAAAGACTAATCTGTTCGCTTACGGGAACAGTGACGGTTGGATTTTTGACCAGTTGTGTTTGGGGAGATTCTATGTCTACTCTAGCAAGGGCGTGAAGAGGCTTTATGACATCACTGGAGCAGTGGTCGATTAGCAATATGGGTAAATGGAGCTTATTAGCAAGAGAGGTGGCTAAATCATACTGTTCGAGGCGATCATTGCATATTATCATGTCAAAATATGTAGTGGGCCAGTCCATATCGATTACTTGGAGATTTTCCGGTTTTTTCTCAGCGTTACTGTCCCAAGATCGGTTGTCTGTAGCCCACAAATAGAAGTTATGGCCGGTTTGACAAACAAGACTCAGGTATTTTTCGTTATTTTCGGATATCACCAAGATATTGAGGACGGTGTCATCTAACTTACGGCATGCAGAACGAATTACATTTTCTACTAGGAACATAGCAGCTCCTTCAGACTTTCGTAATATGTATCACTTGAAATCATTTGCGCGGTTTCGATGTTATGGGCACGCTTCTTTTCACGCAAGAACTTGTTGGTATAAGCCTCTCGCATACTCTGAGAGATGGACTTCACTATGGGCTTTACGCAAGTTTCGTTAGAGGTAAACATGTCGTCGAAGCTTCTTTCGCTCAACATACACTTCTCCTCGTAGGAGTCCACTCCCCACGAGCTGCTTTCCCCTAAAAGCTCATATGCCGCCGTATTCTTATTTATAATCGGAGTATTTTGAGCGTATACGGCCTCAAGAATTAGAGAGTTGCAGTTTAGAGAATAATCTGGGCAAATGAAGCAGTCAGCCTCCTTGTGAAGCATTAGACGCGCCTCAACGGTAAGACTGTTGGCATCTGGATTCATAACGTGTATAAGGGGTCTCTGTGAAGGGGGCCTTACGGCTCCTATCCGCTTATGGCAACTGTCCACAAGGCTATTTATTTTACTCGCATCCACGTGGTCTTCCAGCACATAAATTAAAGCACAATTATCATGCGCAGAAAATTCTGAAAAATAGGCGCAGAGCAACTCTTGGACACCCTCTCTTTCACCGAAGGATCCCATGGCATAGAATATAAATTTGTCTTGAAATGGCGTGTTTCTTATTAATCCTTGAGGAAACCTCCTAGCTACGTCGCCTTCTGAAAAGGATTCCTGTAGAGACGGGTCCGCGTATGGCTTGATAAGTGCAACATTAGTCGTACCAGTTGCACCCTGTAGGCTTTTACAGGTGTCTGCATTTTCTACCCAGACCTCGTCTAGGAGTTTCATTCGACTTATGGCGATAGAGCATGGGGCAGTATCTAGAGTGTCTGTATTAAATACTCCTATATTCTTCTTGAATTTTCCATCGTACACTGCAAAGGCGGGTGCAACATTCTGGACGACTACATCGTAGGTTGTGGAGGCGGTGTATTCTGCGTCTTCCGTATATAGCCATACAGTATTACCAACAAAAAATATGGGTCGAGAGGTTATTGTATTACCTGTTCTTTTGAGAGCTCCAAGTAGAGCACGGCTTTTCCTCCCCGCCTCGTTTCTTTGCTTGTATGGCCCCACAAAAAGTATATTCATCGTGCTGCACCTTGTTTTTTAGGGAGACGGGTAGGTGGAAGCTCATGAAAAGTCACGTCGTCACTTTGACTAAAGCTTCCCCCCTCATTTTCTGATCCGTTACCTTGTCCCAGAGAGCCTTCTTCCCCTTCTCCAGCATCTTTCCCTTTGTCTCCCCTCTCCCCAACCACTGTCTTGCCTGCTCTAATCTGGGCAAGCACATCTTCGGACTCCTTGTGCTTCTGCTTGGAATATGGAACAACGTGAGACCTTGGCTGGCGAACATTTGTGTGCGATAGCGTAACAAAAAAGCGTCTCCAGTTGTCAGGAAGAATGTTGTCGCTCTCTCCGATACTAGTGACCCAGATATAAATATCCCCCTTTTCTTCTGTATTCTTATCTGGCTCGTCAACCACTATCCAGTGGACTATAAATTTCTTAGGAAGGGGGTCTTCGCAGGGCCAGCCCGCAAACCCCGAAAGAGAGAGGCCGACAGACACGCAAAGGTGAAGGGTGACTCCGATCACAAAGGCTTTAAGAAGCCAGTGCCCTCTTGCCCCTATTACAAACCACAGTATTAGTAAGAATAATACAAAAAATACTACTGGGATAGCCATATGCGTTCTATCGGCCTCTACTCGTTGGGAATGGCGAGTCGACTTTCTTAGTTAATGACTTTGGCAACTCGTTTAATTCAGACACGTCTCCGTGTTGATCTATAACAAACCGAAAGGCTGTACTTTCCTCTCCCGTGTCATGAAGTATTACGTTTTTAACGGTTATAATCTGAAAAGGATTTATCTTGTCTAATTGAATCGTAACAGGGGTTTCAATTTCTTTGCTTCTTCGCGTGTACATGTGGACATTGACCACGTATTCCCCCGGAATAGACCCCCTCAACGTTACAACCTCTCTGTTCTCCTTGTATTCTACGTCACCAAAAGGGGTTGTCAATAGATCATTAAAACGCCCCACATCGTCCCGGTCTAAATGCATTAGGCCCTCTTCACGGCGCATAAAGGCCACTAGTCGGCCTTGAGGATCCTCTACGTATGTGTCTACGTCGTTATTCAGCTCGTCGGGCCACGTCACGGTTATTATAAACTCAGCTTTAACTTCAACGTTCTTGTCTTTCTTGCTGGGATTTATCAGAAGAAAAGACAATGCAAAGAGTGCTGCAAAGCACAGTAGAGTGTTAAACAGAAGGTCTAGAAACGAAAGGCTGGTATGGTAATTCCTTTTCATTTTCTAGCCTTATCAATGGCTTGGCTAAGATTAAAGTATTGAATCTTAAGAAGAGCGCTACATACCAAGCCAACTAGGGTGGTGTAAAGTGCCGTTGACATTCCCGAGCCAAGAGACTTGATCATGTCCTGCACGGTTGTCATGTTGGCGACATCTATATCTCCAAAGCCAGACATCATGGTGATGAAGCCAATTACGGTTCCGACCATGCCAATGCTTAAGCATAGATCGCTAGCGAACCATCCCGCCTCCATTAATCCTTCAATTTTTTCTACAAGGTATTTTTCCGTTTCATCACGGTCTAGGAACCTGCTAAGCCTCCAAGTTTTATAACCACACCAAGCAGACATGTGAATGAAAATCAATAGCAATAAGAAGCTAAGTTTCGTAGAGTCACGCTCCCACAAGGCTCTTAAGCCGTCATTTACTATTAGATAGGCAGATAGAGCCATGAGCGCAGCCATAAAGAGCCACCACTTCAGGAAGAGGGTGTGCTTAACCATCCTGTTTTCTCCTTCTATTGTGGGCTTCTATAACATACTGGGAAGTAGCCACAGGAAGAGCCCCACATCTAACTTGTTCGACTTGAATCTTATTAAGGGCGCGGTTTTTGTACAGCTCAAAAACTCCATCTTGATTAATAGGAGAGAGCATCCCAACGCCGATCTGGGCGCCAAGGTTTAAGTCCCTCATAAGCCTTACTCCTTCTTCTTTATAAGCTCTTTCGGGCTCTTTCATTACCTCGGAAAAGATCCATTCTACGAATTCATTATTGCTAGAGAAATTGTCCGGTTTACTCTCAGGTACGGGGGGGAAGTGGCCGGGAGCGTCCCAGTTTCCTTGCTTCCCCACAGGGGTGTAGCTATCGATGTAATCTTCCCACTGTTTCGCAGTATCGTCCCAGTCATAGCGGGAGATCGCACCTGACCTCGCCTCCATTGACTTTATGATGCGGTCTTTTGTGGGAGACTGAGCGTGTTCCAGCATAATATCACACATGGCATCGTTGTCAGGGTAAGCTCTTTCCGCGTTGGTCTCTAGCTCTCTAAAGAATTTTTTAACCGGAACAGGATATCCCTTTGTATTCGCTACAACGTCTTCCATGGCGCTATAGTTCGTGGCCGCTATGGGAACTCCACAAGAAGCAGCTTCTACTTGAGGCATTCCAAAACCTTCGCATATTGCATACTGAGCATAGAGATCGAACAGGTTGTAAACTTCGACTAGCTCTTCTATCGTAAGGCCAAAGGCCACGGTGGGGCAAACCGCGCTGAGATTCTGGCAATGGGGACACCACGTCATAGCGTCCTTGAACTGTTGGCATGAAAACTTTCTACAGTTCTTACAAACGTAGGTCATCAGAACCTTGCCGCCCAGACCATTTTGCATTATTCCATCTGGAATATCCCACCCGTTGGGTTCAGGATAGCTGGTATGCAAATAGAGATAGCTTTTTCTGGATAACTCGGGAGGAGCCTTGTCTAGGAAAAGGCGAAAGGCCTTCATTAGCTCAAAAAAGAGCTTTCTCCTTTGATTACGCATGACTGTCCCCACTATGAAGCAATCGGGGTCAATGCCAAGGGCTTTTCGGTGCTCCCCCTTGTCCTTAACCGGTATGTAAACTGACGGGTCTATTCCGGGTGAGGCGCATCCAATCACGTTAAGGGTGTTCTTTCCCTGCTCTTTTAGGACTTTGACACCAAACTCTGAATATCCAAAAAGGGCATCGCATTCAGCAAAGCCATTTATCCACTCTTGTCGTTGAGGAGAAGAGTCGACTGTAGGCATCCATATCCAATGGAAATATGGTCGGAGGGGAGAGTCTTTGATCCACATATCCATCCATGGGTCTCGGTAGCACAAAACTATATCGGGCTTAAAATCTAGACAAACCCTGTCAAATCTCCAAGCGCCGAATTGATGAATCCCATGCTCATTATATGCCGCAATTTCTTCAGGTGAAGAACCCTCCTCTACCATGTTAGCATAAAAAAGCCAGTCTGTATCTTGGACTGCGGACGCTTTTCCATAAGCGGCAAATTCGGCAATTTCATACTTGCCAGTGTCATGAAGCCTACGAAGAATCTGCTTTGAATAAGTGCCAAACCCAGAAGCTAGATAGTGAGCCTCGCTTACGAGCAAAACCCTTTTTTTCTTATTCATTGTTGTCTCGGATCTTTTTTACGGCGCTGTCAAAGATCTTTTTGACTAACGCTCTGCTCCAGTCGAATTCCGAGGAGATCTCTTTAAAATTGCACCCTTCAAGACGAAGCTTAATGACATCTCTCTCCTCAGAAGTTAAGCTGGAAGGGATAAGCTCCCAAAAGGACTCTTTTGATGTGTAGTTTCCAATGTCATCGTCGTTATCAGGATTTAGCGGAACATGCTTATGCTTCATAGCAGATCGGATCTCCTTCATAATCTCCCATTTAATGGGATTCCATGCATAAGGGGAGAATTTTGTGCCACGACTCTCGCAAAATTTATCTAGAGCTTTCCACAGTCCTATGCGACCAGCTTGTATGAAATCGTCTCTTTCAGTTGTGTTTTTGGGATTGAATCTGTTAACTATAGATATAACGAGACCCATATTCTCCTCTAAAAGATCCTTCATACGATGCGCCTTCCTCTTATTGTATTATACTTCCTAAAGTAAGTTTTTGATCCGAGAAACTGACTTAATTAAAAAACTTCCCCTCTTTAAATCCTTACTTCCCCTCAACAGCAGGACCTCACCCTCTTTCACAAGAGCTCTATACTTATCCCACTCTTCTGAGAACATAGTGGCGCTATCCATGCTACAGCTTGCGTCGCTTATTGTTAAGAATGCCATCTGTTGTCCTTTGGCGCTACCTTTTTTAATCTTCCACTCTCTAACAGCTTCTATCTGAGCCGCTATGATAATGCCATTTCTAGAATTAAAGCCGTTCAGAAATTCTTTGCACGTACAATTGGCCGAACTAGTATCGTACTCATCGACCTTTGCGCAAGTTAGAGGGGTTCCGAGATATTTACTTTCCTGAAGGGCAAGCCAGCTGGGGGAATCTACTAAATTGTACCCTGCGTCTTGCATAGAATCAGCAATGCTTTCAACAACTTCTACCCTATCTTTTCTATATATAGGCCTCTTGGGATCTGACCAGTCATTATACATAACCATATCTCTTATGCAATTCAACAAAGACAGGCTAGGGCTTTGGTTCTTGTGTTTTTCTATCCAAGGAATTTCTCTTTTACTTAGCTCTCTGAACATTCTAAGTTCGTGGCACATTTTAGACCTAGGTAGATCAAAACAATCAAGAGCACCGCTCAAAATCAATGCCTCAAAAGAATCGACCTTGATACATCTTCCAAACCCTATAAGAAAAGTCTCCCAGTCACATCCCTCTAGAGAGATGCGGTTCTTTTTTATACAATCTATCATTTTATCATAAACAGATCCTCCAACCCCCTTTATTTCGGTAATGCCAAAGGTGGGATTTTTACCTATTAACGAAAATGACTTGTTCATCTTTTTAATATTGGGAGGCATAACCTCAATATTCATCACTTTAGCGTTATTAATAAGCCCCTCTATTTCAACGTAGGCATCAGGCTTTCCGATAGAGTTCTTAAGATACGAGGTGAAGAACTCATGAGGAAAGTGCGCCTTAGTATAGGCGGTGAGATATGCATTGAACGCATAACTAATGGAATGAGATTTATTAAAAGAATACCTCTGAGATTTTTCAATCCATCCAAAAATTTCCAGAGCCTGCTCTTTACCTATGAGGCCCTGTTTTTGAGTTCCGTCTACAAATTTTTGTTTAAGATCGGACATTAGACCGACGTTCTTTTTGCCGATAGCTTTTCTTAATATATCGGCTTCTTGTAGATTAAATCCAGCAATATCTCGGGCAATAAGAAGAGCCTGCTCCTGATAAACTAAGATGCCGTATGTACTTGAAAGAATAGGCTCAAGAGACGGGTGAAGATAGTCCACAGCGTCTCTTTTGTGTTTCCTGTCTATATAGTGATTCGTTAAACTTTTTCCGTTTACCATAGCCTCCATGCAGCCGGGACGGATAATGGCTACCAGATCCGAAAGCTCCTCTATGTCTCGGGGCTGCACTTGGCTAGCCATGCTTCTTCCAAGCTGGGACTCTAGCTGAAAAACACCCTTGGTGTTTCCCTCGCAAATCATATTCCAAGTTGCGTCGCAAGTAAGCGGAAGCTTGGGGATGTCGGGAGAATATATAACGTTTCCTACTGCATCTGTTTCAAAAGAGCAGCCACATGCAAACCTTTTCATTTACTAAACGCGCCTTTAAATTTTTCAACACTGGCCTGTCTGCGATGAAAGCGTAGAAATTGAACCATGAGTTTTGCTGAGTCTATAGTGTCAGAAAAGGCCTCATGCGCCTGAGCGGCTTCTATTCCAAAAAACTTTCTAAAAGTGTCGAGTCTAAAATTATGGGGTTCGTCTAGATTTTCAAACCAGTAGAACATCAGGTCCATGATGTCGATCTTAGTGGTCTTTGAGAATGGCATTTTTGTTTTATGTTTGGCTGCCAATCTTTGACAAATGGGTAGATCAAACCCAATAATGTTGTAGCCAGCAGCTATGGGTTCGGTATACCAGTTTCCGGGGGTCTTTTCGATATTGAACTTCTTGCAGTAGTCACAGAAGCTCTTCCATGCGATCTTTTCGCTCTTGCCCTTTTTCCAGCCTTTTACGATATCCGCGCTATCTACCCCTCTTTGCTTAGCGTGCCACTCTATGGTCTTCTGGCGATCATCGGTGAAATATTCTTCGCTATTGATACCGTCTGGCTTAATAACGACCTTGAACGCTCGATCCTCCTTGATCTCTAGAGTCCGAGGGTCTACCGGGACCGCAGCAAGCTCTACGGGGTTACAAGAGTAAGGGTCTACGCCGTCCGTCTCCCAATCGAAGACCAGAATCCATCTTTTGTTCATATTTAATTATCCATTATCAGATCTTGGGATCATGTTTGGGTTTGTTCCCTCTGTCATAAATTCTACCACGCATTGGTTAATCGTGTCAAAGAATAGTCTTGTCGAGCACTCGCTGCAAGTCTTGTCGTTTTCTGAAACCTTACTTAGGCAGTTGTAGCAGAGCGGATCATTTGGGGTCATTTTCAGACTCCTTGTCTAAGGATGTTGGGTACTTCCATAATTTTGTCAAGCATTCTGATTCCCAGAACGTCCAATTTCAGAAGTCCTACCTCTTCACAGCTCGGTCCCTCAAAGCCCGCTAGTCGGCTTTTGTCCTCTTTGTCTGACGAATGTATCATGGGGCATGTTTCGGAGATGGGGGTGGGAGAGACTACGACTCCAGCCGCATGCTTTGATTGAATAATCTTTGTATCTTCAAGTCTGATAGCTTGTTCAAACACCTTAGCCATCCTTCCCTCAAGCTTGCCATCATCTCCTATCTCGCACCACTCCTTTAATTGATCCCTCTTGTTTTTTAAGGCCCAGAGAACGATTGATGATTCGCCAAGCTCTTCTTTCATATCCTGTAGCTCGTCGGCTATCTTAGATTCATCCATGATGAATTGAGTGATAGCGTTTTGCTCATCAAAAGAAATATTACCACGAGCCTGCATAACTCTCTTAAGAGAGGCCCGACCCTTTAGGGTCTGAAAGCTAATAATCTGGGCTACATTAGACTCCCCGTATTTTTCTTTAACGTACCCGATTATTTTTCCGCGAGCTTCTTTGGGGACGTCAATGTCAATATCAGGCATGGAAGTTCTTCCGTCAGTATTACGACCCGCGTTATAGAATCTCTCGAACACTAGGTCGTACTTGACTGGGTCTATCTGTGTAATGCCAATGAGATATGACACCATGCACCCAGCCGCGCTACCGCGTCCGGGCCCAATCAGATAGCCGCTTCTTTGGCTAAATTTCAAGATGTCTTGAACGATTAGGAAATAACTACTTAGACCGGCATCCCCAAAAATATTTAGCTCGTTATCAATACGCTTTCCATATTCAAGAAAGTCAGGGTGTGTTTTTTTAACATGCCCCATCTTCTCTTTCCATCCATGTCGACAGAGAGCCTTCAGATATTCTGCGTCAGACATGGATTGCGGACATGAAAAAGCAGGGGGGTTCGGGTGACTTAGAATGTCATAGTCCTCGCAATCACTTGCTATCTTAACAGTGTTTGCAAGTTCTTCATCTGTATGCCATCTTTTCATATCTTCATATGAAGGTATGTAAAAATTGTTTGATGAAAAGAATGGCTTTAGAGACTTTCCCTTACCCCCCTTTATTTCTCTTTGAACTTGACCAATAGTCTTTTTAAATGCTGTGCATAAAAGAATACGTTGGTCCTCTGCGTCATCTTTAGTGGGATAATGCGCGTCTGGGGTTGCCACAACAGGCATGTTGGCCTTACGTGCTACATCTCGAAGTTGTTCGGCCACAATCCGAGAGGTCTCACTGTTTTCCGCATCTATTAATTGAATCTCCACATAAAAATTGTCACTTCCTCCAAACATGTCTCTTAGTCTGTGAGCCTCATAGACAGCGTCCCGATCTTCTAGAATACAGTTGGCTAAGTGAGAGCCCAGATGCCCACTGAAAGAGATAAGGTTTCCGTTACTAGCAACGGCTTCCAGTTGGTCAAAATCTACTCTTGGCTTGTAGTAGAAGTGGTCAGGATGGTTTGAGAGAGAAACTAGGGATAGCAAATCCTTCCAGCCATCTGAATTTTTTGCAATAACTACCTGATGCAAAAGGTCCTTATTGTCGGGGTGCTTATCGGTAGCGGCCCCGTTCTTGCAAATGTAAAGCTCACACCCTAGAATGGGTTTTTGCGATGACCCTTTCAGGGTCTGGTAGAAATCTACTGCTCCTGAAACAGTCCCATGGTCCGTGAGAGCGCAAGCGTCTGTTTCGGTTTCCTGTATTCTTTTAGATATTTGAGAAGTCTTAGAGAGCCCATCGAGGAGGCTATATTCAGAATGGACGTGCAAGGGTACAAATTTCATTTGATTTTCTCGAATTGTCTAGGGCCTGAAGGTCTGGATACAGGTCTGATATCGTCATATTATACATGTCAACGTGCGTTTTGAAGCCGTTTGTTGTGTCGATTTGTCCACTTTTCCAGAGAATTCCCCTTTCCCAGTATTCTTCTGCGGGCATATATCCACATAACCAAACATTTTTGAGATCATAATATGTCTTAGGGTGCCTTCCGCTTGTCCTTCCAAATTCCAAGCTCACAAACCCATATAGATCGGGCTGCTGGTGCTTGCTGGTTTGTGCCACCGAGACGTCATAGTTAGACTTGGGAATTACACTTCTTCTTTTTGTTTTAACTTCCATTCGACGACCATCTTCCAGAACTAGGTCGTAATTATATTTATCGCGACCCCTGTTGTTACTTACAATATCGGCGCCGAGATAGGAAGCAACGGCTTCTTCTCCCAGATAGCCAGCTAGATTCCCAGCGCCCCTCAGAATTGAATTGTTAATTGCCCCTAAAGATTTTGCTTTTAACTGAGCGTTGTCTATCATTTCCTGAGTTGTTTCAATTTTTACCATTCCTTGACTCCCTCTCCCTCAAACCAAATCGATAAGTTTTAACCACCCTCCTGAAGGGCCTAACAAAGTAGTGTCCTATAAACCCTCCAATACGTGACATTCCGAGTGACGTTCGTAAATAGTTCTCCAGCCTCGTCAGGGGACAAACCTCTCTTGTAAATGTAACGGTGAGGATGAAGCTATTGACGGGCATCCAGACCCACAGAGGGTAAAGGAAGGGAAGTAAAAAGAACGCCACGATATTGACGGCTATGACGAACATATGGAAGGCAACCACCGCATACAAAAAAGCATATTTCAGATGCTCTTTCTTGAGCGGTCTCTTCTCATAAAACCTTTTAAGGGACGACAATCTGCTTTTTAGATGTTCGTCGTTGCTCTTTTGTCCTATTTCCTGCTCCAGCCTAGCTACTAACTCTCTAGCTTCCTCTTCCTCTAGAAAATCATCAAGTATCTCTACGATACCCTCTATTTCTTTAGAGCGTGGGTTAGACATTTTTTACTCGCTACAGTTCTCCGGGGGATTTGTAAGTTCCTATACTATGGCTGGGGTTAGAAAGATTCTCAGTAGCCCAGTCTATTCCATATTTATCTATCATGTAGCGTGTTTGCTCACACTTTGTCATAACTTCCCCGTGGTGGGTTCTTTTCCCTACTCGAAGCTCTGTAAGCGGATTTATGTCTGTTTCTTCAAACGTAGTCTTGCCTTGATGGCATAGCTTGGAGCATTTCCAGCATTGAGATGGGTTTAATTCTGGCAAGGTTTGAGGAGCCGTGGTATCTTTAATGAACTGAAACTTCTTTTTCAACATCTCCTCGGTTTTGGGAAGATCCTCGTCTTGAAAATGAACCGTATAGGCGCCTCCGTCGTTAATGAAATACACCGTTACCAGAAAAGCTTTTACATCTGGATACAGGTGTTTCATAGCATAATGATACAGGCGTAGCTGTGGATCTTTAAATAGATCCTTTTGTTCTTTCTTGTCCCCAGTAGCCCAATCAAGGCGTCTTCCAGTCTTCCAGTCTACGACTTCGTAGACGCCGCCCCCAAGATCCGTAATTAGATCGACAGTACCCTTAAGGGACAGATTTCCGGATATAGTTTCTCCGTCCACCTCATAGCTGTAGGCCGCCCATTCTTTATCAAAGGTTATATCAAAATGCGGCTCTGCTTCTACAACATTACGATTACGAGGGTCAAACATTCCATCGTTATACTCAAGAGCTTTCCACACCCACTTAGTGCAATCTCTCTTATCTTTATCGGTCCAGTTATGGTGCGGGGTTCCTTCCGTATACTTTTTGTAAACGCGAGATATGACTTTCTCAAGATATTTTGGGTCAGGGTTGGAGGTGCTGACACGCCCAATGAAGTTGTCTACAATGATCTTTTTTCCATCTTGAGCTCCCTTTTTACACAGAGCTGTTATCTCAAGGATCTTGTGAACGATACTTCCCTTGTCGGCCTTCTGGCCTGACGGCCCCCTCCATCCTAAAGTATATTCTAAATAATATTGCATCGGACAGAACCGATGACAATTGAATGACGACGATCTAAAATAGACTATTGGAATCATGAGCGATTCCCATAGCGATCCTTGCCCTTTAGATCGTCCACTTCCTCCCAAACCTGCGACCATCCATCTTCGTCATCCCCTCTTACACGAGCAGCCTTGTCATCGATGTATATGGCTCCTGCGGGCTTTCCCATGTATGCGTGGTGATATTTTACACCATGGTTCTCAAGCCAGTCTGTCCATTCACGGTATCCGCGACCATATTGCCGGTGAATATTGCCATTTTCCCTGTCCCCGTATCTGGCGGTGAAAAGAATGATGACGTAGCCCATATCATACAGCTTGTTTACTTGATCGATCCCGTGTTGAAGGGGTCCAGCATTTGCATAGTCGCCCCCATTGGCCTTGTCTGCAATGACCCCGTCGCAATCTACGACAATATTATTTGAAGAGTCCGTCATAGATCCTCCTTACCCCATTTCTGGAAAAATATCTAAGTGCTTGGTTGTGTTGTAAATTTGTTCATTTTGTTCTGGAATAGTTAGTTTTTCGTTGTCTATAATGGCGTCACACAGCTCTAAGCATTTCTCTACACTTACTTCGCTATCGTGCGTATCATCACTGGCGCCATGGCGAGTGAGACCTACTACATATCCACCAGCCTCCTGTATGGCCACCACCTCATTTTCAAACCGAACGTCTGAAATAAGAGCGATTTCTGGAGAATCATTGGCGATCCGATGCAAGCAGTTGTCTACCCAAATATTATTGGACATCTTTCGGAAGAGGTCTGTGCCTACGTATTGCAGGACCTCTCGAATGCTCATCTTTCCCTTCTTTTTAGTGTTCGTCGGCATATTCTTCCATAGCAGTTCGGTTTTGGTATTTTTGTCCTTGTCACTCCCAAAAACCAACTTGGGGTCGAGATTGAAAAGATCTATGGAGAGTTCTTTTAGTTTTTTTGCGAATGCGTAGATCCTAACAGAGTCCCCTAGCCTGTCATTGAACAGGGCTTCGGTATCAACACACGGCGAAGAAAAAGAAAACCACTCTTCCCCTTGCACCTTCTCATCGAAAACGTCGCTAACCTCTACCGAACCGTCGTGTGCTAGTCTGGCGCCCTTGCATACCCCTAGCTCAGCTAACTTTACAGCTAGAATAAAATTGCACGCTGTGTCTTTGCCAGCGCACTTTCTTCCTGTGAAGCCGATAATTTGTGTCATTGAAGGAGGCCCTCTAGAGTGCTGAGAACGCCGTCCGCATCTGAAAGATCTTGCAAAAGCTTAGTGCATTCTTCAACAATGTCCGGATGTTCCCCGATACCAGCAGGATTGTTGAGATAGTTATTAAGATTTGCAATGGCCCTGTCTCTTTTGGAAACAAAATGGGACCTCAGAGCGGTGAGCAAATTTTGTTGAAGTGTTGCGTACTGGATTTCGTCCTGTGTATTGTCTTCGAGCATTAGTAGACTCCTGATATTTTAGAAATTAGAGGTTTGATGTCATTTGTAACAGCGTCCACCCTCATGTCTGCGACATCGTTAGTATCGAGAGTGGGAAAGTAGATCCTGTACATCTTAGAACAAAGGTCCTGTATTTTTTTGGCTCCAGTTACCCCCGCCTCATCGTTGTCCAGAAGGCATACTATTGACAATGCCCCGGACTCGTCTATGATCTTTTTTTGGTTTTGGTTAAGGTGGGTTCCAAAGATTGCAACCGAATTGTGTATTCCAGACTCTTCTAGTCGCCAAACATTACCCGGTGACTCGACTAATATAATAACCCCTGTCTCTAGAATGTGATCCTTGGCGTACCAATAATTATACAGGCAATTTTCCTTGTTGAAGCCCGCCGTATGTCTCCATTTGGGAGAAAAGCCACATTCCTTTTTGGGGTCATGGTAGTGGGCGCACTGAGGACATTCATCAAAAATACTTCTACCAGTAAAGCCTAGGATGCTCTCGCCGGATTCATCATAAATGGGAACAACTGCTCGCTGATAGAGGGCCTTGCCTCTCCTTTTACACGTTCCCACATCATATTTGTCGAGCATTTCGATAGAGAATCCCCTTTGGAGATAGTAATGCGAAGGAATTTCTACATGGTCTCTATAAAATTCTCTAGTTATACCCGTCTTTTTTTCACTGGGCCTATCAAAGCCATTGACCATGCCACAAAATTTTGTTTTCTCTAAATCGCCTAACTGCTCGGGATCTATAGCAGAAAAGTTCTGGTTGAAAAACCCCAACAGAAACTCTACCGACTCATTGAAGCTCGCCTCACGATCCCCAATAATACGCCACTTATATTTGAATCTTGAAAGAGCTCCTCGCACCAAACTTATTAGGGACGAGCCAAAGTGATCTTCGCATTGATGTGTTCTGCACTTATAGTGGACCCTAATGTCAGCATTATAGTACAAGTTGAGAGCAGTAGGGTTATCTCCCCCGTGTATAAAGCACTCCGACTTCATTAATGTGTTGTTTTTATATGAATGCTCGATGCCGAAATATTCATAGAGACTGTCTATGTGTTCGGCGGCGAGGGCGGTGAGCGTGTTAAGTTTTCCTTGATCATCGTATTTATATGAAGGGGATGTCGTCATCGTCGCTTTCCGTTTCGTTCGTATCAGTAGTGGCATCACCGCCGTCCAAGAGCTCGAAGGCAGTTTGTCCTTCAACGAGCTTCCCATACTTTCCGATCATGTTGACGTTGATGTAATCCCTGTCTTCCAGTCCTTCGCCGTGCCTTGCAATCAGCGGCACAAGCTTACGATTTCCGTTCTCTGGGCCATCTTTAGCTATCTCCTCGTCCGACTTCCTTTTGTAAATAGTGAAATTGCTACACAGCCAAACAATTCTGTCGGATCCACTAGCGGTATCTGTAGACTCCTTCGTTATGCCGTCACGGTTAAGCTGGATGAAGGCAAGAATAGGAACCTCATATCTAGTTGCAAAGTTGTGAAGGGAGGTCATTAAAAAGCCAAGAGCTTGGTATTCTTTCATGTCCCCTTTGATCTCGGCAGCGTCCATAATTTTCAAATAATCATAAACAATTACGCAGTCTTTAGCTTTCCCTTGGTGATTAAGTCCCACCTCCTTGGCAAGCCACCTACGCATAATGGATAGCTGGTCTTCGAGGGGCTTTCCCCCTATTGTTTTGTGGTAATAGGGAATATCTCTGACCTCTTTGGCCATATCTCGAAGCTTCTTGTCTTTATAGCTACTGTTAGCAAATTGACCCGTTTCAATTTCGCTAATAGGAACTTCTGTCAGCATGGCTATGCCTCGATCTTGATGGTCTTGGCGCATCATTTCTGTATCAAGATTAAGAACTGGGATATTTAGCTCTTTTGCAATGTGTATGCCTGCATTTTCAGCAAAAAGAGTTTTTCCTATTTTGGGACGGGCTCCGATGACGTTTACAGTCCCTCTCCTCAACCCTCCTCCAATTGCAAAGTCGTACCTGTCAAAACCGGTCGGAATTCCAACCTGATCTAGAGGGCTCTCTGAGAGCTCGTCAAGCCTGCTTTCGATGTCTCCAAAAACCTTTTGGGGAGAGTCTTCGTTATCATTTAGGAGTCCGGTAAAGTCGAAGATGGACTCTTCCGCTATCCCCAAGATGTGGGAAATGCTCTCGTCTCCCTTAACCTCTAGGTACTGCTCCTTCGTCACTTCCAACTGGTCGTGCATCATCCGCGCGATTTGGAGCTTACGAATTTTCGCAGCAAATTGCCTTGCATTTTTTAGCAAGACGGGAAACTTCATTATCGCGGAGAGGTGTTGTACCTCGTGTTTATCAGAGACGAGGTCTTGTAAGCCTATCTCTTTTGCTCCCGACAAGATTGTAGGAAGGTCGATGGATTTAGTGGCATCCTTGTCCATGACATGCTTGAGGCATGCGTAGATCATAGAATTAGATTCTATGGTAAAGCTTTTTTCATCAACAATATCAGCAACGTCGTGATAAGCCTCTGAACCATAGCGACAAATGGCGGAAAGAACCGCCCTTTCAGCAGGCGCGTCAGATAAAATCATGTGTGGTTTCGGTCCTTACTTTTTTTCTTTGTCAGCCTTCTCGTACTCTAGAAGTCTTTTGTATTGGTCTCTTGAGATAGTGATCATATCATTAGTTTTAACGCGATCATGAATTTCTGAACACTCTGTACAACTCCATACGGGCTCCTTGTGCGGCTTGGCGTAATGAAATATTCTAATGAGCGTGTCCATAATTGTATATAGGCGACCACTGTCCGATTTCATAAGAGTGTAGTAATCTTCCATATGGCCGTTCATTTGCTCTTGGGTCTCTAGCATTTCCTCTTGGGTTTCTAGCTGGGCCTTGTAGACCATAGCATTCTGCCCTGCAAGACCACTGACAGCCAATACCAGAACTATCATTAACTTATTCACAATATATCTCCTTTATTTATCCCGCGCTACAGCAGCACGCATTGCATTTGAACCTGTCTCTTTCCGGGGGTACAATGCCCGGTGAGACCTTCTCCGTCTTTCCACAAATTCTACACCGCACCTCAACGCGATGATTGACTTTCTTTTTAGGGGGTCGAGGACTTTGAGGAGCCTCGTGCGCCCCCATTTCTTTGTCTGACTGAGAGGCTTCCTGTAGCTCTTCTCTTTCGGCTGCGGTAAGACGTAATCCTTTTAAAAAGTCATCTGCGGAGGGGGACTCTGTCTCCTGTTTTTCGCTCTCCGCCCGCTTCTCCTTGGCCTCTGCTGCCTCTCTTTTCTTACGCCTGCCTTTCCCCCGCCTCCTTTTTTTCTTCGTACTTCTAGAAGTAACAGAGGACTTATGTAGCAATGCCTCAAGCTCCTCCATTTGCTCGGGAGATAGAGAAGAAATAAGAGATTGTAATTGTTCTTTTTTATCCATGCTTCATCACCTTTGTTCTTTGAACGGCTAAAAATATGTCGCTGATATTTTTAATTGACGAGGCTAAATATGTGAGACGGTCTGCTCTCTGCTGGGCATATTTTTGAATTTGCATCACCTTGCGGGTATAACCGTCTTCGCCCACAGCTTGGTTGAACTGGCTTTCCCAAGAGCCTTTGTAGGATTGCTCACGACCCGCAACCGTTGATCTCAGCGTTTGCTTGGCCCAGTTAACTCGCGCTACTTCTCGATTGTATGCTCTCTGCATATGAAAAGAAAGGGAGCCAAGAAGAAGAGCTGCCTCTGCACACTCTGCCGGTGTAAGTTTCTCAATTTGACTTCTTGACAAAGTCATATATTTTTTTGCGGAGTCGTCATGGAATTCATCTGCGAATTCCGCCATGCCAAGAGATCGTTCGTATTCGTCCAGAACGTGATCAAGCTTGTTTAATTGATCGGAGGCTGTATTCTTAGCTTCCATTCTTCAATACTTTCATTAAAAGGAAGTTCTACGTATGTTAAGTTATTTAGCTCACACCAATCCGCCAATGCCGCATCTCGTTTCTTTTGATTGATAAAGTCGTGGATGCTGGTGTGGAATAGGGTGTTGAACTTGTAATGCTGCGAGCCATGAACTTCAACAACGGTCTTAATGGTGTTTATATAGAAGTCTAGAAAACCTGACTGATTTCTACGCAGCTTAAAGGGAACTTCCTCCATTATTTGAAGGGCCGGGTAAAGCTGCTTGAGAAGCAGTCTGGCCTGCAAGTGAAGCTTGGATCGGGGACGGTGCTCATTAGAACGAACAACGTGCCCCGATGTGTTCCAAGCGGATACGTTTCCATCAAGGTCTTTTATCTTCAATTGGTCGCCTTGGTAAAAACGGGGAGATTTGTCGAGGGGTAGTGTCGTGCCGGAAAAGAAAGGGGAAGTCTGTAGATGTCTTCGAAGACTTCTGGTCCTTGTCCTCCTTCGAATTAATTGTACCCTCAACAGAAAGCTTTAGGATCTTCTCATAGGGGGGAACGGCAGCGTTTTTGTCAAGTGCCCACAGAACGCCGTTGGCCTTGGCATATTTACGCATGCGTCTGACGGGAACGATGAGATTAAATGTTTCACCCGCTCCCCTTACCAGCATCCCTACATAATGACCTTCATGCCCCTTATTCCTCTCAGAGAGAAAAACCCCTCCCCCTGACGATCCGGGGAAACCGGGACATGAAGTTTGATCAAAGACAACGCCGTCGCCTGTGCCTAGGTCCAGAACTCTGCCAATTTGAGACAATATTCCTCGCGTCATAGAATTACTTCCTACTTGTCCGAGTAAACTTCCTACATGGTAGAGCTCGGTTCCGATAGGCACAGACTCATCCGAGGCGTGGAAGGTGGCTGTCTTGTCAATGAACCCCTTCTTTCTTATCATAAGAAGGGCAAGATCCTCTCCGTTCTCGGAATCGCTATATTTGATAACCTTGGCCTCCATCTTAATCTCGCCAACACGTCTTCCATTTTCGACGAGCTCCTTGACAACCTGAGCATCTTTAAACTCTACGACTGTCGTGGGCTTGCCATCTTTGATAACAACTCTAACCGATCTAAGGCCATCGACAACATGAGCGGCGGTCCAGACAAAATTAACCTTTTCCTTTTTGCCGCTAGAGAGAGTAACTTCTCTAGTGACAATGACTCCGGATCCTTCTCCCGCAGAGCTCTTAACCGTCACGGAAACGTCCTGCAAGTGCTGGTACAGTTCCTTATCGGGCACCTGAGCCACAAGGGTATTCGCAAACAAAATAACTAGCGCAAAACTCTTCTTAATAATCATAGGATTACCTCTCTATTCCAACCATAGAAAAAATTTCATTCTCAAGTCGCGTGTATTCGTTAGGGTTATCTTCTAGGTGTTTAGCTAGATTATTTTTACCCTGAACTTTCTCATCGTTTGGGAGCTTAAACCAAGTTCCGCTCTTCTCCACGAGACCAAAGTCTACGAGCAGATCGGCCAATTCCATTTCCTTCCATATCCCCCGACCGTATTTGATGTGACTGGAAACCTTCTGCCCCGGCGCTCCAATTGCCGAGGTAACCACCTGCCAGTGAACGGTCTGTCCTATCTGTGTATCACCTTGCATAATTGATTGCGAATGAGTCGCATGCAGCTTAACATCGACCTGATACTTTAAAGCGCTACCTGACTTTTCCACTTTTGTTTTTCCTCTGCCGAAGGTAGACATGTTTGCCATCAAATGCGTTATCCCAACTACCGTTACTTTGTTGATAGGTAGAACGTTTGATATTCTCCTGCAAAACTTAGCCAAGACCTTTTGCACGCTCATCACCTGCTGGTCCGTGAGATCTCCAGTGAGCTCCGATTCACTTGACAGGGCTGAAAATGAGTCAACTACGCATATGCAGTCGGGCTGTGTGTGAATAAGGTTGTCGAAGATTCCTAAATATTTTTCAGCCGACAAAATGTTTCCCTGCGTAGAGCCAATAATCTCCAGATCTTTAGGATCCATACTTAGCCCGTTAATGCCTTCTAGATCCCTCTTTCTCAATCGCCCCTCTATATTGCCATAATAGACTTTCCTACTAACGTCCTGCGCATTAGCACAAAAGGTCAGGGCTGTGACAGTTTTGCCCACCTTCTCAGGGCCAGTCATGATAAAGAGAGACCCCTCTGGAACCCCTCCCCCCAAAGCGATATCAATTTTGGGGCTTACCGGAATAACTGCCAATTCTGTGTCGGTTATGTACGAGGGGTCGTGTAAAACGTCCCCATATTCCTTAATAATATCCTTCGTCATTCTAGATCCTCTAGATCAGAGAGCAGTGATCTCTTCTGATTGTTGCTAGAAAAGCTTTCTTTACTATCAAAGTCATAAGAGAGGTCCTTTGCATCTACGCTTTGAGATTTATCCTGAGTTTTCTTGTGCTCCTCTATGATAGGCTTGAGAAAAGGAGCTCTTAAGGAGTAGGTCTTGTAGCATCTCCGATCTTTCAGGGCTGCTATTACCGCTTCTTCGCCGTACTCTTTAACCAAAGAGGTTGCCAGAGTTATTTGGTAGCGATAGAAGCTTCTCCACTCCTTGATCTCCCAAAATTTGACTGGAAGCTCTTTCCCGTCCTGCTGAGCCTTCTTTTCACATATAAGCTCTGTGATGTACTGGTAAGAGGAAACCCACCCCTTGGGAGAGTACCGGGATGGATAGTTGCTTTTGTCAGACCTACGACTTGTCATATATGGTGTGAACCCACTTTCCTCTTTGTGTTCTTTGCGTGGGCGATTCTTCTGTCGCTGGCTGAGAACGCGTATCGTCCCCTTTCATTGACGCCGCCTCAGTCATGGCAACGATGCCCCCTTCTCCTCTGGCGGTCTTTCGGATCATCAGCTGATCTCTAACAGCCTCCTCAGCGATCCTCTTGACTTCCTTTTCAATTAAGCTGAGAGATCGATCAAGCTGATTAGCCATGTCTTGCTCAGACACCTTTTCAGAAATCATCCCCTTGATGCATGCGACCTCAGTAGCTGTAAGCTTACCCTTTTTCATAATAGCTCCCTTTCTGCATTGTGTATATAAGACAAGTTTTTGGTTCTCAAAAAATTCACATAAAAATTAAACACCTTTTCCTTTACTTCTTTTAGCTTCCACTCAAGGTGTCCTCTGTGACGGCTTACTTTGGACTCTTGTCCTTCGCTAAAAAAGCCTAGCGGGTTAAAAAGCTTACCATAGGGACCTTGTTTCACAAAAAATCTACACCCGGCTTCTCCCCCAATCTTCATTGCATGGGCGTATGGGTCGATGTTGGCTTCGTCCAGATCGATACTCAGGCAAGGAAGCTCTGAGCCATCTTCGATGTAGTCTTCCTGTCCTATGATCGTGTACACGGTCACTGTTCGCTCCTCGGGCGGTTCTTTAGAGGGGTCTATGATAAAGATGTCTTGATGCATTTATTTTCTCCTGCGGGGCTTTCTTTTAGTCCTACCCTCTCTTGTCCATTGCGCTGTATCGGAGGGCTTTTCCATTCGCTCCATGCCTTTCGGCAATTCTTCATTAGATGAAACCCTCTTGGTCTTCTGGTTGCGGAGGATCTCATCCACTTGATCTTTGCCGTATTGGGAGGTTTGTTTTTCAGCATAGTGCCCTATGGTTTTGCACTCTGAAAGAGAAAAGGCAACCGACCCTTGAACATTATCAAAGGATAGATCCCTAGTGGCCTTTTTGTTGCACTTTGGACACCGCACGTATTTTTTGGCCTTGTATTCAGACATGCTACAAGTTATTGAAAAATGAATCTCGCATTTATCGCAGCGAAATATATATTCTGGCATAGTGTGCTCCAAAAGAATTCTACCCCCTGATCGGCGCTAAGGGGTCTGTCATATAAAAAGATATATCAAGAGTAATGTTTGTGCTATCGCAATAACCCACGTGATAAGAAGAGTGTATTTAAACTCGGCTCGATGTAGCTTGAATAATATATAAAGGGCCAGCAGGGTGCCTAGAAACTTGGCAGCTATAAAAAGAGAGATGTCGCCATTGTCTAAGCGTAGAAGATACTGCCCGATAGGATTTTCTTCGGACTCTTGAATGATAGTTCGTGTTTTGCCAATAAAATAAAGATCTATAGCGGATATAATCGCTATGACAAAACATAGAAACTCAAAAACGACATTGTCTTTTTTTAATAGCACTTTGAATACCCACATTGAGTACAGGCGATACATCCCTCCTGCCTAATGAGGGCGTCTTTTCCACATTCTGGGCACTCTCCCTTTTCCTCAGAGCCGTCAGGGATATACTTCTTAAGAGCCCTAGCCATGCATTTAGCGAAGGAGGTCATGTCGCCCTTAACCTTTTCCAACTGCTGCACTACGTATAGCACACAAGCCCCATGTCGGAGCGCTGTCGAAGTCATCCTAGTTAGCGCGTCTTCTTCCTCTGTGCACGTAGCGTTTACGGGAGAAAGCTCTAGACCATCTTCCAATATGGCTTTGTAGACCCCTTTAGGCCTCATGAACTTAATCAAAATACCCTTCTTGACAGACTTTCCTATGAAGCCGTTTCGACCAGCAAAAATTTCGTAAGGGTCTCCCTCGTACATCCCAACCAAGACAAAGTACGGCTCTCCCTTGACGGTTATGTGGTGTACACGGCAGGGCAACTCACGAGGTCTTTCGGGAGACTCCGTTTTTACTATCTTGGAAGACGCCCCTTCTTCTTTCAAGGATGATGACTCAGCCAACACCGAAGTCATAGTGCCGGTTCTGTACGTCGTAAACCCCTTGATTCCCCTTTCCCACGCTTTCATGTAAACCGACTTGAAGTCTTCATAAGGGTAGTCGTTTGGAAGATTGATTGTCTTGCTAATGGCAGAGTCTACCCATTTAGCAAAAATAGACATCGTGTCAATGTGCGCCTGCACGTTCAAATTCATGGCACACGCTCCCCATGTAGCGTTTTCTTTCCACAGGCCAGCTTCTTTGAGGTAAGAAACCCCGTAGTCTTCTACCCACTCCTCCTTAAGAAGTCCTCTCACCCGGTCTATTTTCCAGATCTTGCCTTGAAGCTCAGTGGCTAGTAGATTTTCATCTCCTTCGAGTACCCATTCCCATTTCACCCCATCTTTTTTCTCAGCGTAGTTGTAATTTTTCTTTTCCCAATCTATCGCATCGGGGGCGCTCAATCCTTCTGGATAATGTTGTTGCACAGAGGTTCTAACATATGCGTGCATAAATAGTGGTTCCAAGCCCCCGCTAACCAAGTTTGCGAACACGGAACCGTTTCCCGTTGGCTGTATTGATGTAACATGCGAGTTTCTCATACCGTGCACAGAAATTAGCCGCCGTGTTTCCCTACTCAACCCCTTAATAAAGTTACCTTCACGGTATTGTTTACTATCATAAAGAGGAAACGAACCCTTCTCTTCGGCCAGTAAAGCAGAGGCTTGATACGCTTGATTTGTTATAAACTGCATCAGCTTCTCTGTCATGCCGAGAGCCTCCTCGCTTCCGTATTTTACCCGAGCCATTACCAGAGCTGACGCATATCCCATCACGCCGAGCCCTATTCTACGCTTGCTTTGAAGCTGCTCTTTCTGCATTTTTAAGGGCACTGTTGTTTTATCATTTACATTATCCATCAGTCTTACGGCGGTTTGGATGACGCTTTTTAGATCGTCATACTTCCAGTCCTTGGTTTCTGGATCTATAAAATGAACCAAATTCAAAGAGCCTAAGAGGCAAACGCCACCAATAGGTAGCACTTGCTCTCCGCAAGGGTTGGTGGCGCTAATATGTTCTTCATAGTAGAGATTGTTCATATTGTTCATTGTGTCGCAAAAAAGAACGCCGGGCTCATTACGACTATAAGTGTTCTCCATTATCAGATCCCAAAGCTCTCTGGCAGAAGCAAACTCGTGGTAGCATCGGAGGCCGTAAGATGGGTCGCGTGAGCCAATTAAGCTCTTCCATGCGTCCAGATCTCCATTCCAAGAGCTTTTGTATTCCTTGGGATACTTTTCGTGATCTGGGAACGCCAGATCCCATGAAGAGTCGTCGATCACCGCAGTCATGAATTCGTCTGTACACAGTACCGACATATTGAACTTGCTCAGTACGCCGGGCGTCTTTTTGGCATTAATAAACTCTATAATATCGGGGTGCCAGCATGACAGCGTTACCATCTGTGCGCCCTTACGTATGAAATTTTTCTCGTCTGGACGAGATTTATTTCCACTGCCCGCCGTGATAATCTCGGAAGACTTGTCCCAAAGTTGCAAAAACTTGACTGATCCGGGTGATTGGTTCCCGATACCACCAATATGAGCGCCCCTTGGGCGCATTACGTCAGCACAAAACCCATAACCGCCCTCGCTTTTTAAAATTTGGGCTTGTCGAGTGATGGTGCGGTATATCCCCTCTATTGAATCTTGATCATTTCCGGTAAACCCGTCAACAAAACAGTTAATGTAGGTGGTTCCTTTGAGACCAGACCCTGCATTAGAAGTTATGCGGCCGCCGGGGACAAACTTAAACCCCTCTAGGATACTGTAAAACTCCTTGACCCATTTTTTCTTGTGCGTTTTTTCTACCGACGCAAGGTCGGTGGCCACTCTCATCCAAGTGTCTTCTACAGTTATATCGTTTTCTAGTTTGTATTTTTGAAACCACGTTTCTTCACTAAAAGAATTGGTAAAGGCTTCTGACATTATTTACTCCGTTCAATCTCAGCTTCATTGCACTCTACAAGAGTTGTGCTACTCTTACCGTAAAGCCACCTTGCCTCTGATTGGTAATCCTCTATTTGTTTTAAACAATACAACTCTTTGATACCGGCGTTTATGATTGAGCCAGTGCATTGAATGCATGGAACCCCACACCAGCAGAACATAATTAAGCCCTTGGCCGGGATGGAAAGCTTGTTAAGAGCATTTCTTTCGGCGTGTTGACACGAGCAGAGCTCCGGTCTTTTACCCGAAGAATATCCCAACATGTTACGCGGGCACTCGTTGCATTTTGAAAGGAACTCACATGTTGCGTCAACATCTTGACCATCCATCGTCCCGCTTTTGATGCAGACTTGCACTTTCTCTCGAACTGTGAGTTGCGGCCAAAAGAAGCCCTTTAAAAATGCCACGTCATTACAGTGAGGCGTTCCCTCGGGAGGGCCGTTATAACCGGCCCCTACTATTCCGTTAGTGGAGGGGTCTACGACGACAACACCCACCTGTCGAGAAAGACACGGGTTGTCATCAATGGCAATCTGGCGTGCCAGTCGCATATATTTGCCGACAAATTTTTCCTTCATCCCTCTTTCGATCCTATCCGTGCAAACGCATATTCTTAATCACGCACTTACAATAGGCGTGGGTTATGTGGTTTTCTACATTCTTGTTGAAGCGTGTCCCGTCTGGGGGCACTTGGGTTACAAAATACCCCTTGCCGTAACACCCCTTGCAGTTCTTACTATTATACATCCTAGCAACCATAAGGTCTACCGTAGTCGTATACGTAAAATCTTTTTTTTTCATATCTCCATCCTACCAATCTTTTTGCAAAGTAAACTGATATTTAAACAGCGCCGACCTAGCCAAGTCTGCGGGAGTTACCGACGAGTCCGCAAGGTACGGGACTGGATCACAGTATGCTGATCGATACGAAAAAGCTACGGCGGTACTGCATACGAAGACTTCGGTGGGGGCGGTGTCCTTTATGTTTTGCTCGGAAAGCCTAAAAAATGGAGCGTAGTGCTTGGCGAGCTTCCAAAAATTTTTCCATCCGTAGGGGAGGCCGGTTAGGCCCATCATGATGTCGGTGACTTTTTGGGGGGTGTCTCCATCAAACGCCCGTGAAATTTTACCCGTAACATCTCCGGTTATCTCGGATATTGCGAAAGAATCATAGGAAAGATTATCCACAACCCTGAATACGTCTATTGTGTCGGGATGGCTATCGACCTGTGTTTTTAGAGAAACGGACCGCCCCCCTTTGAATTCGCGGAACTCTACGCACTGGACATGATTACCATCTTTGTGAACCATCCCTGCATGGCTATGAATTCCGCTACTATATCTTTTTATAGCCCAGCTTACAGCACCGACTCCTCGAAACAACAGTACATCTGCTTCTTTCAAGTGAGGTAGTGCTTTGGAAAAGGGAACTAAAACGGTCATTGTTCTTTATCTTCCAGCTTCTTTTCTATTCTATCCAAAATGTCGGCTATTCTCCTCTGATCGTTGACTATTTGAGTCATGATTTGCTGCATATCTTTTTGGGTTTCTGCCCAGCTTCGGGGGACGTAGACCAAGGGGGTGCCGTCCGAGTCTTGACGAGAAACCACCTTGTAAGTGTGCTGTATCCAATCTCTTTCCTCGTCTACTAAAATACTCTTAGAAGGAAGTGCTCTCAGTATAAGAAGCTCGATAACCTTACCTAGCCCCACCACAATTGCTGCGATAGCAGCCAAAACTGGAACAGAAAGGAGTTCGGATTCCATAGCGACCTTTCGGTTAATAAATGGAAGAAGTAAAAAAGGGGCCTTGGATTCCCAAGACCCCTTCCTTTTCGTCAAATGTTACGCTTACCAGTTGTAGCGTGGCCCGTAGCCAGTGTTGAGTGGGTTCGGACCCCCCTGTAGGAAGGTCAGACGGCCCGGCTGGGTCGAGGTAGGATTGGCAGCAACGTCAACACCAGAGGCACGCATCGTGCTGGAGTTGTCAACGCTGTTATCAATATTCCACGCGCCAGACGAAGCGTTGCTTGGAACCGACGTTTCCCATACGCCGCTAAACTCGTTCCAGTAGTTGTTGCGAATGGCAAACTTGTAGTAATAGGTTCGAAGAACGTCTAACTGGAGAGGAGTAAATGCTTCATTCGCAGTGTCGGAAGCACCGCCTTCAAGAAGCAAATTCGCTTCACCGGCGATAGTGGTCTGGGCTCTAACAATGACTTGTAGGCCTTCATTGAAAGCGCCCGGAACCGCGCCTTCTACGGGACCAACACCAGAGAAAATGGTGGTGATAGGGTTGCCTTCCCCGAGAGAAGAACTTGTAAACTTGCCAGTTTCTGAAATGTTACCAGCAAACCTAATATTGCCCTGATCATTGTCAACGTAAAGTGGGTCTCCGTTTGGGCCGTACTGACCGGTTACAGGAGTTGCAGTAATGTTAGTAATAAAAGCCATAATAAATACCTCGTTACACGAAGTCTTCTGTTCCTTTCAGTCCAAACATGTATAGGTCCTTTCCTAACTCTTTATTACACCAAATCGTTTTCATGAGGATCTCTTTTTTTTACAACATGGGCTACCATCTTGTCTCTAACGCTACTCATGACATTTCGGTCAACAAACATTCTACCTACCCCTATTCGAAAACGATAAGGGGTTAAAATATCAAGGGTTTCCACTCCTTCGGTGCGACCGATGACGTTGTAGTAATCTTCAGTTAACCTAAAGTTGGAGTGGCCTACCCAGAATTTAAATTTCCTGCTGGCAAGAGTGTCGTCAGTAAGAGGTAGCACGCCATACGGGGTCATTATCCCCTGTACGGGCACAAACTGCTCCATTTCTTCATAAGGCTCCTCTGGCGACCATTGGGCATCGAGATAACTCTCTTCTTCTGGCCCATCTCCTGCATCTGCAACGGGGGGATCAAAGGCTTCTGGCTGGGAGGCTTCAAAGGCGTCCATCCATTTTTCCCAGTAAATATCATGGCCACTTGGTAAGGGAAAAGTGCTCATCAGATCACCTCACAATAAAATAGGGCTGAAATCAAGACGTGGGTGCGGATTGTAGTTATGCAGAGTTGCATTTTTTCTAGACCATTGAAGCACAGAGCCTCCGTCCAATCCTGAAGTGACGATGGGGAGCTCCCTAGGAGCTCTCTCTAGCTGTTTTTCTGCCTCAAGAACGTGCGCATCGCGGATATAGCAGTCGGCAAATGTTCCATGCAACGTTCCCGGCTTCAGGCCCGAAGTTTCTGCAAGTAAAAGAAGAAGGGTTGCGTGTAAAGCTATATTGATCGGAAGGCCACGTATTATTTCTGCGCTTCTTTGATACCAAGCAAGGTTGAGCTTATCTTCAGACACCACAACATTCCAAAGTATTCGGTAAGGCTTTAACGACATTCTTTCAAGCTGCACAGGATTCCATGATGTGCATATCAAGGTGGTATCGGTCGGGTCTGTCTGAAGAGAGGTGACTATTCTTTGAAGCTGATCGTATCGAGAAAGACAGCCGTCGTCGTCTTCGTCATATACTTGATTGAACCGTCTCCATTGATACCCGTCTATCGGGCCCAGATTGGAAGAGGTTATGCCGTGGATTAAGCCCTCAAGCCCCGCCCAAGCTAGTTCTATTGGAGTTTCGTTGGTCGTTACCAAGGGGAAGCCATTGGCCATCTCATGGCGAAAGGTTTCTCCAAAAAAGCTAAGAACTTTTCCCGCTTCTTCGGCTTCTTTCCAGTGGCCGTTACTGAGAACGTTGTCTAGGATGTCTAAGTAGGACTTCATCGATCACGGCCTCATCTTGTGGAAACTAAACACGTCTTTTGGGTCCACGGCATCTTTATGTTCAGCTCCTTCAAGGAGGCTGTCGTTGTCGTACATCTCTTTCCAGCTCTCCATGGCCTTCCTTGCGAACTTTAGCTTGTCTTCATCCCCCTCGGCACAAAGCTTTAGTGCCTCGACAAAATAATCAGATAGCATTCCAGAGTTTAACAGGTAGAGAGTCATTCCCATAAAGACAGCGTATTCCTTTTCGGTTGAAAAGCACTCGGCGCCTATAGCAAAATCTCCTTTACCATCTAGTTGGATTACAAACTCCGCAATGGGATCGTCCATTATATCCTCAACGAGAAGGGGATCCTTCTTGGAGGATAGGTTTCTAAATTTTTCTCGGATCATGGAGAGAATTCTTGCGAACATGGGGCGCCTTTCTTGTGACGGGCTACGGTATTATACACCCAAATCGCTGGCGCTCTGGTCAAAGTGGGTTCTGTTTACTTTCACAAATTCGGCGCATTTTGACATATCTTTTAGGCATGTTGCTCCGATGTACGAACAGGAAGATCTCACTCCCCCTAGTAGGTCTTGAATAACGACCGCTGCCGGGCCCTTGTAAGGGATTCTCTTTAACCGCCCCTCGGAAGCCTTGTAGGTTTCTACTCCACCATTGTGCTTATTCATAGCAGCCTCACTGGACATGCCATAAAACTTTAGTGATTTCTTTAACCGTGACACATTGGCACATTCGTCATCATCTTTGTATTCCCATTCACCTTCACACTCGTCGGTTCCAGCCAACATTCCCCCCAGCATAACAAAGTCGGCGTTGGCAGCAAATGCCTTACACACATCTCCTGCCGTTCTGCATCCACCGTCTGCACAGACGAGTCCCATTCTTTTTTCTGCTGACTTTAGTCCGTGCGCAGCGTGAGCACATTCCTCAATTGCGGACAGCTGTGGATAGCCTACCCCAGTTTTCAATCTTGTTGTGCAAGCAGAGCCGGGTCCTATACCGACTTTCACGATGTCCACTCCTCCGTGCAAGATAAGCTCTTGAACCATTTCTGGGGTGCAAACATTTCCAGCCATTATAATAGAAGTAGGATACCATGTTCGTATTTTGGAACAGAAATTGACAAAGTCATCAGTATAGCCGTTAGCCACATCTATGCAAATATTTGGACAAATATTAGAATAGTCAACAACTTCCCTCAGCTTAAGAATGTCCTTATCTTTGATACCCATGCTGAACCAGCACCTTTCTTTGGGATTGGTCGTTTCTCCAGTGTCTCCGTCATAGTCTGAAAAAAAATTGCCCAAGTCTCTAAACCCATAATGCTTATGCAGACAGGTAATCATATTAAATTTTGCCAATGCTTGGGACATAGCAAAAGTCCCTGTCGTGTCCATGTTGGCCGCTATAACTGGCGTGCCCTGCCAAGTTCTCTGACTATGATAGAAGTTAAAAAATCTTGAGACATCAACGCTTTTTCTAGAAGCTGTTTTTGTACGTTGGGGAATCAAGAGGACATCGTCAAAATCCAGCTTCGTTCCTTCATTAATTTTCATAGATAGCTTCCTTTATTTTTTCGGCCGTTCTATCCCAAGAAAAATCAACCGCTGTACGTATACCCTCTTCATTAACGAGAAGCCTAGACTCCTGCCAGTCACTATACACGTCTCGCATGTGGCTAACAAGCGTATCAAATGCATTGCCCTCTAAAGAGGCCCACTCGCCCACGTTGCCGTTAAACCATTTGCCATCGGAGGCCGTTTCCATAGAGTCGATTTCTATGAGGAGGGTATTCTCCTCGTTGCAAAATTCGGTGTGTGCTGAATAATTAGTTGCTATAACTGGCTTTCCACAAGACATCATTTCAAGTAATTCTAAATTCCATCCTTCGGCTCTACTGGGAAATACTCCGCATGTGGATTGCTTCATTATATTTGCTACTTCTGCATGACTATTCACCCTGTCTATAATTTTAACGCGAGGATCACTACGATAGTAAACTTCCCATTCCGACTGATCCTTGGGATTAAGAAACGGGTTGGCAGGGAGCATGGACAATCCAACGTCGCGCTCCGAAGGGAATGCTGCTGTAAAGGCCCTTAACAGAACATCATGGCCCTTTCGCACCTCCCACTTTCCACAATTCAAAAATTCACATTTTTCTTCTGTAGGCGTATTGCCATTCTCATTAAAGAGGCTACGGTCAACACCAAGCGGGCAAACGTGAACTGGAATCGAAGAGTTTATATGGGCTGTAACTACCGAAGCCGCCCATTTAGAGGCAACTATAACGCTGTCGGTAGAATTGAGGTTGCGGATTCGGTTATCGTCAAACTTAGTGATCTCAAAGAAGGGAAAGCCGAAAAGGGGACCGCTCCCTATCCTTTCCGCCATGCTAAACTCATGCCATATCTTCAGGCACGGGGCCTTCCAGTCAAACGTTTCTCTATTAGACAAGGCTTCCTGAACTGCCTCAGAGTCTTCCCGATTGCTTACTTCTACGTTGTTTCCGATAGGGAAGCACGCTACCCTGACGTCTTTTTTTAGAGACTTTAGTATGTTTAGTGCGGCAACTCCGTAGCCAAGTTTATTGATAGGAGCCATCAAGTTCATGTTCTTCATACTCTACCTCTTCCTCCAGCATGTGGGAGCCAATATAAGCGGAAATTGCTAACTCAATTATTATATCTATCATGATAAGGTGTATTAAAAGGGGGCTATAACTATAGGGGATGATATGAAAAACTATTTTATGGGGTTTTTGGTAGGTGTAGGAGTATGCCTCGTGGCCTATCTATTATGGGAGCATCACAGGCATGTTCCAGTGATAATTAAAGAGATAAAGGTTCCCTTTCCCGTCCCGGTGCCTATTCCTGTGCCTGTAGAACCGGGGATGCGTATAGCATATAAAAAAACCCCCTTTGTTACAAGAGGGCTTCGGAGAGATTCCCCAAGAAGTAGAGATATTAGAACGGAACTTCTTCTTCCACCTGCTGCTTCTTCTTTGGCTTAGAAGTTGCAGATTCACTGGAATAGCCGTTGCCTCCGGGTGTCCCACCGGGCGTGAGGTTTACCTTCTCAGCAACTACGGTTAGCTTGCTACGGCGGTCTCCCTCCTCAGTCTCCCACTTGTTGAGCTTGAGCCTACCAGTTAGCATGACATGACGCCCCTTGGTCAGGTACTTAGCAAGAGATTCGGCTTGCTTGCCCCAGATTGTCACGTCGACAAAGGTGGCTTCTTCCTGCTTGTCAGAATCTTTTGACCAAATCCTATTTGAGGCAACAATGATGTCGGTTACAGCTGTGCCGTTTGGCGTTTGCCTGAGCTCCGCATCCCTAGTAAGCCTTCCACTAATAACAACTTCGTTAAGATCACTCATAATTACTCCTTACTTCATAAGACCGCGATAGCGTAGTGCCTTTCGCGTCAGGCTTCGTGCGTAGATAGTTCCATAGTTTCGAACGAGCTTTCTAAATTCACCAGCCTTTGAGGTATTGGCAAACTTAGACGTTACGGCTCGCGCGCTCTCAGATCCAGTTGCAAAACTGTTCATGGTTTTGACGGCGCACTTGCTCGACAAAAGAGAGTTCCAGTTTGTCTTCTCGGTGGATGTCATTTTTTTCTCCTATTAACATTCCTTGAAACCTTGTTGACATGTCCTATTATACCTCCGTCTTTTGCGTTTGGAGGCAAATTTTTTACAAGGTGTAGACCTGTATTTCATCCCCGGAGGCAATTGTGTTTGTCACCCCTACAACGGCGGCGGTCGAGTATTGCCCTACATCTGAGCCTACTTCGGTGGAAGGGAAATAGTGGGGAGAAAATTCTCCAGAGGGACGAGAGGGGAAGGTGTACCAGACATTTTGAGTATTGTTTTTTACAGAAATAGAAGCCGGTCTTCCAGATCCGACGCCAAGCTCTTCCTGTCTTCCAAAAGCAAACACAAAAGAGGGTCCGCTGTTTGACACTGTTGTGGTAGGGGACCAGCTTCCACTCCCCCCTAGATCGGTCCATGCTGAAAGCTCTCCCGTCTCGGCGGCGGCAGCGCCCAATCCCAAGTTTAATACAGTTATACAGGTGTAATTCGTGGTTGCGCTTGTAGAATCATCAATGTTTCTTATGGAGAAGGCTTCTCCAGAAGTAAAATTATAGACGCCTCCTAGCAAGACTTGATTGTTGTCTTGAAGGTCGACGGCATATCGAGAGCCACTGCTTACCAGAGACCCGTCGTGATAGAGACCTAGCTTGGTAGGGGTTCCGTCTCCTCCGTAAACTTTTGCGCTAGCCAATACCAAGCACTGGGGGCCCCCTGTCATGACCGGCGATAGGCTTTGCAATGTGCCCCCGATCCCGAGTACACGATTGGTGGTATCGCTAATTGAATAAGCTGGAAAAGTGTCGTTGCTAGCGTCCGTGATGTCTATTACGAAGGTCTGGCCAGCCTTGGTTAACTCGTACTGCCCTCCGTCTTCGATAACTCTTCTGTAGAGGCCAATGGGAAGGGCGGGGTCTGGTGCTACGAACGTGCCCAAGTGGCATATGGCCAACCCTGAGCTGTTGGTATCGTACCTTTCCTGAGAGGAGCCGGGCAAATCGCTGCCACCTACAAACGCCCACTTGGTGCCCCCATCATTTGTGCCGGGGCTAAAGCAGTTTGCCCAAGCATAGACGACGTATGTATGACCGCCGATAAAGAAGTTGGCGGGCATAACTTCGCGTTGAAGATCCCAGCCACCCTCTCTGGTAGAGTGAGTGGTAGTCTGTTCGGTTAATTCCCATTTGATATGTTTGCTAATCTGATAGTCAGGCATCTTAAATCCTCATGTACCGTATAGATCTTGTATTCTTATAACATCATCAATTAATTGCGGCCCAACCTTTTGGGGAGAGTAGTAAGGAAACATCAACGCCTCTTCGTAGGGCGAATGATCTAGGCCTAGGAGATGGCCAATTTCGTGAGCCGCTACATTTTGCAAGAGAATGTCCTGTCTGGGATTGTCAATCTCTGTAACCCACTCTTCTGCCTTGTCAAATTTAGTTAAAAGCTGACCGTCCCAATCGGGGGTAGGGGGAAGGTATGCCCATGCCAAAATGTCGCGTTTTTCTCCAAAGCCCTCGTCTTTTTTCTTGCTGACATCAATTATAATGTCTGCGCTATCATCATAGATCTTCTCAAAAGTGAGAGGGGACACCCTTGACCACGAGTTGAATGCGTCAAGAAAACACCTGTCCCACTCGTGCCTTTTCATATCTCCCGTATCTCTTCCCTTTATGAAGTATGTCAGGTGTGTTTTTGCCCACCGAGACGCCCCGGTGACTGTCTTCAACGAAGACCTTGTAGCACACCTTGGAGCTATTTCATGAGTGGCTTTCGAAGATGTGTCGAGAGTGGTTCCGCAACCACAACAAAACAGTATGCATGAACAGAGAAACTTGCGGCGTTTCATTTGGACCCCCGTCGCTTTATGTTATTGCCAGCCTCTATAGTAGATTACACATTTTATAGCTCTACATAGTTCGAATAGTAGTCGGGACCTTCAGGAGGTTTAGAAGTTTCAGAATGGAGACCGCAAGCCGTCAGCTCGCTGCTATCCATGTCTGTACTTACCTCTCTCAGAGCCCGGATAATTTTAGCGCCAAAAAAGATATACTTAAACCAGCCTAGCTCTTTGCGTACTATCGTTTTTAAACTACCTAGATCAGATAGCGAAGGATTTCTTACGACCCCCTCTCTCTCATCGCTGGACTGTTTGCATCCCTTGATAAGGATCACGGCTTTTATTAGGATCTTGCCAATTAGAATTGCGGTGGCGGGATCTATAGCTACTTCCTGCGATCCCCCTTTATGCTCATTTATTTTAGAACATACCCTGTGGCTAATTACATCTCGAATATAATGGCTCATGTGATGTCTCCTAAAAAAAATGAGGGGGCGGGGAATACCCCACCCCCTCTGGATTTGCAGCTTAGGACGAGTCTAAGCTCTACCGGCCCTGAACGTACTAACTTCGTCTGACGGAAGGGTTCCCGTGGGAATATCACTACGATTAACTTCACCGCCTTTACGCTGAGTTAGAGTATAGAGAACATTAAGTAGTGATCTCATCATTACTGACTCATACTTTGTAATAGCGTAGGGTTGATGGCGACTGTCAAGCCGGGTTAGCTCAACAAAAAAGTTGTCTAAGGCCGCAACAAAAGTTCTTGCATAGTCATTAGGGCAGTTTTGAGGCGAAAGCTGTGGCATATCCACGTCCGCTCCAGTTAAGTCCCACGACAAGGTTCTGTTGACTCCAACAGGCATAAGAACGTTGTCTTGAGTTAGCGCATACTCGTTATAGTCTTCATTTAGACTTCTACTCGTATCGCCAGCTTGGGCTTCAAGCTCTTCCAGACTGAAAGAGTCAGGGTTATAAGTAATGTTTTCCAAGGTATCCGCAAGCTTCTCAAGTTCTGTTACCATGTAGCGGTTAAGGCCATCGTTCCAGCCAGACTGTGACTTGAATTCTTGGCGAACAGTAAGTTGCTTTCGGAATTTAACAATCTCGGCCAACAAAAAATGGACCCCAAGGTTGGGGAATTCTAGATTTGCACCGAGAAACGTGTTTTGATATTCGGCCATAGCAGGTGCCTCCCGTTAGTTAAAATTGAAATCCCATTCTTTTTAGAAACTCCGTTTTTACCCATTCTTCTATTGAATAGGCCATATCTTTATACCCCAATACGTTAAATTCTCCCCTTCTTAGCTTCTTGACGGACTCTTTGTATAGAAATCCTATCATAGCCTCGTGATATAAAGCGTGGCTTTCAATTGTGGCAGTTGAGATTCTTTTCAAAAACTGATCCCTCACGTAAGTGTCTATTGCATTCGCAGCTTTTTTTTGGTGATGGACTTTGAAGGGCTTCCCTTGTCTTTGCACTATAAGGCGGTCTTCCCTTAAGAGCGAGACGGCATCCCTGTAAAGATGCGCATAAAATGCTAGCTCGGTTATACATTCTCCGTCAACAGCCTTCAGATCAATAAACTGCTTGATCCTGCCAGTAGCGTCGGGAAAGTCTTCATTGGACTTGACTTGGTCCAAGATATTTTCTCCACAGTCGCAATCACAATCATCATGTGCGTCATGAGGCTGCTCGTGGACGGGGTCTGGATCTTTGAGGACTTTTCTGGACCCTTCGTCTAGAACCACATGAACTTCGTGAGGGACTACCGGAGTCGACCGGGAAGGCTCTTCCGTTTGTTCCCCCAGCTTTCTTTCCAGACTATCCACTTTCTGTCCCACTATACCTAGAGCCTTGTCAAGCTTATCATCTAAAATACTTGTCACTTTGTGTTCTAGAAAGTCTGCTAGAGCATGCATATCTGGCTGGACCTGATGATTCGGGAGGGGCTCCTCTTTCTCAAGGGGCTCCTCAACAGGAGGGATAGTGGCCTCTTCGTCTCCATCCACTAGGTCTTCTACTACGTCCTTCACTTTTTCCTTACCCCTTAGCTTCCAATAAAGAGAAAATATCCACAACAAGACGCCCCCTAGTCCTCCGCTTAACCAGCCAAAACGGTTCCTTTGAACTGTTACCTCTTCCACTCCAGCTTTGGTATCGCTCTTTAAGTTTTTAATAATCAACAGGCTTCCTTCAAGCTCTTTATTCTTTTGAGAAAGATTTCCGTTCAAGGTATCTAGAGAGGAGAGGTGGCCAGAAATTTCTCGCTCAAGATTTTGAATCTTACTCTTGTTTCCTTCGGAGTCTTGTTTAAGAGACTCGATCTCTGCGAGCTTCGACTTTATAGAATTGTTGAGATCATTGACTGCTCCCTCCAATTCTACCCTTTCCTTCTCTAGTTCCGCGATCCTCTTCTCAAGATCTTTGATTTTAGATGCAGATTCATCAGGGGTGTAGTTGGGCGGAACTTTTCCAAAAGGGTTTTCCCCTTCTCCGTCACCCCCCGGAGCCCCATCTGGATTGTCCTTGGGGTTAGGGATGGTGAAGTCGGGGTCTGGACTGGGAGGAGGATCGGGAGGATTGCGAGGGGGAATAAAAGGGGGGCAAATGCCAAAGGGGCATTCTACGTCAAGAAGAACATTCCACTGGACTATCTTAACATTTTTGTGCTCATTTGGGATGACTGCACTTCTCCACTGAATACCCTCTTTGAACGTTTGAAGATAATAATAGCCGTTAGACCCAAGAGCATAGTATGCTCGCTTTCTGATGAGCTTTGACTCTATCTTTTTAGCTTTAGGAGAAGAGTTGTCCTGAGCAAACTTCCAAGAGGATGGGATTTTGTCAAATTTATTTTCATTGACCTCTCCCTTGATAGCTCTCCAGAAATTAGCAATGTGTATTGCACCGCCCTTGTCTGAATCTACTCTCCACGTAAGTACCGCAGCAAGATGGGTGTTGCCTTTTATCATCGTATAAACCCCGGACCCACTCTGACCTCCGAGGGGAGGGGGTGTAAAAAGCACTCGGCTTTGGGAGCCAGTAGACAGCGCGTGGCCTTCCCAGAGTTGGAGCCAGCGTCCCTGTGGGCATCCCGCAGACGCGATATAGTCGTCCTTGTGGACTACATGATCAGCGGGAGCTAGTGGAACGATACGAGGGGGCATACTGCCAAAAAGGGACTTCGGGATTCTGATGACAGCGAAGTCAAGGACTCGTTGCTCTGAATACGCTCTCCAGATAACTTCCCCAGCAAGAGGAGAGGTCTTACGCCCGTACCTGAAAAATTCGCACGTAACACGCCGACTACTGCCCACTACATGTGCATTTGTTAGCACATAAACAAACTGCTTGTCATGAGCTATTGAGGTGCCGCTTCCTCTGGAATCATCAGCATTAACTCGACAGGAAGCTTCCCCTATTTCATTTAGAGTTAAAAACTTTGCCGAGGCGGGAGAGTACAAAAAGAAGAATAGGAAAGCTGAAAGAATTGCATGTCTCATGGTGTCACCTACGCTTAAGGAATTCTTCATTCCGATGCGAAATATTCCTCTTTCCGCATGAAATCTTCAATTGTCCTCTCTATATAAGAGAGACTCTCCCACTCAGGTATATGATTCCCTTCACCTTCCTGTGATCTAACGTAATCCAGAATGTCTTCCGCTAAATCTCTATACTTCAATTTAAACCCTATACATTAAACCATTCTTGACCGGGGCCGATATCCTCAATCTTGTGGGTATGGCCATCGGCACTAAGAACTTTTCCATCACGAATTTCGTGGATATGGCCTCCTAAAATTATGTCTCCGAACCCAGTTCGCGCTTTAGATGTGTATTGATCGCCCGGCTTGAACGTGTGAAAATGTCCGTAGCCGTCACGATCCATCACCATCGAAGTGGTTCTGCAACCCTCGTAAATGGCTTCCGAAGAATCGGCGGTGTCTATACCAAACTTCTTCGCTCGGGCTTTGATCTTGCTAAGGGCAGACTTCTTAGCCTCTGCTGGAATATCAGTCTGAGAAAGTCTAGCCAAAGCGTTTCTAACATGCGCGGCATCTTGAATGGGGAGGTGGCGTAGGCTTCGGGGCTCTGTTTTGCCACTAGCATCCTTCTTTCCACCCGGAGAGATGTAGGCAAAGTCGGAGTCGGGAAGGTCGTTTATCGCCTTCCGGGTCATCTTTGCACTCTTGGAATCTTCTCTAACGTCTCGCTTGTCCTCCCTTTTGTCCTTCTCCAAGCTCTTAATCTCTCTCTCGATGTTCTTGATAGCATCCTTGTGATGCTTTAGTCTTTCTCGAAGAGTTTCACTGTCAAGCTCTTTCTTGTCTTGTTTGTACTCGTCTCGCTCTAGATTCTCGCGTCGGCTTTTGTCGTCGGCCTCTACGCCATTCTTAGGCACACACTTTTCTGTCTTCTTGTCAAATACATGGCCTTTAGGACAGACGGGACCGCCCTTTTTGTAGTTCTTAGGGTCCATGCCAGACTCGTGCTTAGCCTCGGAGTCATCCTTCTTGTCGTCCTTCTTCTTTTTTTTCTTCTCGGGCTTGGCCCAGTAGGAGAACAAGAGAGCAGACGTGGCTACTATGGCGGTTGAAGCGTAGCCTTCATCGTACATCCAGTCTGCGACCGCTTCGATTTCTTCTTGAGAAAGCTCAATTCCTGCCTCGCGGGCTTTCTCGGAGAACTTTTCGGGGCCTTCAACAGCAATTCCCTGCTTTACAGCTTGCTTCTTAGCGTCTCTGCCAGTGTAGCATTTACCTTCACTGCCCCACTGCCAACCCTTTTTGCCGTCAACCACGCACTTCTGTAAAGGCATTGCTCTTCTCCACGCATTCTATTGTAAGTTTGTAGGGGAACATTCCGCTATCTTTTATACACCGAATAGGGTCTTAGTTAATAATTTGACTTCCGTTATTGTCGAAAGTGAAGTCTACCACAGATTTAGAATTCCTAGAAACAAACTGTTTTTTCACCCCCTCTTTCATAACGCATAGGATAAAGCCAGAGCCCCCGGTTCCCAGAAGCTTTCCCCCTATCATTCCCTGATCTTGTAAATCATCATAAAGGGATTCAATATCAGGGGAAGAAATTAGCGGAGAAATCTTCTTTTTCTCTGTCCAGCTTTGATGTAAAAGGGTAGCGATTTGATCTATATCAGCGTTTTGGAAGGCTTCGTGGGCCTTTCGGGCTATGTCGTGTATTTTTCTTTTTGCTGATTTTGTTTTTGTAGAATTATGAGATCTAGCTATCTGAAAGGACTTTCTTTTGCTTCCCGTATAAAATAAGACGCACCTGTCTAAAAAGCTTTCTTTAAAGTGCTCGCTTACGGGAAGGGGTTTAACTTCAAAAGACCCATTGGTTGCTATATCAATGGAGTTTAAGCCCCCATAGGCCGCCCATATTTGATCCTGTATCCCCCCCGGCTCCTTTAACCGATTGCGTTCAATTTCTATAGCGGTTTGTGCTAAATATTGTTGAGAGGATGAATGATTTTTCATCTCGTGGACAGCATTAACTAGACCCACTATGAAGGAAGAAGAAGACCCTATTCCTGTCTGAGAAGGAAGGTCACAGAGGTGGTGTATCTCAACTCCATATTTTATGTTGAAATATTCAAGGACTCCACGCACGCCGTTGTGTTCAATAGAAGAGTTTCTAGAAACCTTTTCAAGCTTTGAGTAACTGACGGCGGTTTTATAGTTAAATATCTTGGGGGTTTTCCTTAGATTAAGGTAGCAATATTTGTCTATAGCGAAGCCCAAGATTAAGGACCCATGCTTCTTATAGTAAGATGGGTAGTCGGTAGAACCTCCGAATAGAGAGACTCTGAATGGTGTTTTAGAAATAATCATTAGTAATTGTTAAGTTGAAGCTCACCCTTGTCAGGATCGAACGCGCAAAACTGTACTATCTCCTTGATGCCCCGTTTTAAATCTATTTTTGGACTATACCCAAGATCATATAGCTTCTGGCTGCTGACAATATAGTCTCTTTTGTCGGGATCTGTTCTGTGTGAAATCGGAACATAGGAAGCTCCCGTGACCTCACAAATGATATGGGCTAGGCTTTCTTTAGTCATATTGATGGAGTCATTCCCTAGATTGTAAACATTTCCTTTCATGCGATCTCTATTCTGCATCGCAAAGGCAAAGCCCTCCGCAACATCTTTAACATGAATATAATTACGGCGAAAGTGTCCGTCAAAAACCTCTAGCCTCTTGTCTCTTTGGGCTATCATGGTGAGATTATTCACTAGCAGGTCCATTCTCGGCCTGTAAGACCAGCCGAAAACTGTCGCTAGCCGGAAGGCAATAGTGTTGTCATAGTTGTTAAGCAGAAGCTCTTCGGCCTGCTGCTTGGTTTTTCCATAGAGGGAAAGAGGAGAGGTTGGAGTTTCTTCCGTGCAGATGTTCTCTCCGGTGCTTCCGTATCCGGAATTCGTATTAGGATAGATAACAAGCTGGTTGTCTAAATAGCTAAGAAGCTTTTCAAACCAAAGATAATTTAATTCCGACGCAAGTTCCGGTTCCTTTTCGCAGAGAGGAGCTCCCACTAATGCGGCAAGGGGAATAATTACGTCCGCTTTTTCAATCTCTCTTTTTAGAGTATCGCTCCAATTCAAAATGCTTTCGTTCAAAAAGCGAAAGGATTTCAGCAACGGATAGACTGTCGCGCCCTGATTCCAATATAGATTATCGAATACTGTAATGGAGCCGGGGCGATTACTGCTGAGAAGGGAGGAGCCAATATACCCAGCGCCGCCCGTGATAAGAATCTTTTTCATAGGGAGTCTAGAGCCTCCTTCAGGGCGACTTCTACTCTAAGAATGTCTTCTTCCGATAGATACTGATGGCACCCAATATGGATGCCGTTTTCTCCTATCCACTCGGCGTTAGGGAAGTCTCCAAGGGAATATCCCATATCGGCAAAGGCAGCGTGCTGAGTTGGAATTGAGCCAAAGTTTCTCTTCCAGTGGATGTTGTAGAGGTCGAGAATTTCAATGACCTTTTGTATATCGCCTTCTTTCTTGGCGGTTATGCTAAAGCCATGGGGGCAGTTGTAGTCTCTAGCTTCTTCTTCGGAGAACCAGACTAAATCGTCGAACCCTAGGCAGGCCATTCGGAATCTGTACATGGTCTTTTTGCGTGTGTTTAAAGTCTCCCAGAAAGTCTCTATACCCTCTAGCCCAAGGCTCGCCTCAAGATCATTCATCTTAGAGTTGATTCCGGTCCTCTGGTGATCGAAGTACAGTGAGTCAAAGGGCCTGCCGTGAGATCTGGTTGAGCGGAGAACTTCTGCAATCGTTGCGTCATTAGTAGAAACCATCCCTCCCTCGCCGCAACAAACTAGGTGAGCTACATAGAAGCTAAAACACGTCATATCTCCAAAGTGGCCTATTCTCTCCATCTTGTGGACTGCTCCATGAGCCTCGCATGCGTCTTCAATAAGTCTAAGGTCATGCTTTTGTGCAATCTCAACTATCTTTGTCATGTCGCATGGTCTTCCCATGGTGTGGACTACCATAATCGCACGAGTTTTGTCTGTGATTGCGCCTTCTATCTTTGAGGGGTCTATGTTTAGGGTTTCTTTTTCTACATCCACAAACACAGGAGTGAGCCCCGCCATCCGAACTGCATTTGACGTGGCGATAAACGAAAGGGCAGGGACGATAACCTCGTCCCCCCGTGTAGCATCTGCGATATCGTAAAGAGCAAGGCATGCATTTACGCATGCGTCGGTTCCGGAGCTAACTGCAATGCTGTCTTTGTAGTCAAAGAGATGGCTCCATTGATTCTCAAAAGCCCTGACTTTTGGCCCCATGGAGGCCCAGTTGGTGTCACACACGTCGCTGAGATGTGCGCGTGCTGTATCGCCAATGCGAAGCTCTCCGAATTCTATCCTATCCATTCATTTAGTCTCTCTTATATTGGAAATTAGATACCTCGAAGAGTACACCTTGTCATCCCCCACCCCATAGACGAGGACGATATCGTTCTCCTCGCAAAATTTTACTTCGGGAATTGCGGATTCTTTAGGAGACCTATCACCACCGTTTGCAAAAAAGATCTTCTTTCGTGGATGGTCTATTTTTATTTTCTCTAAACTTTTCACTACAGTTCCATCTTCGTCAATAGCCACGAAAGCCTCGTCCACGCCCTTGATACTCCTGACTATTTCACATCTAGCCCATTCATCCAAAAAAGGGACACTTCCTTTTATTTTTACTTGCTCATCAGTGTTGACTATGACTATGAGCTTGGGTGCATACTTCTTGGCATCTAGAATTAGACTGATATGACCCGGATGAATAGGGTTGAAATAACCGGATAGCACCACCACGCTTGTGTCGAAGTTACTCATTATTACGCACGAGTCCCCTATGATAGTCCAAAAATGTGCTCCACCAGCTACCCCTTTCGCGCTCTTCGACCGCCGTGTCAATTAGCCGTCTGGTGAGGTTTTTTATTTCCTCGGACCCTCCATTCTTTACAAAAGATTCCCTCTCTTGCAGTTGCTCCTTAACCCATTTCATTTGTTTGATAATAGCATAGTTTAATGCGATATCATACTGCTTGGCTCCTACTGCGTCCCAGTCAGTATTTTCTATCGGTCGTGAGCCAGTAACATCGTCCTCAGCCTCCTGTCTTCCGGTGTAGTGCGTAATCTGCTCGCAACTTATTCGGTTCCGCAGATCAATTTGTGAAGGAAATAAAGTATTCGAAAATATCCTTTCCATATACTGGTCCGCGCCAGCGAAAGCAATCTCATCGGGAGCTATCCCGTTCACTATGCTGACGGCCTCCTTGGTCAGGATGATTAGTGAGCAAAAAGAAAAGGGCTTGGCATGCTCGGGTGTAAGGCTATCATCATCGTCATCGATTAATATTTGGAAATAAGAGTGCCCGTGCTCTTGCTTGTGGAATTCAACAGCGTCTAGCATTATTTTGTCGAAGCCCTTTGTTTTCAATATTGCATCATTAGTAAGGCCAAACACGACATCGCCACGGGCACGTCTGGCTATGGGATTCCAGTAGTCTTTATGGATCTGTCTCTTTTCGTAATGGACAATGGGTCGCCCAGCGACCTTTGAACATTCTATACATTCGGGGAGTCTCACCTTAGTGTGGACAATGTTGTAAGCAGGATACTTTTTAATGTACTCTTCCATGAATTGATGGCTTGCTGTGTCATCCAAATCGGTGGCTACAATGTGCTCAATGCTATAGGGGTCCTCAGCTTGTTCCCAGATAGCATCCACTACTTTCGAAAATATTTCTTGTCGCCCCTTAGAGGCAGTTACGATAGACAGCATCTCGGTCCTCCGTGGTAATTTTTTGTCTCAGATGTCTAGAAGGCCGTTAAGATCCGGGCTTGGAAAGCCTTCGTTTCGGCTCAAGGTTCTACAGTGTGCAGTAATCGTCATTCCCTCACGATCATCATTGATAAGAACTCTTGGATGGTTGTTCAGACCCATAATGAGCTTGTCATAAAAAAGATTGAAGTAGGCCAATTGCTTATCCGTTAGCTCTCGCATACTTTCGGGGCGCCCCGTGGTGAGAATAATGTTGCATCCCTTGTGATACCATTTGTTAAGGGCTTCGGTAGCACCGGGCAAGAGGTAGTTGTTTGTGGGGATTTCACCCATCTTGACGATGGCGGAAACGCTACCTAGGTTTTTGAAAATACATCCGTCAATGTCGCAGAATATTGTATACACAACTACCTTTCCATTATGTGTTTGACTATTCGCTCGGAACTTGGAGTCTTATTATCACAATGATCAGCAAATCCAGCCGTCCTGTCTTCGAGGCCGAGAGTGTACACCGGCTTTTTCGATTTTAACATTAGATAATTTGCAATATGTTCTGATGCCCCGCATATCTCATAGTCAGAGTCGATGACTATTCCAAAATCACTTTCCGTTAAATGACGAATAGCCTCTTCGGGCAACCTTAGTGGCTTAAGCCACACTACATTGACAAAGTGAAAATTTATATGCCTGTGGTAATTCTTAAATATCTCGCAAGCTTTAAGCGCCTCCAGCCTTGCTGCTCCTATCGCAAATATAGTAACCTTGGGCTTATCGGTAGACCTAGTGAAATATCCACAGTTCGGGCTGATATTAACCCATTTATTAACGTGCATGTCTTCTATATTATAGTCTATTCCAAAACTTTTGCGGTGCTCGCTGCAATAAACCGGATCGTCATTCTCAAGAAAGAAATCCCATACATCTTGCCATTCAGAAGGGGTCATTGGGCAGGCCACAATAGTTCCCGGCATTCTCATAACCATGCTATGGTGCATCCCGGTGGCTACCGGCCCAATAGAGCCCTCCATGCCGATAGCCCGAACGAACACGGGACACGGCTTCTTCCACATCTCCTTGCTTTTGGCCGCATAATTAAGAATGCTGGTCGCGTTGTAGGACATAAAGCCCTGATATCTTATTGCATATATTGGCCTTCTGCCAGCAACCGCAGCGCCACACACTATACCTGAGTTGGAAGAGTCGGAAGTGGGAAGCTCAACTATTCCCTCCTCCTCTGTCATTTCTGGAACAGTGCCGCCGATCCATCCAACTGCCGATACGCACTGACCGTAGAAAAGACCCCCTTGCTCTAGGTGTCTTCTGGTGTTAGACTTAATTGTTTCTGCTACATTCATAGGCCACATTTTTCCATAGGGATTCAGTTAGGCGTCGATGGTAATTAACAACAGGGTCAACGTAGGAGGCCCCAAAGTTGCGTCGCATGTGCTTTGAGAAGTCTTTAAAGGAATCCCACTCGGGCTCGTTGTCTACACCACTACCTGCATGCCAACGATGCCTTTGACATAGAACATTTAAAAAGACAGGTCTTGGCTTCCTAATAAAGTCGCAAACATCCTCGTAGATGTCACAAGGTCGATCTCTAAGCTCTTTAGATTCAATGCCCAAGCTCTCAGCCACATCCACAATACTCCAAGACCTTCGAACGCTTTTCTCTGTTAGTATGGAAAGATTGTTATCTTCGCACAAGAATAGAACAGGGGCATTTTTTGTGGCCGCAAATCCCATAGCCCCCAGAACGTAATCCTCTTCGGCGGCAGCGTCTCCTAGAATAACAACCGTAGGCTTCTGAGAAGCGTGAGCACATCCTACCGCAATAGGAACCTGATCTCCCAGAAGACCGGAGTGACCTATTAAATTGGCCGTTTCTGTGTTGCTAACTGACGCAGAGCCTCCCATACCAGCATTGCACCCTCTTGGGTCACCACACAGTTCAAGAGCAAGAGATATGGGAACTCCTCCGAACGTGAGGTAGTAGGAATGGCACCTGTGCTGGGGGAACACGTAGTAGTCTTTCATGGAAAGACCGGCCCTCAAAAACGCTGTAAAGATGCACGGGGGAATATGCTCCGTTCCTAGAGACAGGTAGATCGGGGGCCGAACAAGTTTTTCGTCTAAAGCGACGGCTACCTGCTGCTCAAAAAAATGATTGTAGCTAGATTGTTCAAAAATCTTTTTTGCTGCTAATGCGTCATACATGATCTTACGAAGACCCCCTCGGTGCTTGGGTCGATGGAAAACTGGTGGGCAAGAGAAGCAAATGTCTTCCGATCAAGCGTGTCCCCCGGACCGGCTACCGTGTATTCATTGAATGATATACCACCTTGTGTAATCATTATTAAGTCGGGTGCTCCGAGCTCCTCTAGACTATTGATAGGTCGAACACACACGTCGCAATCCCCGATCCTTTCCCACTTCCCCGAACCGGAAAGGCTTTTATCTGGGACATCAACGTCGTCCTCGTCCCCATAAGGAACACCTGCTCGACCATAAGAATCCTCAAGTCTGACTATGTCTCCCTTGTTAACCGGGTTTTCTATTTCAAATAGCTGGAGAATCTCTCCTGTCATGTTCTTGGTTTGATGGAAAACTCCATGACGGATCATAACTTTCTCCCCGGTAAACACCTTCTGCTCACCGTTAAGAAACCTAACCTTTGCGCCCCCTTGCAGAACTATTAGTCCCGTTTTTTTATTGGGATGACAATGGAGAGAAGTTCTTTCCCATTTATTTATGAATAGATGCCATATGGCGACATCTTGATTTTCATAAATAAGGTATTCATGACCCCAAGGCTTGCGTTTTGCCTTCATGTGATCTATCAAACTCCTTAAAGGCAGTGTCAAGCCATTCCCCCATGAAATCATAATGGGGACATGAGATTAAGTTTGCGTCTACAACTACAGGGCTGCGGTCGTAAGTTGCTCCAGCATTGGCAATGTCTGGTTCGATTGAATAGTATCCTGAGAGGGTTCTTCCCCTTAGCACATCCGCAGTAATCAATAGCTGTCCCCCGTTGCAAATGACAAAGGTCATCTTATCAGCATTCACCCAGTTTCTAGCAAATTTAACAGCATTGCTTTCTAGTCTCAGCTTTTCTAGAGCTTTGACCCCTCCGGGGATAACTAGCACGTCATAGTCGTCAATGCTGTCTGGGTCTAGATCTTCCACGAGTAGATCGCAAACCATGTAGGCTCCCAAAATGCCAAAGATCCTACCTAAATTAGGACCACCAGCCAAGGTTACATCAAACCCATGCTCTTTTAATGCATGATACGGGTAAATCACCTCGTGATCCTGAAATTTTTCCCAAGTTAAAACTATTGCTTTTTTCACTTTCGCACTCCTAATTTAACAATTTTCCTACTCTTCTATTCTAGTATTTTTCTTTTAAGTTTGATGGAAGTCATTCGTGTAATGTTGTCTACCGCGCTGTCTCCAAACTTGTGCTGTATCATGTTTAAAAATCTGGGACTTTCAAAATAGGTGTGAAACGCATAGTCTCTAAACGACACAATCTCCTTGGCGCTTAGGGAATAGGTTCTGCTGGGCAAGTGATTATACGATAGGAAACCATACCCATCATAAGAATCTGGGAACTCCCAACCTTCCGTTTTGGCCTTGAGGTAGAGGGGGCTTCCGGGCAACGCTGTAGCACAGTACATGTTTGCGTTCGCAGTGTTAAGCTCCATTGCCAGATTGAGCGTCTCCTGCATGCTGTCCCACGTGTCATGGCCCAGTCCAAAGATGTAGTTTGCGCCAACGTTAATTCCCGCGTCATGAATCATCTTTACTACTTCTCGAATGTTGATGTCTTCAAACTTACCCTTGGTGATCTCCCTCCTGATTTCCTGATTACCAGCCTCAATTCCGGGCGCAAGCCAATTGACTCCAGCCGCCTTAAGCTTGTCCAGATACTGGGGCTTCACTGTGTCGATGCGAGTGTAGGCCCAAATATTAAAGCCGTACTGTCTTTCAATGATTAGATCGCAGAGAGTCATGAAATGTTTTGGCTTCAACACCCACATCTCGTCCGCAATTTTTACCTGCTTAACTCCCTGTTCAGCGAGATAGTCAAGCTGTTTGATGGTGAACTCTGGATCCCAGTATCTAAACTTGTTAAAGTCGGCGGATGCCTTATTGGAGTCGTTGTCGGTGCGGTTTATTATGTTTATCATGCAAAACTCGCACTGAAAAATGCACCCTAACGACGTGTAGATACTGGCAAAAGGACTCCTTTGTGAGTCGTCGTAGTTAGCGTGCCAACTGCTCGTTCTGTACTTATCGAAGCTAGGCATCAGATCGTAAGCAACGCCCGGAAGATCGACATGTAATCTCTCTTGTGGAACTATCTGGGCGGGATGCGTGATATTAAGATTGCCGTCTTCTTCGCGATAGCATAGTCCGTGAACTGACTTCATCGAGTCGCAGGACATGTCTGTGTCGAGAAGGCCAAGTAGCGCATAAACCCCTTCATTAGTAAGCCCGATATCGATACAGGGGTTGTCGGAAAGAGTCTCTAGAGGAAGGGCGTTTATGTGGGGGCCAACGAAGGCTATCTTGTATTCGGGGAGGCGGTCTCGAAGGCTCTCTGCGGCCCCCACAGCCCCGGACATGGCTGCGGTAGACGCATTCGGATTCTGGCCCGTCACTACGAAGAGGACGAGACGGGGATCGTGCTCTTTCACGACATCGGCAAACTCTTCTTCAGTAGGCCTTTCTATTTCCATGTCATAAATAGCTACTCCGTGACCTACACTTCTCGCTGAGTTAGCCAGAAGGCCAGCCCAGATGTTCGGTTCCTTAGCTGAAAAATCTTTCTTAAGATCTTGGTAAAGGTCTGCGGCGCTTGGCGCAACTATCAGTACATCAAGGCTTCTCATTTATTCTCTCCCGCAATTCTTGCAATGTTCCCGCTCTTGCATCTCTATCCGATACAATTGTGACAGGAGCTTTCCATTTAGGGTTAATTTCTTTGTCGTCATAGTTGACGCTCCATTGATCTTCTGGGCCTGTATAATATTCGCTCCATTTGTAGTGAAAAATACAATCTTCGGTGAGGCACTGGTGGGCGTTCAGGGTGCTAGGGGGAACGAGAACTGAAACAGACTGTTCGCTATCTCCGTCTAGAATATAACGGTTCTTTGTGTCTGTTAGAACATCGTATGTTATTAGTAAAATAATCCCGTCCAGACAGGTGATTAGTTTCCAAGTTCTGCTATCTCCGTGGAATCCCCTCACGACACCGTGATATGATTTTGAAATTTTATCTTGAACAAAGCTTACAGAAGAGAGTTCGGAGTCTCTATTATCGTAGATCGTATACGTGCTTCCGCGACTTTCAAGATGCTTGCTTTTAGTATACTTCATATAAATGTAAAGCCCTTTCCAGAAGCCCATTCCCACCAAATCCGGGATTATGCGCCTTAGCCAATGCGTATGCCAGCCTTTCCGTAGTTTCTTTATTATGCTTTTCTATTTGTTCGGGATCATGCTCACCAATCTGAATATCGGATATTCTATCCTGCCAAAAGAATGGTATATGATTATGATCAAATCTATAGTCCGCACCATTTTTATCAGCGACAAAATAATTAGGGTTTGTGGGATCACAGTACGTGTACCCTTCTAATTTTTGATAAAATGACAACTTCATATTGTCTTCAAAAAATCCGTCAGGAATAGTTAATGTGGGGCAGGAATTTAATGGGATTGGGGGGCCCGTGTGAGTATAAGCATCAAAATGTCTGCATATTTCTCTCAAGGGGATAAATGTGGTGAAGTCTTCCGGAAGAGGACGTTCGGCATAACAGCCCCCCGGTGCATAATCTGATCTAGGCAGAAATAGCGTTGTGTCAATATCTCTAAACCACATATCTTTGTACAATGCATTGGTTAATATCTGTATCGAATCATACAGAGAGTCTTTCATATGTACCAGAGATAGCCCATGTTCTACACATTCGCTCGCTCGGTCGCCATAACGATATATCTGTTCTGGCCAATGGCTAAAATACATGGAAGCACATTCTTTATAGCAATCATGCTTGGCCCTAAAAGCTTCTACGTAATCATAAAGATAGTTAGTTTGATCTTCCACAAAAATATGGTCATGATTACAAAAAAACCATATCAATTCGTCATCTAGTTCTTTGTAAAGGTCTTGCCATTCCGAAACATATTCTATCCTTTTATTTTTAAGAACAAGCTCTACATGGCCCCATTCTTTTTTGATAAACTCTATTAATTCTTGCTCCCTATCTTTAAACTCTTCGTCTAAAGAAAAAAGTATAATAGCTTTTTTCCAAGGGTACGCCTTCGCAAGACTTGCCAATGTATATTTGTATATGTCTAACTTATCGAACACCGGCGTATTGCCCCTGTAAAACGGACGACCGGCGTTCCCCGCAGTCTGGTGTGTGATAAATACACTGTTAAGAAATATCATAATATTATATTACATTCCTTGTTATAGCTTAGTAGCTTGTGCGTTATTTCATTGTTGTAAATACCAGCCTGAACCACGACGACTACGTCCTCCGCGCCCTCGACTACGCTAGACGGGTATGTCATAAGGTTGGTTCCATACAAAACGTCTCCTTGTTTGTTGGGGTCGTTATCTATGATGCCATTTAGCAGATCCATATCCACGCCAAACTCCAAAAGATATTGAGAAAAAATATGGCATCCAAACAGGTATGCGTTTTTGTACTTCTTTATTTGACGGTTGATATTCTCGGCGTTATTTTTATGATGTTGAACGAATTCTAAAAATATTTTCTTACTATGTTTATATCTTCGCTCCAAAGGGCTAGCTCCAAGTCCCGAGAAGGTTGCGGATTTCTCAAAGACCACCATAGGGTTGTAGTCATTGAAGTCCTCTCTGTCAATTAATTTAAACCCACATTCGGTCATCATTTGCTCCAGATAGTCGGCATCTATCTGATATGTGTGCTCAAAATTTAAACCGTTGGTGAATTTATCTTCTGTCATTTTTGACACATTCGGAAACGAATAAAGAACCCTGCCGTTGACTGGTAGAATATCTGCAAAAAGTTTCATATATTCCTTGGGGTTGTACATATGTTCAACCAGATGCGAACTCACTATAGTATCATATTGGTTGTCATCTTTGTAATTAGCAGGGTCTAAGAATTTATTTTTTAGCTCCACTCCCTCGGCATCACCATCATAATAATGCTTATCGTATACAGAATAATCGCACTCCTTCTGAGATAAAACCTTTTTCGCTATGAGAAGATTGCCTCCTCCGATTTCCATGATTTTGTTATGGCTATTCTTGACTACAAAGTTTGAAAATGACTCATGGTGAGCTTTCCAAGTTTTGCCTATGGCTGGATTGTGAGGAACCTTATATAGAATGTCTAGAGGTAGCATTTCTGATAATTGCACGCATCCGCACTCCGTGCATACGGCCCATTTTTGGTCAGCTCTAATTTCCTCCTGATCTTTTTTTGCCCCCATGTAGATAGGAAAGCTAGCGAAGGTTTCAAGAGTCTCTAGCTCACGAGAATCGCATATTACGCAAGCCGTTCTATCTAATAGTTTCATTTAAGTCCCTTAATTTCTTTCTTATCACCCTATTGATTTTATCGTCTATGTCCGGTTTAATGAGTAAAAATTGATCGTCAGATAACATATAGTGTCCACTTATCTTTATTACTTCTTTCTTATTATTTTCAGGAATAAAATTGTTATCAACCCATTTTTTCCATCTACCTGAATGATAACAAATTTGATAATACTCTTCTATGTCGTTACCCATTTCATCTAAATAACATAATGTTTCCAGTTGACCAAATTCAGGAGCTATATTTATTGCGTCAAGACCTAGGTCAAACCTAATCTTATATTCACTATTCGATAAATAGTCTCCATTATGTTCTTTGCTCTTCTTGTCAAAACTTTTACAAGTGGCGATCATTTGTTCCATGTTGTTGGGGTTGAAAGCTCCAGTATTAATTCTCTTTCCTAAATTCAACCCAACCCCAGACTGTATAGACACATACTCTATTGCCTCGAATATCTCTGGTGACAGTCTTAATTCTAAATCTGACAAAAACGTATTCAGTAATGTCGGGTTAAATTCCTTTATGGCCGCTTCCGTGCCAACCTCAAACTTAATATTTCTATTGTTAGAATAACAAAACTCTAGGTTATTTACACATGCTGTTAGTCCCTCACGGTATTTGGGGTACTTTTTCCAAGGATCTATATGAATTATCTCTACATTTTCGCAGTCTATTTTTAAGGACTCGTATCCGTCATCGTCTATATAACCCTGACCCGCTCCCGCATGATCTCTTTCAATAATGGCTCGCCCATTAATATATTCAGCAAATGTGTCAGTAGTCCAATTATTAACATATCCACTATTATAATCAATTTGTCTTCTTGATGGAATCAACCCAAGGGGTGTTTCGTTTTCATTTGAAAACTCTATACAAGCATCCACAATATTCTTGGACATCGGACCCACAAAATACTTTGGTTCTATTTTTTTCATACTATCCTTCTAGACTATTAAACATATTATATCTACTAAAATAATACAAGAACTTATCCAAAGGATGTTCATGGAGTGCGGACATATTCAACCACACCAGTGAAGTCAATATTTTTATTTTGTTGTAGGGTATGTTTTCATTACTACAAAATTGTTTTAAAATTTCTTGGCACTCGATAGTCCGAAATGGAATCGATAAATCAATAGTCACTTCACAATCGACATTGCATGTGTACAATCCTCGGGTGATGTAATCATGATTGAATGTTAAGTTGTGATTTAATTTTGCTAGATCATAATACAGATCTCCATACGAGGTAGAGCCTGAAAAATCCTGTCGCCAATCAATTAGGGTAAGTCCGTTATCAGTCTGTATTATATTCTCTAAAATAAAATCACCATGAAATTGAGTTGGTTCGTGATGATGAAGATTTTCATAGTCTAGTTCAGACAACATCTGAAACATGGTGGGAATTTCTTTTCCGTTGATTATTTCCGCTTCCTCTACAAGATTATTCTTTTTGCAAAATTTAGAAAGTCTCGATATAGACTTGTCTTTATAGAAAGACACACACCGTTGTTTATACTCTCCGTCATCCTCCATAGTTTTCCAGAGATTCTCCCTAGCCCAATGAAGTAAGTTCGAAAATATCTGTCTGTCCACAACAGTGGATACAACAGAGCCATTTTGATATTCATAAGAATAAAAATTGTCGCTACTACTGGTAATCGTAGGGACGATACCTTTTAGTTTATTTGCCCGTACCACTCTATTTTTAGAGATAATTTCATCGGAGAAAAATTTGATAACATTGCCATTGACAATATAGATGTCCTCGTCTTCCTTGTCAAGAACATGATAAGAACACGATACATTTTTATTTGCTTCATTTAGAGATTCTGGATTTCCTATATCATGCCATGTGTCTGTTATCACAGAAGAAAATGAATTGCCTTCATTTATCATTCTTAAAATCACATCATAGTCTGATGGATGTCCTTCCTCTCTGTTCAGGATATCTTCGGATATATCCCAGAAAGATTTAAAATCATTTATACCACAAACCCCAATGTAATCATAATCAGACTTAGTTTCTCCCTTCTCATTTAACTTGGTGATGACTCCATCTTTCTGTGTATTAAATGTTCTATATTGGGTGTTGTTAGTTGTTGGATAACCACATAACCAATTCTCTTCAATTGAAAAATCTGAAATTTTTGTAATTGTGTCACAAGCATGAAAAACGAAAGGCTCTGTGTTCAAATACTTCTTAGCACAAGACATAGAATATAACAGACTACTGTCAGGGCCTTCGTACTTATCAACATCAACGAAAGTTGCATTGATATCTGGATGTGCTATTTCAATGTACTGACGAACTAAATGACCAAGATACCCCAGTGTAATAATAAACTCTGTATCGTCGGGATACATCTCTATTATGTGAGACAGCGTAGGCATCTCACCCACACGAATTAGAGATTTATTCTTGTATTTTGTTAGACTACTTAATCTCCTTCCAGTCCCACTTGTAGTAAGTAGTACCTTCATATTTTATCTTTCGTAATCATCTTCTACTCTAACAATATCATCTTCACCAAAATAAGTTCCAGTCTGTACTTCGATAAAAATCAAATCCGTACTACCTTTATTTTCTATTCTGTGTGGAGATAGCACTGGCACGTAAACGGATTCGCCTTCTCTATAAACTGTCTCTACTCCATCCACAGTTACAACTGCTTCCCCAGAAACAATAACCCAGTGCTCACTTCTTTTATGATGATACTGATAACTTGGTCGTTGATTTGATTTTATTATAAGTCTCTTTACTTTGCAGTATGATTCGTCTAGCAGATTTTCGAAACTGCCCCAAGGCCTGTCTTCTTTATAATTGGTCATATGTCCAGATCTCCAACGCCATAATTTCTATCGACATTATAAGAAAACGCTGTATCAGTTCCGTTTGGCTTTTTATCGTTGATTAAAATTCTATCGCCTCCCCCAACGCCCATAATTAATTGATCGTATACAATGCCAATCTTTGATAAATGTTCTTCTGTTGCTTTTCTTTGGCTTTCTCTGCGACCAGTGATTAATATAAGATTATATCCAGCTTTATCCCACTCATTTATTTTTTGTATGCTTCCGTCAAGTAGTGAAGGGCGTTGAGTTACTTGTTCGGAAATGCCAATGTTGTAATGTTGTAATAAAGTGCCATCTATATCACATAATATTGTTTTTGCCTTCATAACACTTTAAGCTCGTATGAGTGTGCGTAGGCAATGTTGGCATTATCGGGCCCCTCATAATGTTCTAAAACTTTACTTGTAGTGACAATCCTCTTAGTGCCAAACTCTTTCCACTCTTCTATAGGTATAAAATCGTTTTCCCTGTGGGGGTTCGTGTACACGTCTGACTCTAGGATCGCTCCGGGCCTTAAGGGAAAGCTCAGTATGCCACGGAAGGACGGATCTCCACATAACGTTTTATGTAGTAAAAAAGAATCTACTAGATAAGCCTTCCCGATACGCATGGTTAAATCATAGTCTTCTCTCTTTTCTACCACCGGAATGCCCTCGTCGTAGTCAGCAAGGTGTCTAACGTAATCAGGAAAGAGTTCCTTGGGGGGCTTTGCAAATGAAACACCGTTTTTTTCAAGGTTTCCGAAGATGGGGACGTGTAGCATAACTTCTCGTGCCCATTCACCGGCCCATATGTCTGAGTGCCATTTGAGAGAAGAATACGCTCTTGAAAACACTTCTGGCGCAGGATCTCCCCACGGAAGCCTTACGTTTAATGGCATGTAAGCTGCTTCGCAAGTCTCAGTCAGTCCTAAAAAACTCGCAAGCCTGATAGCGTTCTTGACTACTACATTATAAGAAAAAGCGCACTCTTGCTTAGGTAATAGCAATCCGTTAGGCGTGCGGTTTGGAAGAGCCATTATCTCATTGGTATGAGTTGACGACAATTCGTCTAGGTTGATATTTGAATCAAAAGTTGACTGGGGGTACGACTCGAAAAGACAATCTAGAATGTAGTTTTTGATTGAGCTTTGCAACGCGCCCAGTATGTTGGGATCAATGTCAATCTCAAGAAGTAGGTCCTCCCCATTGGAGACATCCCTTTTTAGTAGAGACGCCAGCCTCTCATGTCTCTCTCTAGTTATGTGTTCCATCTGAGTACCGTGTATCCTTCGTTAAAGGAATTGCCAAAAGTGCTCCTCTCATATGATTTGAGCAACCCCTTTTGTTGTAGAGTCGGAAAAAGGCCCTTTAAATACCCTCTGGCATGATGATAATCAATCGCCAGCTGGTCTACGGGGTTAGAGGGGTCGTATAATTCTACTATAGGCTCTACATGAATGCACTCCGCAGGGCGAAAAGAACAGCAAAATTCTATAAAGCCGTCAATTTTATCTCCAACTTGTTCTAAGGCGCCCATCGTGAATATACCGACTCGTGAATGGTTATTCTTGAGTTCAACAGGGATGTTCTCATCTCCTGAATCTCTAAGGTCAAACTTAAAGCCGGGAATTCCTAGCCTATTGAGACATTTCAAAGAGGAGTCCGTGAAGTCGGAGCCGTAGACCATAACGTCGGGCCTTTCCCTCTTCACAGCCTGTAGGTTGTGGCCCGTTCCACACCCAAACTCTATTACATAGTCTATGTTAGAAAAATAGTTCTCGACGATGTTTTTCAAAACATTTTCATGGTACTTCTTTTCAAGCTTCGGGTCGAGAGCGCCGATGTAGTCTTGATTCCATCGAAAGATGTTCCCTGTTATCAAGGACGTTCTGGCCGATTGTAGGTATTTAGGCTCGTTCAGTTCGGCGTCGTATATCTCTTGCCATGCAGAATCCCATTGCCGTTGGGTGGGGCGTGCCCCCACCGTATCTATGTGGGACCTTATCTGGTCCATGAGTTTAGACTTTTCGTAGTGGTCAAGATAGGTGTATTCAACCCCTAGGTGGTCAATATCAGGAGTAATAGACGCTTTTAATGCTGTCATAGTCAAGCTCTGCTGGTTTAAGGAATAGGTTGTCTCTGATATAGTCTTTCAGATCTTCATTAATGCAATGGTAAGAGGAGTCGAACTGGGATGGGTCGTGGAGCAGGATGCCCCTGCATTCTTCATATCCAAAGCCCGCTGCCGCCGCCTCCGGTTTCAACGCCCTCCATAATATGGAGTCTATAAGATAGGGGTGATCGTATGTGGGTCTCCCGGTGCTGCGAATCCAGTCGTGTGTGCTAAAGCCGCTGCTTTGGCCGTCCATGCTGATTTCATGGGATAGAATATAGTCCTTTAACAGTATCCACTGCTTCTTTAGGGCTGCGTTCATAAAAGAAAAGGTCGATTCCGTACAGTGACCGGCAAATATATCAGGGTATACGTTGCCATAAAACTGTCTTAGCTTATTACTAACTAAATTAGTGTGTGTTCCCATTCCTTTTCCGATGGGGATGAGGTAGTCCCCGTCTTTGAAAAGGATCTCTCTTGCATGGGCGTCGTCTCCTTGACGCCTTCCTACTCCGAGTCCATTAAAATATTCGGTATCATTCTCAGGCTGCGGAGTGATCATCCCATACTGACCGGTCCTGAGCAAGTCGTACATCTTTGCCAAAAGATCCTTATGCTCTCCGAAAAAACTTCCGGAGTCCACATACATGTACCCTTCATACTCTCCCTCTTCCTCAATCACCTTTTTGACTGTGTGGTTAAATGTTACGTTTACCGGGTGTCTTTCGTATACAAAGTTGTATTTCACAGACGATCCCAAAGCGTCCATGACAGAGTTGCGGGTGTCCTGATGGTTAAGGCAGCTAGACATCACTAAGTCAAACCCAGAAAATTCTTGCTCCAAGATATTTTGCATGGATTTTATGTAGGAGGCAGAATTATCCCTTCCGGATATACCACAGGTGTTATAGACTACTAAGATCTTCTTGTCACTCATAAAATTTGCTCCCTATCGTGTCGTAGTCAAGAATCTCTTTACGAACATAGGCGTGCTCTCTTATGTAGGGGGCCAGCTCGTCGTTAGTGCAGAATTGGTTATGATCAAATTGAGAGGGGTCATGCATCGCAATATTTTCACACTCTTCATATCCGAGGCCTATACTCCTTGCGTATTCATTTTGGAATATATGCAAAAGGGAGTCGGCGGATGCTTGACCTTCATCTAGGCCATTGTCTTCATGGTATTGTGCAAACTGGGGGATAGGGTAATCGTAGGGATATGATGAGGGGTCTCTGCTCTCGGCCCTAAACCCTGCGCTGGGAGTGTCCAGTCCCGCAACATGCGAGATATGATAATCTTTGGAGATCAGCCAGTTACGCTTTATGCCAGCGCATATGAATGAAAAAATAGACTCTGTGCAGTTACCTGCAAATAAATCTGGAAGAAGTCTGCCGTAATATTCTAAGATGTCGTGACTGAAAAGTAGGAGGTGGGTCGCACAAGCCTTCCCAACAGGAACAGTGTAGTCGGCCCCCTCCTTAAACATTTCATACCTTGCTCTTTCGTCGTCGAATCCGTGCCTTCCACCCCCAAGCTTGAGTCCGTATGCGTAACATGAATCTACGTCAATTTGGGCTGCTATAAATGCCGCGCTAGCGTTGGACTTAAGACTGTTAAAGAGGCCTTGGTATATGTCAGGGGTGTTCATGCTCACGTCACAGGCTTGATAGAAATACCCATCAAAGGCGCCGAAACGGTCAACGCAGTCCAAGACCGTCTTGTTGAATGTAACGTTGACTGGGTAAAGATCATCAATGACGTTGTAGTGAAAGTGTGGGAACTGTTCCTTGAGATGGGGAATAGTACCCTCTCTAGGCTGGCAAGCGGAGACAGCCACAACTACCTCGCCATCAAATGTTTGATTTTCGATGGATTGTAGAAATGCAGGGTAAACAGAAGTATTATCCCTTTTGACACCGCATATGTTGTAAACAACTAAAATCCTGCTCATCGTCATGTTCCGGTCTTAGATTTAATTAAAGCTATATCCTCAGAATAATTATACTCCCAAGGGTCGGAGGGCTGAAGAGAATATTGCCTTTGTCTGTACTCAAATGCCGTTTGGTCGGGAGTGACTACCTTTTCTATGGTATTGTGCGTAACATGGTCAAAAACTATTTCTCGCATGTCAATTATTCGATCAACGCTGCGATATACGATATTGGTGGCAACATCTGCCCCAAGGGATATGAAATGCGGGTGTATCATGTACCCCAAGGCAGCTACGCCCTCCTTGGTAGCGATAGGAGCATCAGTGTACCATTCATGCCTTTGGCACTTGTCTACGCTGGTGGAGTCTACCGCGCCTATGGCAATCCGGTCTGGCTTATCCACGAAGAACGTCTCAAATTTTGCTTGTGCTATTTTATCCCAGTGCTTAGTGATTATATGACAGTCATCTCCGAGTCCCCATATGTATTTCCCAGTGGCGTCAAAAGCCATTTTATTTACATTCACATGAATGTTGACTTCCCTTTCGTTTACGCGAGGCTTCAGAAAGGGGTATTCCATTTCAAGGATGGGAATTGCGGAAAGAGACTCATGATCATCGGTGTCAAAATTAACAAGAACTTCAATTGAGTCTATGTTGTGGGCAGTGTCAGCAATGCACCTAAGCATTTGCTGCAACATGCCCACTCTTCCTCTGGAATTAAACAGAATCGTGAAATTCATTTTGCAGTCAAAAGTTCTTTAGAAGGTCGAATTTTTGGCGTTGATGAGCCACCACGCTTTTTACATGAGACTCACCAATAGAATTAAGAACGTCCTGACTTATCTCAACAGAGACTTCTACGTCAGGAGTCACCACAATGTCGCCGTAATCTCTCACGTCTCTGCAAAAATTCCAGTGCTCGCAGCCACCGTCTGTACTCCAGCGGACCTTGTCAAGGACTTCGCTCTTGATGATGGGGCATCCTCCAAACGCCGAATTTACATAGACAGCTTTATTGCTCTCCCATCTCTCGCGATCTTCCAGATTGAAAAAAGGATTGCACGTCCAAGTCATTCCGTGATTACCAAATCTATCTATCAAGGCAAAGCTATCATAGTAGCTATTCTTTGAATCGTCAAACATCTTGCACTTTATATTTTGAAGCACGTTCGGAGTTATCATAACCACGCTTGACAGTTCGTCGTCTCTGAACAGGGAAAGGTATTTATCTACAATGTCTGCATCAAAATGGACATCTGAGTCTAGAATAATCGAGTATTTAGAATCAAGGGGTCGAGCCAAATCAAGAAGCTGGTTCCTGTAATGGGTCATATCTAGCTGGCGTTCTACAGCAGAGGACTGCGAGAACTTGGGCTTATCTAGCTTCTGCGTCAGAAGATCTCCCTTTTTATGAGCAAGCCATTCTTTTAAGAGGGGGACCGTATTGTCTCTAGAATCATTTTCGTAGAAGAAATACTCAATCTCACAAGACGAGCGGTCTTGGAGTGCGTCTAGGTTCTTCAAGGTTTCGGGAAGATAGTCTTCCGAATCCCTAAACATCGAGAGAACAGAAACCTTCATCAGTCTCCCTTAATTATCCTGTAGGAGTCCTCGTCGAAATGCTCAGTAGAGAACTCGTACATCCAAGTGTCCGCAAGGGCGATCATCTGATGCCTCAGTCCAACCGGTACATAAAATGAATCTCCCGCATGTAAAATCGAAGAATCGGCAAGGTCAAGACTGTCTGCGTCACTGTGCAGAACTTTTAAGCCACCTTTATGAACATGAAATGTCTCATCTTTGATTTTATGGTAATGCCAGCTACATCTCTTTCCTTTTTTAAAAAAGAGAAGTTTCCCGCAGTATTCTTCCTTGTTTACAATCCAGTGCTCGTATCCCCATCCTTTGGGAACAAATTTGTTACAGACCGTCATACTATCCATGTCTTTTTGGAATTTTTTTTTGAAAAGGCGTAAGCCAACCGTCCACTTTTACGTTATCCGGTCACGCCAACCGCAATTACACTAACAGGAACCCCACTTCCGCTAGTATCTTCGAGAACGAGGGCGTCATTTGTTGTCCCCAGCATCGCGGTGGAGGAAGATACTCCGAATCTGTCATTAAACATCCAAGTACAGGCGGGATTTACTCTGACTGCGCCGTTTGAGCCATTGAAGAGGCCCGTGAAACCACTGGTATCCGGCGCATATACTGTCAAGTAGGCAATATCACGTGTCTCAGTAACTCCCCCAGTTCCACCAATGACATCAGATCCAGTTCCGTTCCATTGATTTTCAACCACAATGCCCTTCACGTCTGTAAAATTGAGGCTATAAGTACCCCCAAGTATGGTCTTTGGGAAGCCGGTGAAGCTCAGGCCGAGTTGTCCCCCCGATGGAAGATATCCAGTGTACCTGACAGCGGCATTAATTTGGCCAGTTCCTGTGCCAGCGGACATACTAAGGGTGTAACCCAAGCTGCTCGTTTCGTTCACAGTAGAGCCAGCTACTGAGTCAATAAATGAATAAGCTATATCGGAAGATAGGACTGCTGTGACGGTGCTTGTAGTTGGCATTATTTTTCTCCGCTGTCATAATCCGCAGTAGTTGCTACATAATTGTAGTCGTGAGAAGGAAAAGATGCTGCTGAAAATATGGTCCCAAAGGGGCAATGTTTCGCATGGGAATCTATCTTTTCATCTAAGGACATTGGGTCAAGCTCTTCGTATTCCCCGTGATACCAAAACTTAGTCTCCGATTGGTCGTGCGTCATGCACTTGCACGAAAACAAAACGTGAACCCCCTCTTTTTCGATACGCGCAACCTGCGCGATAGACCACGGGTATCAGTCAAAGGGTGGTCTACCGAGAGCAGGCTGGGTGGTTCGTTGAACCCAATCGTTTACTTTAATAGACGACATTTTTAATTTCCTTATCGAATATGAATGCCTAAGCCCAAGTTGCGTGACCGGAAGATTCCGTATCTAAGTCCGAGTCCTATGCCATGTCCGCGACCACGACTGGGAAGTATTACATTGCCGCGATGGTGATAGCGGGGGTTGTGACGACCCGCATAACTATGTAGCATCAGATGTGGAGAAAACCGAGGTGTCCTAGGACCGATTTCATAGAAAGGAGTAACTCCCAGATACAATCCGAAGCCCTTGCGAGCTTTAACTTCAGACTTTTCGCATTTATTAGCAGCGTTGCAATCTGATGTGCCTGCAAAGAGAGCCGTGATAGCCATCACCATAGCAATAAAAGTGTTCTTCATAAGATTATTCCTCTTCTTTAAAAGTAAAAACCGTTATAGAATGACCTTAGCCCCGCTATCCACGAAGTAACGTGGGCGTCCAGCAAAATCAATCTTCTGCATCTCTGGATCGATTTGGAGATGAGCAAACAGGGTTGCAGTAACATCTTTCGGTCCCAGTGGGTCGCTCTTAGGAGTTTCAGCCTTTGAGGTTGACTCTCCGATAACCCTCCCCATCTCAAAGTCTCCTCCGCTAAGCATGAGAGGGCTAAGCTGGGGCCAATGGTCGCGACCGCCGTTCTTGTTTACTCGATAGGTGCGACCAAACTCTCCTGTTACTACCAATAATATGTTTTTGCTCATGCCTTTCGCATGAACATCATCAATAAAGGTGGAGAGTGCATGGTCAAGAGGAGGCATTCGTCCGTCGAGTGACTTGCCAATATTCCCGTGCATATCCCATCCTCCATACTGGATGGTAACAAACTTGGTTCCATTTTCAACCAGCCTTCGAGCGAGGAGCATCTGCTCTCCCAGCCCTTTGCCATACTTGTCGCGGCTAGGTTGCGGTTCTTTATCAAGATCAAATGCCTCACTAGCGTTCCCCAGAAGAAGACCGTATGACTGCTTTCTGAGATCACTCCAGAGTTCTGAATTGTTAGCAAGTTTCAGTTTGTCAAAACCTTTAACCAGATTTTTTCGGTCTAAAAACCTATTAGCTTCAACTCTAGATTTAAGATTTTTCACTCCTTCTCCGCTAGCTTCATAGGGTTTGGCCTGTCCACCTAGCCATGCGGGTCCGTCGAAAGAGATCCCATTAACTTTCACATAACTAGGCATTCCATTCTCAGGATGGTTGGCCCCATAAACCGATGAAACAATAGACCCATAAGAGGGTTCTTGCTGCATTGATTGAGGTGTGTTATCGGTTGAATTATGACCCGTCATTACCCAGTGGGTTCCGGTTCTGTGGCTAGAGTTTCTGTGAGCAAACGATCTAACAACGGAAATCTTGTCGCTGCGTGTCGCCAGCTTCAGGAAGTTGCCTCCCAAGAGGAAGTCTCCATTCGTCATGATGGAACCATTTACAGAACGAACCCCTTCTGGAGCCAAAGGCTTTGGGTCAAACGTTTCGATATGTGTCGCCCCACCTCCTAGCCATAGCCACACAACCGACTTCTCATTATTGGGAAGCGAGGCTGCGTTTGCATCAGAAAGCCCCATCGCGGACAGACCGGCACTAATACCGCCAATCTGCATAAAGTTTCTTCGATCAAACTCTACATTTATCATTCCGTATCTCCACCTGAAAACTCACGTGCCTCGGGTAAGTCCTGACTATCTCTTCTCCTGATAAGCTTCTCTAGCTTTTTTCTAACGTTTTTTCTTTTTTTGTCGAGCTTCTGATACTCTTTTCTGGATGTAGAAAAAACAGTGTCCATAGTAAGTTCTATTTCGTAAAGTCTGTTTTCTTGATTTCGGATCTGATTACTAATACTCATAGGGCCACGTCTGCTCCAGTACCTCGTTAACACCACCTATATCAACCAACCACCGACCGTACTTGCCGGTTTTGGTTGATTTAACAGCTATATATCCATCTTCATCTTTGTTTTGTTCCAGCAGAGAGGAGAGGGTCTCTGTGGCATGGGCAAAGTCGGGCTTCCCTCGCTCTGGAGTGTTTACTCCTAGAAGTCTGCCGCGAATTGCGATGCTTATGTGGTATCCTAAATCTACCTCTAGGTCTACTGTATCTCCATCGACAACCCTTGAAACTTTTGCCCGTCTAACATAGTTATCCATATAAACTGCCCTGTAGATAATATACACATTTCATGCTGTAACGCGACCTTTGGAGGTTTTTATAACCTTGCCCTTCTGAAGAAGCCACGGCTCAATTATACCCTCAATTGTATTCCTATCGAGTCCAGAAACCGAAACAATTGTTTCAATTCCCATAGGTTTCCCGTATTTTGTCAGAATATTTAGGTATTCTCGGTCCATCCCCGTCATGCCCTCTGAGTCGATTCCCTTGATGCTCATGGCGTCCTCTACGTTGGCTCGTGAGAGCATCGGAACCCCCTTGGCGATGCGGTAGTCGCGGAGCCATTCGAGGGCTGCGTTGGCGATCCTCGGGGTTCCTCTGGAGGTAGCGGCGACGAGCCTGAAGGCATCCTCTGACATGGGAACATTAATACTTTCGGCACTAACTCTTAATATAGAAAGTAGCTCTTCTTCACTATACAGGGATAGCGTGTATTTGTGTTTGAACCTGTCAATTAAGGGCTTGGAAAGGGAGCCATATTCAGTTGTGGCTCCAACTAGTGTAAAACGGGGAATATCAATGCTTATTGTCTCTCCCTCTAGGTCTTTTGATTCCGTAGCCATGTCTAATTTGAAATCTTCCATGATCGGATAGAGAAACTCCTCTACTAGAGGTGTCATCCGATGGATTTCGTCGATAAACAAAACGGAGTTCTCTTTTATCCGCATAACATACGGGATCAGAGTTTTAATAGCTCTAAGGTTTGCTCCGTTAGCAACCTGAAGAGAAGAACCCATCTCATTAGAGATAGCGTTGGCTACAGTAGTCTTTCCTGTACCGGGAGGGCCATACAGAAGAGCATGGTCTATACAAGTTGCTCTAGACTTGGCACTGATGATATTAATGTTTAAGGCTTCGAGTAATGGTTTCTGTCCTAATACATCCGCGAGACGAGTTGGTCTCAGAGAGTTCATAGCTTACCTTTTGAATAGAGTCGCAATTCCTTGCCCAAGTCCTACGCACATTGTGGCAATGCCGGTTTCTTTGTCACTGTTTATGATCTCGTGATAGAGTGTTGTGGAAATTCTAGCTCCTGAACAGCCCAGAGGATGACCAAGGGCTATAGCCCCTCCTTGCACGTTAACTTTGTCGTCATATTGTTCTACCTCTCCAATTCCTAAGTCATCAAGACAGGCTAGAGATTGAGCAGCAAACGCTTCATTAAGTTCTATTAAGTCAATATCGTTAAGTGACATTGACTGTTTTGACAGCAGTCGTTCTACCGCTGGCACGGGACCATACCCCATGATAGAAGGAGAAACCCCCGCTCGCACAAAAGATTTTACCTCCACTAATCTGTCTTCTTTAAATCCTAACGATTTAGCAAATTCTTTTTCCATAATGAGCAGAGCAGCCGCCCCGTCAGCAATAGAGGAGCTATTACCTGCTGTGACCGTGCCATCGTCTTTGTTGAAGACGGCAGGAAGGCGCGAGAGGTTTTCAGAGGTAGTAGAGGGTCTTACAGGCTCATCTGTAGACGAAAGAGCGTAGGGGGCGCCCTTGGACGTTAGATGGGACGGTGTAGAGACTATCTCGGTAGAAAAATCAGCCTTAGACGCTCTTCTGTGTGAACGTTCGGCAAAATCGTCTTGATCTTTTCGACTTATTTGCCCTGCTATAGAAACATATTCCGCTGTGTACCCCATAATCTGAGAAGCTCGGGAAGAGTTGATGCAGTACATGGCATTTTCATCATAGTTTAAGTCCATCGGGATGTGACCCATATGCTCGACGCCCGCAGCGATATAGCACAAGCCTTCTCCAATCATGATTTGACGTGCGGCGTCATTTATAGCTTCGAGAGATGAGCCACACAGAAAGTTTATTGTTTTTGCTGTGCATTCAGCGGGAAGGTGGGACTGAAGCGTGACAAATCTAGCTATATTAAATCCCTGTTCTTTTTGCTGATTGGCACAGCCGAATATTACCTCGTCAACGTGAGTAGGGTCCATGTTGTTTCGCGTGAGGAGGGAATTTACCACAGTTACGCCCAAAGTTTCCGCACGGGTGTTCCTATATATACCTTTTTTGGACTTACCCATCGGGGTTCTGACAGCATCTACTATAACTGGCTTTTTCATGAGTTTGAAAACTCCTCACTGGGCAACAAGCCGCCTTTAAATGGGGGGAATCCAGCACCGAACACCATCGACATATTTATTTCGTAAGGGCAATTAACAATCCCCTCCTCCAATATTCGGACGGCCTCGTCTTTCATTGGAGTCATAAGTCTGTCTTGGATCTCCTGTGGGATTTCTTTTCTTGATCCGCAATCCGCGAACTTGCCTCCTCTTTTAGTTCCAGTCCAGTTGTAGAACCCAGCCCCAGACTTTTGCCCAAGAGCGTTTTTCTTATAAAGATAGGTGCAGGTGCTTTCTTCTGCCAGATCTACATAATCATACGCTTTCGCCATACTCTCGGAGCCATGATAAATTATATCGAGTCCTACCAAGTCGCATAGCTCTGCCGGTCCCATCGGCCACCCATAATTCTTCATTACCTCATCTATGTGTTCAAAGTCATATCCTTCTGCCAGCATCTTGTCGAATTCGATCAGATATGGCATAAGCAGTCTGTTAACGACAAATCCGCTACAATCTTTGCATACTACAGGAGTTTTTCCCATTGCCATCGCAACCTTGCACAGAACTCCGATAGTCTCCTCGGAAGTGTATTCTCCAGCGACGATCTCGACAAGTGGCATTTTTGAAACTGGATTAAAGAAGTGCATTCCTCCAAAGTTAGAATATCCAGCAATGTCGTCAACTTTAAAGGTCGAAGTGTTGGTAGCAACAAACTTACTCGAATCGCAATTGTAAACAAGATCCCTTTTTAAATCCACAACTTCTGGAACGGCCTCAATGATTAGCTCTGGAGTTGATGTTGCTTCGTCAAGACTCGTTGTTGTCTTTATCAGAGAAAGAACGCTACCTGCTTCCTCGGAAGTTATATATCCCTTGCTGACCTTACTATCTAAGTAACTTTTAGCCGACCAGATTGCCGAATGTAGTTGCTCCTCAGAAATATCGTAGAGAATAACTGGAAGATTGGCTTTATTGGCTAGACACAACGCAATACCCGCGCCCATAGTCCCGGCCCCAAGCACACCAACGCTTTGAGGCATATCTACCTTTGAGGCTAGCTCTTGAGCGGTTGCTTTGAGCTTTCTTTCCCCAAAGAATATCTCTATAAGGCTTTTAGAAGTAGCAGTTTTAACCAACTCGCAGAAGGCAGCTTTTTCAGCTTCAAGAGCTTCATCACGAGACATTTTTCTGCAATCCTCAATAACTGAAAGAGCTTTTAGAGGAGCGGGGTAATTCTTTCCAGCCTTCTTTGAAACCATCGCTCTCGCCAACTTGAAAGTCATCATAGACTCTATCATGTTGAGCTTAAGAGGTGAACATTTTTTCCTTCTTCTTTGCTCTAGCTCGATTTCTAGAGCAGGAATAGAGCTTTCGACTAGGTCTGCAACTTCGTCGCATGACAACTTGTGAAAGGGTGTGGAGGCGTTTAAATCTAAGAGGGAATCGACAAGGCCCATAGACAGGGCGTCTTTTGGTCGGATACTTCTTCCAGAGCAGATAAGATCAATTGCGTTGTCAGCACCGATTAGTCTAGGAAGTCTGGTTGTTCCTCCCCACGCTGGAAGGATGCCCAATTTTGTTTCTGGCAAAGATATTTGGATGGATGGGTCATTTACAGCAATTCTGCCACTACAGGCAAGTGCTAGCTCTAGACCACCGCCCATAGCAGCGCCGTTAATGACTGCTATTGTGGGAATTTTAAGATCCTCTATTCGGTTAAATAAATTATGGCCTTTTGAAACGATTTCTTTAATTCTTTCATCGTCTGCTTTGTGAGCATTAGCGATTTGTTTTATGTCAGCACCAGCAATAAAGCTCTTTTTTTTACTACAAAATACTATAGCTCTAAACGACAAAGAAAGATCAAGGTGTGCTTCTAGTTGATTCAGAGCCTCCTCGTTAAAGACGTTTACATCACTATCGGGCGTATCAAAAAACACATACAGGACATTGTTCCTGAGCGATCTGCTGAAATATTTTTTCATTCTTAGTACCTCATCATAATAGAGCTTGTATCAAGATCGTCAACTGCGTCTGAGCTAATTCTTTTGCCGGTCGAAGAAATCTTTTTGATCTGGGCGTCGGTTGGATGTCTTCCGGTTATTTTATTTCTCAACAACTCACATGATACGTCTGCTACTTCTAGTGTGTTGACACTATCCAAGTTGTTATACGCATAACCTATTGTAGCAATCATGGTGATTAGATTTTGGATTTTTTTAGACAGCATAGAAATTGTACATTGTCGGTCAGCCAGCTTAAGCTGATGCTTTCTCATTGTTGAACTAATTTCTGACGAGCATCTTTGCAGATTCCTCGTGGCGAAATCAGCGTGAGACTCTAGGCTTTTCCCAAGGACACGATTGTTAATATCGAACGCAACTCTGTCACGATCTCTTGGGCAACACGCATCAGCGAGCAGCCATTTGGAGTAGGGGACAAAGCACTTGTAGTTTCTAGCGACATCCAAAGGAGAGGGCTTTTTCTTGTTAAGTCGAGCCATCATCTTTCCCACAGGCTCGAAGTATTTAGCTCCATGGTCCTTTACGAGACTTTTAAAGAAAGCCATGTTGAGCATATCCCCTTCTCCTTCATAGATAAGAGGAGCTAAGAACTCATGGATATTGTCCCCAATTAAATGCCCGTGCAGGAACGACCTGCCCCCATGAGTCTTCATGCACAAGTCTATTGCTGCTTCCTTCTGGCATTCAGAACCAAAGTTTTTGGCTACGATACATTCCAATTCTCCCCTGTATCCCTCGTCAATTAGTGTAGAACACCACGAGACGAGGGCATCGCAGGAAAGTATATTCCCAGCCAGAGTGCCTATTCTGCTTTGCACGAGTTCCCTGTTGCGAATTTCTTGTCCGTAGGTTGTCCTGTAGCTGCCCCAAGGCAGCATTGAAGCGAGCATCTTTTTCATGCACCCAGAAGCATTTGCACAGAGAGAGACTCTGCCAAGATTTAAACCATTGTACGCTACGGTTAAACCATTCCCCTTGTCCAGTTGGATAAGGTTTTCTTTTGGCACTCTATGATTTTTGAAAACTAAAGCATTGTTGTGGAGCTTTTTAAGTGCGTGTAGCCCGTAAGTCTCGATCTTAAAGGTATCTGTATCTGACAATGGCAAATCAACCAGCAGAATCTGTGGGACGTTGTCTACTAGGCAGACGACTGAAACTAGTCTTCCGTAGGTTGCGTTGGTGATAAACAGTTTTCTACCATGTAGGATGTAGTCTTCGCCACTGAGGTAAGCGCAACTTTTTAGGGCAGTCATATCTGAGCCTGCCCCCGGCTCAGTAAGAGCGAAAGCAGAAAGTCTTTCTCCAGAAGCGAGCATTGGGAGCCACTTGTCCTTTTGCTCTTGAGATCCAAATGTTTTGACAGGATCTACGGACCCTATACATCCATGAACTGATGCAAGACCAGCAACGCTTGGTTCTAAGAATGCCATCTCTGCTAGAAAGGGTGCAAATTCTGAGAAGGTGATCGCTGGCTTATCTGGAAGCGGAACTAGGAGTCCAAAATATCCACACTGAGCTAAGTCTGAAAGCAGTTCTTCACTTAGCTTTCCATTCTCATAGAGAGTTTCCTGATCCCGGTGATGTTTGACTGTATCAAGGCAGTTCAGTAGGGTGCAGCGATGGGTGGTGTCTTTAGAGAAATTATCAAAGAAATCAGCGGTAGGAAACTTTCTATCCCAGACCGCCTTGTAAGCGGGACTATTGTTTGTTTTGTGGTTATCCTTAAATAGAAGCTCTACTTGATCGTCAGCAGAGTCGATCTTTCCAATACTGGTAGATTCTTCTTGACTCTTTCCACTCATCTCCATTGCGACTTCAGCAAAAGACTTGTCACTCATTTTTCAAACTCCGATAATGCCTTTTTAACTAACTCTTCGAGACTCATGCCAGCATAATAAACTTTCTCTACAGCTTTCTTGGCCTCTCGGTATCCAAATCCATAGGTTTTCATTATTTGGACAGCCTGTTTCATTAGGGAGTTAGCTGAACCGGGAGCATCGGGCTTAGTGGCTACTGCCTTCTTTGGTTTTTTCTTTTTCTTAGCAGGAGTAGCTTTAGGTGGCGATTTCTCTTTTTTGCCGTCCTGCAAAACGCTTATAGTGAAGGGTTGTATTGCAAGACCCTCAGAACACTCCAAGCAGTTGTGGTAGCTTGGAGTGTCTTGAGGGATCTCGTAGTTTCTAATGCGAAAATACTTTTTGCAATTAGGACACTGTAAATGAATATCAACTTCATATTCGCTAAATACAGCGTCTTTCATCTTTTATACCTTTCCATACTTGGGGGGGATTCTCTCCTCAAGAGAGGAGAAAGGGTAAGACACTTGCTTATATCTTTACAAGTTGACTCTAGAGACCCTGTACCTGTTAGGATCTGCTAATCCAGAATCAATACGCCACACCTCGGTTTCGTATTCACCAAACTCGTCCAAACACACTACCTTGTCTTTAGGGTGTAGAGCGTCAAATGATTCTTGGTATTCTTCTTTCAGCATTTCCCTGTGGCTTCCGAATCGAGTCCTGTATTGATACGGTTCGGGTTTTTGCCACGGACGATTAGGGTTGTTGGTCCTTTTTTTATAAGCCATTAGCTAATTCCACTGAGGATCACCGAGGTCGGCGTACTCATCTTCTTCTTCGTATCGCCATTCTTCACCATCATCCGTATAGAGATTATACTCCATAACTCCTTCATAGTCACGGACCACAGTGTATTCGCAGGTGCGAAGTTTCTGGCAGTCAGAACAGTGAGGAACACTCACGACGTTCTCTGGACTGATCTTAACGATGATAACCCTGTCGCTCTCAGGAGAGTCGTGAAAGCATCCGTAGGACTGCACATACTCAAGAGTACCGGCATGGAGTCCAGCAGAGCAGCCATGGTTCCTATCGTCATCGACAGAGAACCTCTTCATCTGGGCAACAGTTCCGATGCTGTTGTTGTAAGATCCACTCCACTTGTCGCTGTAGTCGTGCTTGACAGCCTTGTAAGCAAGGAAGTCTCCATCTTCAGTGAGAGGAAGGTTCTTATGCTCAAGAAAATCAAACAACTCTCTTCTAGCACCAAAGCTGGGATTCTGCATCATCTTCTCCATGAAGTTCAGCAGAGGTTCCACAGGGAGTCCTTCTCCCATAAAGGTGAGAATTCTCTCTGTGAGGCTATTGTGGACTTCTTCACCATCGTAGAGGACGCAACCATCTTTGATTTCAATAAGACCAGACTCCGAAGTGTAGTCTTTAATCGCAGTAGCCTTGTCAACAAGAGTAAGAAGTTCATCTTCAGTAGCACTCTCACGCAAGGCATCCATAACCCTAGCGTGTTGGCTATCTTCGACGTTGATAAAGTATTGCTCGCCAAAGAGGATAAGGGTAATGTTACCGTCGCCAGAGATCATATAAGGCACGTTAGCCATGATTAGTTTCCTTTGTTTTCTTTGTAAAAGTCAATAGCGTTGATTACTTTAATAAAAGAGTTTACCTTTTCCTTAGTTGATCGGTATGAGAGTTCGTACAGGCAGTTGTCCAGAAAGTATCCGTATCTGTTCTCAACTTTGTTTTGCAGCTTCATTATCTCCTCGTTATTTTTCTTAGAATCCTTAAGATCCAGAGGATATTCGGATATTGCGACAATCCTTCGTAATGCGTGAGTGTTCATCTTCGTCTCAGCAGTCAGCTTGATAAAGTTCAGCATCTTTGCGAAAGGACTATCTTTGTCTTCGACCTTGATTGTAGTGTCCTTCATTATCGCCACATAAGATGCTATATGGTCAATTTCCCCCCGACTATTAGAGTTAGTCATAGCCAAGAGCGTCTCAGGCTTATCAAACTTCTTGCACTGTTCGTAAAGCCACTGTTTAAGAGTGATCGCCCCTTTCTTTTTAGAAAGCCTGTTAATATCCTTTGACTTGACTCCATAAATGTCGGGTATATCAATTCCTAGTTCATTCAAGTCACTGATGACCTGACTCTCTAGAGATATAGAGCGACCTTCAGTGCTAGTCTCGTAGTTAGCCCATTCAACGTAGATGAATTCTTCAGAATCTTCCTTAGAAAACTCAACCTCCTCCCAATATCTAGACTTGTATCTTCTCTGTCGCCACATACCATCCCTGTTGGGGCGGAACTTGTAGCCCTCAATAGTAGTTTTTCTAGGTACGCCCCTGCTTCCTCCTCTGCTGTAAGTTCCACGGGGAGGATCAGGAAGTTCACTAGCAAG
>TARA_R110000824_G_scaffold3234_5_pt1 | contig 82528 bp, 69 predicted proteins | sample TARA_R110000824 | Tara Oceans TARA_R110000824 (sample SAMEA4397747) | marine metagenome | biome: Polar Biome; feature: [MES] marine water layer (ENVO:01000295) within the mesopelagic zone...; material: water (ENVO:00002006), including particulate matter (ENVO:01000060) such as...... | reverse complement strand
CCAAAGCACACTGTGTTTTGCAGAGGAATCCCTTGGGGGAGGGTCGAAAAAATCGAGCGGAGCGAGAGTTTTTCGGGGCGGGGTCGCGGCGGTGGCGGCAATATAAACCGACAGCGAATGCACTGGCGCGCTTCAGCGCCCCCGCCCCAAACCGCCCCTTCCATGTTTGCGTTTGCAGACAAGCTGCAAAATGGGCGGTTTGACCCGCCCCCCAGGGGCGGGTGGGTAGAAGAGATGCGGGCGCTATCCCATCTTGCCATTTTCAGCCCAACAAGGACCCCCCATGACCGCCCCCGAAACCCATGACGTCATCATCCTCGGCGCGGGCGGCGCCGGACTTTTCTGTGCAGGCGCTGCGGCCGCGCGCGGCCGCTCGGTCCTGGTCCTCGACCACGCGAAGACGCCCGGTGAAAAGATCCGCATCTCCGGCGGCGGCCGCTGCAACTTCACCAATCTGCACACCAGTCCGAAGAACTTCCTCTCCGAAAACTCGCGCTTCTGCATCTCGGCCCTGAAGTCATTCACGCAACATGACTTCATCGCGCTTGTGAACCGCCACAACATCGCCTGGCACGAAAAGACGCTGGGCCAGCTCTTCTGCGACGGGTCATCGCAACAGATCATCGACATGCTGCTGGCCGAGGCGGCGGCCGCCACCATCCGCCTCGAAACGAAAATCACCTCGGTCGAAAGAACCGAAGCCGGCTTCCGCGTGGAAACCGGCAAGGGCCCGCTGCAATGCACCTCGCTGGTCGTCGCGACCGGCGGGCTATCGATCCCGAAGATCGGCGCCACCGGCCTGGCCTATGACATCGCCCGGCAATTCGGCCTTGGCGTCGTCGAGCCGCGCCCGGCGCTGGTTCCCTTCACTTTCGACGCCGCGCAGAAGGCGGCGCTTGACGGTCTCGCCGGCGTTGCAGTGGATGCCACCGTCGCTTGCGGCAAGGCGCGCTTCGCCGAAGCGCTGCTCTTCACCCACAAGGGCCTCTCGGGCCCGGCCATCCTGCAGATCTCCTCATACTGGCGGCCCGGAAAGGAAATAGAGATCGACCTTGCGCCCGGAACCGACATCTTCCGGGTACTGAAGGAAGACCGCACCGCCCATCCCAAACAGGAAGCCGAAACCGCGCTGGCCCGCCTCATCCCCAAGCGCCTGGCCGACCGCTGGTGCCAACATGCCGAAGTCACCGGCCGCCTCGCCGACATTTCCGACGCCCGCCTGCGCGCGCTGGCCGACAGCACCAACCGCTGGCGCCTCGTCCCCGCCGGCACCGAAGGCTACCGCACCGCCGAAGTCACCGCCGGCGGCATCGACACGGGCTGCCTCTCCTCGAAGACGATGGAAGCCCGCACCGTCCGCGGCCTTTATTTCATCGGCGAAGCAGTGGACGTCACCGGCCATCTCGGCGGCTTCAACTTCCAATGGGCCTGGTCCTCGGCCTTCGCGGCCGCGTCAGCCCTCCGAAGCGGCGGCTAGTCCTCCGAAGCTCCGAAGGAGCGCAGGAGGAAGCTGCGTAGGAGGGCCCAAGCGGTATAGGCCGCATGCATCGACTCCCTCGCCCCCCTCTTGGGGGGAGAGGGAAGGGGCCCGCCGAAGCGGCGAAGCCGCGTAGGTGGGAAGGGTGAGGGGGAGCGGCGCTCGATTGGAACCCCATCGCAACACCTTGAGCCCAGGCTGGTGTTGCACTTCGTTTGTGAACTCAGGGGGCCCACGCGCGTGGAAAGTTCGCCTCATTCACGCCTTCAACCCCGATTGGGACGACTTGTACGAAACGCTGAATCACTGAATCGATGAATGGCCCGGACGAGCCCATAGCTGTCCAGTTTAATGTTCGAATCCAGATTTAACCGTCATGACCCGGCTTGTCCGGGTCATCCACGTCTTTCTTTTCTTCCTGTGCCTGCCACCAAGACGTGGATGGCCCGAATAAATCGGGCCATGACGGGTTTGGGGGTGTGAGAAATGAAGCACGCCAGCAACTGGCCCCGCTTGCCCGCCCAACCCCCTTGACCTTCCATCATGGGAAGGTTGCATATTGCCCCCATGATCCGTTTCCGGACCCATATCGCGGCCGCCTATACCTTGAGCGTGGTTCTGGTCGCGCTCGGCCATTGCTGGCCCGCCGCCGAGGCGCACCCGATGCCTGCCGCCGAGGCGCAGGCAGCGCCGCCCGCCCACGCCCATGCCCATGCGGCACCCGCCGCCGAAGCGCCGCCCCATGGTCATGCCGCCGCCGGCACCTGTCCGGGCGATGAAACCGCCTGTCCGGTCGCGCTGGCCCCGCCGGCGCTGCTGCCGATGCTGGCGGCGCTGCCCGAACCCGCCGCGCAGGCCGCGATCCCGGCCGCGCCGCAGCGCCTGGTCGCCGCCGCATCGCGCGCCGCCCTTGCGCCGCGCGGGCCGCCGGACCGGCAGACGCAATCAGGTCACGCCTATGCCGAAGCCTTCGCCCGCACCGGGCGCCTGCTGATCTAGCACGTCCATCCGCTGCCGCCGGGCGCCGCTGCGCGCCCTCGTGACCTCTGGATGGAGTGCTTTCGATGTCTTTCGGATTTTCCCTTTGCCGCTTGCGCATGGCCTTCCGCGCCGCAGCCGCGGCCCTGCTGTTTTTGGCGGGCCTCGCCGCCGCGCCGGCCATGGCCGGCACCTATGAACTGACGGTCGAGACCGCGCATGTCGAGATCGACGGCCGCATGGTCGAGAAGATGACGATCAATGGCGGCGTGCCGGGCCCCACCTTGCGCCTGCGCGAAGGCGAGGACGCGACCATCACCGTCGTCAACAGGACCGCCGAGGAAACCTCGGTCCATTGGCACGGCCTGCTGCTGCCGGGCATCATGGACGGCGTGCCGGGCTTCAACGGCTTCATGGGCATCCCGCCCGGCGCTTCCTACACCTACACCTTCCCGATCCGCCAGAGCGGCACCTACTGGTATCACAGCCATTCCGGCACCCAGGACCAGACGGTGCTGGGGGCGATTGTCATTGAACCGGCGGCGCCGTCGCCGGTCCGCGCGGACCGTGACTATGTCGTCCTGCTCGGCGACATCACGCCCGAACATTCCGACGCGGTGCTGCGCAACCTCAAGGCCGATCCCGGCTACTACAATGTCAACAAGCGCACCCTGCTCGATTTCTTCCGCGACGCGCGCCGGGAGGGTCTGGGCGCCGCCATGCAGGATCGCCTCGACTGGGGTGCCATGCGCATGGACCCGACCGATCTGGCCGACGTCACCGGCTATGCCTTCCTGGTCAACGGCACCCCGCCCGATGGCAACGAGACCTTTCTCTTCCGCAAGGGCGAGCGCATCCGGCTGCGCCTGATCAACGGCGCGGCGATGACGCTGTTCGACATCCGCATCCCGGGCCTGAAGATGACGGTCGTCGCCGCCGACGGCAACGACGTGATCCCCGTACCGGTCGACGAACTCAGGATCGGCGTCGCCGAACGCTACGACGTCATCGTCGAGCCGGAAGGCGAGGGGCCCTGGACGCTCTTTGCCGGGTCGATCGACCGCATGGGCTATGCCCGTGCCACGCTGGCGACATCGGCGGGCGAGGTGGGGCCGATCCCCGAACGCCGCCCCCGCGCACTGCTGTCGATGGCCGACATGGGGATGGCACATGCCGGCCACGACAAGGCGGACACGGACGGCACCATGGACCACGACACCATGGACCAGGGCACGATGGACCACGGCACGATGGACCACGACACCATGGACCAGGGCACGATGGACCACGGCACAATGGATCACGGCACGATGGATCACGGCACCATGGACCACGGCACAATGGACCACGGCACAATGGATCACGGCACGATGAACCACGGCACGATGAACCACGGCACGATGGACCACGGAACGATGGACCACGGCACCATGGATCACGACACCATGGACCGCGGCACGATGAACCATGCCGACCATGCGGATCATGCATCCGCCTCATCCGTCGCCGCGCGCCCGGTCGGCTGGACTTCCGGCTTTCCGCCGGACGCGAAACTGCTGGCCTATGCCGACCTGCGCGGCCTGCGCCCCAATCCCGACAATGCGGCGCCCACCCGCAGCATCGAGATGCGCCTGACCGGCAACATGGAACGCTATGTCTGGACGCTCGACGAGGCGCGTTTCGGCGAAGCCCCGCCGCTGCGCGTGCGCTATGGCGAGCGCGTCCGCCTGACCTTCGTCAACGAGACGATGATGGCGCATCCGATGCATCTGCACGGCATGTTCTTCGAACTGGAAAACGGCAGCCCGGATCGCCGCCCGCTGAAGGACACCGTCATCGTGCCGCCCGGGCAGTCGGTCTCGGTCGTCCTGACCGCGCGCGAGGTCGGCGCCTGGCCGCTGCATTGCCATCTGCTCTATCACATGGTCTCGGGCATGATGACGGCCTTCATCGTCGAACCGCCCGAAACCGCCGCGAGCGCCATCACGCCCGACGGCGCCATCCTGCCGATCGGCGTCACGAAAGACGGCGCGGCGCACGCGGCCCATGCCGGCCATGGGAGCATGTGATGAAGAACATTCTTGTCCCCACGCTCGCACTGATCCTTGCCATCGCCGTCCCGGCTTTCGCCCGCGCCGAAGAACCGGCAGTTGTGCATGACGCGCATGAAGCGATGCTCTTCAATCGCATTCAGCTCGAGGTCGATTATGCCGACCGGCATGGCGGCCTCTGGAACGGCCATCTCGACGGCTGGATCGGCGGCGATGTCGACCGTCTCTGGATCCGCGCCGCCGGCGAGATCGCCGATGGCGAGGTCGAGAAGGCCGAACTGCAGCTCTTCTACGGCCGCAACGTCCATCCCTTCTGGGACCTGCTGGTCGGCGTCCGTCAGGATGTCGAGCCGGACGACGAAACATGGCTCGCCGCCGGCGTGGTCGGCCTCGCGCCCTATTTCTTCGAGACCGAAGCGACCGCATGGCTTTCGACAGAAGGCGATGTCGCGGCCCGCTTCGAACAGAGCCTCGACATTCCGGTCACGCAGAAACTGATCGCCGAACCGCATCTCGAACTGAACCTCTACGCGCAGGACATGCCGAAACGCGGTATCGGCGCCGGCTTCAGCAGCATCGAGGCCGGCCTGCAACTGCGCTACGAGATCACGCGCAAATTCGCGCCCTATCTGGATCTGGTCTGGGAACGCAAGCTCGGCGAAACCGCCTCGCTCGCGCGTGCCGCCGGCGACAGCGTCGACGACACGACGCTCCGCATCGGCCTGCGCACCTGGTTCTGAGGCGAGCGATGCCCCTTCGATCCCTCTCCCCTGCGGGGAGAGGGGTGAGAGGACAGAAGAAAAGGTCCAGTGGACCTTTTCGTCCCCGAACGCCTGTTAGCTATCTCCCCGGTACAAACACCCTGGGGGCGGGTCGGAATTTGCGAGCGGTAGCGAGCAAATTACGGGGCGGGGGCACGACGCTCAATCTGATCCTCACCGTTTCACAAATTCTCGGTGTCACCCCGGGGTTTGTCCCCGGGGCCCACGCGCGGTGCCTCCTGCCGCAGCAGTCAATGACGCCCGAGCCCGCTCCCTCCGCATCGTCATTGCCGGGCCGGCGCAAAGCGCCGTGACCCGGCAACCCGGAAGGCGCGGCACAAGCCGCACCGTCCCGCCTCGCAAGGAATCTTCCTGCGGACGAAACGCCGCGCGCGCCCCACCACAGATGTCAACCCGGCGAAAGCCAAAGCAGCGCACCCACGAATTTGTTGAATCTTCTCGTAGGTCGGCGAAGCGCCTCCGCGCTCAGATTAGTTTTCTGAAAATCTTTATAACTTGACCGTACTCAGGCCCGTTCAATTCCGGCAAATCGTGCGAAAGATCAATGTTCCGACCAAGCTTGCTGGTCCACCTTCCGCTACTGAGCAGTCGTGCAGCATGAGTAGGTTGACCGGCCAGTGCGTAAAGCGCCACCTTCTTGTATCCGCGTTCTACTGATGCAGAGGTTGTTTCTTCCCAACCGTCAGCCTCAAACCAATCTTCAAAGGCTTCCATTGTGGTTTTGCCACGGGCATCCATTGGCCAGAATGCGCGGGAAGTAGGCCACCAAAACCGCCTATTGTCTTCGAAGGCCCAAGCTATGCAGTTGTAGCGATCATCTTGCGGACTTGTGATTTTCTTAGCCACGTCTGTCAGAAGTGGAAAGGCTTGGCTAAATTGAGTAGCCATTTCGCTCGCCCCAAGCGATCCAAGCATCGGTCATCGCTTGGATGTCGCCAACCGCTGATTGTGTGTAAGGACGCTCTTTGCCGACTTCCAACCTATTTTCGTTGAGTGCATCATCAAGCGCCCAAACCAACAATGACGGCCCGGTTTTCAGTTCTGACAAAATGAGCGGCGCGACTAAATTCGCATTTTCCACTATCGCTCTAAAGCTCGGGTGATCCGTAATCTCCTCCGGATCAGACAAAAAAGCCGTCTCGCTTTTCCAGCGCCTTAAAATTGCATAGAACGATGCAATGAAATCGTTTGGAGAAGGAACATAGCGACCACTTGAACGCGACGACGATGACAGTTGTGCTCGCCCGGTATACCGACCATTTGCCCCAATCGTTGTATTTAAAGCAAGGCTTCGCATCTGTTATTTGCTTCCCCCCTTGGCCTCTTCGACTCGATCGAGTAGCCAACGCGCTAAGTTCTCCGCAGACTGAACAGACAGAAAAACATCACATGCCATCTCCCGCACGATTGAACCACGTGAAATCTGCTTCTCAACTATCTCGTCGCCCAAAGTGCCCGTGTGGTCGCTGATTTTCTCAATTCGAAAAACCTGGCGCCGAGGAATAGCCGCTCTTTCAGCGTAGAGCACAAAGTGAACCATCCCGTTTGGCGTGAGACTTCCCAATGCGCCGTCGGCCCATATTACACCAAAATTATGGGATTTTATGTAGTCAATAGCGACTTCGTCGTCAGAAGGCTTGAGCTTTGGATCAAGCCATGCTTCGTCGGTCATCAGATATCTGCATCCTAGATGCGTGCGCAAGCCAACCCAGCGTCTGCGCACTGTTATAAACACTCATTTAGGCAGAATCGACCCTAACGCCGTGTTTAAGTGTCCACAAAATTATGAGTTCCACAAGCAGTGTGGGTCCCAGAATTCGGTCGCAATAGCTCATACCGCCGCCATTCTCCTCGGTTTTTGCGGCGGCGATCGACGAATCCGACGATGCGCTGAGGTGCGCCAAATCGTCCCAAACCCAAAATCGTGAGTCGAGCTTTCGTGGGGTAATATTGACGCAATCCAAAACCCCACCCCTCACCGAAACGACGCCTTGTAGTTTGCCGCTTCGAGGATCAGCGCATTCTCCAGCGGCGGCGCGATCTCGAACGCCCGCGGTGCGCGCGCGAAATCATAGAGCCGGAAAATCCGGAACCCCTCCGGCCGCTCCTCGGCGAAATTCTTTTCATTGCGCGACAGGAAGAACGGCGTCTGTTCGCCGCCGGTCGTCGTCTTGACTTCGAGATAGCGCTCCGCGCCGCGCGCGGTGAACGAAAGAATGTCGTAGCCGGCGCCGTCGCCTTCCTCCTGCGCCACCCATTTGACCTTGCGCGCGAGATCGTCGCGGCCCGCCGCGCGCAGCCGCGCCTCCTCGGATTTCAAAACCCGCTCCTCGCCAAGCCGCCCAAGCGCGCGGTTGCGCTCGTCGCGCGCCGCCGGATCGAATTTGCGCACGAGCCGGGCGAGGGCAGGGTGGGCATCTTCGGGCCGCTCGATCTTGGCCGGCGCCTCGCCGATGAACAGCGCGCCTTGTTCGGCCAGCGCCGTTTCCTTCGTGGGCAGCGGCAGCACGAAATCCGCACGCCGGTCGAGAAACCGTTCGACGCCGTCGAGCAGCGCCTTCTGGAAATTGACCATCGGCTTGTAGCCGGCGATCCAGGGCTCGCCGAGCGACATCAGCACGGCGCTGATATTCTGATGCTTGAATTCGATCGAGCCTTTCGAGCGCCCGGTCAGCTTCTGCAATTCGGCATTGCGCTGCGCCTTGACGTAAGGCTCGCCGCGAAGCTCCCTGTCGCGCATGTCGAAATAGTCGGCGACGATCAGGTCGATCTCCTGCTCGTTCCAGTCCTCGCCCGTCCGGTCGTTCGCCGCCATCCGTCCCCCGCGCATCGAGAGGCCAGGCTAGGCGGATCGTCTGAGGCTGTAAAATGAGATGGGGGCACCTGTCCCCCTGCGGCCGTTGCGCACCGTTCCCGTCCCCCGGAAATGTACCGTTCCGGCACATTCCGGCGCACGCCCCTGTGCACATCCGGAACAGTCGCCGCGCGCAAAGGGACATCCGGGAGAGACCGCGCCGGCACCGGCGCCGTCACACGCCCGGTCTGCCGGCGCTCGCGCCGGCGGTCCGAAGGCCGTTTGTGACAGTTTTTTGACAGTTCCGTGACAGAGGGGGGTGCACGGCTGTGCCGCTCTGCGTGAACGGCGTGGAAATCCGACGCAAGTTGCTGAAACCGTTGCGCTTTCCGGCGCTGCCCCGGGGTTTTGCGACAGTACGATGACAGTCCGTGCCGTCAGGCAATGAAAAACCGGGGCGGCGCGCTGGGCGCCGGCCCCGGTTTTGCCGTTCTCCCCCCGAAGAACGGTGTTGCTGTGCTACTGCGCGGCCGGCCGCTTGACGACGACGCCGCCATCATTGACCACCACCGGGCTGTCGCCGGGGGCGGCGCGCGGCGCCGGGCGCGGCGCGTCGGCCGGACCGCCGCTATTGGCCGGTTTCGGCGGCTGGCGCAGGCTGGCGCCCGACGAGGCCTGGCCGATCGGATCGTCCGAATGGCGGCAATTGCCTTCGAAAAAGGCGCCGGTCTCGACCGCCAGCGCTTCATGCAGGATGTCGCCCTCGACATGGCAGGTCGAGGAAAGCTGCACCCGGCGGCCCCGGATCGTGCCCATGACGCGGCCGCGGATCACGATATCCTCGGCGACGATCTCGCCGGTGATCGAGGCCTTTTCGCCGATGGTCAGCGACTGGCTGCGAATGTCGCCTTCGACGGTGCCGTCGACCTGGATATCGCCGGTCGCGGTCAGATTGCCATGGACCACCAGATCGCCGGAGATGATCGACGGCACGCTACGCGTGCCGGGGCGCTTGCCCGGAATGGGGGCGGGAGCCGCCATTGCGGGGGCTGCTGCCTTGTCGGTGTCTCTATCCTTGCTTCGCGAAAACATAATGCCCTGCCTCAATGAACTTGGAGGGGTTGCGAACGATACCGTCGAACCAGACCTCATAGTGAAGATGGGGCCCGCTGCTGCGGCCAGAAGACCCTACTTTGCCGATGATCTCCCGGAATGCAACTTTCTGGCCAGTTTTGACGTTCATGCGGCCAAGATGCCCGTAGCGGGTCCGGAAGCCGTTGCCGTGGTCGATTTCGATGAGGCGGCCATAGCCGCCGCGCCAGCCGGCAAAGGTCACCGTGCCGGCGCCGGGCGCATAGACGATCTCGCCATACGGCGCCGCCAGATCCTCGCCCGAATGGAAGGCCATGCGGCCGTTGAAGGGGTCGCGGCGCGACCCGTAGCTGCTGGTCCGCCGGTAATTGACCAGCGGTTCCGCAAGCGGCATTTTCGCAATGGATTCCTCAAGATCGGCCAATGTCTTGAGATTCTGGCTGACCCTGTAAAGCTGCTTGCCGAAGCCGTTGTCGCTGGTCCCGCCGGCCAGCGCCTCATGGTCGGCCAGGTCGATGAAGGGACCGCCCTGGGCGCTGCTGTCGGCCTTGCGGCGGCGCTCGATCAGCACCTCGGGGTCGATCACCTTGGTCATGCCGATGATCGATTTCAGCTCCCGGACGCGCCGGTCGGTCACTTCCTCGATATTGTTGATCAGCGTCTGCTGCGCCCGGTCGATCTGGGCCAGCCGGGTGTCGATCTGCGCCACGGTGCCGTTCCGGGTGTCGCCGGCCAGCCCGGTCAGCTCGCTGAGCCCGGCAAGATCGACCGTGCCGCCGACATTCTCGTCGGCATCGATGATGAAACGGCCGGTATCGGCCATCCGGCGCGGCCCGGTGGTGGTGTCGGCGAGATCCGGCGCACTCGAATGCCGCTCGACCCGCATCAGCACCTTGTTGCCGCGTTCGGCCCCGGCCGTGCTGCCGGTCGTGGCCGCATGGCGCTGGCGCATCGTCTCGAGCAGGGAACTGGCGGTCTGGCGCTGGCTCATCAGCGCGGCGAGCTGGCGGTGCTTGTCTTCGAGCTGCATGGTCGTGGCCAGGAACCGCTCCTCGGTGATCACCAGCTGGCCGTTGAGCGCGTCATAGGCCGATTGCAGCTGCGCCATGCGTTCTTCATAGGCGCCCTGCATCTTGACCAGGCGGCGGTCCTTCGAAGCGATGATCTGCTCCTTGAACACCACATTGACCGAGGCGAAGGCGATCCAGCCGAAAAAGGCGAGCGCGATCGTCGCAAAGGCCGCCTGCGTCAGCGGCGACAGCGAAATGAACTGAACATGGCCGTGGCTACGGATATAGATCTGCCGCTCCACATAATTGTGGCGCAGAAAATCTCGAACGCGTTCGGCCCATCCGGCCTTATGGTGCATGCCCCTCAATGCCCCACGACCCCCCTCTGAATTGCAGTCCCATCTCACCCAAATTGGGACAGGATTACAACATACCCGCCTTAACAATTGATGTTAATGGTTAATCTGGATTCACCATAGGCTCTGCCAGCGGCTCATAGAACGCGGGATCGAGCCCGGCGGCAAGCCGTCCCGCCCTGTTGAAGGGCGGTTTAAGGACACCGCGGAAATGCAGCCGCACCAGCCGTTGAAAGGTGGCGCACGGCTCGCGGCCCTCGGCGCGGCAAAGATGGGAAAACCAGACCGCGCCAGCGCGCACATGGTCCTGTTCCTCGCGATAGATCGTCCGCAGCACTGCTGCGCTCTCCGTATCGCCGGCCGCGTCCAGCCGTTCGATCATGCCGGGCGTCACGTCCAGTCCGCGCGCCTCGAGCACCAGCGGCACCACGGCGAGCCGCGCCATCAGGTCGTGCCGCGTTTCGGTCGCGGCTTGCCACAGCCCGTCATGCGCCGGCAGGTCACCATAGCGCGCGCCCAGTGCCGCGAGCCGCGTCTGCAGCATCGCGAAGTGCCGAGCCTCATCGCTGCCGACGGCGACCCAGTCGTCGAAAAAGGCGCGCGGCAGGTCGAGCGGGGCAAACCGTCCAATGAGATCGAAGGCGAGATCGATGGCATTGAGTTCTATATGTGCCAGCGAATGCAGCAGCGCGATGCGCCCGCGCGTCCCCCGGAAGGTCCGCCGCGGCATGTCGCGCGGCGCAAGAAGTGCCGGGGTCGCAGGGCGCGATGGCCGGTCGGGCAGGGCCGGCGCCGCGCCATCCGCGGGCAGCAGGGTCAGCGCCGACGCGCGCCACGCCCGGGCGACGCGCTCCGCCAGACGTGCCTTTTCATCGGCATCTGCGCAGGTCAGCACCGACAGGGCGCCTTCGACAAGCGACGTCACCGGCCTAGAGTTCCTTGACCGCGGCCAGCACGTCTTCTGCGTGACCGCTGACCTTGACCTTCGGCCAGACCCGGCGCACCACGCCCTTGCCGTCGATCAGAAATGTCGTCCGCGTAATGCCCATGAATTTCCGCCCATAGAGGCTCTTCTCGCCCCAGACGCCATAGGCCTCCAGCATGTTGCCATCCTCGTCCGACAGCAGCCGCACCGTCAGGCCGTGCTTGTCGCGGAACTTGCAGTGCTTCTCGATCGTGTCCTTCGAAACGCCGAGCACAACGGCGCCGGCGGCGTCGAACTTCTTCTTCAGTGCGCTGAAGGCGATGGCCTCGGTCGTACAGCCCGGCGTGTCATCCTTGGGGTAGAAATAAAGCACCACCTTCTTGCCGGCGAGGCTCTTCAGCGTCACTGAACTGCCATCATCCGCCGGAAGCTTGAAGGCGGGTGCCTTGGCGCCTTCGGCGGGAAGCGCGTCATTGGCGGTGGCCGCCGCCTTCGGGCGGGCTTTCGTGGCTGCCTTTGCGGCGGGTTTCGGAGCGGCCTTGGCCGTTTTGCGCGCGGGTGCCTTCGCCATGGAAATCAGCCTCATTGTCTCTTGCAGGGGAATGTTATGCCCGCCTTTGGTCGGGCAGGGCACAATATGGAGCGCCGCGGCCTGCGAGGCCAGCCGTGTTAAGCCTGTTTGCGCAAGGTCGCGCCGCAGGCCGCCAAAATTGCAGACTTGGCGTCGGACTGCGGCTAGATAGAAGACCGACGCGCTTTTGCCTTATTTCTGCTGTCTGCATGGCGGGCAGTACAGGGAGAGATGTCGCTTCTTGATCCGCCGGACCAGTAAAATCGCATTGGAGGTTGTAGGCGTTGCCGTCGCGGCGACGGCCGTCCTGCTGGCCGTCCTTGCATGGCGCCTTTCTTCCGGCCCGGTTTCGGTGACCTTTCTCGGGGGCATGATCGAAAACGCGGCCGCGCCCTCGCTTCAGGGCGGCGCGCTCGACATCGGTGACACAGTCCTGCGCTGGTCGGCCGACGACCGTCGGCTGTCCCTGCGCCTTGTTGATGTCAGATTGGCCGGCGCCGACGAAAACGCCATCGCCTTCGTTCCCGAACTGGCCTTCCAGATCAGCCTGCCGGCACTGTTTCGCGGCGTACTGGCGCCGACGGCTGTTGATTTCTTCGGTGTCAGCGCCACCGTCCTCCGCCGACCCGATGCTGGCATTACCCTGGCCATGGCGGGCGTCGGCACACCGGCGCAGTCGGTCGACCCCGAATCCGCCGCCTTTGTCGGCCGGCTGATCGAGGCGCTGTCCGCCGGCGAGGAAACCGGCACGCCGCTGGACTATCTGACCCATGTCGGCATTCGCGACGGAACATTGCGGCTCGTCGATGAGGTCAACGGCGTGTCGTTCGACGCGCCTTCCGCAAATCTGATCATGTTCCGCGGCGAGGGAGGTCTTGCTGCCACCCTGCGCGCCGACATCAGCATTGACGACACCACAGCAGCCATCGAGATGAACGGGCTGCTGCCGTCGGGTGCCGATGCGGCCCAGATCGAAGCACGCGCAACCAATGTCGTTCCGGCTGCCTTTGCGCGCATGTCATCGGCATTTGCCGATTATGCGATCTTGGATGCGCCCATCGAGGCGCGCGGCACACTTCGTATCAAGGCCAATGGTGACATGCTGGGTGCGCAGCTGACACTCGACGCGGGGCGCGGCGAGATTGATCTGCCGAGTCCATGGGATACGTCGATACCGATCGAAAAGGCGCGAGCCGAAGTCGAATTCGACGGCATGGCGCGGCGGATCGATCTCATCGGTCTGACATTCCATGCCGGACCGCACTTTGCGTCGCTGGCCGGACGGCTCGACTACCGCATTGGCGACGGCCTCAACATAGCCGGTGCGACCGTCGACCTGATTGCCGATCGTATTCATACGGAAGTACCTGGATTTTTTGTGGGGCCCGTTGATCTCGAAAGGGCGCGGTTGAAGGGCAGTTTCGATTTCGACGCCCTGACAGCCATCATCGAGGAACTCTCGGTCGGAACGGCGGGCGGCGGAATTTCGCTGAGCGGTGCCGTTCGGGACGGAGAGCGCTCGCCGGCCGTGCGCGTCTCCGGCGGCATCGACGCGATGCCGCTCGATGCATTCAAGGCCATCTGGCCACTCCCTCTTGCAAAAGGTGCACGCGAATGGGTCGGGAAGAATCTCTCGGGTGGCGATGTCGTCAGCGGAACATTCGAAATCGATATGCTGGCCGGAATGATCGATGATGCGGCAAATCGCGTGCCGATACCCTCCGAGAACCTTCGCTTCGAGTTTGCGGTGGGCGGCACGACAATGACGTATCTCGGCAAGTTGCCGCCGATGCAGGAGGTCGAGGCCCGCGGTCTGGTTCTGGGTGACCGCTTTGACGCCTGGGTTTCGTCTGCCCGCATCGATGTCGATGGTGGTGGATCGCTTGCGGTCAGCGATGGGCATTTCCACGTCGACGATCTGCATCGGAAAGGTGCGACCGGTCATATCCGCTTCACGGTCGCCGGCGCGACAGCCGACATTCTTGCCGTGCTGGACCACGAACCGCTGGGCCTGATCGGCAAGTTCGGCATCGATCCGCGCGACGTCGCCGGCACAGGCCGTATTACCGGTAATCTTGCCTTGCCATTGGTGAAAGACGTCACCATGGAAGAGGTTGATTTCTCCGGCATGGCCCATGCCGACGATATCGCCATTCCGAATATCCAGCGCGGGCTTTCCATCACATCCGGCGCACTCGATATCGACGTGTCGCGTGCGAAACTTGTCGCAAGAGGACCTGTCGGCATCAACGGCGCGCCGCAGCTGGATCTGACATGGCAGGAGGCCTTCGAGCGTGGGAGCGGCGGTTCGACCTATCGATTGACCGGCGTACTCGACAATGAGGGCCGTAAAGCACTCGGGATCGGGCTTGGCGCGTTTCTCGACGGTCCGGCAACATTCGATGCGAGATTTTCGGGCGACGGCAGGGAGGTGAACCGAGCCGAGGTGAAGGCCGACCTGACCGACACGATCGTCAAACTGGACTATGCCGGCTGGTCGAAGCCTCCAGGCATTGGCGCGGCGGCCGAACTTCGGCTTGCCTTTCTGCGCGGCGGCGGATTTCGTGTGTCTGGCTTCGAACTCGCGGGAGATGGTATCGACGCGCGTGGCGACTTCTCGCTTGGAGCCAACGGCCGGTTGACCGAGGCCAACCTGCCGGTGGTCAAGTTGGGGCCCGACAATGATTTCTCGTTCATGGCAGGCGCGACGGACGACACATCGGTGACGATGACTGTCACCGGTGCGCGCTTCGACGCGCGCCGGCTTCTCGCTGACATGATCGTCGGCTCGAAGGGTGATAGCGAAGAAGAGGCAGATGCGGCAACGGAAGAGGCAGGCCCTCCGCTGTTGTCGCCCGAGCTTGTGGCCGACCCGGCGCGCCGAACGGCGATACGCGCCGAAATCGCGCGGGTCGTCGGCAACAACGATACGATGTTCAACGCCGTCAGCGCCCATGTCGTTCAGGTGGACGATCGTATCTGGACGTTGAACGTGACCGCAGTCGATCTGCAGGAGACGCCGCTGACGGTCAGGATAGCTCCCGATGACTCCGGTGTGAGGCAGCTGTCGCTGGCGTCGAACGACGCCGGAAGCGTCTTCCGCGCGCTCGACTTCACCGACAGCATGAGGGGCGGGGTGCTCAGTGCGACAGGCACCTATGACGACACGATTGCCGGATCGCCGCTGCGAGGCGCTGTGACCATCGGTACCTACCGCATCGTCGATGCTCCGGTACTGGCAAACATTCTGACGGTGGGATCGCTGACGGGGATACGCGACACGCTGAACGGCGAGGGAATTCTGTTCAACGGTCTGGAATTGGTCTTTGGCATTACCGAAGGGCGCATCGACATCGAGGAAGCCCGCACTTCGGGTCCGGCCATCGGGCTGACATTGAAGGGTCATGTCGACCGGGTGACGGATCGTATCGATATGGAAGGAACGATGGTTCCTGCCTATACGATCAATTCATTTCTCGGGCAGGTGCCTGTCTTCGGGCCGCTGATCGTCGGCCGGGAAGGCGAAGGAATATTTGCGCTGACTTACCGGGTCCGCGGACCTTCCGATGACCCGTCCGTGACCGTCAATCCGCTCTCCGCCCTGGCGCCCGGCTTTCTGCGGCGCATGTTCGAGTTCGGCGGCGCGCCGCCGGCAATGCCCGCGCCAGAGGCGGCGCCTGAGCCAACGGGAGCGCCTGCCGTGGAATCTGGTGTGTCTCCCGAAGAAAGTGCTGCAGAAAACCGGGATTCAGACACTCTTCCTGTACCGCAAAACTGACAAATCCGTACGATTCAGGATTGCGGAGTAATCCTCCGCATATGTAAGCTCTGGCTCTGCTGTTGACGAGGCAAGGGGAGGAGGAAACCCATGTCCACCAATCAGAAGATGACGATGGACGCGGCCTATGAGGCGGTCTCGCCGGATGATTTCCCGGCCATGATGGATATCGACCGTTACGGCAAGCGATCGACGGCCTTCGACAAGATCATTTCGGCGACCCACGATCATTTCTGGGATCCGCTCGATACGAAATACATCGATTTCTCCCAGCCCTGGGATCTCGACAATGCCGCGCTGATGCCCGCCGATTTCAGTATGGAACTGAAGACGGCTGTATCCGACAAACTCGATGAAAAGCAGAAGATCTATCTCGTCAACGAGAACGTCCGCTGGAGCATGTCGTCGATTCTGCATGGCGAGCAGGGCGCGCTGGCGCTGTCGGCGAGCCTCTGCCACATCCTCAAGGATCCCGGTGCGCAGGAATATGCGGCCAACCAGACGCGCGAAGAGGCGCGCCACGTTACCGGCTTTGCCAGGTATATTCAGGCGCGCTGGGGCAAGCCGACAGCTTGCGGGGTCGTACTCGAGAAGCTGCTCTGCGAGATCGTTTCGACACCGCTGGTCTGGAAGAAACTGGTCGGCATGCAGATGATCGTCGAAGGTTTGGCCATGGGCGCCTTTGCGACTTTCTATGCCAAGACCACTGATCCGGTGCTGCGGCGCCTGATGCAGCTGACCATGACCGACGAGGCCTTCCATCACAAGTTCGGCAAGATCTGGGCCGACCGCACGGTGCCGAACCTGCCACCGGCGGAGCGCGATCTGATCGAGGACTGGGCGCTCGAGGTCTTCATGACGTTGATGCGCAATTCGACCGGACCAGAGCAGAAAAAGGCGATCTACGAGAAGGTCGGTCTGGACTGGCGCTGGGTGCAAGGCGCGCTGGCCGAGGCGTTGACTGACAAGAACATGCGTGGCGAGTTGCAGGAAGCGACCAACATCTTCCGCGTCCTTATCAAGACCTTGGTCAAGGCCGGCATCGTGACCAGCCGTACGGCGCCGATGTATGCGGCCTATGTCGACATGGCCGAACTCTATGGCGAAGGCGACCGCATGGTCGGCGACGACATTGCCGAGGAAGGCATCAAGTATCTTCAGGCGATCAACGGCGCCGGAGGCGATGCGGCGATTTTCGCGCTCGGCGCCTCGACAGCAGCCGAATAGACGAACCAGATGGAGCCATAAACGCGGCAGCCCAATAAGCCGTGGAACGCACTTCAGGGAGCGTTCAGGAAGAAGCCCTCCCCGGGCGACCGGGGAGGGCTCATTCGTTTCGGCGCCTGTAGTTCAGGCCCGCGGCTTCAGCAGCACATGCTTCTTCTTGCCGAGCGAAAGCTTGACGACACCCTCGGGCGTCAGATTCTGCCGGACCAGGACCATTTTCTCGTCGCCGACCTGGGCGTCGTTGACACGCACAGCACCGCCCTTGATCTGACGTCGGGCTTCGCTGGTCGAGGCAACCAGTCCGGCCTGAACGAGCGCATTGAGGAGCCCATGTCCGACATCGAGCGCATTGACGTCGATCTCGACGGTCGGCAGGTCGGCGCTGATCGCACCTTCCTCGAAGGCCGTGCGGGCCGCCTCGGCCGCCTTCCCGGATTGGGCACGGCCATGTGCCATTGCAGTCGCCTCGGTGGCGAGTATCTTCTTTGCCTCGTTGAGTTCCGAGCCCTGCAGTTTTTCCAGGCGCTCAATCTCTTCAATCGGCAATTCGGTGAACAGCCGCAGGAAGCGACCGACATCGGCGTCCTCGGTATTGCGCCAGTATTGCCAGTAGCCATAGGGCGAGAGCATGTCGGCATTGAGCCACACCGCGCCCGATGCCGTCTTGCCCATCTTGGCGCCCGACGAGGTCGTGAGCAGCGGACTGGTCAACCCGTAGAGCTGTGTACCGTCGGTGCGGCGACCGAGTTCGATCCCGTTGACGATGTTGCCCCACTGGTCGGAGCCGCCCAATTGCAGCGTGCAGCCATATTTGCGGTTAAGCTCCACGAAATCATAGGCTTGAAGGATCATGTAGTTGAATTCGAGGAACGACAGGTTCTGTTCCCGCTCAAGCCGGATCTTCACGCTCTCGAAGGACAACATCCGATTGACGGAGAAATGGCGGCCATAGTCGCGCAGGAAGTCGATATATTTGAGATCATCGAGCCAGTCGCGGTTGTTGACCATGATGGCATCGGTCTTGCCGGCGCCGAATGTCAGGAACTTCGAGAATACGGTCTTGATGCCGTCGAGATTCGCGTCGATCATTTCGTCGGTCAGCAGGGGGCGCGCTTCGTCGCGAAAGCTCGGGTCGCCGATCCGCGTTGTACCGCCGCCCATCAGTGCGATCGGCTTGTGGCCGGCCTTCTGCAGCCAGCGCAGCAGCATGATCTGGACCAGGCTGCCGGCGTGGAGGCTCGGCGCCGTCGCATCGAAGCCGATATAGCCCGTCAACAGCCCTTCCAGCAGACGCTCATCGAGGCCTGCATCGTCGGAGGTCTGGTGGATGAACCCGCGGACGGAAAGCTCGCGCAGGAAGTCGGACTTGAATCTGGTCATGGTCGGCTCGGGTTTCGGATATGCTTGGAAACGCGGCTGGTGTATCACGCTTTGGCCGAGGGAAAAATGGACAAACACCCGTGATCCGCGCTTTGGGACTGATGAGCGGCACTTCGCTCGATGGCATCGACGTCGCCATCATCGAAACCGATGGCGAAGGGGCTGTGCGGCCCGGCGCGTCGATGGTCGTCCCCTACAAGCCGGAAGAGCGGTTGCTGTTGCGCATGGCGCTCGAGGCGGCGAAAAGTTGGGAGCCGGACGATCCGGTGCCGGAAGAGGTGGCCGAGGCCGAGCGTCATTTGACGCTGGCCAATGCGCTGGCGGTGCGGGCGCTGCTGGCGGAAGCCGGGTTGAGGCCGGCCGACATCTCGGTGATCGGCTTTCACGGGCAGACGGTCCTGCACCAGCCGGAACGCCGACGGACAGTCCAGATCGGTCTCGGTGATGTCCTGGCGCGCCTGACCGGCATAGACGTCGTCAATGATTTCCGAAGCGCGGATGTCGCTGCTGGTGGTCATGGCGCGCCATTGGTGCCTCTCTATCATCGGGCGCTTGTCGGCAGCACGGGCATTGTGGAACCGGTCGCCATCATCAACATCGGCGGTGTCGGCAATGTCACTTATGTCTCGCCCGACGGCACGTTGCTGGCCTTTGATACCGGCCCCGGCAACGCCTTGATCGACGATTGGGCACTGGAGCATACAGGCGAACCGATCGACAGGGACGGCGCACTGGCAGCGGGCGGCGACGTCGATATGGAGGTTCTGGAAGGCCTGATGTCGCATGAATTTTTCGATGCGCCGCCGCCCAAATCGCTCGACCGCTTCTCTTTCTCTCCCGATGCCGTAAGCCATCTCTCTCCGCCCGATGGTGCCGCTACGCTGACGGCCTTTACCGTCGAGTCGATCGCGCGCGGTCTGGCCCACGTCCCCGGCATTCCGTCGCGCTTCGTCATATGCGGGGGCGGACGCCATAACCCGGTTCTGATGGCGATGTTGAGACGTCGGTTGCAGGGCGGTGTCCTCCCAGCCGAGGATCTCGGCTGGCGGGGAGACGATGTCGAGGCAGAGGCCTTTGCCTATCTGGCCGTCCGCTCGCTGCGCGGCCTGCCGCTGAGTCTGCCGACGACGACTGGCGTACCCGAGCCAATGCCTGGCGGCACACTCCATCGGGCAGGCAAGACCCTGGAAGGGTGACGTTCAGGCCTTTTCGGGAGCTGCGGCCAGCCGTTTGTCGAGATAGGCACCGATCGTATTGGCCAGCGGTTCGAGATGCGATTCGAAGAAGTGGTTGGCGCCCTCCACCGATGCATGTTCGATGGTAATACCTTTTTGCGTCTTCAGCCGTTCGACCAGCTTCAGTACATCGGCCGGCGGCGCGACCTGATCGGCGCTGCCATTGATAATGATGCCCGACGAGGGGCAGGGTGCCAGGAAGGAAAAGTCATACATATTGGCGAGCGGCGCGACGGAGATGAAACCCTCGATCTCAGGACGACGCATCAGGACCTGCATCGCGATCCAGGCGCCAAAGGAAAAACCGCCGATCCAGCACTGCGCCGCATCCGGATTCTGGGACTGCAGCCAGTCGAGGGCCGATGCGGCGTCCGACAGCTCGCCAATACCGGAATCGAAGGCACCCTGGCTTCGTCCGACCCCGCGGAAGTTGAACCGCAGCACCGAAAAACCCCGGTTCACAAAGGCCTGATAAAGGGCATAGGTGACGGGATTGTTCATGGTTCCGCCGAATTGCGGATGCGGGTGCAATACCAGCGCGACCGGCGAATTGGCCTTTCTGCTGTGGTGGTAGCGGCCCTCGATCCGGCCGGCCGGACCATTGAAAATCACTTCAGGCATATCTGGGTCTGTCTCGGGCTATGCGGCCGGCGAGGTGTCGAACGGGTAATCTCCCACCATTGGACAAGGAGATATTTTCCCGTATTTCGTCAAAACCTCTGGAAAATCCGTCGCAGGGTGCTAGATAGTTGACTACAGCGCTCGGAAATAATAGAGCCTTGCGCTGGGCGCCCCGCCGATCCTTAGATGCCGCCCGCGTCATGATCTATCGCTGGCGCAGTCTCAGGTGCTCCGGGGCGGATGTTCTTAACACAGGCAATGGCCGGTTGTGCAAGCTTTTGACCGCCCTTTGCCCGCCATACGAAGGAGTTGGCCGTGAAGCTCACAACCAAGGGGCGCTATGCCGTGATGGCCATGGCCGACCTGGCGCGGCATTCCGACGGCAGCCCGGTCGCACTGGCTGAGATCGCCGACCGGCAGGAAATTTCGCTGTCCTATCTGGAACAGCTGTTTGCCAAATTGCGCCGCGGCGATCTCGTGAAGAGCGTTCGGGGACCGGGCGGCGGGTACCTGCTGTCGCGGGCTGCCGACGATATCCGGATTTCCGACGTCATCCTGGCGGTCGACGAGCCGATCAAGGCAACCCGCTGCGAGCTGGGATCGCCCAAGGGCTGTCTGCCGTCATCGGGCCGCTGTATCACGCATGATTTATGGGAAGGTCTCAGTCACCAGATTCAGTTCTATCTGGGATCTGTGTCGCTTGGCGATGTCATCGACGGTCGCGTTGCGGAACGTCAGATTGTCGTTCCGGACGCGCGCCGCAAATCGGCCAGCATTGCCAACGCCGCCGACTGACCGAAAACCAAGTCCATGAATGGGAGCCTCGCCACGCGATGACGATGAAGCGTGCCTATCTCGACCACAATGCAACGTCGCCGCTGCGCCCGGAGGCGCGTGCGGCGGTACTACGTGCGTTGGATGTTACGGGCAATCCATCGTCTGTTCATGCCGAAGGGCGAATGGCGCGCAGATTGATCGAGGAGGCACGGCGCGATGTCGCCCTGCTCGTGGGCGCAAAGCCGGCCGAAATCGTCTTCACCAGTGGCGGCACGGAGGCCGCACGTCTTGCGTTCCATGCGGCCAGGACCGGTCAGGCCATTGAGCGTCTGATTGTTTCGGCGATCGAACATGATGCGGTGCTGGCCCCGGCCGAGGCGTCGGGACTGGACGTCGAGATCGCACCGGTCGACGGCAAGGGCCGGCTTGATCTTGCTGCGCTTGCCTCGCTTCTGGCCGCGTCGGAAAAGCCTACACTGGTCGCCGTGATGCATGCCAACAATGAGACTGGCGTCCTTCAGCCGGTGGCGGAAGCTGCAGCGCTTGCGCACAAGGCTGGCGGTCTGCTGCTTTGCGACGCGGTTCAGGCCGCCGGCAAGGTTCCGCTCGATTTTTCCAGCCTGGGCGCGGATATGATGGTGCTGGGCGGCCACAAGCTCGGCGCGCCGCTGGGCGTTGGTGCGATGGTCGTTCGTGAAGGATTGCCCTTCGCGGCCGAAGCGGTCGGTGGCGGCCAGGAAATGCGCCGGCGTGCCGGCAGCGAGAACGTCTCGGGTATTGCGGGTTTCGGTGCGGCGGCGCGCGCCGCGCTGGAAAGCATGGATGCGTTTGCCGGATTGACGCCCTTGCGCGATCGGATGGAAGCGCGATTGGCCGTCGCGGTGCCCGATGTGGTGTTCTTTGGACAAGGGGCCGAGCGCCTGCCCAATACGAGCTACATCGCTGCGCCAGGACTTGACGCTGAGACACTGCTGATGGCGCTTGATCTCGATGGTGTTGCCGTCAGCGCAGGCGCCGCCTGCTCATCCGGCAAGGTTGGGCGTCCACGTGTGCTGGAAGCGATGGGCGTCGAACCTGCTCTGGCGCGCGGCGCGGTTCGTGTCAGCCTCGGCTGGTCAAGCGAACCGGACGACATCGACCGTTTCGTCGATAGCTGGCTGCGTGCTCATCGGCGCCGGCGTCTGGCAACATCGGAACTTGTGAACGTGGATGGGGCGTCGATCGCCCGGTTCGCGGCTGTGGAGAGTTGACATGGTTGCCGTGAGAGAAACCGTCAAGACGGTTGGCGAAGTCGAGAAATACAAATACGGCTTCACCACCGACATTGAATCGGACAAGGCCCCGCTCGGCCTGACGGAAGAGACGGTGCGGTTCATATCGGCGAAAAAGAACGAGCCCGACTGGCTGCTCGAATGGCGCCTCTCTGCTTTCCGTCGCTGGCTGACCATGGACGAACCCAAATGGGCGAAGGTCAGCTATCCGCCGATCGACTTTCAGGATGCCTATTACTATGCGGCGCCAAAACAGTCGGCGAAGCTGAACAGTCTCGACGAGGTCGATCCGAAGCTTCTCGAAACCTACAAGAAACTCGGCATCCCGCTGACCGAACAGAAGATGCTGGCCGGCGTTGCAGTCGATGCAGTGTTCGACAGCGTGTCTGTCGTGACCACTTTCAAGGAGAAACTGCGTGAAGTCGGAGTCATCTTCTGCCCGATGTCCGAGGCGGTGCGCGATCATCCCGAGCTGGTGAAGAAATATCTCGGTTCCGTCGTGCCGACGTCGGACAATTTCTATGCGACGCTCAACTCGGCAGTCTTTTCGGAGGGGTCTTTCGTCTACATTCCCGAAGGCGTCCGCTGTCCGATGGAGTTGTCGACCTATTTCCGCATCAACGAAAAGCAGACCGGACAGTTCGAACGGACATTGATTATTGCAGAGAAGGGCTCTTACGTGAGCTATCTCGAGGGTTGCACGGCACCGCAGCGCGACGAGAACCAGCTCCACGCAGCCGTTGTCGAGCTGGTTGCGCTCGACGATGCCGAAATCAAGTACTCGACCGTCCAGAACTGGTATCCGGGTGACGAGGACGGAAAGGGCGGCATCTATAATTTTGTGACCAAGCGTGGCGACTGCCGTGGCGTGAATTCGAAGATTTCATGGACCCAGGTTGAAACGGGTTCCGCCATAACCTGGAAATACCCGAGCTGCATTCTGCGGGGCGACAATTCGCGCGGAGAATTCTACTCGATCGCGATCTCGAACGGGCGCCAGCAAGTCGACAGCGGCACCAAGATGATCCATCTCGGTCGCAACACCTCGAGCCGGATCATCTCGAAGGGGATTTCGGCTGGCCGCTCGTCCAACACGTATCGCGGTCTTGTCAGTGTGCATCGCAAGGCCGAAAATGTCCGCAATTTCACGCAATGTGACAGCCTGCTGATCGGCGACCGTTGTTCGGCGCACACGGTGCCCTATATCGAGACGAAGAACCCGACGGCCGTTCTGGAGCATGAGGCGACAACCTCGAAAATCAGCGACGATCAGCTGTTTTATTGCATGCAACGCGGTATCGGCGAAGAAGAGGCTGTGGCCCTGATCGTCAACGGCTTCTGCCGCGACGTGCTGCAGCAATTGCCCATGGAGTTCGCTGTGGAGGCTCAGAAACTGGTCGGTATCAGCCTCGAAGGCAGCGTCGGCTGACGCGGAAATGTGAAAGTAGAAATATGCTCGAGATCGAAAATCTGCATGTGAAGGTGGACGGCAAGGAAATCCTGAAAGGGATCGATCTGCATATCCGTGCAGGTGAAGTCCACGCGATCATGGGGCCGAATGGTTCCGGCAAGTCGACGCTGTCCTATGCGCTCGCGGGTCGTGAAGGTTACGAGATAACGGAAGGAGCGGTCCGCTTCAGGGGGCAGGACCTGACGGCAATGAATGTCGACGAACGTGCCGCGGCTGGTCTCTTTCTGGCTTTCCAGTATCCGATCGAGATTCCCGGCGTTACAACGATGACCTTTCTGAAGACGGCGCTGAATGCACAGCGCAAGGCGCGCGGAGAAGACGAACTTGATGCGGTGCGTTTCCTGAAGCTTGTGCGAGAGAAGGCCAAACCGCTGAATGTTTCGGACGATATGCTCAGACGGGCATTGAATGTTGGCTTTTCGGGCGGCGAAAAGAAGCGCGCCGAAGTCCTTCAGATGGCGCTCCTCGAGCCGGCATTGGCGGTGCTCGACGAGACCGATTCCGGTCTCGACATCGATGCGCTGAAAACGGTTGCGGCCGGTGTCAATGCGCTCAGGAGTCCCGAGCGGGCCATGCTGGTCATCACGCATTATCAGCGGCTTCTCGACTATATCGTGCCCGACATGGTCCATGTTCTCTCCGGCGGCCGCATCGTGAAGACCGGTGGAAAGGATCTGGCGCACGAGCTGGAGAAGACCGGCTATGCCGCCTACGGCGCCGATGCGGCATGAGGAAGAGATGAACGACCGCGCCGCACAGATATTCATCGATACCTATGAACGGGAGCGCAGCACGCTTCCGGGCGCTGATACGTGGCTGGCGCGCCAGCGGGAAGCGGCGCGGGCGTCGTTCGCCGAGGCCGGTTTGCCGCATCGCCGGCTGGAAGAGTGGAAATACACCGATTTGCGCCAGGCATTGGAAAAGGCCGGAGTTGCAGCGAGCCCGGTGCACGGTGGGGCGGTTGTCCTGCCCGATACCGCGGTGGCCTCGGCCTTCGCGTCGATCGATCGACACGTGCTGGTCTTCGTCAACGGGCGTCATCGCGCCGACATGTCGAGAGCCGTACGTCTGCCCAAGGGTGTGGTGCTTCATCCGCTGGTGGAAGTTCTCCCTGAACAATGGGCAAAGGATCTCGTTGAACGCCGCCTTGATGCGGCGCGCCAGTCCGAGGATATTGTCGATCTCAACACGGCGCTGATGCAGGACGGTGTGGCGTTGCGCATCCGCAAGGGCGTCCGGCTCGACAAGCCGTTGCATCTGGTCTTCCTGTCGGCCGATGATGGCGCATCCCACACCCGCAACCTGATCCGGCTGGACGAGGGAGCCGAAGCGACGATTTTCGAGAGCCATGTCGGCACAGCCACGGCCTTTGCCGATATTGTGACCGACATCTCGCTTGGTGCCGCCGCGGGGCTGTCGCATGTGAAGCTGCAGGATGAGGCTCCAGGCGCCATTCACATGGCGACGCTGCGTGCGCATTTGTCGGAAAGATCCCGTCTGTCGAATTTCACCTTTACGCTCGGCTGCGGCGTGTCGCGCACCCAGAATTTCATTCGTTTTGAGGGAGAGGGCGCGCAAGCGCATGTCAACGGTGCCTATGCACTGAAATCGAGGCAGCATGCCGATCAGTTTTGCGTTATCGATCACGCGGTACCGGGCTGTACCAGCCAAACGCTCTTCAAGGGGGTGCTGGACGGCGCATCCGAGGGCGTCTTCCAGGGCAAGGTGATTGTCCGGCCCGGCGCTCAGAAGACGGATGGTCGGCAGATGACGCATGCGCTGCTGCTCTCGCGCGATGCGGCGATGAATGCCAAGCCCGAGCTTGAGATTTACGCCGATGACGTTCAATGCGCCCATGGTTCGACGGTGGGTGAGCTCTCGCGTGACGCGATCTTCTATCTGCGCTCACGTGGCATTCCCGAAGCGCGCGCGCGCCAGCTTCTCGTGTCGGCATTTCTCGACGAAGCGCTTGATCTCGTGCCACATGAAGCGGCGCGCGAGGCGTTGAAGGATCTGGCCGTCGGCTGGTTTGCCGGCGGGGAGGGAGGAAGATGAACAGTCCCGCTCTCGAATCCGATATCTACGATGTCGCAAGCATCCGGTCCGATTTCCCGCTTCTTGCACGCGAGGTCTATGACAAGCCGCTGGTCTATCTCGACAACGCTGCGTCGGCACAGAAGCCGCAAGCGGTGATCGACGCGATTGCAGAGGCTTACGGCCATGAGTATTCAAATGTCCATCGCGGCATGCACTATCTCTCCAATGCCGCAACGGAGAAATTCGAGCAGGCGCGGGAGACGGCGCGCGCCTTCCTCAATGCCGGCTCGACCGACGAGATCGTCTTCACTTCCGGTGCAACTGACGCGATCAATCTCGTGGCGTCCTCATTCTCCGAACCGATGATCGGGCCGGGCGACGAGATCATTCTCTCGGTGCTGGAACATCACTCCAATATTGTACCCTGGCATTTCCTGCGGGAACGGCATGGCGCGGTGCTGAAATTCGTGCCCGCGTTGGACGACGGTTCGCTCGACATCGACGCCTATCGCGCACTTTTCTCCCCGCGCACGAAAATGGTGGCAATGACGCATATGTCGAATGCGCTTGGCACCATCACACCGATCAAGGACATGATCCGCACGGCGCGTGAGCACGGCGTTCCCGTGCTTGTCGACGGGTGCCAGAGCGTCGTCCATATACCCACCGATGTGCGCGAGATGGATTGCGATTTCCTCGTCTGCTCTGGCCACAAGCTCTATGGCCCGACGGGCATCGGCCTTCTTTACGCAAAGGCCGGGCACCTGAAGCGAATGCGTCCCTATCGCGGCGGTGGCGAGATGATCCGCGAGGTGACACTCGATAATGTAAGCTATGCCGCGCCACCGCACCGCTTCGAGGCGGGAACGCCGGCTATCGTGCAGGCCATTGGCCTGGGCGCGGCGCTTACCTATATCGAGACTGTCGGCCGGGAACGCATCCTCGTCCATGAACTCAAGCTGCGCGACTATGCGACGCGGCGGCTCTCCGAGATCAACGGCCTGCGCATCGTCGGCACGACGAAGACAAAGGGCAGTATCGTCTCTTTCGTGATGGACAATGCCCATCCGCATGATATCGCGACGGTGATCGACCGTGCGGGTGTTGCGGTTCGTGCCGGGCATCATTGCGCCCAGCCGGTGATGGAACGCTTCGGCGTCGGCGCAACGACGCGTGCGTCCTTCGCGATGTACAATACGCTCGAGGAGGTCGATCGATTGGTCGATGCCTTGATCGATAGCAAGAAATTCTTTGGGTAGGCGGGTCATGGCCGAAGACACAAATATGATCGAGAAGCCGGATGAGCCCGCCACAGGTGCAAACGAGGCGCCGCGTGCATCGGTGATTCCGCAGGATGAGATCGATCAGATCACCGACGATATCATTGCGGCGTTGAAGACAGTATACGATCCCGAGATTCCGGTCGATGTCTACGAGCTCGGATTGATCTACAAGGTTGACATCTCTGACGATCGCGATGTCGTCATCGATATGACACTGACGGCGCCGGGATGTCCGGTTGCAGGGACCATGCCGATCATGGTCGAGGATGCCGTGCGCACTGTCGAGGGAATTGCCGATGTGCGCGTCAACATGACCTTCGACCCGCCATGGGACCCGAGCCGTATGTCCGACGAAGCGCGCGTCGCGCTGAACATGTTCTGATGGAGGCGACGATGGCGAGGCAGATGCCCAAGGCGATCACGTTGACCGAAGCCGCTGCTGCGCGCATGAAGGAGATCATGGCGGAGTCAGACGGAAAGTACATCGGTGTTCGGATCGGCGTGAAAAATGGCGGTTGCGCGGGCATGGAATACACGATGGAGTATGCGGAAGCCGCCAGTCCGCTCGACGAGGTCGTGGAGGACAAGGGCGTCAGAATCCTGATCGACCCGAAGGCGATCCTGTTCCTGCTCGGCACGGAAATGGATTATCAGGTGGACAAGTTTGCCTCAGGCTTCCGCTTCAACAATCCGAACCAGACGGACGCCTGCGGCTGTGGCGAGAGCGTGACCATTGTTCCTGCCACCGTCTGATCGTCATGGCCGTCAGCAGCGAATACAGGGAATACATCGTCGAACAGCTTGTTCCACTGGGCCCGGTGCGGATTCGCAACATGTTCGGTGGGGCCGGGGTCTATCTGGACGACCTGATGTTCGCCCTGATCGTGGCTGAAACGCTTTTCTTCAAGGTCGACGATCGCAATCGAGCCGATTTCGAGGCTGAGGAATGCAGCCCCTTTGTCTATGCGCCGCCATCCGGCAGACCTGTCGCCATGTCGTATTATGAATTGCCGGAGAGGCTCTATGATGAACCGGACGAATTGATCGTCTGGGCGCGCAAGTCGCTTGACGCGGCGCTGGCCGCGAAATCCACGGGGCCGAAGGCAAAAGCCGCGCGCAAAAAGGCCGCGCGCCCGAAGAAATAGGACGCGCGGCCATGCCTCACATGATCTTCTTTATCGCCGTGATGTTCCTGGCCCTGTTGGCAAGCTGCATCATTGGCTGATCGGGCTGCTTAGTTGCCCTTGAATTGCGCCGGTCGCTTCTCGAGAAAGGCACGCACGCCTTCCTTGAAATCGTCGCCATTGCCCGCTGTCCGCTGAAGCTGACGCTCGAGATTGAGCTGCTCTTCATAGGTGTTGTCGGTGCTCTCCCAGTAAAGCTGCCGGATCATGCCCAGCGCCTTGGTGGGGCCGTTGGCAAGGTCGGTTGCAAGCTTGCGCGCTTCGGCCATCAATTCCGCGTCGTCGAACACACGGTTGACGAGGCCCCATTGCAGTGCCGTTTCGGCCGGCAGCTTTTCACCCAGCAGCGACAGCTCCATGGCCCGCGCCTTGCCGACAAGACGCGGCAGGATCCATGTCGATCCGCCATCCGGCACCAGGCCGATACGCCGGAACGCCTGGAGGAAGTAGGACGAGCGTGCGCAAAGAACGAGATCGCCCATCAACGCGAAGCTCATGCCGACGCCGGCGGCGGGACCATTGACGGCGGTGACAAAGGGCATCGGCAGGTTGCGCAGACGTCGTAGGAAGGGATGGTACATGGTTTCGAGCGCAGACCCGGCATCGGGCCGCGCGCCGGAGTTGTCGCCCCGTCCCTGCAGGTTGGCGCCGGTGCAGAAGCCGCGACCTTCACCGGTCATCACGAGGCACCGCATCCCGTTCTTCGGATCTTCGACGGCATCCATTGCCTTCATCAGTCCGCCCAGCATCTCGGGCGAAACGGCATTCATCACTTCCGGGTGATTGAGCGTCAAGATGCCCACATTGCCTTCGACATCGAGTTTGACCCGCTCGAATTCCATGTCCGTCTCCCTGTTTTGGTAGGATGATATTCTGAAAGATTATTGTCAGGCCTTGAACGCCGGTTCCTTCTTTGTCAGGAAGGATTTGACGCCCTCGGCGAAATTCGGGTGGTCGCCCAGCACGCCCTGGACGTCGCGCTCATAGTCGAGCTGTTCGGCATAGCCGTTGCGCGCGCCGGCATCGATCGCCTTGCGGATTTCGCCGAAAGCGTTGGTCGGCCCGTTGGCAAGCTTGGTGGCGACTGTCATCGCCTCTTCCATCAACGCCGTGTCCTTGACGCATTTCCAGATCAGGCCCCATTCGGCGGCTGTTTCGGCGGGCAGCTTGTCGCCCGTCAGTGCCAGACCGAGCGCGCGGGCGCGCCCCACAAGGCGCGGCAGGTGCCAGGTACAGCCGAGATCGGGGATCAGGCCGAGCCGCGGTCCGAAGACCTGAACGAAGGACGCCGAATGCGAGGCGATGACGATATCGGCCGCAAGTGCGAGGCCGACGCCGCCGCCGGCGGCCACCCCATTGACGGCCGCGACGATCGGCTTGGGCAGAGCATAGAGTTCGCGCATCATTGGATTGAAGCCGACGGTCATGCCATGGGCGACCCCTTGGCCGATGGTCATGCCTTCTTCGCGCTGGCCTTGCGCGGCCAGGTCGGCACCGGCTCAGAAGCCGCGTCCGGAGCCGGTCACGACAAGCACCCGCGCATCGGGATTTTGCGCGACCTCGGCCACGGCGGCGCGCATATCGGCGATGAGCTGGGTATTGATGCTGTTCAACACCTCAGGCCGGTTCAGCGTCAGCAGGGCGATGCTGTTTTCGATTTCGAGGGTGATGGTTTCCATGTGACGCGCCTTCCCGGATTTCTGGCGAATTCCGCCGTTTCCGGGGCAGCATAGTCGGGCGCCGCCTGTGACGGAAGGCCATGCGAGATGGCGTCCGTGTGGCCCAATCTTCCGTAGCGTCAATGAATGGAACTTTTGCTCAGCCGGCCTTGGCTTCCGGCATGCCGGTTTCGTGCAACTCCGTGATGACACAGTTCCGGCCTGCATGCTTTGCCGTATAGAGGCAATTGTCCGCGCGCTCGATCAGGCCGGCGCTGGTCTCGCCCGGTCGCAACAGGGCGATTCCCATCGACATGGTGACCCGTCCGAGTGACTCGCCCGTGGAGCGTTTGACGAGTTCACGTGCCTGCACTGTTTGCCGAATCTTGTTGGCAATGGCCTCGGCCATCTCGATTTCGGTGGCGGGCATGACAATGGCGAACTCCTCGCCGCCGTAACGCGCGACGAAATGCTGTTCCAGCGCGCCGGATTTGAGGCAGTTGGCGACGAGCTTCAAAACCTGGTCGCCCGTTCGGTGGCCGAATGTATCGTTGAACTTCTTGAAATGGTCGATATCGCCAATGACAAGGCAGAGCGCCTGGCCACTGCTGCTTGCCGCCGCCATTTCGCGGGCCAGCGCCTCATCGAAAGCCTTGCGGTTGTTGACACCGGTCAGCGCATCGGTACGCGCCTCGCTGTGCGCCTTCGCGAGATTCTGTTGCAGGTCGTTGAGTTCGCTTTTGGTGGCGTGCAGCGTCTCCTCAAGCTCTGCGCTGCGCTCTTCCATCTTGCGCGACGCTGCGATAATCGCTTCGACGGCGTGCGCCACGTCGTTCGGCGTCGACTGGTGGGTCAGCGATTCGCTCGCGGCGCGGACCGACTGGCCGAAAGTGCTCGAGTTGCTCGCAGTCTCCCCGATGATTTTCAGGATGCGGTCGACTTCGGTGTTCAGTTTTGCACCGGTATCCAGCGTCATGTCGGCCAGCTTGCCTTCGCCCGTGAGGCGCTCGCGCAGTTCGGCCGTCGCATTCATGTCCAGGGGTTCATGCCGGGCGATCCGGGCATCGATCTCCTTGTTGAGATCGGGCGTGCGGCCGGAGGCATAGTGGAACCAGATGGCATAGTTCTCCGGACAGGGGGGAACCCCGTTTTCCGCCATCAGCCGAAGGGCCTCCGCGCTCCATGCCGCGGCAAACTCGATCTCTTCTCCGTTCATACCGAACACCGTCCCCCACTTGCCGCTTCCGCAACTGCCTCTGTCTTTGGAAACCTAGGTCAATTGGGTTACGTCACTGTAAATCGGTGCGGAAAACCGCCATTTTTTTGATGTGTCCGCTGCGTTCGGGCCGAAACCGCCCATGGGGGGCCCGTAGGGGGCTCTCAAACGCCTCCGGCTTCTGTATATTTCAGGAAAATCGGCGGGCGAATCCAGCAAGGGCTGGAAGGGCCCGGGAGAGTGCGAGCAATAAGGGCCGCCCCCAGGACAGGCCCGAAAAAGGTCGGCGCATCAGGAGGATTTCAAATGAGCTTGGCGGAGCAAACGACCCACGAAACCGACTCGGCAACCATTGGCGCCTCGATCCGGGCGATTCTCGACCGTCAGAAATCGGCACACATCAACGAGGGGCCGGCGAGTGCCGAACGGCGCATTGACTGGATCGACCGCGCCATTGCCCTGATCGTTGACAATCAAAAGGAAATTGCCGAGGCGCTGGCCTCGGATTTTGGTCATCGCAGCCACGAACAGACATTGCTGACAGACGTCATGGGTTCGATTGGCCCCCTGAAGCATGCAAAGAAACACCTGCGTCAGTGGATGAAGCCGGAAAAGCGTAAGGTACAGTTCCCGCTCGGGCTGCTTGGCGCCAGGGCACGGGTCGAGTACCAGCCGCTTGGCACGGTTGGTATCATCAGCCCCTGGAATTTTCCGGTGAACCTGACATGGACGCCGCTGGCCGGCGTTTTTGCCGCCGGCAACCGCGCCATGATCAAGCCGTCGGAATTCACACCGGCGACATCGGAATTGATGGCACGAATGCTGCGCTCGGCTTATGACGAAACCGAAGTGGCCGTTGTCACCGGTGGTCCGGCGGTCGGCGAAGCCTTCAGCCGCCAGCCGTTCGATCATCTGCTTTTCACGGGCGCGACCTCGATTGCCTATCACGTCATGCGCGCCGCCGCCGAGAACCTGGTGCCGCTGACACTGGAGCTCGGTGGCAAATCGCCGGTGATCGTGTCAAAGACCGCAAAGATGGACGAGACTGCGGCCAAGATCATGACGGGCAAGACGCTCAATGCCGGGCAAATCTGTCTCGCGCCGGATTATGTCTTTGTGCCCGAGAACCGTGTCGATGAATTTGTCACGGCGGCCCAAAAGTCGGTGACGAAGATGTTTCCGACCATGAAGGACAATCCCGATTACACATCGATCATCAACCAGCGCCACTATGACCGTATCAACGGCTACATCGAGGATGCGAAGAACAAGGGTGCGAAGCTGGTCGAAATCAATCCAGCCAACGAGGATTTCAGCCAGCAGCAGGCCCACAAGATTCCGCCGACGCTGGTGCTCAATCCGACCGATGACATGAAGGTCATGCAGGACGAGATCTTCGGCCCGGTACTCCCGGTCAAGACCTACAAGCATCTCGATGAGGTTCTGGGCTACGTCAATGCCCATGACCGTCCGCTGGGGCTGTATTATTTCGGCGACGACCGGAGCGAGGAGCGTACGGTGCTCGATCGCACGACGTCGGGCGGCGTGACCGTCAATGACGTCATCATGCATGTTTCGATGGAGGACCTGCCTTTCGGTGGCGTTGGTCCGTCGGGCATGGGCGCCTATCACGGCATCGATGGTTTCCGGACCTTCAGCCACGCCAAGGCGGTGTATACGCAGTCCAAGGCAAAGATGGTCGCGGAAATGTTCCGCCCGCCCTACGGCGACAAGACGCGCAAGATGCTGGCATCGCAGATCAAGAAATAGGCTGGAAAATCGGCCAGCGAAAAGGGCGGCTCGTTGGAGCCGCCCTTTTTTGTGGAGCACGAGGGCAGGCCATCAGGCCTCTTCGGTTTCGCTTTCCATTTCCTCGTCATTGTCCTTGCTGCCTTTCTTCGGCAGTTTGACGGCACGCAGCATGAAGGCAGGCACGTGGTCGCCCAGGCCGACGACACGCGGGCCGTCATCCTCGTCCCGGCCGCGTCCGCGGCCACCACGCTCGCGCCGAGCCGGTCTGTCGTCGTCGCGCCGGTGTGCTTCGCGGTCTGGTATGTGCGTTTCGGCGGCGGAGGAATCTGCCATGGCAGGTACATCGGCCGTGGCCTCGGTATCCGAGGCAGGCGTATCAGCCTTCGCCGCCGCTTCCTTGTCCTTCCGCCCGCGCCCGCCGCGCCGTCCACGGCTTCGTTTCTCGGCCGGCGCTTCTGCTTTGGAGGCGTCCCCATCGGTATCCGCTGCCGGCGCGGCCGGTGTCTCGCCGGGAAGCTCCGGCGCCGATTGTGGCGTCGCGCTGTCCGGACCAGGAATTGGATTGCCGATCAGTTTTTCGATGGCCGTCAGATATTTTCCATCTTCGCGGGTCGCTAGCGTATAGGCTGTGCCGGCCTTGCCAGCGCGGCCGGTGCGGCCGATGCGGTGCACATAGTCTTCAGCATGGCTCGGAACGTCATAGTTGAAGACATGGCTGACATCGGGAATGTCGAGGCCGCGCGCGGCAACGTCGCTGGCGACCAGAAGCCGGATCGTCCCGTTGCGGAAGCCTTCCAGAGTCCGCGTTCGCGTTGCCTGGTCGAGGTCGCCGTGAATGGCGCCGGCTGACAACCCGCTCTTCGACAGCGCGCGTTCGAGCGTCGAGACGTCGCGCTTGCGATTGCAGAAGATGATGGCGTTCTTGACGTTCTCGTCCTCGATGATCTTTTGCAGAAGATCGCGCTTGCCGTCGCGCGTCGTCTTGACCAGAACCTGCTTGATCGTCGCGCTGGTGGACGATGTCTTCGACACCTCGACGCGGACCGGGTTGTGCAGGAAAGTCTCGGTCAGCCGGTGGATTTCCGGCGGCATGGTGGCCGAAAAGAACAAGGTCTGGCGTGTGAACGGGATCTTCTTGCAGATTTCCTCGATATCGGGGATGAACCCCATGTCGAGCATACGGTCGGCCTCGTCGATGACGAGAATCTGTACACCGGTCAGCAGCACCTTGCCGCGACCGCAATGGTCGAGCAGACGGCCTGGCGTTGCGATCAGTACGTCGACGCCGCGATCGAGTTTCTTTTCCTGGTCCCCGAAGGAGACGCCGCCAATCAGCAGCGCCATCGAGAGCTTGTGGTATTTGCCATACTTCTCGAAGTTCTCGGCAACCTGCGCGGCAAGCTCGCGCGTGGGTTCGAGAATGAGCGAGCGCGGCATCCGCGCCTTGGCGCGACCGCGCGACAGCTTGTCGATCATCGGAAGCGTGAAGGAGGCAGTCTTGCCGGTACCGGTCTGCGCGAGGCCGAGCACGTCACGGCCAGCCAGTACATGGGGAATGGCCTCTGCCTGGATCGGCGTCGGCGTTGTGTAGCCGGTTTCGGCTACGGCTTTCAGGACCTCAGGCGTGAGGCCGAGTTCGTCAAATGTCATTCAGGAGCCCTGTGCACCAGTGTTGCGCTGCCCGTGGTGGCCCACTTTCAGGGCCCGTGGACGGACCTCCGCGAACGGATCGGGGAGGGTGAGCAGCAAATGCGCGTTGTTCGACGGTCGCGCTGATCCGCTTCGTTATAGGCGCGGACCATAGGCGCTGCGGTCCAATTGTCAACAGAATGCCCTTGTCAGCGGGCGTGGCGGGCGTCCCGACCGCCGGTCCGGTGCCATATTCAGCAAAATTGTGACGAAAACGGCGCACCTCTGCCGGTCTTGCGGGCCGCGGGCAGGTCGATTCGTCACATGCCGATTTCCCGAAAGTTAATGCTTTCGGTCCATCCTTCTGGATCACAGCGGCGAACTGGGCCGATTGCAGGCATGACCGATCAATTGATGGATGAGCCGGAGCGCTTGAGCGATCTGGGACCCATGGACCGCACAGGCCGTGGTTCCCGGCAGGGACTGTTTTCCCTCATCAACCATCTTCTCGGTCGCATGCCGATTCTGGCCACCACGACGCTGCTGACCGGTGTCGCGGTGGTTCTGGCCATATCGCTCAACTGGATGCTGGGCCAGATCGGCCTGATCGACTTCACCTGGCGCATATTCGCCGCGACCGCCATAGTAACCGTTCTCACCGGCTTCCCGATTATCGTCTATTCACAGATCATCATTCGCGAAATCAAGTCTTCGCGCCGGATGTTGCGCAAGATGACCGAGCGCCTCGCCTGGGCCTTTCACAATGCCGAACGGGCCAATGAGGCGAAGTCGCATTTTCTGGCCAACATGAGTCATGAACTCAGGACGCCGTTGAATGCGATCATCGGTTTTTCCGATATCATGCGCAATGAGCGCTTCGGTCCGATGAACAACGAGCGTTATCGCGACTATGCCCGCGACGTGAATGACAGCGGCATCCATCTGCTCGGGATCATCAACGACATTCTCGATCTGGCGAAGATCGAGGCCGGTCATGCGACGATGGAAGCCGAGAACGAGTTCGAGATCGACAAGGTGATCGAAAGTGCGGAGCGCATGGTGCGGCCATTGGCCGATACGCGTGGCGTGCATCTCGCCGTCGACATCAACAACGGCCATCTGAAACTGTGCGGTGTCGAGCGGATGGTGCGTCAGGTGCTGATCAACGTTCTGTCGAACGCGCTCAAGTTCACCGACCGGAACGGCCTGGTGACTTTGTCGGCCGAGTATCGACCGCATGGCAGTTTCGTGATCTCGATCGCCGATACCGGCATCGGCATGTCGACCGAAGAGGTCAAGCTGGCGCTGACGCCCTTCGGTCAGGCCGACAACACGATGACGCGCCAGCAATCGGGCACCGGCCTCGGCCTGCCGCTTGCCAAGGCCATGATGGAACTGCATGGCGGGCGCCTGATGGTCCGCAGCGAGAAGGGAGCCGGTACGGCCGTGGTTCTGGTTTTCCCGGGCACCCGTGTTGCGACGCCGCCGGTTGAAGCCGCCCTGGCGAGTTGAGAACGCTCAGATATCGAGATCGCGCGCGAAGGCCGCGTGTTCCTGAATGAACTGGAAGCGCAACTCGGGTTTGCTGCCCATCAGCCGCTCGATGGCAATCCCGGTTTCCTTGGCCTCGTCGGCTGGCACGACGACACGCAGCAGCGTGCGCTTGCCGCGCGCCATGGTCGTCTCCTTCAATTGTGCCGGCATCATCTCGCCAAGCCCCTTGAAGCGGCTGACCTCGACCTTGCCCTTGCCGGTGAATTCCTTTTCGAGCAGTTCGTCCTTGTGCGCATCGTCGCGCGCATAAAGCGTCTTGCCGCCCTGCGTCAGCTTGTAGAGCGGCGGCGCCGCCATGTAGAGATGCCCCTGCCGGATCAGCTCGGGCAGCTCCCGGTAGAAGAACGTGATCAGCAGCGAGGCGATATGCGCGCCGTCGACATCCGCGTCGGTCATGATGATGACCTTGTCGTAGCGCAGATCGGCCTCGCGGTAGTGCGAGCCGGTGCGCACGCCGAGTGCCTGGATCAGGTCGGAAATCTGCTGGTTCTGGGCAAGCTTGGCGCCGCTGGCGCTGGCGACGTTCAGGATCTTGCCGCGCAGCGGCAGGATCGCCTGGCTGGCGCGGTCGCGCGCCTGCTTGGCCGAACCGCCGGCCGAGTCGCCTTCGACGATGAAGATTTCCGAGCCATCGGCTGCCGACTGGCTGCAATCGGCGAGCTTGCCGGGCAGGCGCAATTTCCGCGTCGCGCTCTTGCGCGCCACGTCCTTCTCCTGTCGCCGTCGCATCCGCTCGTCGGCGCGGTCGATCACCCAGTCGAGCAGCTTGTTGGCCTGTTGCGGCGCCGCCGTCAGCCAGTGGTCGAAATGATCGCCGATGGCCTTCTCGACCAGCCGCTGCGCCTCAGGGCTTGAGAGCTTCTCCTTGGTCTGGCCCTGGAACTCCGGTTCCCGGATGAACACTGACAGCATCGCACCCGCCGTCCCGATCACGTCGTCGGCCTGGATCTGTCCGGCCTTCCGGTTGCCCACCATGTCGCCATAGGCCTTGAGGCCCTTCACCAGCGCCGCGCGCAGGCCGGCTTCATGCGTACCGCCTTCGGTCGTCGGCACGGTGTTGCAATAGGAGTGGACGAAGCCGTCGCCGCCGCCGAACCACGCGATCGCCCATTCGACAGAGCCGTGGCTGCCGGCCTTCGACACCTTGCCGGTAAAGGCATCGGCCGTCACCGTGTCGTAGCCTTCGAGCGAGGTCTTGAGATAGTCGACCAGCCCGCCCGGAAAATGCAACACCTCGCTTTGCGGCGTGTCGTCGCCGATCAGCGCCGCCGCGCAGTTCCAGCGGATTTCGACGCCGCCGAAGAGATAGGCCTTGGAGCGCGCCATCTTGTAGAGACGCTTGGGAATGAACCGCGCGCCCTTGCCGAAGATCTCGGGATCGGGATGGAAGCTGATGCGCGTGCCGCGCCGGTTATGCACGCGGCCCTGGTCGGTGAGCTTGCCGGTCGGCGTCCCGCGCACATAGGACTGGGTGTAGAGCGTCTGGTCGCGCGCCACCTCGACCTCGAACCGGTCGGACAGCGCATTGACCACCGACACGCCGACGCCGTGCAATCCGCCCGACGTCTCATAGGCCTTGCCGCCGAACTTGCCGCCCGAATGCAGCGTCGTCAGGATCACTTCCAGCGCCGACTTGTTCTTGAATTTCGGATGCGGGTCGACCGGAATGCCGCGCCCGTTGTCGGCCACGGTCAAGCTGCCATCCGCGTCCAGCGTCACCTCGATCCAGTTGGCATGCCCGGCGACGGCTTCGTCCATCGAGTTGTCGAGCACTTCGGCGAAGAGATGATGCAGCGCCTTCTCGTCAGTGCCGCCGATATACATGCCAGGCCGCCGTCTGACGGGCTCCAGCCCCTCCAGCACCTCGATATCCTTGGCCGAATAGGTCCCGTCGCCCTTGGCGGCCCGGGCGGGCGCGGGCTTGCCGGCCTTCGCCGGGCTGGCGGCGACGGAGAAGAGATCGTCGGTATCGGCTGGTTTGCGCGACTTGGGAGCGGCCATGAACTCGGAACTTTATGAGAGAGAATCAATCGGGATTGTAGGGCGGGGGGATGGCAGGCGCCATGCTGCGGCGTTCAATATCATGTGTCGGAACGGCTTGTCAGCGTAGCCGGATGTGCCACAGTCGGTCATCGCGCAATTCGGGAGAAAACGATGTCCGTCACCATAGCCGCGCCGCTGACGCTGCCCTGCGGCGCCACCTTGAAGAACCGCCTCGCCAAGGGCGCCATGACCGAAGGGCTGGGCGATGTGCAGAACCGCGCGACCGCGGCCCATGTCCGGCTCTATCGCCGCTGGGCCGCGGGCGGCGCCGGCATGCTGCTGACCGGCAATGTCCAGGTCGACCGCCGCTACATGGAGCGCCCCGGCAATGTGGCGATCGACGGCCCCCAGTCGAACGAGGCGATTGCCGCCTTGCGCGACTACGCCAGGGCCGGCACCGAAAACGGCACCCATCTCTGGATGCAGATCTCCCATGCCGGCCGCCAGACGCCGGCCTCGGTCAACAAGGAGCCGGTCGCGCCCTCGGCAAAGCCGCTCGACATGCCGGGCGCCCAGTTCGGCAAGCCCCGCGCCATGACCGGCGCCGAGATCGAGGATGTGATCGGCCGCTTCGCCCATGCCGCCGCCATCGCCCGCGACACCGGCTTCACCGGCGTCCAGATCCACGGCGCCCACGGCTATCTGATCTCCGAATTCCTCTCGCCCGACGTCAACAGCCGCAGCGACGAATGGGGCGGCAGCCTCGAAAACCGCGCCCGTCTGCTGCTCGAGATCGTCCGCGCGGTGCGCAAGGCGGTCGGCCCCGATTTCCCGCTCTCGGTAAAACTGAACTCGGCCGATTTCCAGCGCGGCGGCTTCTCCCATGACGATGCGATCCGCGTCGCCGCCTGGCTCGACGCCGAAGGCCTCGACCTGCTGGAGATTTCCGGCGGCACCTACGAGCAGCCGCGCCTGGTCGGTCTCGACGACATGACGCTGCATCCCGAGAAATCCGAGCCGCGCCGCGAAAGCACCATCGCCCGCGAGGCCTATTTCCTCGAATACGCAAAGGACATCCGCGCGGCGGTGAAAATGCCGCTGATGGTGACCGGCGGTTTCCGTACCGCCGCCGGCATGAACGCGGCGCTGGCCAGCGGCACGATGGATGTGGTCGGCATCGCCCGTCCGCTCTGCGTCGATCCGGCCATACCCGCAAAGCTCCTGTCCGGCGCGGCCGCGGAAACGCCTGCCTATGAGAAGACGCTGCGCCTCGGCCCCGGCCTGCTCGGGCCGCACAGCCGCATCAATCTGGTCAAGGCGCTCAATGGCTGGGGCCAGCAGGGCTGGTTCTGCCTGCAGCTGCTGCGCATGGGCGCCGGCGAGGACCCCGATCCGCGCATGGGCGTCTTCTCGGCCTTCCGCAACTACGCCAGGAACGAGGCGCGCGCAGCGGCCGCCCTGCAGCGGCCCTGAGCATCGAAGGAGACAGCGTGAAAATTGCGGAACGATGGTTCGAGCGGCGGCAGATGGATGACGGCGTCACGCTGATCTTCGAGCCGCATGTCCATCCCTTCATCCGTTGCAACATCTGGTTCGTGCGCGGCCGCGACCGCGACCTGGTGATCGACACCGGCACCGGCGTCTCGTCGCTGGCCGCCGAGATCGCCGGCCTCACCGGCAATCCGCTGGTCGCGGTGGCGACCCACACCCATTACGACCATGTCGGCTCGCTGCATGAATTCGAGAACCGGCTGCTCCATCCCGGCGAAGCCGCGCAGATGGAACGCTACGAGGAATTCGCGGCGCTCTCGGCCGCCGCCTTCCCGGAAGAGATCCGCGAGGCGCTGGCCGGCTACGGCCTTGGCCGCGACGAGGTGCTGATCGATGCGCTGCCCCATCGAGGCTTCGACATCGCCGCCTACAACGTGACCTCGACGCGGGCCACAGGCCTGATCGGCGAGGGCGACGCCGTCGATCTCGGCGACCGCCGCTTCGAGGTGCTGCATCTTCCGGGCCATTCGCCGGGCTCGATCGGCCTCTGGGAAGCGGAAACGCAGACGCTCTTTTCGGGCGACGCGATCTATGACGGCCCGCTGCTCGACGAGCTGCCGGGTTCCGACATCGCGGCCTATCTGAAGACCATCCGCCGTCTGCGCGGCATGGCGCCCCGCATCGTCCATGGCGGCCACGACCCGAGCTTCGACGGCGCCCGCCTCGTCGAACTCTGCGACGACTACCTGGCGCGGCGCGATATCTGAATTTCGGGAATTTTCATACGGCGCAACCCCGCTCTGGCGGAAGCCCCGGATTTTCCTGTCGGGCGTTCCCTCGCGGGGTTGCTTTTGGATGTGCTGCTCGCACTCGCCCGTGCTATAAAGCCGGGCCTATCTCCGTGCCGTCTGCCCGCGCGCTCAATTAGCGTCACGCTGGCGTCGGTGTTTTTCCGCGCTTTTCCCTTGGCCTAAACGGTTTACCGACCGGTCACGCATGAGAACAGCGTCGGGTCTTGGCAGTGGATCGCATCGTCTGTCTTTACAGGGATGCAACCTGCGTCGGTGGAGCCATCTTCGAAACCTCCTCCTTCGTGAGACAGGAAAATGCTACGCCTCTATTCGCAAAAAGGTCAAGAGAAATAAGGGTTTCTGGCGCATTGCTTGAGTCAGTCCTGCTGACCGATTTCGCGGCAATACCGTACACGGATCAACAGGGCACCTGACGCGCAACGAAAAAGGCCGGCGCTTGCGCGCCGGCCTTTCCTTCGTCTGTCCCCGGAGGATCAGACCGAATAATACATGTCGTATTCGACCGGATGCGGCGTCATTTCGTACCGCATGCATTCTTCCCACTTCAGCTCGAGATAGCCGTCGATCTGTTCGTCGGTGAAGACATTGCCCTTGGTCAGGAACTTGCGGTCGGCATCGACCGCGACCAGCGCTTCGCGCAGGCTGCCCGCAACCGTCGGGATTTCCTTCAGCTCGGCCGGCGGCAGATCGTAGAGGTTCTTGTCCATCGGCCCGCCCGGATCGATCTTGTTCTCGATGCCGTCGAGGCCGGCCATCAGCATCGCCGCGAAGGCGAGATACGGATTGGCCGTCGGATCGGGGAAGCGGATCTCAATGCGCTTCGACTTCGGCGAGGTACCGTGCGGAATGCGGCACGACGCCGAGCGGTTGCGCGCCGAATAGGCCAGCAGCACCGGCGCTTCATAACCCGGCACCAGCCGCTTGTAGCTGTTGGTCGACGGGTTGGTGAAGGCGTTGAGCGCCTTGGCATGCTTCAGGATGCCGCCGATATACCACAGGCATTCCTGGCTGAGATCGGCATATTTGTTGCCGGCGAAAAGCGGCTTGCCGTCCTTCCAGATCGACTGGTGGCAATGCATGCCCGAGCCGTTGTCGCCGAACACCGGCTTCGGCATGAAGGTCGCCGACTTGCCGAAGGCCTGCGCCACATTGTGGATCACATACTTGTAGATCTGCATGTGGTCGGCGGCGGTCGTCAGCGTCTGGAACTTGGTGCCGAGTTCATGCTGGGCGGCGGCCACCTCATGGTGATGCTTTTCGATCTTGACGCCCATCTCTTCCATGACCGTCAGCATTTCGCCGCGCAGGTCCTGGCACGAGTCGATCGGGTTGGCCGGGAAATAGCCGCCCTTGGTGCGCGGACGATGGCCGAGATTGCCCGTCTCGTAGGCCGTGTCGGTGTTGGTCGGCAGTTCGACCGAGTCGATCTCGAAGCCGGTCTTGTAGGGCGAGGTCGAGAACTTGACGTCGTCGAAGATGAAGAATTCGGCTTCCGGGCCGAACACGATTGTGTCGCCGACACCGGTCGACTTGAGATAGGCCTCGGCGAGCTTGGCCGTGCCGCGCGGGTCGCGGGCATAGGCCTCGCCGGTCGACGGCTCCAGGATGTCGCAGAACACCGCCAGCGTCGTCTGTGCATAGAACGGATCGATCACCGCCGTCGCCGTATCGGGCAGCAGCACCATGTCGGACTCGTTGATCGCCTTCCAGCCGGCAATGGACGAGCCGTCGAACATCGTGCCCTCGGCCCAGAAGTCGTCGTCGCAGAAACCGATGTCGAAGGTGACATGCTGCATCTTGCCGCGCGGATCGGTGAAGCGCAGGTCGATATACTTGACGTCCTTTTCCTTGATGAGCTGCTGAATAGGTTTGCCGGCCATTTGATCCTCTTTTCCCTGTTGTCCTTTAGGGGGTACATGCGTCGGGCTCTCGCCCGCCTTTGATAATCGCCCGCGGCGCCCTGGGGCCCGCGTCGCGTCGTCTGTCGTCGGCGCCAGGGCGCCGGAACCGCGTCTGCGTTGCTAGATCGCCTCCACGCCGGTTTCGCCGGTACGGATGCGGATCGCTTCCTCGACCGAGGAAATGAAGATCTTGCCGTCGCCGATGCGGCCGGTGCGCGCAGCCTGCTGGATCGCTTCCACGGCCTTGGCCACCAGGTCGTCGTTGAGCACGACCTCGATCTTCACCTTGGGCAGGAAATCCACCACATATTCGGCCCCGCGATAGAGCTCGGTATGGCCCTTCTGCCGGCCGAAGCCCTTGGCCTCGGTCACCGTGATGCCTTGCAGCCCCACTTCCTGCAGCGCTTCCTTCACCTCGTCGAGCTTGAACGGCTTGATGATCGCCTCGATCTTTTTCATTCGTTCGCTTCCTTGCTTCCCGGGCTCGCCGCCCTCCGTTGCCCCTGATGGTTAGCACGGCCCGTGCCAACCCTTTCGGTGCCGGAAAGATATTTCGAATCAATGGCTTGGGTGAAATGCCGCGAATCGCTGCCCGTCTGTTGTGCAGATGAAATGCACAAGAAATAGTCAGTAAGGTGCAAAAACAGGCAGCGGGTTAATGCTGGCTCGAATGGCGGCGCATCCGATCCTTTCGGCGGGTGATTGACAGCCTCGGCCGGCCCCGCGACAAACGCCGCGACGTTTCACGTGAAAAGGCGAGGGCGATGCGGGCGGCGAGCCGGGTATTTGCGGGTCTGGGCACGACCATCTTCACCACCATGTCGGCGCTGGCCGCCGAGCATGGCGCCATCAATCTCGGCCAGGGCTTCCCCGACGACGAGGGCCCCGACGATATCCGCGCCGTCGCCGCCAGGGCGATCATGGACGGCCCCAACCAGTATCCGCCGATGATGGGCATGCCCGCGCTGCGCCAGGCCGTCGCCGCCGCCAACAGGCGCTTCTACGGCCTCGATATCGACTGGCAGTCCGAAGTCATGGTCACCTCCGGCGCCACCGAGGCCCTGGCCGACTGCCTGATGGGCCTCCTGAACCCCGGCGACGAGGCGATCCTGATCGAACCCGCCTATGACAGCTACAGGCCGATTATCGAGGCCGTGGGCGCGAAAGTCGTGACCGTGGCCCTTGAGCCGCCGCACTGGTCGCTGCCGCTCCAGGCGCTTGAGGCGGCCTTCTCCGACCGGACCAAGCTGATCCTGCTCAACACGCCGATGAACCCGACCGGCAAGGTCTTCGCCCGCGCCGAGCTCGAGGCCATCGCCGCCCTGATGATCCGTCACGATGCCTATGCGGTCTGCGACGAGGTCTATGAACATCTGGTCTTTTCGGGCGCCGCCCATATCCCGCTGATGACGCTGCCCGGCATGCGCGAGCGGACCTTGCGCATCGGCTCGGCCGGCAAGACCTTTTCCCTGACCGGCTGGCGCATCGGCTATGTCACCGGTCCGGCCGCCCTGTTGGCGCCGGTCGCAAAGACCCATCAGTTCGTCACCTTCACCACGCCGCCGCCGCTGCAACTGGCCATCGCCTGGGGCCTCGAACAGGATGACGCCTATTTCGCGAGCCTCGCCGCGTCGCTGGAGGCCAAGCGCGACCGGCTAGCGAAGGGCCTCGCCGATGCCGGCCTCGATGTTCTGCCCACGGACGGAACCTATTTCATCTCCGCCGATTTCAGGGCTCTCGGCTTCAATGGCAGCGACGACGACTTCTGCCGCGAGATCACCGTCAAGGCGAAAGTCTCGGCGATCCCGGTCTCGGCCTTCTACGCCGACCCCGCCAAGGCGCCGCAACACCTCGCCCGCTTCTGCTTCTGCAAGCAGGACGCGGTGCTCGATGAGGCGAGTGCGCGGTTGAAGGTCTGGGCGAAGGGCAGGGGCGCGTGACGCTGGCTGCGCAGCGCCGTCCCGCCGTCTCCGGCAAGCCCGCCTGGCTGACCGTCTTCCTGCATGGCTATGGCTCTTCCGGCGCCGAGCTGATGTCCTTCGCCGACTACTGGCAATCCTCGATGCCCGATGTCGCCTTCGCCGCGCCGGACGGTCCGGCGCCCGCGAGGGATGGCGGCTTCCAGTGGATCGGCAAGCGCCCGGCCGGCGACCCGCGCCTCTACGACGATGCGGTCGAGGCCGCGCCGGCGCTTAATGCCTTTCTCGACGCCGAACTCGCGAAGAACAATCTCGGTCCCGAACGCCTCGCCCTTGTCGGCTTCAGCCAGGGCACGGTGATGGCGCTGCATCTGGGTCTGCGCCGTGCCGTCGCGCCGGCGGCCGTGCTGGGCTTTTCGGGCGGCCTTGTCGGCGCCGACAGGCTGGCCGCCGAGATGACCTCGAAGCCGCCCGTCATGCTGGTGCATGGCGAACAGGATGCGCTGGCGCCGCTCTACGGCATGATGATGTCGGTGAAGACGCTTTCCCAGGCGGGTGTCGTCTGTCAGGGCCTGCCGATCCCCGGCCTCGGCCATGAGGTCAATGCCGATGCGCTGATCTATGGCGCGCGCTTCCTGCTCTCGGCCTTCGCCTTCCGCGCCCGTCACGCCGCCCCGGATGCCGGCTGACGCAGCGGCGCCGTGCCGCGCGGCCCGCCGCTGGACAGCGCGGGCCGAGCGGTTATTCTCTGCCGCCAATGGTTAGCATCACGAACTAAAATTCGTCAGAAAATCCGAGGGAGCGCCTTTCATGTCCGACAAACTCGACCCCCGCATGCCCGTGCTGGTCGGCTGCGGCCAGCTGGTCCAGAAGGAAAAGGATGTCGAAAAGGCGCTCTCGCCGATGCATCTGATGGCCGATGCCGCCCGCGCCGCCGCTGCCGACACCGGGCTGGGCGACAAGCTCTGGGCCGCCATCGACAATGTCACGACGGTGCGCTTCATCACCGACAGCCCGGATTCGGGGAGGCTGCCTTTCGGCCGCTACCCCAATGCGGCAAAGACGCTGGCCAACATGCTGGGCGCCAACCCGGCAAAGACCTGCTACGGCCCGACCGGCGGCAACACGCCGCAAATGCTGGTCAACCACACCGCCGAGCTGATCGCGCGCGGCGACACGCAAGTGGCGCTGGTCGCCGGCTCGGAATGTTTCGGCACGTTGATGCGCGCGCTGGGGCAGGGCAAGCAGCTCCCCTGGCACGACGAAAATCCCGGCGGCACCCGCATCGACATCGGCACCGAGAAGGCCGGCGTCACCGAAACCGAAAAGCGCCACAAGCTGCAATTCCCGGTCAACATCTATCCGATGTTCGAAAACGCCATTCGCGGCGCCAGGGGCCGCTCCGTCCGCGATCATCAGCTTGCCGTCGGCCGGCTGATGGCGCCTTTCACGGAAGTCGCGGCGAAGCACCCGCAGGCCTGGTTCCCCATCGCCCGCACGGCAGAGGAAATCGCCACCCCGACCGACGACAACCGCTATGTCGGCTTCCCCTACACGAAATACATGAATGCCATCATGCAGGTCGATCAGGCCGCCGCGGTGGTGATGATGTCGGTCGAGAAGGCGCGCGCGCTTGGCATTCCGCAATCGAAATGGGTCTTCCTGCATGGCTGCGCCGATGCCAACGATCTCTGGTATCCGACCGAGCGCGTCAATTTCCATTCCTCGCCGGCCATCCGCATGATGGGCCGCAAGGCCTTCGCGATGTCGGGCTGGAACATTGGCGAGATCGACTATTTCGATCTCTATTCCTGCTTCCCCTCGGCCGTGCAGATCGGCCGCGACGAACTCGGCATCGCCGAAGACGATCCGCGCCCGCTGACCGTCACCGGCGGCCTTCCCTATTTCGGCGGCGCCGGCAACAACTACGTCATGCACTCGATCGCGACCATGATGGACAAGCTGCGCGCGAAGCCGGGCAGCAAAGGCCTCTGCACCTCGAACGGCTGGTACGTCACGAAGCACGGCCTCGGCCTCTATTCGACGACGCCGCGCGAAGGCAGATGGGAGCGCGAGAGCCCGGCGACCTATCAGGCCGAGATCGACGCCGAAAAGCATCCGAAGGTCGAGGAAAAGCCCAACGGCAAGGCGAAGATCGAGACCTACACCGTGGTCCATGGCCGCGGCGGCGCCGAATTCGCGATCCTGTTCGGCCGCATGGCCGACAGCGACGCCCGCTTCGTCGCCCACACGCCCAACGATCCGGCGACGCTTCAGGACATGCTGACCCGCGACCAGCTCGGCCGCCCCGGCACCGTCCAGTCCTTCGCCGACGGCAGCGTCAACATCTTCACGCCTGATTAAATAAAGACGTCATTGCCGGGTCGAACCGAAGGTCCGTGACCCGGCAATCCAGAAGCACAGATCACACGGCCGGTTTTGTGGCCTTCTCTACAAGTCGCTTGAACTCAATCGGTGTCGCAATCAACGGAAAGTTGATATTTCCAACACCTGTTCCTCGAACAATAACGCGTCCATATCCAAGCATTCGACCAAGAATGCCTTGTCGCAGGTTTGTCCCCTCAATCCGCCTAATGTCGATCTCGTCAACATTCCGGGAGATAACACCCCGCTTGTAGATGACCCGCTTATTGGTGATGACAAATTCTTTCAGGTAGTAGCTCAACACCATATATGCGGCGATGATGGGACCTATGATTATTGTGAAACCTATGATGAAGATGATCGCAGCGAAGACCAGATAAATCCAATGTATCTGCGCCTCCCCTAATACCTGTTCGTCCGATTCAAGGACTTCTGCCACATATCCCACGTTGGTCTCCCCCAAGTTGGTCTATACTTTCGCTCACCGATCAAGATTGTACTGTCATAAATTTTCATAGTGAATGTATCTCTTTATTTTCATTACGACCATCAGCTGTTTGGCCGCTGACGGCAGCAGTCTTGCTACTAGTTCAATAGGGCGATACTCCCTCTGCATCGAATATTGAATGTGCAAGGACTCCACCCATGCCCACCATCTACATGATCCGCCACGGCGAGGCCGCTGCCGGCTGGGACGCCGATACCGATCCGGGCCTCAGCGACAGGGGCCGCGCGCAATCCGAAGCCGTCGCCCGCGAGATCGAGGCGCGTGTCGGCCGCAAGCTGCCGCTTCTGTCGTCGCCGCTTCGCCGCTGCCGCGAGACCAGCGAACCGCTGGCCGCAAGCTGGGCCGACAGCGCCGCCATCGAGCCCCGCGTCGCCGAAATCCCCTCGCCGATCGAAGACCTCGCCGAACGCGGCCCCTGGCTGCGCCGCCTGATGGCCGGCAGCTGGGCCGAAGCGCTGACGCCGGACAACACCGGTCACGGCAAGGTCGATCTGGCGGCCTGGCGGCAGGCGGTCGTCGATGCGCTGCTGGAGCGCCGCGAGGACACGGTGATCTTCTCCCACTTCATCGCCATCAACGTCGCCACCGGCGCCGCCCTCGGCGACGACCGCCTGATCTCCTTCCGCCCCGACAATTGTTCGGTCACCATCTTCGAGACCTCGGGCACGGCGCTGAAGCTGGTCGAGCAGGGCAGGGAAGCCGAAACGAAGGTCAACTAGCGCCGCCTTCGGGAACCTCGTAATCGCCGCTTGTTCTTCGCCGGCCGCACCTATTTAATGATAACCATTAGAACAGGCGCGAACCGGGGAGGGACGGGCGATGACCTACAGGCATCCATCGGGCGAGGAATTCGGCGGCGTCATCGGCCGCACCGTCGCGGAATCGACGCCTTGGTGGCCGGAGCCAAAACTGGCGGCCGGCACCCCCGATGTCGTGATGGTCGTGCTCGACGACACCGGCTTCGCCCATCTCGGCTGCTACGGCTCGACCATCGCCACTCCCAACATCGACGCGCTGGCCGCCAAAGGCGCGCGCTTCACCGGCTTCCACACCACCGCGCTCTGCTCGCCGACGCGTGCCTGCCTTCTGACCGGCCGCAACCATCATGCGGTCGGCATGCGCGGCGTCTCGAATTTCGACACCGGCTTTCCCAACATGCGCGGCGCGATCCCGAAAAGTGCCGCGACGCTGGCCGAGATCCTGCGCGACAAGGGCTATGCAACCTTCGCCGCCGGCAAATGGCATCTCGCGCCGATGAGCGAATGTTCGGCCGCCGGTCCCTTCGCCAACTGGCCGTTGCAAAAGGGCTTCGACCGCTATTACGGCTTCCTGCAGGGCGAAACCGATCAGTTCTATCCCGAGCTGACGCATGACAATCACTTTGTAGATGTGCCGGGCCGCGCCGAGGACGGCTATCACGTCTCCGAAGACATCGTCGACCGTTCGGCAGGCATGATCCGCGACATCGTCTCGCTTGTGCCCGAGCGCCCGTTCTTCCTCTATCTCGCCTTCGGCGCCATGCACGCGCCGCATCAGGCGCCGCAGGCCTATCTCGACAAATATCGCGGCAGGTTCGACGCCGGTTGGGATGTGGTGCGGGCGGAATGGTTCGAGCGCCAGAAGCAGATGGGCGTCATCCCGAAGGACACGGCGCTGGCACCGCGCAATCCCGGCGTTCGTCCGTGGGGGGAGCTTTCGTCGAACGAAAAGGCATTCGCCGCCCGGCTTCAGGAAGCCTTCGCCGCCATGCTCGAACACACCGATGTCCAGATCGGCCGACTGATCGACTTCCTGAAATCGATCGGCCGCTGGGACAACACGCTCTTCGTTCTGCTGTCCGACAATGGCGCCAGCCAGGAAGGCGGGCCGAAGGGCGTCTTCGACGAGATGAAATGGTTCAACGGCATGCCCGAAGATGTCGACGCGGCGGTCGCGCGCCTCGACGACATCGGCGGTCCCGAAAGCCACTGCAACATCCCCTGGGGCTGGGCGCAGGCCGGCAACACACCGCTGAAATGGTACAAACAGAACACCCATGGTGGCGGTGTCCGCGATCCGCTGATCATGCACTTCCCGGCCGGCCTCGCCGCGCCTGGCGCCAGCCGCCGCCAGTTCTGCCACGCGGTCGACATCGCGCCGACCGTGCTCGACATCGTCGGCATCGAAACGCCCTCCGTCGTCGCCGGCGTGCCGCAAATGCCGGTGCATGGCGTCAGTCTCAAATCCGCCATCGCCGATCCTGAAGCAACGATTGCGCGCGGATCGCAGTTTTTCGAAATGCTCGGCCATCGCGGTATCTGGCAGGATGGCTGGAAGGCCGTGACGCGCCACGAACAGGGCAAGCCCTTCGACGAGGACCGCTGGGAACTCTACAACCTCGCCGAAGACTTCTCGGAGACCAACGACCTCGCCGCAAGCGAACCCGAACGGCTGAAGGCGCTGATCGATCTCTGGTGGGCCGAAGCCGAAGCACAGGGCGCGCTGCCGCTCGACGACCGCAACGGCCTCGCGCTCTTTGCCGCCTCGCGCCGTCCCGGCATGCCGACGTCGCGCCGCCGCTTCGTCTATCACCCGCCGGTCTCCCACATCGTCGCCGATGTCTGCCCGCCGGTTGCGCGCGGCTGGCGCATGACGGCCGACATCGATCATCCGGCGGGAAAGGGCGACGGCGCCCTTGTCGCACGCGGCAGCATCAATTCGGGCTTCGTCCTCTACATCAGGGAAGGCCGGCCGCATTTCGACTACAACTGTTTCCACCAGCACACGGTGGTCGCCGCTGCCGCGCCGCTCGCGCCGGGCGCACACATGATCGAGCTCGATGTCGCGCGCCGTCCCGATGGCGGCGGCGACGTCTCCCTGCTGGTCGATGGTCAGGAGGTCGCCGCCGGCACGATCCCGAAACTTCTCTTCATGATTTCTTCCACCGGCATGGATATCGGCCGCAGCCTCTCGCCGGTCTGCCACGATTACGTCGAGCCCTTCGCCTGGCCGGGCCGGATACGCACCGTCATCTTCGACATCCCCGCCCATGAGCGCCGGGGCGAAGCCGTCGCCCAGGTCCGTGCCGCCATGTCGCAGCAATAGGAGAGGGGGACGATCGACGTCATCAGGGGCGGGCCTTGCCCTGTCGTTCGCGCGACCGGCCTGCAATTTTGGACCGCGGCGCCCATTGGCCGCCGCAATTGCGGGCCTATAGTGGCGACATGACATCCGCCGCCGATTCCCTGTCGCCTGAAATCCTCTCGGGCGCGCTGCTGACCACCGCCGAGATGGGACGCGCCGACGCGCTGACAATTGCGCGCGGCCGTCCGGGATCCGTCCTGATGGAAAATGCCGGCCGCGCCGTGGCCGAAGCGGTGACCGCTCGCTTTCCGCCGGGCCCCGTCGCGGTGCTTTGCGGGCCGGGCAACAATGGCGGCGACGGTTTCGTCGCCGCGCGCCTGCTTGCCGAACAGGGCTGGCCGGTGACGCTCTTCCTGCTCGGCCCGCGCGACGGCCTGAAAGGCGACGCCGCCGAGGCGGCCGCCCGCTGGCCGGGCGAGATGCGCCCGCTGACCGCCGATGCCGCCGACGGCGCCGCCCTCGTCATCGACGCGATCTTCGGCGCCGGCCTCGCCCGCGACGTCGACGGCATCGTCGCCGAACTGATCGACCGCGTCGCGGCCGCCGGCCTGCCGGTCGCCGCCGTCGATGTGCCGACCGGTCTCGACGGCGACAGCGGTCAGCCGCGCGGTACGGCCTTCAAGGCAACGCTGACCGTCACCTTCTTCCGACTGAAGCCCGGTCATCTGCTGCTGCCGGGCCGCCGTCTCTGCGGCGAGTTGAAGGTCGCCGATATCGGCATCCCGTCCGACGTGCTGGGCGAGATCGCGCCGCAGACCTTCATCGACCATCCGCCGCTCTGGGCGGCCGACTTTCCGCGCCCTTCGGTTGACGGCCACAAATACACCCGCGGCCATGCCGTCGTCGTCTCGGGCGGCGCGGCGCATACGGGCGCGGCGCGGCTTGCCGCGCGCGGCGCCTTGCGGGCAGGGGCGGGCCTGGTCACCGTCGCGACGCCGCCCGCGGCGCTGCTTGTCAATGCGGCGCATCTGACCGCCATCATGCTGGCGCCCTTCGACGGTGCCGACGGCTTGACCGCCATCCTCGAGGACAAGCGCAAGAACGCATTGCTGATCGGCCCCGGCGCGGGCGTCGGCGCGGCGACGCGCGAAAACGTGCTGGCGGCGCTGCTGTCCGGCGCCGCGATGGTGCTCGACGCCGATGCGCTGACCGCCTTCGCCGAAATCCCGCGCGACCTCTTCGTCGCCATCAAGGGCTATTTCGCCGGTCCCGTCGTGCTGACGCCGCATGAGGGCGAATTCGCGCGGCTCTTCCCGGCATTGGCCGCCTCCGGCGAGAGCAAACTCGTCCGTGCACGGCGCGCCGCCGCCGAAGCCGGTGCCGTCATCGTGCTGAAAGGCGCCGACACCGTCATCGCCGCGCCCGACGGCCGTGCCGCCATCAATATCAATGCCGGTCCCGAACTGGCCACCGCCGGTTCCGGCGACGTGCTGGGCGGCATCGTGCTCGGCCTTCTGGCACAGGGCATGCCGCCATTCGAGGCCGCCGCCGCCGGCGTCTGGCTGCATGGCGAGGCCGGCGCCGCCTTCGGGCCCGGTCTGATCGCCGAGGATATTCCCGAAATGCTGCCCGCCGTTCTGCGCGACCTGCCGGCCGAACTCGGCTGACCTCGTCTTTGTCCGATAAACCCGGGGACAAGATTATTCTGGTCCCGCCCGCGTAGCCGCCGCCGGAGCCTTTGTGACAGTTCCGTGACAGTTGCGTGACAGAGGGGGGGTCTGCTGCTGTTTTCCGCTGTGCTCTTTTGCTGGCAATCGCCCGAACCCCTTGATATAGAGAGCGCCAAATTGGGGAGCGGCTGGCTCTTGTCGGGCCTCGTCGTCGGCCCATGGCGGGCGTGGCGGAATTGGTAGACGCGCTGGATTTAGGTTCCAGTGCCGCAAGGTGTGGGGGTTCGAGTCCCTCCGCCCGCACCAGACCGAAACCCCTTGAAATACAATGGATTGGAAGATGCAGGTCACGGTCACCAACACGGACGGTCTGAAGCGCGAATTGAAGATTCAGGTTCCCGCACAGGATCTCGAAGCCCGCCTCGGCGCCAAGCTCGAGGAGATGAAAAACCAGGTTCGCCTCAAGGGCTTCCGTCCCGGCAAGGTGCCGGTCAGCCATTTGCGCAAGACCTTCGGCAAGCAGGTCATGGGCGAAATCATCCAGGAAGCCGTCGGCGAGTCGAGCCAGAAAGCGCTGGCCGATGAAGCACTTAGGCCGGCCTTTCAACCCTCGATCGATCTTGAGGGCGAGATTCAGGAAGTGATGGACGGCAAGGCCGACCTCACCTTCAAGATGAGCTTCGAGGTTGTGCCGACCTTCGATCTTGCAGATTTTTCAAAGGTTTCCGTCGAACGCCTCGTGGCCGAGGTGAAGGACGCCGACATCGACGAAGCGCTGAAGCGGCTTGCCGAGAACCAGAAGAATTTCGAACCCCGCGCCGAAGGTGCCAAGGCCGAAGACGGCGACCTGCTGACGATCGACTTCGTCGGCAAGATCGACGGCGTCGCCTTTGACGGTGGCTCGGCCGAAGACGCCAATCTCGAACTGGGTTCGGGCCGCTTCATTCCGGGCTTCGAGGAACAGCTCGTCGGCGTCAAGGTCGGCGACGAAAAGACCGTCAATGTGACCTTCCCGGCCGAATACGGCGCCGAACAGCTCGCCGGCAAGGACGCGGTCTTCGACGTTAAGGTCAAGGAAGTCAAGGCACCGGCCGAGGTCGCGATCGACGACGAACTGGCCAAGCGCTTCGGTTTCGACGCGCTCGACAAGCTGCGCGAAGCGCTCGCCGAACAGATCAAATCGGACTATACGCGCATGTCGCGTGCCCATATGAAGCGCGCCATGCTCGACAAGCTCGACGAACTGCATGATTTCGAACTCCCACCCTCGATGGTCGAGCAGGAATTCGAACAGATCTGGCAGCAGTTCCAGCACGAGCTCAGCCACCAGAACAAGACGGCCGACGATCTCGACGAACCCGAGGACGAGGTGAAGGCCGAATACCGCAAGATCGCCGAGCGCCGCGTTCGCCTCGGTCTGGTGCTGGCCGAAGTCGGCGAGAAGAACAGCATCTCGGTCACCGAGCAGGAACTGAGCCAGGCGCTGGCCGAACGCGCCCGCCAGTTCCCCGGTCAGGAACGGCAGCTTTATCAGTACTACCAGCAGAACCCGCAAGCCGTGCAGGAACTGCGCGCGCCGATCTTCGAAGACAAGGTCGTCGACTTCATCGCCGAACTGGCCGATGTCACGGACAAGCCCGTGAGCCGTGACGAACTTTTCGCGGACCCCGATGCTGAAGAGCATGTCCACGACGAGAACTGCGACCATGACCACGACCATGATCATGGCGAGGCGAAGCCGGCAAAAAAGGCCGCCGCCAAAAAGCCCGCCGCGAAGAAGCCGGCCACCAAGAAAAAGAAGGAAGACTGACGCGCATGATGCGTTGACGGCAAAGGCCCGGAGCAACCCTCCGGGCCTTTGTCGTTTCCGCCGCCGCATTGTCGCCGCAATTCAATCCGCGCGCATCGAGGCGCATTAGGAATTTGTTAGCAAAAAACTTTGCCGACGACCCAAATACCTGTTGCGCAGACTCATCGATACCTATATCTCCGCGCATCACAAGACGCACACGCACGTGCCACTGGCCCCTGGCAGGTTTATGCAACGACGGAAGCGTCCTTTTTGGATCACGCCGGTCTGAGTACCGGGTCTGAAAAAGGGTGTTGACGATGTTCGCCTCCGAGCAGGGCCGCCGTGCCCGTTCGCGCTCCTCTTCCAAAGCAATCGCAAAGTCCGTTCCGTCCGCGAAGGCGGGCAAGGGCCGCAAGCCACGCTTGCGTCTTGTGCCGCAGGCGGCCGAGTTGCCGCTGGAACGCGGTGGGCTGCCACCCAAGATTGCCCGCTACATCGCGACGGCCGAGCTGCCGTCGCCCTGTCTTATCGTTGATGTCGACATCGTCGCGCACAATTTCGAGGAGCTGGCCCGCTCGCTTCCCGAAGCGCGCATCTTCTATGCGGTGAAGGCCAACCCCGCCGACGAAATCGTCGCGCGCCTCGCGCGTCTCGGTTCGGCCTTCGATACGGCCAGCATGGGCGAGATCGATCTCTGCCTCAGCCATGGCGTGTCGCCCGACCGTCTCTCCTTCGGCAACACAATCAAGAAGGAGCGCGACATCGCCGCGGCTTACGCCAAGGGTGTGCGTATGTTCGCCTTCGACAGCCGGCCGGAACTCGAGAAAATCGCCCGTGTTGCACCGGGGTCTAAGGTCTATTGCCGCGTGCTGATGGAGTGCGACGGTGCCGAATGGCCGCTTTCGCGCAAGTTCGGATGTGAGCCCGCAATGGCCGTCGACCTGCTGGCCGGCGCGAAGGCCCTCGGACTGGATGCCTATGGACTCTCCTTCCATGTCGGCTCGCAGCAGACCGATCTGACACAGTATGACAAGGCGCTTGCGCTCTCGGTTTCGCTCTTCCGCGACCTCGCGGCGCGCGGTGTGACGCTGCGCATGGTCAACATGGGCGGCGGCTTTCCCTCGCGCTATCGCACGGACGTGCCTTCGATTCCGGCCTATGGAGCCGCGATCCGCGAGGCGCTCGCGCGTCACTTCGGCGACAGCATGCCTGAGGTGATTGTCGAGCCGGGCCGCGGGGTCGTCGGCGACGCCGGCGTGATCCAGGCCGAGATCGTTCTGGTCTCGGAGAAGGGCGGAGACGACGACCGACGATGGGTCTATCTCGACGCCGGCAAGTTCCACGGCCTGGCCGAGACCATGGACGAGGCGATCAAGTACCGCCTGCTGACCTCGCGGGATGGCGGTGAGACGTCGCCGGTCGTACTGGCCGGGCCGACCTGCGACAGCGCCGACATTCTCTACGAGAAGACGGACTATCGCCTGCCGACGGCACTGGTTGCCGGCGACAAGGTCTGGATACTGGCAACGGGCGCTTACACAACGACCTATTCGGCCGTCGGCTTCAACGGCTTCCCGCCGCTTGCCAGCGTCTGTATCTGAGGTCGGAAGAAGCTCGCTCACACACATTTCATGGTGGAACGGCCGCGCGGGCAGATCGCGCCGCCGCCGTTGCATCGCATGGAAACGGACATGAAGATCGTCACCGAAAAGACAATTCACAATACCGAGGTCGAGCGGCTGGTCGCCGAGGCTTTCGGCCCGGAACGCTTCGCGAAGGCAGTCTACCGGCTGCGCGAAGGTGTTGCGCATGATGCGTCTCTGGCGCTGGTCGCTATCGATCGAAGCGTGGTGGTTGGCACCTTGCGCTTCTGGCCGGTCGAGATCGCTGGCGGCACGCCGGCCTTGTTGCTCGGTCCGCTGGTGACCGCACCCGACCGACAAGGCGAGGGGATCGGCAGCCGCCTGATGCGCGCCGGCCTTGCGCGCGCGGCCGCGCAGGGGCACCGCATCGTCGTGCTGGTGGGCGACGAGCCCTACTACCGCCGCTTCGGTTTTGTGCGGTCGCTGGCGCGGCGCCTGGACCTGCCGGGACAGTACGACGCTGCCCGATTTCTGGCGCGCGAACTGGTTTCCGGCGCGCTGTCGGGGGTTTGTGGGCTGATCGGCCTGCCGGACAGGCAGGTACTGGATAAGGTTGCCTGACGCTGCGGCAATAGTCCCTTTGACGCAGGGGGCGAAATCGACCGCAACTGACCTTATATTGGTCTTGCGCTAGAGTTCGGAACCGTCCATTTACCGAATCAGGATATTCCGGTTCTACGCGATTCCTGGCGGGCACCGCGATTCCGACGCTCGCATATCGCAGGAAACAGGCCGACGCTCAGGAGACATAATGAAAGACCCCATCGAAACCTACATGAACCTCGTGCCGATGGTGGTCGAACAGACCAATCGCGGCGAGCGCGCCTACGATATCTTTTCGCGCCTGTTGAAGGAGCACATTATCTTCGTCGCCGGCCCTGTCGAAGACGGCATGGCAATGCTTGTGACGGCGCAGCTTCTCTTCCTCGAGGCGGAAAACCCCAAAAAAGAAATCTCGATGTACATCAATTCGCCGGGCGGCATCGTGACCTCGGGGCTTGCAATCTACGATACGATGCAGCACGTCCGCCCGCCGATTTCGACGGTATGCATGGGGCAGGCGGCATCGATGGGATCGCTTCTGCTTGCGGCTGGCGAAAAAGGCATGCGTTTCGCGCTTCCGAATGCGCGCATTATGGTTCATCAGCCATCGGGCGGCTTTCAGGGGCAGGCGACGGATATCGAAATCCATGCTCGCGAAACGATCGCGATTCGCGAGCGCCTTAACAACATCTACGTGAAGCACACCGGCCAGAGCCTCAAGGTCGTCGAAGACGCCCTCGAACGTGACAATTTCATGAGTCCCGAACGCGCCCAGGAATTCGGCATTATCGATCATGTCGGGGTTGTGCGTCCGGCGGCAGACGAAGGCAAAAAGGCCTGAAACAGACGCTTTCCAGCCGGGGGGCACTTGCCGGCCAGGATGCAGGTTCAGCAGGGTTTTGCGTCAGGAGCGGGGGAATCGGGCTCTTTGGAGGCTACCCCGCCGCGACGGAAAGGCACCGCTGCGCCGTTATGAGGGGTAATGAAATGTTGATCCCTCAGCGAATAACATGCTCGTATGTCTCAATGATGAACGGCGATACATCCGGTTTTCATACAGTCGCGTATAGAAAATATGGATGGCTTGATCGGGCATCGGAAGGCGGGCACGGTCGGTCCAGGGCGCTTGATGAGACCCGATCCGGCTTGCGGGTTACTAAGGAGTTTTTATGAGCAAGGTGAGCGGCGGCGACTCCAAGAACACGCTCTACTGTTCCTTTTGCGGCAAGAGCCAGCATGAGGTCAGGAAGCTGATTGCGGGACCGACCGTCTTTATCTGTGACGAATGTGTCGAACTCTGCATGGATATCATCCGCGAGGAGAACAAGAGCTCGCTGGTGAAGTCCCGTGACGGTGTTCCCTCGCCGCAGGAAATTTGCGCGGTGCTGGATGATTACGTGATCGGTCAGCAGCATGCGAAGCGCGTGCTCTCGGTCGCTGTTCACAATCATTACAAGCGGCTCAATCACGCGGCAAAGAACAACGACGTCGAGCTTGCCAAGTCGAATATCCTGCTGATCGGTCCGACGGGTTGCGGCAAGACGCTGCTCGCACAGACACTGGCGCGCATCCTCGATGTGCCGTTCACGATGGCAGACGCGACGACACTGACTGAAGCGGGCTATGTCGGCGAAGATGTCGAAAACATCATCCTGAAGCTGCTGCAGTCGGCCGATTACAATGTCGAGCGCGCGCAGCGGGGCATTGTCTATATCGACGAAGTCGACAAGATCAGCCGCAAGTCCGACAACCCCTCGATCACGCGCGACGTGTCGGGCGAGGGCGTGCAGCAGGCCTTGCTGAAGATTATGGAGGGCACGGTTGCCTCCGTGCCGCCGCAGGGTGGGCGCAAGCACCCGCAGCAGGAGTTCCTGCAGGTCGACACGACCAATATCCTCTTCATTTGCGGTGGCGCCTTTGCCGGTCTGGAAAAGATCATCGGTCAGCGTGGCAAGGGCGCGGGTATCGGCTTCAGTGCAAAGGTCCAGTCAGTTGAAGATCGCCGAACCGGCGACATCCTGAAGGATCTCGAGCCGGAAGATCTTCTGAAATTCGGCCTGATTCCGGAATTCGTTGGACGAATGCCGGTTCTCGCCACGCTGGAGGACTTGGACGAAGAAGCACTGGTGACCATCCTGACCCAGCCCAAGAATGCGCTGGTCAAGCAGTATGAACGGCTGTTCGAGATGGAGAATGTGCGCCTGACCTTTTCCGAGGAAGCGCTGCGCTCGATTGCGCGCAAGGCGATCGAGCGCAAGACCGGCGCGCGCGGACTGCGGTCGATTCTTGAATCGATTCTGCTCGATACGATGTTCGACCTGCCAACCCTTGAGGGTGTTGAAGAGGTTGTCATCAGCGGTGAGGTCGTCGAGGGCAAGGCGCGGCCGCTCTATATCTATGCCGAACGGCAGGGTGACGTTGGGACAAGCGCCTGACGGGACTGAAACCGTTATTTTTCAACGATCCGGGAATGGCCTTGAAAGCGTGGTCTTTCAGGGCCATTTCCTTTTTAACCAATGATCCGTGGCGATATCCGCTGGCGGGTCTCAACCGCCCGAAATAGGGGCGGCGCCCGCGAATCCGGTTATTCTGGCGAGGCGGACGGCCATCAGCATTCATTCAGAAACGAATGCTAGGCTGGATTCCCTCTGCGGGCGGCAGTCGAGTCAGGTAAAGGCAGGTAGTTGATATGACTGAAAAAAACGAGCGCGAAAAGGATGTGGCCGAAGCCCCGGGCAAGCTGGTGCTGCCGGTGCTTCCGCTACGCGATATCGTGGTTTTCCCGCACATGATCGTGCCGCTTTTTGTCGGTCGCGAGAAGTCGGTGCGTGCGCTTGAAAACGTCATGCAGGACGACAAGCAGATCCTGCTGGTCGCCCAGAAGAATGCGGCGGACGACAATCCGAATACAGATGATATCTACGAAATCGGTGCCATCGGTACCGTTTTGCAGCTCCTGAAATTGCCGGACAATACGGTCAAGGTGCTGGTGGAGGGCGTGCGCCGCGCGCGCGTCAAGCGCTACATCGACAATCCCGAATTCTTCGAAGCCGAGGTCGAGGCGATCGACGAGTCCGACGCGGATGGTGATCAGATCGAGGGCCTGACGCGCTCTGTCGTCTCCCAGTTCGAAGGCTATGTGAAGCTCAACAAGAAGGTTCCGCCGGAAGTTCTGGGATCGATCGGACAGATCGAGGATCCGGCGAAGCTTGCCGATACGGTCGCCAGCCATATCAACATCAAGATTCCCGAGAAGCAGGAGCTTCTCGAAATGTCGTCCGTTGCGGGGCGCCTGGAGCGCGTCTATTCGCTGATGGAAGGCGAGATCGGTGTGCTGCAGGTCGAAAAGCGCATCCGCAGCCGCGTCAAGCGCCAGATGGAGAAGACGCAGCGCGAGTACTATCTGAACGAGCAAATGAAGGCCATTCAGAAGGAACTTGGTGATGGCGACGACGGACGTGAGGAAATTCGCGAGCTCGAAGAGCGGATTCAGAAGGTGAAGCTTTCCAAGGAGGCACGCGAGAAAGCGGTGGCCGAATTGAAGAAGCTGAAGCAGATGAGCCCGATGTCGGCGGAAGCAACGGTAGTCCGCAATTATCTCGACTGGCTGCTCTCGGTGCCGTGGAAGCAGAAGAGTCGTGTCAAGAAGGAGCTCCAGAACGCGCAGGAAATTCTCGACGCCGATCACTTCGGCCTCGACAAGGTCAAGGAACGGATCGTCGAGTATCTGGCTGTCCAGAACCGCGCCAACAAGTTGAAGGGGCCGATCCTCTGCCTCGTTGGTCCGCCCGGTGTCGGCAAGACGTCCCTCGGCAAGTCGATTGCGCGTGCGACCGGTCGTGATTTCGTGCGTATGTCGCTTGGTGGCGTGCGCGATGAGGCCGAGATTCGCGGTCACCGTCGGACCTATATCGGCTCGATGCCCGGTAAGGTCATTCAGTCGATGAAGAAGGTGAAGCACACCAATCCGCTGTTCCTTCTCGATGAGATCGACAAGATGGGATCGGATTTCCGTGGTGATCCGTCATCGGCACTGCTTGAGGTACTTGATCCCGAGCAGAACAACGCCTTTGCTGACCACTATCTGGAGGTCGACTACGATCTTTCGGATGTCATGTTCGTAACGACCGCAAATACGCTCAACATCCCCGAGCCGCTGATGGATCGGATGGAGATTATCCGCATCGCTGGCTACACAGAGGATGAAAAGGTCGAGATCTCGCGCCGCCATCTGATCCAGAAGGCGATCGACGGTCATGGTCTGCGCAAGGGAGAGTGGTCGATCGACGACGATGCCTTGCGCCATCTGATCCGCGTGTACACGCGTGAGGCGGGCGTTCGCAACCTGGAGCGGGAATTGAACAACCTTGCCCGCAAGGCGGTGAAGCGCATTCTGACCGATCCTGAAACAAAGGCGGTCAAGCTCACCATGGAGAACATTGCCGAATATGCCGGTGTCCCGAAATACCGGTTCGGCGAAGCAGAAGGCGAGGATCAGGTCGGTATCGTGACGGGCTTGGCATGGACCGAGGTTGGCGGCGAGTTGCTGACCATCGAAGGCGTCATGATGCCGGGCAAGGGCCGTATGACCGTGACCGGCAATCTGCGTGACGTGATGAAGGAGTCGATTTCGGCAGCGAGTTCTTATGTTCGCTCCCGCGCGACCCATTTCGGTATCGAGCCGCCGCTCTTCGATCGTCGAGATATCCATGTCCACGTGCCGGAAGGTGCGACGCCCAAGGATGGTCCTTCGGCGGGCGTGGCGATGACGGCAGCCATCGTCTCCGTGATGACCGGAATCGCGGTGCACAAGGACGTCGCCATGACGGGCGAGATGACGCTCCGAGGGCGGGTGTTGCCCATCGGCGGCCTCAAGGAGAAGCTTCTGGCTGCGCTGCGGGGCGGCATCAAGAAGGTGCTTATCCCTCAGGACAATGCCAAGGATCTGGCCGAGATTCCGGACAATGTGAAGAACAGTCTGGAGATCGTACCGGTCAATACGATCGACGAAGCATTGAAGCATGCGCTGACACGCATGCCGGATCCGATCGAGTGGGACGAGGATGCCTGGCTTGCGGAGCAGGCCGCCGCCGGTCGCAACCGGCCCGACACCCCCGAGAAGATTATGGCACATTAAGGGGTGGAATTGACCACCAAGCTGGTCGAAGATTGGAAACGGGAGCCGAAAGGCTCCCGTTTTTGCGTGGACGGCTTCGAATTTTCCGCAGAAATCCTTTGTTTTTACTTTGACCCCCTTCTTGGCAGACGAGTAGACTCACAACGCTTGAGGGAATCCCGATTCCCCGCCATCGCATCAGAAGGGGCCCGACGTGAACAAGAACGATCTCATTGCAGAAGTGGCGGACCGGACCGGTCTATCCAAGGCCGATGCGACCAAGGCCGTCGACTACGTGTTCGACATCATCACGGACTCGCTGAAAAAGGGCGAAGAGGTCCGGCTGGTTGGATTTGGCACGTTCAACGTGTCGAACCGGGCGGCTACCGAGGGCCGCAACCCGCGTACCGGCGAGACGATCCAGATACCGGCCTCGAAGCAGCCGAAGTTCAAGGCCGGCAAGGGGCTCAAGGACGCTGTTAACAGCTGAACAAAAACCGCGAGTTTGAGGGCCGGCCGTTTTGGAAAGCGTGCCGGCCTTTTTCATGGGGTGGCGGCATCCGGTTCGGCCGGCGTCGTGTCTTCGTCCGCAGCGCGTGGGTCGAGTTCGGTTGGCAGCGGGTGGACCTGAGGGAAGGGAACGGCGACGAAGTCGGACCGCTGCGCTCCCGTCAGCGCCGGCGTCGAGGCGATGCGGTAGGCCGTGTAGCCGGCAAACAGCAAATGAATAACGGCTGGAAATACGAATATCGAGGAAATGCCGAAACTGCTGACGCCGAGCGATGCGGCCGTTGGGCCCACGATGGCGCCGACCGAATAGACAACCAGCAGCCCCCCCGAGATTGAAACAAAGCTCTCGCTCTGGCCGTGATCGTTCATGTGCGCCACACAAACCGAATAAAGCGTCAGCGCAAAGACCCCGAACAGCACGCCCGAAAGCATGATGGCCACAACGCTGCCGCTGATGCCGGAAACAACCAGAGCGACCTCGCCAATTGCAGCCCCGAGACAGAGTGCAACGATGACGCGCCGGCGGTCCATACGGTCCGAAATGCGGCCGATCGGCCATTGCGCGATGGCGCCGCCAGCGATGGCGGCCAGCATGAAGGCGGCAATTCCGCTTTCGCCGATCCCGCTCTCCATTGCGAAGAGTGGCGCCAGCGTCCAGAAGGGCGCATTGGTCAGGCCGACCACAAAAGATCCGACCAGTCCGACGGGCGACAGGGCGTAGAGGTTCCAGATATTGATCTGGGTGCTCTGGATAGGCATTGGCTGAACGGATGTTGTCATCGCAACCGGGACCAAGGCCAGGGATGTCAGAATCGAGCAAATGGCAAAGAGAACGAAGCCGGTCGAATCGGCCGCGTTGAGCATCAATTGACCGCCGGCCAGCGCCGTCAGGTTGACTGCGACGTAAATGGCGAAAATCCGACCGCGCGTATCGTTGGTGGACTGCTCGTTGAGCCAGCTTTCAATGACCATGTAGAGCCCGGCAAAGCAGAAACCGGTCAAAATCCGCATCAATGCCCAGATGGCCGGATCGGACGACATTGCATGAATGAGTGGCGCTGCTGCCGCCAGTCCACAAAAGGTGGCGAAGCTGCGGATGTGGCCCGCCCGATGCACAATATGAGGTGTCGCGAAGCAGCCTGCGAGAAAGCCGGCGAAATAGAAACTGCCGATAACGCCGACAGTGATGGTCGCAAAGCCCTCATAACCGGCACGAATCGGGATCAGCGTGCCGAGAAGCCCGTTGCCGACCAGCAGGATGGCCGTGGCCATCAACAGCGAAAAGATGGGAGCGAGTGTACGAGTCAACGGGACAACCGGGCTTTCGGTGAGACGAAGGACGACGCCCCAAGATCGGGCGTTTGGGGTCCCAATGCAATGGCGCCGATTGCAATGCCGGCGGTCATTCGCTAGGAGTTGCGGCACTGGCCCGGCGGAAATTTCTCCCTGTGCGGCAAGGGCGGTTAGCTCAGTTGGTAGAGCATCTCGTTTACACCGAGAGGGTCGGCGGTTCGAGCCCGTCACCGCCCACCAGGCAGGACTGGCCATCTGCCGTGCCGCATCTGCGATCCGCCTTGACAGCGAGGGGGGCTTGGCTTACGAGACGCCCACCTTTCAGGCGATTTCAGCGCCTTGAGGGGGTGTAGCTCAGTTGGTTAGAGCGCCGGCCTGTCACGCCGGAGGTCGCGGGTTCGAGCCCCGTCACTCCCGCCATCATCTCCAGTTCATCGGGCCTTCGTGGTGGCCATCGACATGCATGGGCGAGCATGACGTTAGCTGCATGCAAGCCCCTGCGGAAGGCCGCAAAGCCAGAGGTTTTTGCCCCGACAAATCGTCAGCTGGCCTTTGATTTCGCGTATGCGGAAGCTATACTGCGCGCCGAATTGGGCAGCCAAATTCTGGACGAGCCGATCGTCCTGCCGCGTGCCAGCGCGGTTTGAAATGGTGCCCGGCCGGAGCCGAAAGGCAACGGTTTCTTGTTGAGGACAATTCGATGGAAGATCTGCTTCTCGAGTACCTGCCCATATTGATTTTTATGGGGCTGTCGCTCGTGATTGGTCTTGCATTGCTGGTCGCACCGTTTTTTGTAGCCCCGAGCAAGCCGGATCCGGAGAAACTTGCCGCTTACGAATGCGGGTTCGATGCCTTCGATGACGCGCGTATGAAGTTCGACGTGAAGTACTATCTCGTCGCCATTCTCTTCATCATCTTCGATCTTGAAGTGGCCTTTCTGTTTCCTTGGGCTGTCGCACTGGGCGATGTCGGAATGTTTGGTTTCTGGTCCATGATCATTTTCCTCGCGGTGCTGACGATCGGCTTCACCTATGAGTGGAAGAAGGGCGCCCTGGAATGGGAGTGATGCAAACCGGAAATGTTGCCGTCCCGGGCGGCGGCGTGGTCGCAGGCAGTGGGCAGGACGATGCTTTCTTTCGTCAGGCATCCGACGCGCTGGCCGATAAGGGCTTTGTGCTGACGACGGTGGACGATCTGATCAACTGGTCGCGCACCGGCTCGCTGATGTGGATGACGTTCGGGCTGGCCTGTTGCGCGGTCGAAATGATGCACACCTCGATGCCGCGTTACGATGCGGAACGATTCGGCGTTGCGCCGCGCGCGAGCCCGCGTCAGTCCGACGTGATGATCGTGGCCGGTACATTGACCAACAAGATGGCCCCGGCGCTTCGCAAAGTTTACGATCAGATGCCCGAGCCGCGCTATGTGATCTCGATGGGATCCTGTGCGAACGGCGGAGGCTACTATCACTATTCCTACTCTGTGGTGCGCGGTTGCGACCGGATCGTTCCGGTTGACATCTATGTGCCCGGATGCCCGCCCACCGCCGAGGCGCTGCTCTACGGCATCCTCGCCCTTCAAAAGAAAATTCGCCGGACGGGCACACTCGACCGTTGAATTTCACCGACAGGCAGCAGATAGCTCCCGCGCTGGAAGCGAAAACCTGCCCATGAGTTTCGAGACCGCATCGATGGACGAAAGTCTCACAGAACTGGGCGAGCACATTCTCGGTGGCATCGAGGAATCGATGTTGCGCTACGATGTGGCACATGGCGAACTGACTATTCGGGTACAGGCGCGTTCGATCGTGCGGGTGCTGAAGTTCCTTCGGGACGACCCCGCCTGCCATTTCGCCACGCTCATCGATATCACGGCCGTCGACTACCCGCAGCGTGCGCAGCGTTTCGATGTCGTCTATCACCTGCTCTCGATGCATCAGAACCAGCGGATTCGGGTCACGCTCGAGACCGATGAGGAAACGCCCGTGCCGAGCGTGGCGGGCATATATCCGGCGGCCAACTGGTATGAGCGCGAAACCTTCGACATGTACGGCGTGCTGTTCAGCGATCACCCGGATCTTCGCCGTATCCTGACTGACTATGGATTCAATGGCTATCCGTTGCGCAAGGATTTCCCGCTGACCGGCTATGTCGAGGTTCGCTACGATGATGACGCGAAGCGCGTCGTCTACGAGCCGGTCAAACTGGTTCAGGAATTCCGCAGCTTCGACTTCGCCAGCCCGTGGGAAGGTGTCGAGTATCTGCTGCCGGGCGACGAGAAGGCGGAGAACTAGATCGTGGCCGAACAGGAACTCCGCAACTACCACCTGAATTTCGGTCCGCAGCACCCGGCCGCGCATGGTGTGCTGCGTCTGGTGCTGGAACTCGATGGCGAAGTGGTCGAGCGTGTCGATCCGCATATCGGCCTGCTGCATCGCGGTACCGAGAAGCTGATCGAGTACAAGACCTACCTGCAGGCGACGCCCTATTTCGACCGTCTTGATTACGTCGCGCCGATGAATCAGGAGCACGCTTTCGTGCTTGCGGCCGAAAAGCTTCTGGCGCTTGAAGTTCCGCGGCGCGGACAGTTCATTCGCGTTCTCTATTCGGAGATCGGCCGTATCCTTGCGCATATGCTCAATGTGACGACGCAAGCCATGGACGTCGGCGCGCTGACGCCGCCGCTCTGGGGCTTTGAAGAGCGCGAAAAGCTGATGATTTTCTACGAGCGCGCATCGGGTGCCCGGTTGCACGCCAACTACTTCCGCGTCGGCGGCGTGCATCGCGACCTGCCACCGCAACTTCTCGAGGATATCTACAACTTCTGCGATCCCTGTGCCCAGGTCCTGGACGACCTCGAAGGGCTGCTGACCGACAACAGAATCTTCAAGCAGCGCAACGTCGACATCGGCGTTGTCTCGCAGGAAGATGCGCTGGCCTGGGGCTTTTCGGGTGTCATGGTGCGCGGCTCCGGCATGGCCTGGGATCTGCGCCGTTCGCAGCCCTACGAAGTCTATTCGGAGCTCGATTTCGACATTCCGGTCGGCAAGAACGGCGATTGCTATGATCGCTACCTGATCCGGATGGAAGAAATGCGTCAGTCGCTGCGCATCATGAAGCAATGCATCGAGATGATGCCGGGTGGACCGGTCCACGCCGAAGATGGCAAGGTCGTTCCGCCCTCCCGCGCCGACATGAAGCGATCGATGGAGGCGCTGATCCATCACTTCAAGCTTTATACCGAGGGCTATCGTGTGCCCGAAGGCGAGGTCTATGCGGCCGTCGAGGCGCCGAAGGGCGAATTCGGCGTCTATCTCGTTTCGGACGGTGGCAACAAACCCTACAAGTGCAAGATCCGCGCGCCGGGCTATGCCCATCTTCAGGCCATGGATCATCTGTGCAAGGGCCATATGCTGGCGGATGTCGCCGCCATTCTCGGCTCCATCGATATCGTGTTTGGAGAGGTGGATCGGTGAGCGTTCGCAGACTAGACCCCAACCAGCCGGAAAGCTTCGCGTTCACGCCCGAGAATGTCGAATGGGCAAAGAAGCAGATTGCGAAGTTTCCGGAAGGCAAGCAGGCATCGGCCATCATCCCGTTGTTCTGGCGGGCCCAGATGCAGCATGGGGGCTGGCTGCCGGAGCCGGCAATCCGCTATGTCGCCGATCTGCTCGGCATGGACTACATCCGCGCGCTGGAAGTGGCGACATTCTATACAATGTTCAATCTTTCCCCGGTCGGTGAGCACTATGTGCAGCTCTGCGGCACGACGCCCTGCTGGCTGCGCGGTGCAGATGAACTGAAAGAAGTCTGCCGCAAGCATATCGGTCCGGAAGGGCAGGTCAGCGCCGACGGCAAGCTCTCCTGGCTCGAGGTCGAGTGTCTCGGTGCCTGCGTCAATGCGCCGATGGTTCAGATCAATGCCGACTTCTACGAGGACCTTGATCCGGCAACGCTCGAAAGAATTCTTGCGGATCTGCGTGACGGGAAGGATGTGAAGCCCGGCCCCCAAAGCGCACGACATTCTTCCGAGCCTCTGGGCAAGCTGACCAGCCTGACATCGGTCGACGCACGGTCGGGCGGGAGCGAATGATGCTGGAAGACAAGGATCGGATTTTCACCAATCTCTACGGCCATCAGGACTGGCGGCTCGCCGGCGCGCGGGCGCGCGGCGACTGGGACGGCACGGCCGGAATCATCGCGAAGGGCCGCGACTGGATTCTCGACGAAATGAAGAAGTCGGGCCTGCGCGGTCGCGGCGGCGCTGGTTTTCCGACCGGCCTCAAATGGTCCTTCATGCCGAAGGAATCCGACGGCCGCCCGCACTACCTGGTCGTCAATGCCGACGAGTCCGAGCCCGGCACCTGCAAGGACCGGGACATCCTGCGTCACGATCCCCAGAAGCTGATCGAAGGTTGCCTGATCGCTAGCTTCGCGATGGGCGCGCATGTCTGTTACGTCTATGTCCGTGGTGAATTCATCCGCGAACGCGAGCAGCTTCAGGCCGCCATCGACGAGGCCTATGAGGCGGGCCTGGTCGGCAAGAACGCGGCGGGGTCCGGCTGGGACTTCGACATCTACGTTCACCATGGTGCCGGTGCCTATATCTGCGGTGAGGAAACGGCGCTGCTCGAAAGCCTGGAAGGCAAGAAAGGCATGCCGCGCCTGAAGCCGCCTTTCCCGGCCAATGTCGGACTTTATGGCGCGCCGACCACGGTCAACAATGTCGAGTCGATTGCCGTCGCGCCGACGATCTTGCGTCGCGGCGCCACCTGGTTTGCCGGTCTCGGGCGTCCGAACAACACGGGCACGAAGCTGTTCTGCATTTCGGGCCATGTGAACAATCCGTGCAACGTCGAAGAGGAAATGGGTATCCCGTTGCGCGAGCTTCTTGAAAAGCACGCAGGTGGTGTGCGCGGTGGTTGGGACAATCTGCTGGCCGTGATCCCCGGGGGTTCGTCGGTCCCGCTCATTCCGAAGTCGGTCTGCGACGACGTGCTGATGGACTTCGACTCCTTGAAGGCCGTGCAGACGGGCCTCGGCACGGCGGCTGTCATCGTCATGGACAAGTCGACCGATGTCATCAAGGCGATCGCCCGGCTTTCGGCGTTCTACAAGCATGAGAGCTGCGGCCAGTGCACGCCCTGTCGCGAGGGCACGGGCTGGATGTGGCGCGTGATGGAACGCCTGGTCACGGGCGAGGCGGCCGTCGAGGAGATCGACATGCTGCTTGACGTGTCGAAGCGCGTTGAGGGTCACACCATTTGTGCGCTTGGCGACGCGGCCGCCTGGCCGGTTCAGGGGCTGATCCGCCATTTCCGGGGCACGATCGAAGAGCGTATTGCGTCGAAACGCGGCGTAGCGCAGGCGGCGGAGTAGGGGCATGCCGAAACTTATCGTCGATGGCATCGAGGTCGAGGTCGAGAACGGCGCCACGCTGTTGCAGGCTTGCGAGGACGCTGGCGCGGAAATTCCGCGCTTCTGTTATCATGAGCGGCTCTCGATTGCCGGCAATTGCCGCATGTGTCTCGTCGAGGTCGAGAAATCGCCGAAGCCGGTGGCTTCCTGCGCCATGCCGGCAGCCGATGGCATGGTCGTGCACACCCGGACCGAACAGGTCAAGCGCGCCCGCGAGGGTGTGATGGAATTCCTGCTGATCAATCACCCGCTCGATTGCCCGATCTGCGATCAGGGCGGCGAGTGCGATCTGCAGGATCAGTCAATGGCCTACGGTGTCGACGGGTCGCGGTTCCACGAGAACAAGCGGGCCGTCGAAGACAAGTATATGGGACCACTGGTCAAGACGGTGATGACCCGTTGTATCCACTGCACCCGTTGCATCCGCTTTTCTCAGGAAGTTGCCGGGGTGCCGGAACTCGGCGCCATCGGACGCGGCGAGGACATGGAGATCACGACCTATCTCGAGCACGCTTTGACATCGGAGCTTTCCGCGAATGTTGTCGATCTCTGCCCGGTTGGCGCACTGACTTTTCATCCCTTCGCCTATACCGCGCGGCCATGGGAACTTCGCAAGACAGAGTCGATTGATGTGATGGACGCTGTCGGCTCGAATGTGCGCATCGATGCCCGCGGACGGGAAGTGATGCGCATTCTGCCTCGCCTCAACGAGGAGGTGAACGAAGAGTGGATTTCCGACAAGACGCGCTTTGTCTGGGACGGGCTCAGGACGCAGCGTCTCGACACACCCTATGTTCGTGAGAACGGCAAACTGCGCGCCGCCACTTGGGATGAGGCCTTTGCCGCGATCGCTACGCGTCTGAAAGGCCTGAGCGGCGAACGCGTGGCGGCCATTGCCGGTGATCTGGCCTGTGCCGAATCCATGAAGGCGCTGAAGGATCTTTACGCGGCGCTCGGTTCCGCGAATATCGATTGCCGGCAGGATGGCGCCAGGATCGACGCGTCGACGCGCGCCGCCTACCTGTTCAACACGACCGTCGCGGGTATCGAAACGGCCGATGCAATCCTGCTGATCGGAACCGATCCGCGAAGGGAGGCGCCGATCCTCAACGCGCGCATTCTCAAGCGTGCCCGCATGGGTGGTCTCAAGGTCGGCGTCATCGGACCGCGGTCCGATCTGTCCTACAGCTACGACTATCTTGGCGCAGGCCCGCAATCGCTGAAGGACCTCGGCGCATTTGCTGATGTTCTGAAGAACGCATCCAACCCGATGATCGTGGTTGGACAGGGGGCACTGGCACGCAAGGACGGCAAGGCGGTGCTGGCATCGGCCATTGCATTGGCGAAATCGGTCGGCGCGGTCCGCGACGACTGGAATGGGTTCAACGTTCTCCACACGGCGGCGGCCCGCGTCGCCGGCCTGGACCTTGGCCTGGTGCCGGGGGAGGGCGGGCGCGATGTCGAAGCAATTCTCGAAGGCGCCTCGAATGGCGAAATCGAGTTTGTACATCTCCTCGCCGCCGATGAACTCGATATGGGACGCCTGGGTTCGGCATTCGTTGTCTATCAGGGAACGCATGGCGATGCTGGTGCACACAGGGCGGATGTGATTCTGCCGGGTGCCGCCTATACCGAAAAGAACGCAACTTGGGTCAACACCGAAGGCCGCGTGCAGCGGGGCCGGCGCGCCGTCTTTCCGCCGGGTGCCGCTCGCGAGGACTGGGCCATCCTCCGTGCCCTGTCGGCGGTGCTGGACCATACGCTTCCCTACGACAACCTTGCCGCGCTTCAGGCCGCGATGATTTCGGATGCGCCGCATTTTGCCGACATCGACATCGCAGCACCCGCGGGCGCGCTGCCCGATCTCCCGGTTGGCGAGATCGATGCCGCGCCGTTCGAAACGCCGGTGAAGGATTTCTATCTGACAAACCCGATTGCTCGCGCGAGCGCGGTGATGGCGCGCTGTTCGGCAGAACATCTGGGCGCGCGCGTCCAGGCGGCGGAGTGAGGATGGCATGACCGAGTTTCTGACGACTTACGGCATTCCCCTCGCCATCATTGTCGGTCAATCGCTGGCGCTCATTGTCGCGATCCTGCTGGTCACGGCCTATGTGCTGTTGGCGGACCGCAAGATCTGGGCGGCTGTGCAGCTGCGCCGTGGTCCCAATGTCGTCGGCGCCTTCGGTCTGCTGCAATCCTTCGCCGACCTGCTGAAATTCGTGTTCAAGGAAGTCGTCATTCCGGCCGGCGCGAACAAGGGCGTTTTCCTGTTGGCGCCGCTGGTGACGGTGACGCTGGCGCTTGCCGCCTGGGCCGTGATTCCGTTCGACGCAGGCGTCGTTCTCTCCAACATCAATGTCGGTGTGCTCTACATCTTCGCGATCTCCTCGCTTGGAGTGTACGGCGTTATCATGGCGGGCTGGGCATCGAATTCGAAGTACCCGTTCCTGTCGGCGCTGCGCGCGGCGGCGCAGATGGTTTCTTATGAAGTCTCGATCGGCTTTGTCATTGTCTGCGTCCTGCTGACGGCCGGCACATTGAACCTCACCGAGATTGTCGAGGCGCAGAAGACCGTCTGGTATTTCATTCCGCACCTTCCGATGTTTGCGATCTTCTTCATTTCGGCGCTGGCGGAAACCAATCGCCCCCCATTCGATCTGGTCGAGGCTGAATCGGAACTCGTGGCAGGATTCATGGTCGAGTATTCCTCGACCACCTACATGATGTTCATGCTCGGTGAGTATGTCTCGATCCTGCTGATGTGCGCCATGACGACGATCCTGTTTCTCGGCGGTTGGCTGCCGCCTTTCGACATTGCGCCGTTCAACTGGGTGCCTGGTATTGTCTGGTTCCTGCTGAAGGTTCTCCTGGTCTTCTTCATGTTTGCGATGGTGAAAGCATTTGTGCCGCGCTACCGCTATGACCAGTTGATGCGCTTGGGGTGGAAGGTCTTCCTGCCGTTCTCGCTTTTCTGGGTAGTCCTGACGGCTGGCGTTCTGGTCGGCTTTGACATCGTGCCGCAGCGTTGAGGGAGAACACGATGACGTATTCGGAAAGGACCGAGAAAATGACCTGGCTGGGCCGGTCGGCGCGATCGCTCTTTCTCATGGAGTTTGTTTCGAGCTTCGCGCTGGCGATGCGCTATTTCTTCAAGCCGAAAGTGACTCTCAACTATCCCTTCGAAAAGGGACCGCTCAGCCCGCGCTTTCGGGGCGAACATGCATTGCGTCGCTACCCCAACGGTGAGGAGCGGTGCATTGCTTGCAAGCTCTGCGAAGCGGTTTGTCCTGCGCTTGCCATCACCATCGAGGCCGGTCCGCGCCGCAATGACGGTACGCGCCGGACCACGCGCTACGACATCGACATGACGAAGTGCATCTATTGCGGTCTGTGCCAGGAAGCGTGCCCGGTCGATGCGATCGTCGAGGGGCCGAATTTCGAGTTTGCGACCGAAACCCGCGAGGAATTGATGTACGACAAGGAACGGCTGCTGGCGAACGGCGACCGTTGGGAACGCGAGATCGCGACCAACATCGCGCTCGACGCGCCCTATCGTTGAACGAAGATCGTCGAGGGGACGAGGGGTCCATATGATTGCCACCGCCATTGCATTCTATTTTTTCGCGGCGATAACCGTTGCCGCGGGATTCATGGTGATCGCTTCGCGCAATCCCGTTCACTCGGTGTTGTTTCTGATTCTTGCCTTCTTCAATTCAGCAGCGCTGTTTGTATTGTTGGGTGCAGAGTTTCTGGCCTTGATCCTTGTCATTGTCTATGTCGGCGCAGTGGCGGTCCTCTTTCTCTTTGTCGTCATGATGCTCGACATCGATTTCTTGGAACTGCGCGAAGGATTTCTGCAGTATCTGCCGGTGGGCGCGCTGGTTGGCCTGATCTTGCTGATTGAGCTGATGCTGGTGCTTGGCGCCTGGATCATTTCGCCCGAAGCCGCGGGCGTTGCAGCGGCGCCGGCGCCCGCCATCTCGGATGTGCACAACACGCGGGCGTTGGGTCAGCTCATCTATACGCAATATGCCTACCTGTTTCAGGCCGCTGGCCTGATTCTTCTGGTGGCGATGATCGGTGCCATTGTGCTGACGCTGCGTCACAAGCCGAATGTAAAGCGGCAGGTCATTGCCGATCAGGTCGCGCGAACGCGTGAACAGGCAGTGGAATTGAAGAAGGTCGAACCCGGTCAGGGGCTCTGAACGGCGCAACGAATGAGGGGACTGGTCCCGGCGCACTTTGCGCAAGGGGCGGGAGATAGAGAATGGCAATCGGCCTCGAGCATTATCTGACTGTGGCGGCGATCCTTTTCACGCTCGGCATTTTAGGCATTTTCCTCAATCGGAAGAATGTCATCGTCATTCTGATGTCGATCGAGTTGATGTTGCTCGCCGTCAATATCAACCTGGTCGCATTTTCCGCCTATCTCGGCGATCTGGTCGGTCAGGTTTTCGCGCTCTTCGTCTTGACTGTTGCGGCGGCCGAGGCGGCGATCGGCCTGGCCATCCTTGTCGTCTATTTCCGCAACCGCGGCTCAATCGCGGTTGAGGACATCAACGTGATGAAGGGGTAAGGAAGAATGTATTCTGCCATCGTCTTCCTGCCGCTTATTGGCTTTCTGATCGCCGGCATCTTTGGTCGCTGGCTCGGTCCGCGCGGCGCACAGGTCGTCACATCCAGCTTGCTGGTCATTTCGGCGCTTCTGTCGGTGGTTGCGCTGGTCGCTGTCGGCCTGCGTGGCGAAACGACCACCGTTCAGGTTCTGAGTTTCATCAGTTCCGGCGCCTTCGAGGCGGATTGGCGGCTGCGTATCGACACATTGACGGCGGTAATGCTTGTTGTCGTGACATCCGTCTCGGCGCTCGTGCACATCTATTCGATTGGCTACATGAGCCACGATCCGCATCAGCCGCGTTTCTTTGCATATCTTTCGCTGTTTACCTTCGCGATGTTGATGCTGGTGACGGCAGACAACTTCGTGCAGCTCTTTTTCGGCTGGGAAGGTGTGGGCCTCGCGTCCTACCTGCTGATCGGCTTCTGGTATCAGCGGCCCAGTGCCAACGCCGCGGCCATCAAGGCCTTTGTGGTCAACCGTGTCGGCGACTTTGGCTTGATCCTCGGTATTGCCACGCTGTTCCTGACCATCGGCTCGGTCGATTTCGATACGGTGTTCAAGGCCATACCGGAAATGGCAGATGAGACGTTCTCATTCCTTGGCTATGACGTGCCGGTGGTCACCACGGCCTGCCTGTTGCTGTTCATGGGCGCCATGGGCAAGTCAGCACAGTTCTTCCTGCACACATGGCTGCCGGATGCGATGGAAGGGCCGACGCCCGTCTCGGCGCTGATTCACGCGGCAACCATGGTCACGGCCGGTGTCTTCCTGCTGGCCCGGATGTCGCCGATCTTCGAATTCTCGCCCTATGCGCTGACCGTCGTGACGGTCATCGGCGCGACAACAGCATTCTTTGCCGCTACCGTCGGTCTTGTTCAGAACGACATCAAGCGCGTCATTGCCTATTCGACCTGCTCGCAGCTCGGCTACATGTTTGTTGCCGTCGGTGTAGGGGCCTACGAGGTGGCCATGTTCCACCTCTTCACCCATGCCTTCTTCAAGGCGCTGCTGTTCCTTGGTTCCGGCTCCGTCATCCATGCGATGAGCGACGAACAGGACATGCGCAAGATGGGTGGCCTCTATCGCATGATACCGGTCACATGGCTGATGATGGTGATTGGAACGCTGGCGCTGACGGGCTTCCCCTTCACGGCCGGTTACTATTCCAAGGATGCCGTCATCGAAGCAGCCTTCGCCGGGCACAACGCCGCGCACATGTACGCCTTCGCGCTCACCGTGGCGGCGGCGCTCCTGACTTCCTTCTACTCTTGGCGTCTTGTCTTCATGACGTTCCATGGTGAATCGCGCGCTTCCAACGAAACGCTGTCACATGTGCACGAGTCGCCGCTCGTCATGCTGGTGCCGCTGTTCATTCTGGCGGCGGGTGCGCTCGGCGCCGGGTTCCTGTTTGCGCCGCTCTTCATCGGCCATGCCTATGAGGCTTTCTGGCTTGAGGCGATCTACCGTGGCGCCGAGAACCACATCATCCACGCCATGCATGAAGTGCCCGATTGGGTGCCCTTTGTGCCGACGCTGATGATGATCATCGGCTTCGCGACCGCCTGGCTCTTCTATATCGCGCGTCCCGACATCCCGAAGCAGCTGGCGCGCACGCATGAACCGATCTACAACTTCCTTCTCAACAAATGGTATTTCGACGAGATCTACGACTTCCTGTTTGTCCGTCCGGCCTTCTGGGTCGGCCGCGTTCTCTGGAAGCAGGGTGACGGTCGCATTATCGACGGTTGGGGACCGGACGGTATCTCGGCGCGGGTGCTCGACATCACGCGGGGCGTTGTCCGCCTGCAGAGCGGCTATCTCTATCACTATGCCTTTGCCATGCTGCTTGGCGTTGCCGGCCTGGTCACCTGGTTCATGCTCGGGGGGGCACGGTAATGGCCGACGGCTACATTCTCTCGCTGGTTACGTTTCTCCCGCTGGTCGGTGCGCTGATCATCTTGACCGTGCGTGGTGACGAGGCCGTCGTGGCGCGCAACGCCCGCTATGTGGCGCTCTGGACCACGGCCGTTACATTCGTTCTGTCCCTCTATATCTGGGCGCAATTTGATCCGACCACATCCGACTTCCAGTTTGTGCAGAAGTCGGAATGGTTGGGCGGTGCCATCGACTATCATATGGGCGTCGACGGCATTTCGATGCTCTTTGTTATCCTGACAGCCTTCCTGATGCCGGCATGTATCCTGGCGAGCTGGACGTCGATCGACACGCGCGTCAAGGAATACATGATCGCCTTCCTGGTGCTGGAAACGCTGATGATCGGCGTGTTCTGCGCGCTTGATCTGGTGCTGTTCTATCTCTTCTTCGAGGGCGGCCTGATCCCGATGTTCCTGATCATCGGTGTCTGGGGTGGCAAGCGCCGCATCTATGCGAGTTTCAAGTTCTTCCTTTACACGCTGGCGGGATCGGTACTGATGCTGCTCGCCATCATGGCGATGTACTGGCATGCCGGCACGACCAGCATCCCGGTGCTGTTGGCACATGATTTCCCAGCCAGCATGCAGTTCTGGCTCTGGCTTGCTTTCTTTGCCTCCTTTGCGGTCAAGATGCCCATGTGGCCGGTACACACCTGGTTGCCGGATGCGCATGTCGAAGCGCCGACGGCTGGTTCGGTGATCCTGGCTGGCATCCTTCTGAAGATGGGCGGCTACGGTTTCCTGCGTTTCTCGCTCCCGATGTTCCCGGTTGCTTCGGCCGACCTCGCCTGGCTGGTCTTCGGCCTCAGTCTGATCGCCATCGTCTACACGTCGCTGGTTGCGCTGGTTCAGGAAGACATGAAGAAGCTGATTGCCTATTCGTCCGTGGCCCATATGGGCTTCGTGACCATGGGGATCTTCGCGGCCAATCAGCAGGGCGTGCAGGGCGGCATCTTCCAGATGCTGAGCCACGGCTGGATCTCCGGCGCGCTCTTCCTTTGCGTTGGCGTCATTTATGATCGCATGCACACGCGTGAGATTGCGGCCTATGGCGGTCTCGTCAATCGTATGCCGCTCTACGCGCTGGCATTCATGGTCTTCACGATGGCCAATGTTGGTCTGCCGGGCACCAGCGGCTTCGTCGGTGAGTTCCTGACGATCATCGGCGCCTTCAAGGTCAGTACATGGGTTGGTGCGATTGCGGCCACCGGCGTCATTCTGGCCGCAGGCTATGCGCTCTATCTGTATCGGCGGATCGTGTTCGGTGTGCTGGAAAAGGAATCGTTGAAGGCGATTGCAGATCTCAACCGCCGCGAGGTCGCGACACTTGCGCCGCTTCTCGCCGCCACGCTGTTTTTCGGGATCTATCCGGCGCCGATCATGAATGTAACGGCGGTATCGGTCGAAAATCTGGTGTCGAACTACAATGCGGCCGTTGAGGCACATCGGTTGGCCGAGGGGGGAGGGGCGATGACACATCTCACCGCACTCCTCACGGGCCGATAGGAGAACGGGAAAATGGAAAACACAACCGCTATCCCCGCGCTCCTGCCGGCATTGCCCGAAATCGTTATGGCGATCGGGGCCATGGCATTGCTGATGTATGGGGCCTTTCGCAAGAATTGCACGGCCCGCGAGGCAAGCTTCGGAGCTCTCGGAATTTTTCTGCTGGTCGCTGCGCTGCTGATTGTGGAACCGGGCGTCGCCGTTCAGACCTTTGGCGGCATGTTCGTGGTCGATGGCTTCACGCGATTCATGAAGTTGCTGATCCTGCTGGCGGCAGCAGCCGCTCTGGTGATGTCCCTTACTTATATCCGTCGTGAGGGCATGGACCGTTTCGAATTCCCTGTTCTGATCATGCTGGCGACGCTCGGCATGTTCATGATGGTTTCGGCCAATGGTCTGATTGCCCTCTACATGGGCCTCGAGTTGCAGAGCCTTGCGCTCTATGTCGTCGCGGCCTTCAATCGTGACAGCGGCCGGGCATCGGAAGCCGGCCTGAAATATTTCGTCCTCGGCGCACTTGCCTCCGGCATGCTGCTTTACGGTTCCTCTCTGATCTACGGCTTTACCGGCAGCGTCGACTTCGATGCGATTGCCGGTGTGCTGGCGGCCGACGGTCCCAATATCGGCGTGATCTTCGGCATTGTCTTCGTGCTGGCGGGGCTTGCATTCAAGATATCGGCGGTTCCCTTCCATATGTGGACGCCGGACGTCTATGAAGGGGCCCCGACGCCCGTGACCGCCTTCTTCGCGGGCGCACCCAAAGTGGCGGCCATGGCGTTGATCTTGAACATCCTGTTCGGTGCATTCCCGTCAATGATGGCCGAATGGCAGCAGATCATTGTCTTCATAGCCATTGCCTCGATGGTACTCGGTGCCTTTGCAGCGATCGGCCAGACCAACATCAAGCGCCTGATGGCCTACAGTTCGATTTCTCATATGGGATTTGCGCTGGTCGGCCTCGCTGCCGGCAGTCCGGAAGGCGTGCGCGGCGTGCTGATCTATCTGGTCATTTATGTGATCATGAATGCCGGTGTGTTCTGCTGCATTCTCGCCATGCGCCGCGACGAAGGCTATGTCGAGACGATCGGCGATCTGGCGGGTCTGTCGCGCAATCAGCCGATGGTCGCCTTCCTTCTCGCCATGTTGATGTTCTCTCTGGCAGGCATCCCGCCGCTCGCCGGGTTCTTCGGCAAGTTCTATGTCTTCATGGCCGCCGTACAGTCGGGGCTCTACGCATTGGCAGTCATCGGCGTTCTCTCGAGCGTCGTCGGGGCCTATTACTATCTGCGTATCGTCAAGATCATGTATTTCGACGAACCTGCCGAGGCCTTTGCGCTCCCCATGCCGGCCGAGCTGTCGACCGTTCTCGGCATCTCCAGCGTCTTCACGCTGTTCTTCTTCGTCTATCCGGCACCGCTCATCGTCGCGTCGCAGGTCGCGGTCGGCGCGTTGCTGCCGTAGGCGGCGATGAGTGCGCTTCCTCACGGTGTCGCGGTTCGCCGTTTCGTCGAGATCGACAGCACCAATGAAGAGGCGCGCCGGCTCGGCGATGCGGCCGCCGAGGGTCCCATATGGATCGTGGCCGAGCGGCAGACCGCCGGCCGCGGCCGGCGCGGTCGAAGCTGGGTGTCGCCACCCGGCAACTTCATGGGCACGCTCTACCTGCGCCCGCGCTGCGGCCCGCGACAGGCCGGTGAGCTGTCCTTTGTTGCGGCCGTCGCCGTCGCCGACGCGGTCGCGTCGTTGCTGCCGCCGCCGGCCCGCGCCGGACTCCGTCTGAAATGGCCGAATGACCTTCTGCATGGCGGACGCAAGCTGGCAGGCATCCTGCTCGAGTCGTCCGGCATTGCTGGTGCCGAGGTCGCCTGGCTTGCTATCGGCATGGGCATCAATCTGGCGGGACATCCCGAAGGCGTCGAATTTCCGGCGACTTCATTCCCCGCCATCGGGGCCCCGCCGCCGGCCCCGGACGATGCCTTGGCGGCGCTGATGGCTGCCTTCGAGCATTGGCTCGGCGTCTGGCGCGGCGTTCAGGGATTTGCCGCCATTCGCGAAGCGTGGCTGGACCGTGCTGCTGGCCTCGGTGAGCGCCTCACGGTCCGCCTCGCACAGGAGACCTTCGAGGGGGTATTCGAGGGTCTTGCGCCCGACGGCGCACTGCAGTTGCGGCTGGTGGATGGAAGTCTCCGTCAAGTTTCGGCCGGCGATGTGTTCTTTGCCCCCGCGCCGCACTAGTTTAGTCCTATGAACAAATCTTCCGCCGCTTCCCGCACCGCCGACGAACTTGTCTTCCTGCCGCTTGGCGGCTCGGGCGAGATCGGCATGAACCTCAATCTCTACGGCTATGGGCCGGAGAATGACCGCCAGTGGATCATGGTCGATCTCGGCGTCACCTTCGGCGACGAGCGCACGCCCGGCATCGATCTGATCATGCCGGACCCTGCCTTCATTGAGGAACGCCGTGACGAACTGCTGGGCATTGTGCTGACCCATGCGCATGAAGACCACATCGGCGCCGTTGCGCATCTCTGGCCGCGCCTGCGCTGCCCGGTTTATGCGACGCCCTTCACCGCTACCATGGTGCGCGGCAAGCTGATCGAGGCCGGCATCGAGAGCGAAGTGCCGATGCACATCATTCCGCTCGGCCATCGTTTTGATCTCGGGCCCTTTGACATCGAACTGGTGACGCTGACCCATTCGATCCTTGAACCGAATGCCCTGGCCATTCGCACCCCGCTCGGCCTCGTCATGCATACTGGCGACTGGAAGATCGACCCGGATCCGGTGCTTGGCGACGACATCGATATCGCACGTCTGACCGAGATCGGCGACGAGGGCGTCCGCGCCATCGTCTGCGACTCGACCAACGTCTTCTCGCCCGGCAGTTCGGGGTCCGAGGCCGATGTCGCGACGAGCCTGATCGAACTGATCCGGCCGCTCGAGGGCCGGGTGGCCGTCACCACCTTCGCCTCCAACGTCGCTCGCCTCGAAAGCATCGCGCGCGCGGCCGCCGCCTGCGACCGTCATGCCGTGCTGGTCGGCCGCGCCATGTTTCGTGTCGTCGCCGCCGCGCGCGATGCCGGCTACCTCAACGACCTGCCGCCCTTCCTGACCGAACACGATGCCGGCTATCTGCCGCGCGACAAGGTGCTCTTCATCTGCACCGGCAGCCAGGGCGAGCCGCGCGCCGCGCTGGCCCGCATCGCCGAGGACAGCCATCCCAACATCGTGCTGGAACAGGGCGACAGCGTGATCTTTTCTTCGCGCGTCATCCCCGGCAACGAGATCTCGATTTTCGATCTGCAGAACACGCTGGCGTTGCGCGGCGTCCGCGTGATCACCGAGAAGGATCACTTCGTTCATGTCTCGGGCCATCCCTGCCGCGACGAGCTGGCGCGCATGTATCAGTGGATCAGGCCCGAAATCGCCATCCCCGTTCATGGCGAGGCCCGCCACCTGGCCGAACATGCGGCGCTGGCGCGCGAACTGCAGGTGCCGCAGCAGGTCGTCATCCGCAACGGTCTGATGGTCCGTCTGGCGCCCGGCCCGGCCGAAATCGTCGACGAGGCGCCGTCGGGCCGGCTCTATCTCGACGGCGAGGTGCTGACCGCGTCCGACGAAGGCGCGGTGCAGGAGCGCCGCCGCCTCGCCTTCGCAGGCTCGGTTTTCGTCAGCATCGTGCTCGACGGCAAGGGTCAGGTCCGCGGCGACCCGCAGGTCCGGCTGATGGGCCTGCCCGAAACCGACGGCACCGGCCTCGACTTCGAGGACCGCGCCCTCGATGCCATCGACGAGGCGCTGGACCGCCTGCCGGCGAAGCGCCGCGACGACGACGATGCCGTTGCGGAATTCCTGCGCCGCGCCGTGCGCGGGGCGCTGCGCCGCGAATGGGGCAAGAAACCCCAGGTGGCGGTCGTCGTGACCCGCATCTGAGCCTGCCTTGCTCCGTCGCCGAAACCGGCCTAAACAGGAACGATCAGAACCCGAAGCCCGAGGAAAAACCGATGCTTGGCCCTCTCAACCACGTCGCCATCGCCGTTCCGGATATCCATGCCGCCGCCGAGACCTATCGCACGAAGTTCAATGCGAAGGTTTCCGACGCGGTGCCGCAGCCCGATCACGGCGTCACCACCGTCTTCGTCGATCTCGGCAACACCAAGATCGAATTGCTGGAGCCGCTGGGTGAGAATTCGCCGATCGCCGGCTTCCTGGCGAAGAACCCCAAGGGCGGCATCCATCACATCTGCATCGAGGTCGAGGACATCGACGCGGCCTGCGAGAAGATGAACGCCGAAGGTGTCACCATCACCGGCACCGGCAAGCCGCGCATCGGCGCCCATGGCAAGCCGGTGGTCTTCCTGCACCCCAAGGACCTCAACGGCACGCTGGTCGAACTCGAACAGGCGTGAGCCGCGGGAGACATTGAATGACCTGGACGGCCGGCCTCGCGATCTATTTCGTCGTCTGGTGGACCGTGCTCTTTGCGGTTCTGCCCTGGGGCGTCCGGCCGCAGACGTCGTCCGAACTGTCGCCGGGCGTCGAGCCCGGCGCGCCGGCCGCGCCGCTGCTGCTGCGCAAGGTGATCGTCACCACCGTCCTGGCGGCGCTGGTCTGGGCCTTGATTGCCTGGCTGATCATCGCCCAGCCGCTCTCCTTCGACAGCATTCCCTTCATGCCGTCTTTCGGCGACCGCTACTGAAGTCTTGCCCCCCGTCCGCGGAGCGGACAGAGCGCAAAAAAAAGCAAGGTCGCTCGCGCGGCCTTGCTTGTCGTAGTGTTCCCTCTTGTCGCGCCTCTGCCGCCCGTTTCCGGCGGGCAAAGTCAGCGTTTCCTCCCTAAACCTGGGCCGCGCTTGCTGCGCTTTCCCTCTTTTGTGTGGGGACTATACCGACCCTGCGGCGACGTGTCACGCAGGTTTTGTTCCGCCGCGCAATTTCCGTAAATCCGAGTCGCGCCGTCGGTAATTTCCGGTCGAAAACCGGGCGCCGGAAGCGCGTTCATTGCAGCGCCAGCTTGACCGTGAAGGCGGCGGCGAGCAGCGCGACGGCCGGGTGGATCGCGCCGGGCCGCCCGGCCAGCAGCTTGACCGCGACGAAGGTGACGAGACCGAGCCCGATCCCGTCGGCGATCGAGAAGGTCAGCGGAATGCCGACCGCCGTCACGACGGCCGGGGCCGCCTCGCTGACATCCGGCCAGTCGATATCGGCCAGGCTGCGCGCCATCAGGCAGGCGATGAGCAGCAGCGCCGGCGCCGTCGCATAAGGCGGCACAGCCGCGGCCAGCGGCGCCAGCACAAGGCTGGCGACGAACAGCACCGCCACGGTGACGGCCACAAGCCCGGTCCGCCCGCCGGCATCGACGCCGGCCGCGCTCTCGATATAGCTGGTGGTCGTCGAGGTGCCGAGCGCGGCGCCGATCATCGTCGCGGTCGAATCGGCGAGCATCGCCTTGCGGATGCGCGGCAGCCGGCCTTCGGCGTCCAGCAGTCCGGCCCGCTGCGCCACGCTGACCAGCGTGCCCGTCGTGTCGAGGAGATCGACCAGCAGGAAGACGAAAATGATGCTGACGAACCCGATCTGCAGCGCGCCGGCAATATCCATCTGCAGCAGCGTCGGCAGCGGCGAGGGCGGCAGCGCCGCGACGCCGGTGAAGGATTGAAACCCCGCCACGATCGCAACCGCCGTCACGCCGATCACCGTCAGCATGATCGCGCCGGGCACGCGCCGCGCCTGCATCGCCACCAGCGCCATGAAGCCGCCCGCCGCCATCAGCGCCCCTGGCGCGCCGACATCGCCCAGCGTCACCAGTGTCACCGGATCGGCAACCACGATCCCGGCATTCTTGAGGCCGATCAGCGCCAGGAACAGCCCGATGCCGGCACCGATGCCATATTTCAGCGAAAGCGGGATCGCATTGACCATGCGTTCGCGCAGCGGCGAAAGCGACAGCAGGAAGAACAGAACGCCGGACAGGAAAACCCCGCCCAGCGCCAGTTGCCAGTCGCCGCCAAAGGCCGGCACCACCGTGAAGGCGAAATAGGCGTTGAGCCCCATGCCGGGCGCCAGCGCCACCGGATAATTGGCATAGAGCCCCATGATCGCCGAGCCCGTCGCCGCCGCCAGACAGGTGGCGACGAACACCGCGCCGAAATCCATCCCCGCCGCCGCCAGGATCGTCGGATTGACAAAGATGATATAGGCCATGGTCAGATAGGTCGTGCCGCCGGCAAGAATCTCGGTACGGACATTCGTCCCGTTGGCGCTGAGATTGAACACGCGCTCGAAAACCATATCTGCTCCCCTTTTTTCTCACCCT
>TARA_R110000824_G_scaffold8737_4_pt1 | contig 83435 bp, 79 predicted proteins | sample TARA_R110000824 | Tara Oceans TARA_R110000824 (sample SAMEA4397747) | marine metagenome | biome: Polar Biome; feature: [MES] marine water layer (ENVO:01000295) within the mesopelagic zone...; material: water (ENVO:00002006), including particulate matter (ENVO:01000060) such as...... | reverse complement strand
AAGGGGAGTAAATCGGTACCATGAAACTCCTATTTGAAAATTGGCGAGAATATTTAAATGAGCGGTTAGATGGCGGCGTTCCACCACGTGAAAAACCAGCCGAGTTCGATCTTGGTACAACATTCGCTAAAGTTTCAATTGATGATATCGTGAGCCGTCGTTTTTTGAAATTAAGTTCATTGGAACAGCACACTGTAATAGCCTTTCTGGATAGCCTAGCAAAAATAGAAAAAGAAAAAGATCCTGAAAAAATACATGGTATTCTTGGTACAATAAAGACTATGAGTGGCAATTCTGAAGATTTTAGCTTTAGCAACAAAGAAGAAGCAGTTCGAACCTACAAAACTCCTTTTCAATATAAAGCACATCCAAAAGATAGTAAGCCTACAAAATCATTGCAAGATTGGCACGACCATTTAAAGATTGTGAATTCTTTAGGAAACTCTCAAATGAGAAGCGACGCTATTAGCGCATTCTACGCAGATTCTGATCATTATGGAAAAGAAAAAACGGATCCGCATGGAAGAACCTCTAGGGGCCCCATGGCAAAAACAAAAAGGATGGAATAAAATGAAAAGTTTGATAGGTTTAGTTTTAGCAACGTGTTTCGTGGTTTCGTGTACAGGGGCACCTTCTCAGGCTAGAACAATTAATCCATATGCGCACGTTACTTCGGATAGTGTAAAACAGCATTGCCAAGCAATTGAATCATGGCGCATTGGAGTACTTGGACTGCCCGGCCATGTCTTTAAATTTGAAAAATGTTTACAAGTAAATGTGTTATTGGTTGTAACAGTCGATGACGAGTCATACACGGAAGAGATAAGAGAAAATTCTGTTAAGTTGTTAGTAGCCCATTACATAGAATTTTTAAAACGTACAGATGAACAGGAAGGAAGACTAAAAAGAGCTTATTCTGTGGAAAAACTAAATAGTGAAAGATCTGAAGGTTGGCAAACAAACTATTTTTCACTTACATATAAAAATTTAACATGTACTGAAGAAGCTTGCAAGAACAAGTAAACAATATGAGATTATTATTTGAAATATGGCGACAATATATAAAAGAGAATGAACGAAGGGTTGTCACATTTGATTTTGATGATACAATTTCCTTATCCCACTATGATCCAGATTCAGACTTTGGATGGGTGTATGACGGGCCCCACGAAATGATGATTGAGAGAGCTAAAAAATTTATTGCCGATCCTTCTATTACCGTATATGTTGTTACATCTAGATTTGAGAAAAACGAGGCTCAATCGCGCGAAAATCCGGATCAATGGGCAGTGAAAGAATTTCTTGATGAAAAAGGGATAGAAGTTGATGGAGTATATTTTACTAATGGGCAACCTAAAATTGAAACGTTATTAAAGCTCGGATCAGTATTACATCATGATGATGACCCGGGCGATATATTGGATGCTCGCGAAAATGATATTGAAGCTTTTGTATCTGATCCGTACGGAGACTACAATAATCTTGAAGCTTCAGAGCTTCAACTTAGAAATCAAAATGGCATGACTGCTGAAGGAGACGTATAATGTGTTTGGTGTGTATTGAATATTCGAAACAAAAGTTAACTCCAAAAGAGGCTATAAAAAATTTAAAAGAAATGAAGTCGACGATAGAAATCGATCATTACAAAAAAGTATATGATAAAATATACGAAGATAAGTTAGCTGAAGAAGCAGAAGAATATTGGAGTACTCATTATTATGAATTGCTAGGTTTTGGAGACTAATTAATTAAAATTACTAATTATTAAAAGAGGTTCATTATGTCACACGATTCACCACATTATTATAACACCCCGGGATTAGGTAGCGTAGGATCATATCAAGTTAGCGCAATGCCATTTCTATCCGGAGGGATTACCGTACAAAAGGATTTTGGATTTAAATTTCCATTTGTTACTAGTTGGATTTGTATATCCTCTAGTGGCCCTGTAAGAGTAGCAATGTCGAAACACGGTGCAGAAACAGCAAAAAGCGCTTATTTCACCGTTGATACAAACGCAACAAAAATAAGTCCCACCTTCAATATAAAAGCCACGGAGATACATTTTAGCGCAGCCGCCCATCAAGTCGTTGATGTTATTGTAGGGTTAACAAATATACCTGCCGAGCGGATAGATTATTTGTCCGGGTCTGCAGTCGGCAATAAGAATGCCTTTCCAATTGTTGGCCCAAACTGGTCTGGGTCACGAGGTATCGGATAGTAATGAAAAAACTTATCGAATTGTTTCACGGATGGGTTACTGCCCCTAAAAGCATTCCGGGAAATGTCGACGATGACGAAGATCCAGAACGAGAAAAACCAAAAAGCCTACCTGAAAACAAAACAAACCCGAAGATACGTATAAAAATATTCAATAAGGCTTCATGTAAGTAATTAATAACTAATTATTAATGTAATGAAACTAAATATAAAAACAGCTGTACTTTTGGGTACTCTTTTATTTACAATTGCAGGTTTTTATTATACGACGAAAGGCGATATAAATAACCTCATTTTAAAAGCCCAAGCGCTGGAAAGCGAAAACAATATGCAACAAAAGAGGCTCGACACGATAGACAAAAAACTATCTAGAATGAATAAACAACTAAGGGAGCTTAGGAAATGAAAGTTACTAAAGCAAAACTCAAGCAATTTATTAAAGAAGAAATCAAAGCACATAAAGAGACTATAAAAATAAGCGATTCCGAACTAGAGCGAATGGTTGCAACGTGGAACACTAGCATTGGTACCGATGGTAACCCAACTTGGAAGAAAAGACACAATATCAGATCTGCGCACGTTGTATCTGATCAAGCAGCGGGAAAATGGCGTTGGGTAGTGTTCGAATTTACTAAGGCCGGAGATGAAGAAGATGTAGCCCAAGGCGTAACTGCCTCGTTTAGAGATGCTATTCTTCGCGCATCTAAACAATTAAAAGACATGCGATAAACTTCAAGGAGAAGAAACAATGAAACTAACCAAATCAAAACTTAAAGAGATTATCAAAGAAGAATTAAAGACCTTTAAAGAGAAAGATCGGTTGAATGTTCTTAAAGCCAAAGGCGAAGGACGCAGCGAAAAAGAAAACGATGAATTACGAGATTTGGAACACCAATGAACAAAAAAAGGAAAGCTGAGTTCAGCTTTGATGGAGAGGTATGGGATCGATGAAAGATATGCAAAAGGCGACGTACTTTGGCACTCTTTAAATGAAAGCGGTGAAATTGAAGTCTATGATATGAAATTTGGTGATACCATTGTGCGTAATTTGCTAGCTGAAGATATTGAACCAGTTGTTATAAAAGAGCATGCGCATACCAAACGAGATGATAATGACCCCGAAAGAGGAAAAAAGAAATAAGTGGAATTGCTTTTCGAAAATTGGCGCTATTATTTAAACGAAAGAGCCACCGATGCGTTGTATCAAAAAATAGTTGATTTTTTAATTAATACAACGCTGAATAAAAAGTTTTTTGACATGGAAGAAGAGGGCGTTTCTTTAAGCGCTGAAGAAATAGAAAAGTTTTTAGCAATGATAAAAGATCTTGGACCCGACCATTCCCAAAAACCCGACAAAGACATACCAAAATTTAAAGAGTATGATTTGACTGTCGACGAAGAAAGCGGGAGATTAGGATATCTTTGGGATGAATATCAGAGGAGAATACCTGAAGATAATCAAATATTTGCGGATTATGAAACATTTGAAACCTTTATGGGTTATTTTAATATTAAAATAATATATGCCCCAAAAGATATGAAAGAAGCCTTCGAGGCGGCAGAAATGGAAATTTACGCTCACATGACTGATGCAATGGGGGCTTATGTGTTCGATCCGGATGAACATGAAAAATTTATAGTGATTAATTATGCTCACTTTATGCCTTATGAAAAATACGAAAAAATGAACGAAAATTCACTGTGGGCCTCTTTGCGAAGCTATAAAAAGGCCTTAAGAACCGTTTTAGAGCACGAATTTACCCACCTTTTAAATAGAGTACGCACCGGAACCACTGGTGGCACTGAAAAAAAACGTGGGTGGACGAAAAAGAAGATATACATCAATTCAACTGAAGAAATACAAGCAAGGCTAGTTCAAATATTCCAGATTGTAGAAAAATCTCTCCGACAACCCCAGAAAACACATATCCTTCCTAGAATAGAAGATGTAATTAAACTAATTAGCTTGGAAGTTAATGGTAAAAATGTAAAAAACGCTACAAAATATTTGTTGCAACTTTATAAAACAATGTTTCCTGGATATTGGGAACTAACTCGACAAAACAGAAAGCAAAAGATAGCGACGCGGCTGTACGATTTTGCTCAACAGTTAATACAGAAAAAAGATAGCTATTCTAAGATAAAAAGGATGAATAAATGAGTCATTTGAAGGAAAACAATGAAACCTATGTAAGTCATATGCTATTTGCTACAAAAATTGGGTTTTCTTTAATATGCCGCGGCCTTATATTTGTGGTTCATGGCGTTTTTCCTATGTTTTTGCTTCCAAAGAACCTGAATATAGCAAGCGCCATTGCGAAACTAGAAGAATGGCACTCTTATACTATTAGGAGATTAGACAAGTGAAGAAATTATTTGAAAATTGGCGCCTTTTCAAAGAGAACAAGGGACCAAAAGACTTTATATACAATATTTTGTCCTCACCAGACACAATTACTATCACTTTACTAGATCCAGAAACAAAAGAACCGGTAGAAAGCAAGAAAAAGGGCACAAAAGCTTATATTTCTATTGAAAAGCGCACTGATGTACCTAATTGGGAGGTTGCATGGTCGTCATCTCCACTAGATAGTAAGGAAGTAGGTACAATTATGTATCTAATGGCCCTAGAATTAGCCGGAAATGATGGTTTATCACCCGACAGTTATGAAACTAGTACCCAAGCAGAGGGCGTTTGGGCAAGATTTATGCCAAAAGGTAACATGTATGGTGTTTTAAAACAGAAAAAGAAGGAATATATGGATTCGAGTGATGAAAATCCCTTCTTTTTCGTGTTTTTTAAGCCAAATCAGGGTGTTTTAAGTGATTATGAGAGTAAAATTGCCGAAGAAGAGGCAGAGAGGGTAGAAAAAGAGGCAGAAAAAGAGGTTTTTGAGCCTTTTGACCCCCACAAAGTCGATTTTGATGAGTTTTTAAGGGATATAAACGAAAATAAGGCACTTGAGGACACTGGTAAAGTATCAAAAGTGGTGATTTACGATAAAAATGGTCAAATACTGCTCTTACAGCGCTCGGATGACAAAAATGATTGGGATTTACCGGGAGGTCACCTTAAAAAGGACGAAAATCACCTCGAAGGTGTACGCCGAGAGACAAAAGAAGAGACAAATTTGTCTATTTCGGCACCAAAACACGTAAAAACACACGAACATATTGAGTTTTTTAAGTGTCCATGCCCCAAAGGGGACATAAAACTCGATTCAAACGAGCATGTTGACTTCAAATGGGTAAATCCGAAGGATATTAGCCAATTTAAAATGAGAAAATCGATAGAAAGTGCGATTTTAGACGCAATTCGCCTCTTTACAGAAGATTTTCAACAAGGGGTCAAGAAAGGTTACTCAAAAATGAAGTTTAGAGTACTCGGAAAGGGTCCAAATAAGTATAATGTAGGCGGCGAAATGAAAAAACCGTCCTATAAAAGGTCAAAAAGCTCTCCCCCGGGCTTCGGAGGAAGTTAAATACTAGTTATTTAGGGAGGGTTAAATATGCCTCAATTACCCGTTTTTGACCCTGAACTGATCGATCTACTGATCAAAAAAGAGATAGAAGAACAAAATAGCGTTTACGACCGCCCCTTCATACAACTTCCAACTCCAAATAAGCCTCATTGTCCTCAATATAGTGATCAACACGAAGAAAAAGATTTTAACACACCAGAAGTTATAGAAATTGATATATAAACAACTACTTATTAAGTGAATTTCGTTAAATTTAATCATTTAAAGTTAAGCGTTGCCATTTGAAGAAAAATCAAGAAATATTTAAAGTAGGTGATCTAGTAAGCTTTGACACAGTTTACAGACTTGGTATAGTGGTCGATATCAAGCCTAATGATGCCTTTTATCCAGAAGAAGACATTAAAGATGTTAGAGTTTTGTGGACGGATAATCTAGAATTTTGGTGTGCTGCATTTACCCTTGAAAAAATTAATCTATTTTAGTTAAAATACTTGACAAGAAAGTTTTTTTATATATCTTTCCTAAAAGGAGTTAAAAATGGGAAAAATTATTGGTATTGATCTGGGCACAACAAATTCTTGTGTTGCAGTGATGAGCGGTGACAAGCCGGAAGTGTTAGTTAATGGAGAAGGGAGTAGGACTACCCCATCAGTAGTAGCTTTTACAGACAATGAAACTTTAGTAGGAGTCACTGCAAAAAGGCAGTCAGTGGTTAATCCTCACAAGACTTTGTACTCGGTGAAACGATTTATTGGCTCAAAATACAGTGAAATCGCAGAATCTGCAAAAAAGGTGTCTTTCAATGTTACAGAATCAAAGTCTGGAGACACAGTACTAAAAATTGATGATAAAACATTTCACCCTCAAGAAATTAGCGCTAAAATACTTCAAAAACTAAAAAAGTCCGCGGAAGATTATTTAGGCGAGCCGGTTTCAGAAGCAGTGATTACAGTTCCTGCATATTTCAATGATAGTCAGAGGCAAGCCACTAAAGATGCCGGTAAAATTGCCGGTTTAGAAGTAAAAAGAATTATTAATGAGCCAACGGCCGCGGCCCTAGCTTATGGATTAGATAAACATACTGATGAATTAGTAGCAGTGTACGATTTTGGCGGCGGTACCTTTGATGTTTCTATTTTAGAGGTCGGAGAGAATGTTGTAGAAGTATTATCAACCTCTGGAAATACTCACCTAGGAGGCGACAATATTGATGAGATTTTAGTGGAGTATTTAATCTCCGAGTTTAAGAAAAATTCTGGTGTTGATGTTTCTGAGGACAAGCTGGTTCTTCAGCGCCTCCGCGAAGCCGCAGAAAAGGCCAAAATAGAGTTAAGTTCTGCAAAAGAAACGAACATCAATTTGCCTTTCCTTACTGCAGATGCTACGGGCCCGAAACACCTAGATTTAACCATCGGAAGAGCGAAATTCGACCAGTTGATTGACCCCATTGTTAAAAAGACGTTTAAAGCATGCACACAAGCTTTAAAAGACTCAAAGAAAAGCACCAAAGATATAGATCAAGTGGTCCTTGTGGGGGGATCAACACGTATACCAAAGGTTGTGACCGCGGTCGCCTCATTTTTCGAAAGAACCCCAAGCCAAGGAGTAAATCCTGATGAAGTTGTGGCGCTCGGCGCGGCTGTACAAGGAGGTGTTCTTTCCGGAGAGGTTAAAGACATTCTTTTATTAGATGTTACACCGTTAAGCTTAGGAATCGAGACGTTGGGGTCTGTAACCACGCGATTAATCGAAAGAAACAGCACCGTGCCAACCAGAAAATCAGAAATCTTTTCCACGGCGGCAGATAATCAGGGCTCTGTAGATATTCATGTATTGCAGGGTGAAAGAGAGGTGGCTTCCGGTAATAGAACACTAGGGCGCTTTCAATTGAGGAATATCCCACCAGCCCCGCGCGGAATCCCTCAAATTGAGGTTACGTTTGACATCGATGCGAATGGAATTCTAAAGGTCTCAGCGAAAGATAAGGCCACTAATAAGGATCAATCAATTACAATTACAAATTCTAGTGGTGTATCTTCTACAGAAATAGATAAAATGGTGGAAGATGCTAAAATTCACGAGGCCAAAGATAAAGAAGCACGAGAATTGATTGAATCAAGAAATTCTTTAGATTCCATGATATATCAAGTTGAATCTGCTTTAGACACTTTAAAAATTGATGATCAGAAAGTTATAAATGACTTAGAAAAAGCAAAAGAGATAGTCAAAACGGACAATAAAGAGGAAATCAAATCTACTCTAGAAGCCCTCCAAAAGACTATGCATGCTTTAGCTGCGCAGGCATATGAACAGACAAATACTACTGAAACGCCTGAAACCAACGAACAAGAAAAAGACGAAGATTTCATAGATGCTGAGATCGTGGTGTAAATCGTTTAGATACAACTATTTAATAATGTGAAATATATTATTATATTATCATTGTTATTTTCTGGTTGTGGTCCGCAATATGCAAAAGATCCCAATGCGCACGTATTAGTGACATCTCAATACGAGAATGAACCACCAAAGATAGTATATCCTAGTCCCAACGAAGAATGCCGCCCACAACTAGATTGCTCAAAAAAATCTAATGTTGAGTGCGCTATAGCATTGCTTGATGCATCCAAAGTATGCATAAAAGAAGCCCATGAACTAGCGGAAAAGAAAATGTATATTTCGGCTAAATTAGAATTTTTGTTAGCTCTGACAAGGCTTTCGGAAGCAGAAATTAGATTAAAAAACGCAAAAACAGAGTCCTTTGATGATTGGAAGGTAGTTACAACACTCGGATTGGAAGAAAAAATTAAAAATACGATTGATTATTGTCAAAAAATGATTCGAGTCTACACTTGGAGATAAAATGAAACATTTATTTGAAAATTGGCAAACCTTTCTTAAAGAAGAAACATCACATTACGAAATGCATGTTTCCCTAAGAGCAGATCCAGATACACAAGTTTATGGCTCTGTTTTTGACAAGATTAGAGCAATCCCGGGGATTACGATTGTCAAAAGTACGAAAAGCGCTGAAAAAGATCGATATGGCAACAAATTAATTAACTTAAGCTTAAAATTCCTTATGGTTCCAGGCGCAGGCGAAGAATATATCCCTTTTTTAAAGAGAGAACTTCAAAAGATTAAAGACGCGGAAGGCGATAGAATTACAGGCGTTCGCATAACAAAATTACCACAAAAAACCACCAAATAAAAAACATATGTTCAAAAATCTATAAAAAAGTATTATATAGTATATAATTATTAGTAGAATGAAAAGAATAGACACGGCATTAAGAAGGTTTTTTATCCACTTAATGCTCGTCTGTCTGTTCATAGTACTTCTAATAGGATGTAGTAGTAATAAAGGGGGCCAAGGTGAAAAAAATAATCAACCTATATACGAAATCCCCGATGTGGTTACAGAAAGTGATGGTGAGGTCCATGAAGGCGATCTTGAAACTGAAACTGATGTTCCAGAAGTAGTAGAAGACATATATTCAATTTGGACAGATCCCTGCGTTGACTGCGCCTGGTATTTTTGCACCAATTTGGATGTAATATATCAAAAACAAATTTGTATTAATAATTGCGATAAACCACCAACAGTTATATATGAAGGGCAATGTGAGGAACACTTAGAATGCAATCCAGCCCAAGAATTATTAGAATCAGATATTCCATGTACTACTGAAGATGGTTATCCCGGCACGAAAACCAAAATCTGTAATAAAGGACAAATACAATACACAAATTGTAAATCAGACTGCTCAGAAGAGATCTGCGACCTCTTAGACAACGATTGCGACGGAGACATCGATGAAGGTGTTAAGAACGCTTGTGGGGCCTGTGGAGACGTCCCTGAAGAGATTTGTGACTATATAGACAACAATTGCAACGGTCAAATAGATGAAGGAGTAGCAAACGCATGTGGAGGCTGCGGAAAGCTACCAGAAGAAATTTGCAATGGCTTTGATGATAATTGCGATGGCAAAATTGATGAGGGTCAACTAAATGCATGCGGAAAGTGCGGCCCAGTTGACGATGAAATTTGTGATGGGACTGATAATGACTGTAACGGTCTAATTGATGAGAATTTAATAGGAAAATGTTCTACAGACTGTGAAGAAAACCTACAGTACTGTGTGGGCGGCCAATGGATTTGTACAGCCAAGCAGCCACAGCCGGAAGTTTGCAATGGGTTAGACGATGATTGTGATGGAAAAGCCGACGAAGGTTTAGATTGTCTTTGTACAAAACAAGATATTGGTGTTTTGTTCCCGTGTCAAGAAAGCCCTCTAATGTGTGGCGCCGGGTATAAAACATGCGAATGCATAGATCCAAATGATCCAACTTGCGCAGAACTACAATTAACTGAATGTTTGGCTGTTTGCCATTGGCTTCCTCAAACTACAACACCCGGCACAACCTGCGATAAATTTTTGGGCGAAGTAAAACCTGAAGAATGTAACAATCATGATGACAATTGTAATCAACAAACAGATGAAAACTTATTTGCAGGTTGCTATAGCGGGTCTCCAAAAACAATGTATGTAGGTATATGTATTCCTGGAGAAGTAACTTGTTCAGCGGGCAGTTGGGGAAACTATGATGATAATAACCAGTTTATTAAAAAGCTTTGCCTGGGAGAAATAACTCCACAACCAGAAGATATATGTAATGGCACAGATACAAACTGTGATGGTAAAATTGATGAAGATAAAGAGTTGGAGCCAACCGACATTTTATTTATTGTTGATCTTTCCGGCTCGATGGTTGAAGAAATCAATGCAGTTATGACCGCTCTTAATAAGTTCGCTGCACATTACAGTGATTCAGATGTAGTAAAATGGGGATTGGTTTTTACCGCAGCACATGATCCAACTGTATGGAACGAACGAGTTATTTTACAAACAGACCTTGTTGATTTTCAAACGTTCGTCAATCTATTCCAAAATTCTGGCTTTAGTTTAACTGGAGGAAACGAACAAAATTATGATGCAATTTACTTAGCAATTCATAATTTGGTTGCCGATGCTAGCCTTCCATACCAGATAGTTGATTTAAATTGGGGCTGGGGGTCGGTAGAATCCATTCCCCCAAAAGACCAGTGGGATATCAGTTGGCGAGATGATGCAAAACATGTTATAATTTTATTTTCTGATGAGCAAGGGCAATCCTATTTTAATCCCGCCCTTACAGAAACAGATATAGTCAATATGATTAATGCTGCTGATGATTTGGCTGTATATACTTTTACTTCTTTTTCAGTTATGTCCAATGCCTGGTTTGATAACTACGAACTTTTAGCGCAAGCCGGAACCGGTGGCAAAGTATACGAATTATCAATGAAAGCAATTGAGATGTATAATAGTCTTTTAGAAATTCTCGATGAAACCGCCTGTGGACAAGGCACTAGCAATCAAACTAACTAATTATTACTATAATCTTATAATTTTACTAATTATAAACGTATTTATTTGTTTATAAGGAGAGTCCCTAATGATTGTTGATAAAAAAGATTTCGAAGTAGCCATAGCACAAGAAAGTATTGAAGTGCTAATAGGGAGGAAACTATATCAAGAAGCAATTCATATATATATTGATAATAGGGAGATTCTTTCTGAAAAACAAGGATGGCTAGCTAAAATGTTCGGCGGCCTAGGCCCGGGCGGCTATCCCGAAGAGTCTGAGCTTGATACACCAGAAGAGTTTGAGGCGCTCGAAGGAGTTTTAGGACTGGTAGCACGAGAACTAGAAAAAATGCCCACTGCGCCTGGAGGAGGAACGCCTCAATACACAAAGAAACAGGCCCTCAGAGTGGCCAATCAGTTCCTGACCGGCCAGGGCGATTTAAATTTAAGCCCCACAGAACTCAAAGATATTTCAACTTGGCTTCGAAGACTCCCGGGCCAACAACTAGCTAAAATGCTTAACGTTGCGTCCGAAGAAGAAGACAAAGGTTTAGGAGACACTCCGGATCGAAGATCAAAATGGGCCCCACCCGAAACTGGAGAAACTGCCCAAGGTGCGGATCCGGAACCGGGGGAAACCGACCAAGAAAAACCAGCTACTGTAAGAGATACAGTTGTAGATTTACAAAGGGTGTTAAATGTTCCGGTACAAAGACAGTTTCTGCTACGAGGGTTAATCAACTTGATTACACAAGATAGAGTGGAGAGCGCACTAAAAATGGTTAGGCCGCAACAAGCTCAAATGGCTGTATTAAACTTGATTCAGACCTTGGCAAAAATGGAACCTAAAGAGTATGAAACACTTAAAAACGACTTAGAAGACAGCTTGACCACTAAGATGATGTCGGATGATAAGCCGTCACGAACAAAACGTGCTGGCGCAGGCATAGCCGGTCCTGAAAGGTGGGAAAAAGAAAGAGTTGGGAGGCAAGCCTCTAAAGCTGTCGGCTCAAAACTATCGGGCCTAGGCCTGAATGAATCAAAGAAAAATATTAAACAGCAATTGTTAGTCTTAGAATTAATATCAAAATGTAAAAAGCTTAAGTTGATTTAAAAGAATGAAAAATTTAGAGGAACTTTCAAAAAATTTAGTTGATAGTTTTATGAAGCAGCATAATCTTCAAGAAAACCCATCGATAGTGTTTGCCGAAGACTTGGAGAACAGCAAATTAGATCTGGGCAGCACTGCACATTACGAACCAGAATCTATGAAAATAACAATTTATATGACTGGTCGACATGTAAAAGATACTTTGCGGTCGCTAGCACACGAATTAGTTCATCATATGCAAAACTGTAGAGGTGAGTTTTCGGCAGGCAACAATCTTACCGAAGAAGGCTATGCACAAAACAATGAACATTTGCGTGAAATGGAAAGAGAAGCATATGAATGTGGCAACATGTTCTTTCGCGATTGGGAAGACGGTTTGAAGAGTGGCAATTATCAATTGTACGAGACTATTTATAAGGGCAGTAAATTTAAAGGAGAAGATGTCATGTCGACAAAAGATTGGAAAAATCAAGAACTTAACGGTTTGTTAATGGAAAAATGGGGCTATGTTAGCACTAAAAAGAAAGAATTAAACGAGGAAGTTGATTCTTATATGGATTTAAAAGCAGATTATAAAACTTTGCAAAAAGAACTTCCGGAAGATGAAACCTTAGAAGAAGAGGAAGAACTAGAAGAAGCGCACCCTTCTGACGTAGAAGCTCGCGTGAAAGGTTTGGAAAATTTGGAAAAAGAATCATTAAAGAAAGAGGTTATAGATATAATTAACGAATTGCTGAGCGAAGAAAGTGAAGTTTAGTCTAGACAGATTAACAAGAAGGTTTCTGCTTGATGAAGAAAAAGTAAAACCTACTATAAGGGCTTACGTAGAAACTGTTATTAATATCTTAGAACAAATTGCGCCAAGATCGCAACGCGAAACACGCAAAGTTAGCGTTGCTAAACAACATCTTTATGAAATAAAAAGGATGAATAGAAAACTAGAAGAAAAAATTAACCTATTAGAAGAACAGATTAAACTTTTAGAAGAGGGAATTTAACTTGGGCGGCGCCGCAGGACATATGGCACATCCGTTTGATCTGCCCGGAGTCGACACCGGTGAAGATCTTGTTAACTTTTTTTATAATGTAGGAAATCATGTTGCAAACACCCCTGAAAATGCTAGTTTAAAAATTGATGGTGTAAATGTCAGCTTCAAACTTATTGATGGCCCACACGGAAAAGAATTTGCTATTGACCGCGGTTCATTAAAACCAATTGATATCGAGGGAGTAACCATTGATAGGTTACAAGATAGATTTCCATCGAAAGAAAACGAAGAAACGGGAGAACTACACACTCACGGAATGGTACCGGCTGGCCAGGCGCTATTAACAATATTGAATTCGTCTTTAAAAGAGATTACCCCTGAACTAAAAAAATTAGGAATGTATGACGATCCAACAAAGTTCTTAAACACCGAATTTGTTTTAGGCAAAACAAATGTAACGGAATATGATAAAAACTTCTTAGCGCTCCATAGTTTAAATCAATTTTTCGAAAAGGATAGTAAAAGAACTGGTACTTTTAGACCAGGCATACCAAGACCCGAAGGGGTTTCTGCGCCAAGTGCAGAAGTTGATTATGACCGCGGCACCTTGAATCTTCTAGCAGATAAGTTAAAGGCGCATGCTAAAGAAAATGATTTTGAAGTTTATACCAGCGTACCAGTCTCAAATGAAACAAATATAAGTTATGAAAAGACCCTGGATTCTCCATTTACAATTCAGATGACACCAGACTCAGAAGAAACGCATCCTTTGAGCGCATGGTTAAGCGGTGTGGTAAATCCGGGAGGAGAAAGAGTAACAATCCGTTATGCTGATGGGTCGACTAAAGAAATAGGCGCACTCAGTAAAGAAGTTTATATAAATGCTCTAAACGAAGTTCCTTTTGTGGAATTGTTTCCAAATCGCGAGGACCTGAAAACAGCCATTTCAGGCGCTGTTTTCTATCATGCCACCCGGGTACTAGGTAATGATGTTTTAAAGGCGTTAGGAAGCGAGTTAGGGCCCGCCTCGTCGCACGAAGGGGTAGTACTTAGGAATGTCCCTGGAGCAGAGAACGCACCGGTCAAAATAACAGGGGAGTTTATCTTAGGTGGCATGACTTCAGGGTTTAAAGAAAACGCACAAAAGACGCTAAAAGAACAAAAGAATAGTATAGACAGAATTATTGCAATATATCCCGGAAGATTTCAACCAATGGGGAGACACCACTCGGAAGTTTTCAAAAAGATTGAAAATGAGTTTGGAGAAGAAAATACTTTTTTGGCTACTGCTGATGTAACAAACATAGCCGAAAAAGATGGTATACCAACATCACCATTTGATTTTCAAGAAAAACAGATGATTGCCGTCGGCCATGGCATACCATATAATCGTGTGGTCATGACTAAAAACCCTTATCAGGCTGAAGAAGTATTAAATAAATTCGACCCCGAAACAACGGCAGTCGTATTTTTTGTTGGAAGCAAAGATATGGACGAAGATCCGCGCTTTTCATCTTTAGACGGATATACCAAGTCCGGTAATCCTCGTTATTTTAGAAAATTTGATAAAAAAGAAGAATTAGAAGGGTTTGATAAACACGGATATATCGCCACAGCGCCCCACGTACCAATACCGGTTCATATGGGAGATGAAGCCGAGCCCTTGGAAATGTCGGGCACCGTATTAAGACAAGTATTGAAAAATGCCGATGAGGCTACCTTTAAGGAAATAATGGGTTACTTTGATCCAGAGGTCTTCCAGATTATAAAAAATAAATTAACAGTACGCGTGGAGGAAAACCAGTTTAATCTGGGTATTTTTCGTGGGCTAATGGAAGAAGTATATGAAGAATTACAAGAAGAAGACGAAGAACTTGAAGAAATTTCCACTGCAGCTGCTGTTACCGGATATTCTTTACCTTTAGGAACAACACCACCGCGAAAAAAGAAGAGAAAGAAAAAAGAGCGCGCAGATGAAGAAATTGTTAACGAATTTTATGACTATTTAGTACATAAGATGAGGAGCCGCAAATGATCGACCGACACGAATTATTAGAATCTATTAAAGAAGAAAGAAAATTAAGAAAATTAATTAGAGAAGATCTTAAGAAATTTTTAAAGAATAAAAGAAACGAAAAATCAAGGATAACGGAAGATGAAAACAGGTTAAGAGGATTGATTAAAAGCCTAGTACAAGAAATTTCTAAAACGGATGTTCCTTCAACCCAACCGCATAAAAATACAGGTATTAATGTGCTGGAAGATCTTCTGAAAAATATTATACCTACGATTGAAGACGATTATAAAGCTCTTACTAGTGCACAAGAGCAGAGAGAGTCGTTTAGAGCGCATATTCTCAAAGCAGTAGAAAATTCTTTAACGCCTGCAAAAATAATTGCTGATTTACCAAAAGGCGAAGATGCAGCCGTTGGAGAAGAACTAGAAGAACAAGATATTAAAATAAATGTAGAAGATGATACAGAAGACAAATTTATCCCTGTTCGACAACAAGACGTTGAACCAGAAGAAGAGGAAGAAGAAGATGTTTTTTCAATTCCTGGTGCGGACCTAACGGGCAGAAACTTTGCAGCTTCGACTTACAACAAAGTTGAAAAACAAGTACTAGATGCATACGAGAGTTTAGCTAACGAGGAAGATCGAGATTTGTTTTATGATTATTTGTTAACGAACCTTAAATTATATTTTGATAAATTTGAAGACGAACTCCAACCTTCCATAGAAGAACCAGTATCCCCAGATTACGAAGTACAATAATATTATTGGATGTGATATGATTATACCATGGCCTGGAAAAAACAAAAGAAACATTACGGACTCTATGAAAACTATAGTGTAATAAATAAATTTTTAAAAGAAGAAAAAGTTGATTATGATACTTTAAATAATATTGGGGATATTTCATTAGAAGACTTAATCGCGATTAAGCTCGAACTATCCACGCGTATATTGGGGGGCAAATTCTATGGGATGCCTCTTTGGCACTCTATAAAAGCAATTGCTTCGGAAGCAGTACTAAAAACAGCCGTTAGTATTTGTAGATCTAAAAATGAGAGCGCTAAATTTCTAGGAATAGAATATACAGATTTTCGTAGACTAATTAAAAAATATAATGTAGAATCTTTTTTTGAAGATGAAAGAAATGGGGGCGAAACGGTTTCGACGGAGAATGAATAGAAAAAAGTGCAAGACTGTGTGAGTAAAACAGTAAAAATACTCAAATTTTATAAATGCCAACGATAACGTTGAATTTGATTACGCCTTAGCTGCGTAATCTGAAGCTGCTGACGCTTTATAAAAAAAGTTAGATCGGTAATACGTACGATATCATGTATTAGTTTTCAAGAGTTCAAATAACTTAGTCCGGTTGTGATCATAAAAAAGATCTTAAAACCAGCTGGGCGTTTTGATTATATAGACACTATATAATTTTGGCAGCCACTGCCTTAAAGTGTGGTGAATGGATTCCCCGATTTAATCGGGTGGTTGGTACTTCGGCGGTGAACGTGCCTATTCTTGTGAAGATCTTTCTTCCTGAATTTCTCCGGACCCGGGTTCGACTCCCGGCGCCTCCACCATATTTACTACGCGAGAGCGAGAGAGGTTGTTTATGGTAATCACAGATAAAGCGGTTTCTAAAGTCAAGGAGATGGCTTATGAGCAAGGGTTAAAAGGCCATGGCCTCCGGCTGATGGTCGTTGGCGGCGGCTGCTCTGGGTTCACCTATGATATGGATCTGGAAAACCAAGAGAATGATGGTGATTCAGTCACTGAGCGCAGCGGCTTGAAAATTTATGTAGACCCCATGAGCCGTTTATATTTGGATGGTACCACAATCGACTACATCGAGTCATTTAAGCACTCCGGCTTTCATTTTGAAAACCCCAACGCGACGCGCACGTGCGGATGTGGTTCCTCTTTCACGGTTTAAATTAAACCACAGAAACTGCAGTTTTTCTTTTTTTCATTCATTTTTTAAAGCTTTTTTGACCCGGGTCCATAACCGGTGTCTCTACTATAGCATTAATATAAATTCTGACTAATTATGTTAGAGGAGAAAACCGTAACTATGAGCAAAAAAAAGAAAAACTGGAAACTACCGGAAAACCCCCCAAATGATTTTGATTTTGTAGAAGCCTACAATGATGAGCCATCTGTAGATGAAAAAATGTTGGCTGAAAATACTGCGCCGAGTGCAATTAATTGCGCTTTTGTTGGCCTAGGCGGCGGCGGTGGGAAAATAGCCAAAGCTTTTCTAGATCTAGGATTCAATAAAACCTTTCTTGTTAACACTACTGAAAAAGATCAACCAACCGGCCTGGATCCAGAAAATTTTCTTTTATTGCCCGGAGCCGACGGTGTTGGAAAGGATATTAAGCTTGGAAAACAAATATTACAAGATAATAGTGCCTTAGTAGAAGACGCCTTAAGAACTCGGTTTGGCAAGGTAGACTGGATTTTTGTCTGTGCAGGCGCAGGGGGAGGAACTGGAAGCGCTAGCTATGTTCTACATGAGGCAATGACTAGATATCTGTCTTCCATCGAAGCAACTGGAAAGGTGGTTTATATTGCTAGCAAGCCGACTGCACAAGAATTGTTAAACCCAACAATCAAATCTAATTGCGCAATGTTTCTAAAAGACATCAGCAAACACACCCACGTCATCATCGATAACGAAAAGCAGTTACAGCTATTACGAGGGAAGGTAGGGATGTTAAACATGTACCCGGCGGCTAATAAGAATTTTGCAAAGCTGTTAGCACAGGTATTCAAATTAGCTGATGAACCCTCTCCAATCCAGGCTTTTGATTCTAAAGATTTGGAAAGATGTTTACAGACAGACGGCCGTCTCCTTTTAGGAAGCACCGTTATCCGAGATCCGTCTAGAACAGACCTAGGCGCAACTGTTTTACAGGGCTGTCTAAAATCATCGCCGTGTCCCGCCCCCCCTAATAAATCTAAAACTGGCGCCTTATTAATAGTGACCACTCCAGAAATGGCCGATGATCCGACAATAAGCAATCGGTTAGAAGCTGCCTTTTCATATGTTGGCGGCAGATCTGATACCCTGTTTTCTGGTGTTTATGTACGAGAAGAATTACCAGGATTAATTGCTTTAACTTTATTAGGTGGAATAAGTTAAAAAACAATATATTTTCATTTACAATAGCAGCTAGAGGTGAAAATAGTGGAAGAACAACAAACCAAAACATGGAAAACGGTTGGCACGTACAATGATTATAATGACGCCGCTGCCAAAAAAAGTGAATTATGTGAATCATACCAAGAAATCAAAATAAAACGCGGCGGCAAAGACGGCGATATATTTCGAGTAAAGGCTTGGAACCCGCCCGGGCCCAAGAAACAAAACAAGAAGAAAGGTAAAAAAAATGCTAACAAGAAGATTCGCAGTTGATCAAAAAGGTAATAAAATCTATGTCGGCTCGGTTGTAAAGTATAACAATCAATCGTTTTTAGTGGAAGAAATCGAAGACCTGTCTTGGAATAAAGATCAATATTTAACCCTAGCAGATAGAAAAAATAAAAATAAGAAAATTAAGTTCATTGATTCGAAAAATGTAAAGGTTTCTTACGTACTATGAGAAAGAATATATTAATAATTGGAACTGGTACCATTGGGGAGCCGTTGATCGGATTACTGGCAGATTATAAAAAAAAATTAGAACTGGATATTTATTTTCATAAAAGGACCCCCCTTATAGACGAAATTGCTAAAGTTGATAGTCTTATTGCCCGCGGAGCTAATTTAGTTGTTGACAAAGATAGAGTCGAAGATTTTCAAAAACTAGGACATGAACCGGTTTTAGTCTATGAAGCCGCCCTGAATTTGTGTGATGTTATTATTGATTGCACTCCCGCTGGTAATGCTGCAAAAGAATCACACTACCTACCTATAAAAAACAAGAAAAAAACCTTTATTGCACAAGGAAGCGAAAAGGGGTTCGGCATGCCATATGCATATGGTATAAACGATAGTGCTCTACAACAAAAAAAACCTCAATTTATACAAGTGGTTAGTTGTAACACTCACAACATATGTAGCATTTTGAAGAGCCTTTCGCCAAATCTTGACAACATTGTTGAATCTGACTTTGTTTGTATCCGCCGCGCCAATGACATCAGCCAAACTACTAGTTTTATACCTTCACCAGAAATAGGAGCACATAATAGTAGCCAGTTCGGGACTCACCATGCGCAGGACGCGGCCGGAGTTTTAAATACGATGCACAAGCATGTACTTATGTTCTCTAGTGCGATGAAAGTCAATTCTCAATATATGCATTCAATTAGATTTAGCTTGTCTGTAAAAGGACACATGTCTAAAGAAGCTGTAACAAATCGATTTAAAGAAAACCCATTTGTCGCCTTAACACAAAAGAAAATGGCCAATAAAGTCTTTTCATTTGGCCGGGACCACGGCTATTACGGTAGAATATTTAATCAAACTGTTATTTCAGTGCCGTCATTGCATACAATTTCTGTTGCCAATGGTTGTACAAAAATAACCGGTTTCTGTTTTACACCACAAGACGGAAATTCCCTTTTAAGTAGCGTAGCCGCGGCCCTGCATGCTATTTATGGTAAAAAATATCAGGAGTACATGAATATATTTGATGAATATCTATTTAAAACAGTATAATGTCAATCACAACAGTAAAAGAAGTTAATTATGTATGTGAGTCACCTTCGATAAGCATAAAAGTTAAATATGATTCTATGTACGGCTCCGCCACAACTCATTTTTATATAGACAATAAAGAAGCCACATCTTTTACTTATAAACTCCCATTTCCGAATAACAAAGAAGACTACGATGCATTTTTAAAGAATGTCTGCGATTTATTATTTAATAGTTTAGAAATAGATGAATTTATTAATTATCTATCTGACGATGAATATTTGAAAGGGCAGTACATATACAAAGCACTAAAAATGGTTAGATCTAAAGGGGGTAAGATAATATGGAGAAAAAATTAGCGTCCACGTGTCATCCAAAAACGATCAGTATGCTTTCCTAAGTTATGTTCTATGAAGTGTTGAAGCCCTTTAAACTCCGTTGATAAGGTTATCATAGGGAAATATATATAAACAGAATGTACCATTCCAACCAATTCACCATCTGTATTAATTATCATTGAACCGCTACTTCCTGGCGCCGCCGGAAGTGTATACCAGGCAACGCCTCCGGAATTTCCATTAAATCTTCCTTCTAATAGCGTTACTATTCCGGGTCTATAGATCCCACGCGGCGCCGCAAAATTGTAGACTTTTTCACCAATAGCGGGCGCCCTATTTGATATCTTAACCGCTTGCACATTATGATTCAGTTGTTCTACGAACAACATACACATATCAATTTCGGAATTATAGTCAAGAATGATTGCTTTATATTGCCTTCCATCTGCGGTAACAGCTATGTAGGTAGCCGCGGCCCTAACTGGTGGTTGTATTGGCGGTACCGCTGTTTCACAGACGTGCGCAGCCGTGATCGCATATGAACCGCGTTCTTGGATTTTTACTATGAACCCCGAGGCTACGGAATTGGAAGTCATCGAATTACATTTATCTTTTGTACATTGATGTAAAACTACAGATTTTTTTAAAAATAAAAACCCTCTTCTAGGCAACTTTTCGTTTATTTTATCAAGGTCCGCGACAAATGGATAATTACAAGATATAATTGTTGAAAACATAAAGATTGAGCATAAAACTATAATTATTTTTCTTAGCATACTTCGAAGGCCCTCTTATATAATAACTATAAGCTAAAAAACAATTGTTTTGTTTTTAATCAAACTATTTATTATTAGGAAGCTAAATTATCACTTATGGCTAAAAAAATATATGTAGTAGATACTAGTGTTTGTTTAACTGATTTTAACTGTATCTTATCTTTCTCAAACAATGATGTAATCCTGCCACTCAAAGTGCTGGAAGAAATAGATAATCATAAAAAAAGACAGGATAGTGTCGGCGCAAATGCTAGAGAAGTTATAAGAAGACTAGACTCTCTTAGAGAAAGAGGCAGTTTATATAATGGAGTACGGATATCGAAAGGGAAGGGCCTCCTCTTCGTAAAACTTCATATGAACAAAAATTTACCAGAAGATCTGGACTTATCTATTCCGGATAATGAAATAATTGCAGTTGCGTTAAACCAAAAGGCCGAAAATCCAACTAGAAAAATTGTTGTGGTAACACGAGATATTAATATGCGTGTAAAATGCGATGCGCTGGGGCTTATAACTGAAGATTACCAAGTTAATCAGGTGGTAAAAGATACAAGACATATATATACTGGCTTTATTGAGCATTTAGTGGATGAGCCATTTATAGATATGTTTTATAACGGAGAAGAGGTTTTCCTCGACCAAGAAGGCTTAGAATTGATGCCAAATCAATTCATCATGCTAGTTTCAAACCAAAACGAGAAAAAAACAGGGCTAGCCAGATTTATAAATTATGATACGCCACTTAAACGTATATATAAGGATCATAAAAAAAATATGTGGGGTGTTAAGCCAAGAAACAAAGAACAGATATTCTCCCTTGATTTATTAAAAGATCCCTCGGTAGATCTTGTTACACTAGTGGGGAAAGCTGGCTCTGGAAAAACGCTTCTTGCTATTGCGGCCGGGCTGTATCAAGTGCTAGAAACTGAAACATATAACAGACTAGTTATATCTCGGCCAATCCAACCCATGGGCCGGGATATTGGTTTTTTACCGGGTTCTATGGAAGAAAAAATGGCGCCATGGGTAGCACCAATTAAAGATAATTTGCAATTTCTAATGGGAAATGATAAAGAAGCGCTAAACATGTACATGGACAAAAATACGATTGAAGTAGAAGCGCTTACCTATATAAGAGGTCGTTCGATTTCCAAGGCTTTTGTCATAATTGATGAAGCTCAAAACTTAACCGCTCATGAACTGAAAACTATTATCACGCGCGTCGGCGAAGGAACAAAAATAGTTTTAACTGGTGATATAGAACAAATTGACAATGTTTATATTGATGAAACCTCAAATGGGCTTACATACGCTATAGAAAAATTTAAATCTTATGATATTTCCGGCCATGTAACGTTAGTGAAAGGTGAAAGATCTAAGATAGCGACACTTGCCTCTAAAATACTTTAAAAAAAAATGTTAAAATTTAATTTGACTTGGAGATAAAAATGAGTTATAATGAAGAAGAAAATCCCGATCTGTTAAAGGTCGTGGAAAAAGAGAATGAACTTAAAAGCTGGTTAGTCGAATATGTAGGGAATAAAGTAAAACCGGATAACAACGAAGTTAATATAGAAATGATTATTGGTGTTGTTGCCGAAGACTTTCCTGATTTTTTGCTTCCGGTCGCCGAAGAAAACTTTATAAGAGGCTATAGACAAGCCCTACAAGATGTCGAAGACGGCGAAAAGTATATGAAAGAACAAAATGAAAAACTACATAACCAAAAGCAGTGAACAGATAAAAAAAAGTTTTAAACGTATCACTATACAAAATACTCCTTTGCATATATTAAAGAACTTGACCAATGACATCGATTTAGATTTTGTTGCCGGGAAACTTAATTCTGTGTTGCCGCGGTCATCGATGACTAATGTTGATAACATATATGTTGGAAGCTTTGAAGAATTCTCACATAAAGATAGACAGTTTAATGCAATGTATAAAGATGGCACAATATATGTTTCTAACGAACAAGACAACGAAGAAGATCTGATTGACGATATTGTACATGAGGTAGCGCATTCTTTAGAAAAAGAAAGCGACGTCGAACTATATAATGATATTTCTCTTGAAACGGAGTTCCTAGCTAAAAGAAAATTGCTGTATAATGTACTTCCGGACGATAAAAAAATAAATTTAGTTTATTTCTTAAATCCGGATTATGACGCGTCGTTTGATTCTTATCTGCACAAGAAGTTAGGATACAACTTTTTGCGATCTATAAGCAATCAGATATACTACTCGCCATATGCAATTACCGCACTAAAAGAATATTGGGCTAATGGATTTGAAAATTATTTACTTGGAGACAAGAATAAATTGAAACAGTTGAGCCCAATACTATATAATAAGATTAAGAAATTTTTTGATAAAAGGGAGGAAGAAAACTATGGACTATAAGATTAAGGAGCAGGGGGATGAATTACACGTGACATTAACGGTCGCGGCATCGCTACATAATAGTGATCCACAAGCTTGGACAACAAACGATGTACTTAGGTATCTAACAGAAAATTCGAGCCATGAAATCAACAGTGTTTTAGAAGCCCCAGCATTTGGAGTTAGAAACCATTTAGGTGAAAGACATCGAACCGGAACGTGGGTATTTAACCTACGGAAAACAAAACAACAAACAAAAACAAAAAGCGCAGAAAAAGTCAACGTAAAAAAAGTAAAAACGCATGCGCCAAAAAAGAAAAATAATTAAAAAATAAATGTCTCATATATCATATTCAGAATTAAAAGAGTGGGTTACGTGCCCCTGGAAGCACAAATTAAACTATATTGACAAAATCAATGAATTTAAAGGGAATGAGTATACTGCCTTTGGTACGGCGCTCCATACTGTTTGCGAAAATTTGGTGTTGGAAAAACCAATCGACCCAAAAAAGCTTTTTCAAGAAGAATTTTTAAACAATTTAAAATCACTAAAAGAAGATATGCCTGATATGATACTACGCGCTCCCATCATTGCCGACATGCGTGTTCAAGGTGAAAAACTAACTGAATATGTTATACCGGCATTAAAACAATATTTTGATAAGTTTGAAATATTCGGCGTGGAAGAAAAATTATTCGAAGAAATGCCAAAACAAGAGTATAACTTCAAGGGGTTTATAGATCTAGTTGTTAAGTCAAGTGATGGAAAATATCATATAATAGACTGGAAAACTTGCTCATGGGGTTGGGATAATCGCAAAAAAAGTGAAAAAATGATAACATACCAGTTGACGCTATATAAACACTTTTGGTGCGAAAAACATAACATTGATCCTAAAAATGTGGAAACTCACTTCGCATTACTCAAAAGAACTGCTAAGAAAAATTTAGTTGAAATATTCAAAGTTAGTAGCGGAGAAAGAAAGATACAAAACGCGCTTAAACTATTAAACAAAGCGTTATATAATATTAAGAAAGATCACCATATCAAAAACCGACTTTCTTGTTACGGAAGGTATGGTGTCTGCGAATACTATAAGACAGAACATTGCCCATAAAGAGGTTAACCTTGGATAAAAAAATAAAAATTATTACAATTAGCGATATGCCGTTTTCACCTAGTGGCGTCGCCACCCAAACGAAATACATGATCGAAGGGCTGCTTAAAACCGGAAGATATCAAATAAGAAGTTTGGGCGGTGCCATGCAACACCCGAACCATGATCCAATAAAAACAGAAGAATTTGGAGATGACTGGATTACTTTTCCTGTTGATGGATACGGAAATCAAGAGATGGTTAGGTCGTTAATAAGACAAGAAAAACCTGACATTCTCTGGTTTATGACCGATCCGCGGTTTTGGGGTTGGCTATGGGAAATCGAAAACGAAATTAGGCCCCTGCTGCCCATGGTTTATTATCACGTTTGGGATAACTATCCATATCCCACATATAATAGAGAGTCTTATCTTTCAAATGATTATGTTGTGTCGATCTCCAAATTAACCGATGATATCGTAAGAACTGTAGCTCCAGAAGTAAAAACAAAATATTTACCTCATGCGGTAAACCCGGATATTTTTAAACCGCTCCCAAAAGAAGATGTACAGAAGTTTGCTAAAGAAGCGTTTGGAGATTTTTTTAGTGAAGACAAATTTATTGTTTTTTGGAATAATAGAAACGCGAGAAGAAAACAGAGTGGTTCTTTAATCTTTTGGTTTAACGAATTTCTAGAAAAAGTGGGCAAAGATAAAGCATGTCTGGTGATGCACACAGAAGTAAAAGATCAACATGGGCAAGATCTTCAAGCAATCATCGAAAATCTAGGACTAATAAACGGTGAAGTTTTGTTTAGCCAAGTTAAAGTACCACCAGATAAGCTAGCATTAATGTATAATATGGCTGACTGCACAATAAATATTGCCGACGCGGAGGGTTTTGGCCTCGCAACGCTGGAATCTTTATCTTGTGGTACCCCAATAATTGTCAATATGACCGGCGGTCTTCAAGAACAAGTTACAGACGGTGCTGAATGGTTTGGAATTGGAATTGAACCAACATCTAAAGCGATTATTGGGTCTCAAGACATTCCATGGATCTGTGAGGATAGGCTGTCGGCGGAAGCTGTTACGGCCGCCCTTGTAAAATTATATAATGCCTCTCCCGAAGAAAGAGTTATAATGGGCATTAAAGGAAGACAATATGTTATAAGCAATTATAACTTTAAAGATTATTGTGAAGGGTGGGATAAATTACTCACAACGATTCATGAAGAAGAGGGCTCTTGGGATACCCGCAAACCACCAAAAAGATGGGATATAATGGAGATACTATGAAAAAAGTTTTAGTAAGAGCCCCAGCATTAACAAGAACTGGATATGGAGAACATGCTAGATTTGTAATGCGCTGCTTGCGTACGATAGAAGACAAAATTGATATCTATTTGGTCCCTATTAAGTGGGGGCAATCCAATTGGGTTTGGGAATTCGACGAAGAAAGAGAATGGCTAGATAAAATAATACACAAAACAGCAGAGTATCAAAGACAAGGCGGTACTTTTGATGTAAGTTTACAGGTCACTATACCGAACGAATGGGAAAAACTAGCTCCGGTAAATATTGGAATAACGGCTGGAATCGAAACGGATAGAGTTGCACCGGTTTGGTTGCAAAAATCTAATTTGATGGACAAAATCGTTACAATTTCTGAGCACTCAAAAAATGGCTTTGTGAACACTGTATATGAAGCTGTCAATGAGCAAACAGGAGAAAAGGGCTTTTTGAAATGTGAAACACCAATTGAAATAGTGCACTACCCAACAAAGGAATATGAATATAATGAATTAGAGTTAAATCTAAAAACTAAATTTAACTTTTTAACGGTTGCACAATGGGGCCCAAGAAAAAACGTGGGCGCAACGATTTCATGGTTTATCGAAGAATTTTTTGACAATCCCGACGCGGGACTTCTTGTAAAGACCTTTGTTAAAGGAGGGTCTCGGATGGACAGGAAACAGCTTGTAAAAGTATTACAGAATCAAGTGAAAGGGTTCGAAACAAAACCAAAGTGTAAAGTTTACCTTTTGCACGGGGATATGACAGAAGAAGAAATGCATTCTTTATATCGACATCCTAAAATAAAAGCATTTGTTTCGTTAGCACACGGAGAAGGCTTTGGTCTACCACATTTTGAATGTGCATATTCGGGCACTCCTGTAATAGCCCCGGATTTTAGTGGTTATATGGATTTTTTGTGTTGCCCAAAGAAAAATAAAAAAGGTAAGATAGAGGTAAAACCACATTTTGCTACCGTAAAATATGAGCTAAAAGAGGTACATCCTGAGTCACATTGGGAAGGGGTAATTAACCCTGACTTTAAATGGGCATATGCACAACCCGGCGCCTATAAAATGCGCCTTAGAGAAGTATATAAAGATCACGGAAGGTTTAAATCTCAGGCCAAAGAACTTCAAAACTGGGTACTAGAAAATTTTTCTTTTGAAAAACAATCAAAAAAGTTTATCGACTTTGTGTTCCCTCAAGATGAGATGAATCTAGAAATGTGGTTAGAGAACCTAGATGCGGAAGTGCATGAATAATGATTTTGTTTTTATAGCTGATTTTTTTGCTGAGCAGATAGGCGGCGGCGGAGAGTTAAACAATGAAGAAGCTATACATCTTTTAAAAAAAAGAGGCCACAACGTAACAAAAGCCAATTCCCATTTTATAACTCCAGAGTACCTTCTAGAAAATTTAAATAAAAAATTTATTGTTGCTAACTTCATAAACCTAAGTGAAGAAAGTAAGTCAATTTTATTTAACCACACAAAATACATTATATATGAACATGACCACAAATATTTGCAAACAAGAGACCCTTCGGTGTTCAATAATTTTAAAGCACCAGAAACAGCTATAATCAATCGAAAATTCTACAAAAACGCAATTGCAGTATTATGCCAATCGAAGCTACACACAGAGATAGTAAGGAAGAACCTAAGCTATGAGAATATTATCAATCTGGGCGGAAATCTTTGGTCTGAAAAAACTTTGAATTTTATAAAAGATTTATCCTCACAAGAAAAAGAAAAGAAAGCTTCTATAATGCAGTCTTCCAATCCAATAAAAAACACAAGCGACGCAATCACTTATTGCAAGATAAAAAAAATAAATTATGAACTAATTCCTCCTCAAAAATACGAAAACTTCTTGACTTCTCTAAATAAAAATGATATATTTGTGTTCTTCCCAAAGACTGCTGAAACATTGAGCAGAGTTGTTGTCGAAGCGCGCATGATGGGAATGACAGTTATAACCAATAAATTGATTGGTGCTTTGAGTGAAAATTGGTTCGAATTAAAAGGAAGTGGGCTAATTGAAGTTATGAGAGAAAAAAGAACAACCATTCTAGACACAATAGAAAGAGCTTTTGGGAGGTGTGAAAAATGAGAGTATGTTTAATAACTCCCCCTTCTCCCTTTTTGCTAGACGAACGAGTTTTTATGCATATTGGTGTATTAAAAATCGCTGCGGTATTAGAGGAGGCTGGTCACAAGGTTGATTTTATCGATCTAAGCGCGGTAACTAACTATTTTAGTGTTTTAGATGATTATCTTGGTTTAAGTGACGGCGCTTCAGTTATCGGAATCACTGCTACAACTCCTCAAATCCCGTTCGCTGTTAAAATTGCAAACCACATTAACAACAACCATAGTAATACAAAAAAAATAATATTGGGAGGCCCCCATGTTACGCTAATGCATGCAGCCTCTAAAAGAGAGAAAAAAAAGAATTTTATCGGAAGTAAGAGAGCTACCGACGATGTTGAAACTCTTTCAAATGTTTTTGACGTTTTAGTATGTGGTGATGGCGAAGAAGCGATTTTCGAGGCACTTGAATTAAGCAAAGGGATTATTGACGCCGACGATAAAGATTCTCCATTGTTTTTAGACAACAAAAAGTTAACAAAGCTGCCCCTACCGGCGCGCCATTTAGTGGATATTGATTCATACAAATATCTTATCGAGGGCGAAAGGTCAATTAGTTTAATAGCCCAATTAGGATGCCCCTTTCAGTGTACCTTTTGTTCTGGTAGAAATTCACCCTTTCTTAGAAAAATTAGAACAAGAACTACCCAATCAGTTGTCGATGAGATCGAACACCTTTATTTGACATATAATATGAAGGGTTTTATGTTATATGATGATGAGCTTAATGTGAACAAAGATATGGTACACCTGATGAGAGAAATCGTAAAACTACAGAAAAAATACAACACTGAGTTCAAATTGAGAGGGTTTGTGAAAGCAGAGTTGTTTAATGATGAACAAGCAAAGGTTATGTACGAAGCCGGATTTAGGTGGCTGCTTACAGGCTTTGAATCTGGTGACGAAAGAATTCTGAAAAATATCAAAAAGCGTGCTTCTAGAGATGATAACACAAGATGTGTTGAGATTGGCAAGAAACATGGCTTGAAAGTAAAAGCTCTTATGTCGATTGGTCACGCCGGGGAAAGTGTTGAAACAATCGAGAATACCAAAAATTGGCTTTTGGAAGTTAAGCCTGATGATTTCGACTGTACCATAATCACGACGTACCCTGGCTCTCCTTATTTTGATGATGCTGTGTTCAATGGTACTCACTACACTTATACAGACAAGAGAACTGGAGATCGATTACATCAGGCGCAATTGGATTATTGTGTAGATCAGGATTATTATAAGGGCGATCCAAACGGTGGCTATGTTTCTTATGTCTGGACTGACCACATTAGCGCGGAAGATCTTGTTGTTGAAAGGGAAAAGCTTGAAAGAGAAGTTAGAGAAAAGTTAAATATTCCTTTTAATCCCGCCCGCCCGGGCCTGACATATGAACATTCGATGGGCGCCGGTCTAGGGAACATTATGATTCCAGATTATATCTTGAGGAGTACTAAGTGAGCGTTTTTTTTAATATAGTAGTACCTTTTTATAATGTTGAAAACTGGATTGCTAGAAACGTTAGAAGTATCAAGGCTCAAGAATATCGAAACTATAGAGTTGTGTTGGTTAACGATATGAGCACTGACGACACCATTGCAGTTATAGAGAAAGAAGTAAGAGACAACGATAAATTTTCTTTAATACATACCGGCCAAAATGGAGGCGCCCTAAATAGCACCAAAACTGGGATTGATTTTTTAAAACCAAAAGACGAAGATGTAACTATTGTTCTTGATGGTGACGATTGGTTTGCGCGCTCGGACTCTTTGAACATTGTTGCAAAAACATACGAAGAAGCAAACTGCTTAATGACTTATGGCAGTTATATAGAGTATCCACGCGAGATAAGAGGGAAGTTTTCACGTCAAGTACCAGAAGAAATATTGAAATCTAAGAATTTTAGGCAAAGCCAATGGATGACTAGCCATTTAAGAACGTTTAAACATATTCTGTGGAAGCATATTAAAGAAGAAGACTTTCTTAATTCTGAAGGCAACGTCTATTCGATGGCTGGAGATCTTCCTGTGATGTTTCCAATGTTAGAAATGGCAGAGGAAAGGAGTCGCTTTATCGAAGAAATTATACATGTATATAACAGAAGCAATCCACTAAATGAGGATAAAATCGATCACCCCCTCCAACTATCTATTGAGGCAGAAGTAAGAAACAAGCCAAGATACCGTCGCCTAGAAGAAATAAAATGAAATTAGCCTATAAGGATCTCCTGTCTAAGCATAAAGGTAAGTCATGCGTTATTGCATGTCATGGTCCAAGTCTAAACGCGTACAAAAATAAAATAGAAGAGCTTCAGAGGGAAAAGAGCACTATTCGAATATCAATGAACGAATGGTACGACTTCTTTTCAGAAAAGCCGGATTACTGGATCCTATCGAATTCAGAGTACACAATTGGTGCGTCAATGACAAACAGTCCTTTGTGGCAGCACAGAGGCTATCCTCCTAATGTTTTTAATCAACATAAGATACCTTTGTTATACAACAAAACGGCTGACCTCACGGGTGAAGAATTTATAGAAACTAATTTAGAATGTGATTACTTTGCGTACGATACTCGACACTTTAAAAGCCATACGTGCCTAGAGATATTTAAAAACTTTAAAGAGTACTACGAAATTCACAAAGATCTCGACTTTAGAACTTATGGCAATAATGCGAAAATGTGGCATATGCCAAATGTGTCGGAGTTTCCTGACTGGTTTAAGCGAATACATGGAAAAATTGGCCACGGCTGGAGTAGAGAAGGTAAATGTTGTCACCATATATCTGAGATAACCCTACAAGAAAAGCTACAAGCTCTATCGGGTCACAAACAGCATATGAGCCCTGGTCACACCGTTGGGATGTTTGGTTTAATCTTCGCTGTTTTAATGGGTTGTAGCCCTGTTTATGTGGTTGGGATGGATTTAGACTATTCTTTAGGCTATGCCGAAGCTGAGTATAAAAATTACCACTCTCCAAATATAGGAAATATTGGACACTGGAAAGTAGCTTATAGAGATTTCTTGCTAGACGACATGAGAATTCTAAAGGAAAGTGCCGAACTTTTAGGTACAAAAATCATTAATTTAAATAATAATGCATGGTATGATGTATTTGAAAAAGGAGGCTTATAAGATGAGCGTATTTATAATTGGAGAAATTGGTATTAATCATAATGGTGATATCAAGATTGCTAAAAAGTTGATCAAGAAAGCGGCCGCCGCCGGATGCGACGCTGTAAAATTTCAGAAGAGAACTGTTGAAGCTGTTTACACTAAAGAAGATTTAGATAGGCTTCGGGAAAGCCCATGGGGTACTACGAATCGGGAACAAAAAAACGGTCTTGAATTTAGTCGAAAAGAATATGGGGAAATTGATCGCTACTGTGACGAATTGGGCCTGGACTGGTTTGCGTCGGCATGGGATATTGAAAGTCAGTTATTTTTGAGGCAATATGATTTAGAGTTTAATAAAGTTGCATCCGCAATGTTAACAAATAAAGAACTACTTGAAATGATTGCATCCGAAGGCCGACACACGTTTATATCTACCGGAATGAGTACACTAGAGCAAATCAGAAAAGCAGTAAAGATTTTTGAAGACGCGAACTGTACTTTTGAAATCATGCATTGTAATAGTACATACCCAATGAAAACAGAAGATGCGAATCTAAACACGATGGCAACGTTGCGAAAAGAATTTAACTGTAAAATCGGATATAGTGGCCATGAAGTTGGTATTATAGTAACTTGTGCGGCTGCCGCCCTGGGCGCCACGTGTATTGAGAGACATATAACATTAGATCGATCAATGTACGGCTCAGATCAAGCTTCTTCTCTAGAAATTGCTGGCTTAAGAAAGCTAGTTAGTTATATTAGAGAAATTGAAAAAAGCTTTGGTGATGGCGTTAAGCGTGTTACCGAAAAAGAAAAAGAAATTGCTAAAAAGTTGCGTTCTGTCAACACACTTTAAAAAATGAAAAAAATAACTGCCTTAATACCGGCCCGCGGAGGCAGCAAGGGTGTTCCTCGCAAAAATATTAAATTATTGGGAGGGACACCCCTAATCTCTTATTCTATAAAAGCCTGTATGGAATCAAATTACATAGACAGAATTATCGTCTCCACCGAAGATGAAGAAATAGCATATGTGGCAAAAAAGCTTGGTGCAGAAGTACCATTTATGCGACCCGACAACCTTGCGCAAGACAAATCGACTGATTACGAAGTTTTACAGCACTTTTTTACACAAGTTAAAGTAGGCGAGGTCGCCTTAGTAAGACCAACAACACCACTTAGAAAATCGACTGTAATAGATGCAGCGGTAGAAATATTTCGAAATTTGGAAGATTCAACAAGCATGCGCTCTGTTCATGAGTTACCGGAATCCCCGTATAAATTTTTTAAAATAGGAACAGAAGGTTTTTGTGAGGGTCTTTTTGATGATTTCAAAGGTATAAAAGATTATACTAATTTGCCACGCCAAACATTCCCAAAGGTTTATCATCCAAACGGATATATAGATATCATCAAAAAAGAAACAATTGTTGATGGTTCTACATATGGCAAAAGAATATCTCCGTTTTTTACTGAGGTTATTGTAGAAATTGATACAAAAGAACAATTTGATTTGATAGAATTATACTTGAGCAAAGAAAGGGGTATTATGAAATGATTAAGAGAACAACACGTGAACATATGCATGCCATGTTAGAAGAGAATTCGGAGTGGAATGTTTTAGATTTAGGCGCCGGATCCGATGGCTGGAAAAGAGCAGATGCATATGCTGATATTAAAGACTACACAAAAGAATATCCTGATAAACATTTTGTACAGACAAACGCCGACGGACTCACACCATTTAAAGACAATGAATTTGATTTTGTTGTTTGCACGCATTTGCTAGAGCACACCCAAGACCCTCTTAAGCTTTGTAAGGAGATTTCCAGGATAGGACAAAGAGGCTATATAGAAGTTCCGACTGCTCTTTTTGATAACATGACAGTTGGCAATACAAATCCTCCGCCGGATGGACACACGTTTTGGATTTTCTTCGACGACGTAAAAAACGAAATTGTGTTCAAACCCAGAGAAATCATTATGGAGGAGATCTTTTTCCCAAGTTCATGGAAGTCGATATTGCCTTTCTTTAGAGACAGTATGGTAATAGGATTGTATTGGGAATCAACAATCGAAATCAGGCGGGAAGATCCGATTTATTCATATACCGCTGGAAACTCGGACGAGCCCATTTTAATGCACATGGATCGTATTCGAGAAGAGAACCAAGCAGATTTTAGAGTACTCTTCCATGCACGCGCATATATGCAAGATTGGTCGTGTCCCGGCCCAGTCGCGACCGTAAATTTGCTCCGTGCAGTCACCCAAAACGCACTCCCAGGTATAAGGGTGGAGATGCCGGGTCACGAAGAGCAAGACATTGATTAATACGGAAAATAGAAAAATATCTGAAAGCTTTGTTTTACAGAAAACCGATCTAACAGACAAGAAACAAAAATATGAGTCTATAGCGCTGAGCGATCAAATGCCTATTGCTTGGCACCGGGCCAAAGACTTCTCTATTTTCGACAGGGACGGAAATCAATGGATAGACATGACTTCTGGTATATTTGTAGCCAACGCAGGTCACTCTAACCCACTTATTTGCGACGCCATAAAAAGGCAAACAGACGATTTAATGTTTGCGTTTTTATATAACACAGAAATTAGATATGAATTTATTGAAAAGCTTTTAGAAATTTCCCCGAAGCATTTTGAGAAAGCTGTATTGCTAAATTCTGGCTCAGAGGTAACCGACATTGCCAGTAAACTAATAAAGTTTTGGGCAAAGAAGAATAAAAGAAAATACATTGTAACTTTCAATGGAAGTTATCATGGCCGTACGCTAGCCGCCGACATGCTTTGTGGGAATACAAATAGCACTGACTGGTCAAATTTATATGACGACGATATAATGTTTGTTGATTTCCCATACAGTGAGGAAGAGTTTGATCCATCGGTTTTGGGCGATCCTAAAAACATTGCGGCATTTTTTCTAGAAACATATCAAGGTTGGGGCGCCTGGATGTACCCTGAAAAATATATGAAAGACTTATATGAATTTGCTAGGAAAAATGGTATATTGGTTTGTTTTGACGAGATACAGTCGGGGTTTTATAGGATGGGAAAATTGTATGGCTATATGACTTATGGCGATTATCTAGAACCAGACTTGATTTGTCTTGGAAAGGGGATCTCTTCATCCCTTCCAATGGCGGCAATATTAGCAAAAAAAGAATTAATAGATGTCGATAAAAAAGCGGTTGTTGGTGGTACACATTCTGGAAATGCCGTTTGTTGTGCTGCTTCCAAGGCAAACATCGAATTTTTATCAAGTCAAGAATTTCATAGCGATTTTCAAGAGAGATACGAATTATTTGAAGAGAGATCAAAACAGCTTCTCAATTATAAATTTGTAACGCATATAAACTCAAAAGGGATGATTACGGGAATAATAACGAAGACTACGAAAGAAGCAACAGCAATAGTAAAGAAATGTATTCAAAACGGCGTATTGCCTGTTTGTACGTTTCGAAATGCGATCAAGCTAGGTCCACCTCTAACTATCACCAAAGATGCTATACAAGAGGCTTTTGACGTGTTAGAGACCTGTATACAAGAGGTAGAGAATGAGTAAATCAGTTCTTGAATCTCCAGAATATCTAAACGTTACATATTCGGAAGAAAAAGCGCCTTATGGTCAATATCCATTTCTTTTCGGGAAATATTTATTAAAAAACATATATAAGCAGCCTGGAAGAATATTAGATTTAGGATGTGGAAGGGGAGAATACATTAAAGTATTCTCTGACTTGGGGTTTAAACCTACGGGTTTGGACATATCCCCTAAGATCTTAGAATATTCAAGTGATTATGATGTAGCAGTTGCCAATCTAGAAAATGGCGACGCGCCAACCAAAGAAAATAGCTATGATTTTGTTTTTAGCAAGTCGGTAATAGAACATATGAGAGACCCTATGGGCCTGTTACATATTTCTTATAGGTCATTAAAACCCGGAGGAACGGCAGTAGTGATGACTCCCAGCTGGATCCATAATTATAAGCATGCATTTTATGTTGACCACACTCATGTAACTCCGTTTACAAAAACATCACTACACGATGCGCTTAAAATGGCAGGATATCAAGACATAAGAGTAGGGTACTTTTATCAGCTTCCAGCAATTTGGAAATTTCCCTGGTTAAAATATTTATCAAAAATTGTTTCTTTTATTCCGTTGGCGTACGCACCATTAAATGATGTCCCATGGCCGGTATCTAATGGTTTAAATAAGTATATTAGGTTTTCTAAAGAAGTTATGTTAATAGCGGTAGCTAAAAAATGATAAAGATGAGACATGTTGGGATTGCCGTAAAAGATGCTGAAAGGTCAATTGATTTTTATACAAGAATTTTGGGATTTAAAATTAAGAAAGATCAAGTAGAAGAAGGTGAATATATAGATACTTTTCTTGGAATAAAAGATGTAAAAGTGCGCACTGTAAAAATGACGCTAGAGAGTAATAGCATGCTAGAGTTGTTACAATTTGAATCCCACCCGGGGTTTAGTGAGGCCGGGTTTATAACAAGAATTGGCTGTTCTCACATTGCCTTGACTGTTCCGGATGCCAACTCACTTTATGAAAAATTAAAATCGGAAAATATTAGAGTGATTAACGAGCCGACATTATCTCCGGACGGAGCTGCAAAAGTATTTTTCTGCAAGGACCCGGATGGTATGTGGCTTGAATTTGTTGAGGAGACAAAATGAAGTTAGGAATAATTCAAGGAAGACTTACACCACCAACTGAAGGTTTTCAAGAGTGCCCAATTGATTGGAAAAAAGAGTTTTTAATTCTAAAGGAACTCAACTTAAATCACATTGAGTGGATTGTAACATCAAAATATTTTAATGTGAATCCAATATTTTATGAAGACGTATCACAATATCCGATATTTGCTATTTGCGCGGATAACTTAATTAATGAAAAGATTACAGATAGTATATATTTAGAAAATAATTTGGCGCCAATATGTGAAGCAGCCCAAAAAAATAATATTAAACACGTAACAATACCACTTTTAGAAAAAAGCAGTATGAAAGAAAAAGAAACTAGGGAAAAGTTCTGCGGCTTGATAAAGAAATATGCTGAGAGCTTCCCAAAATTAAATTTTTTGTTTGAGGCGGAATTAGAGGCGCCACGCTTATTGGAGATTGTTTCACTAGCTGATAACTTCTTTATAACATATGATACGGGAAACATTACCTCTTGCGGCTTTGATCATGAAGACTATCTTTCTTTGGTGTTTGATAAAATTAAAAATGTACATTTGAAAGATCGCACATTTAATGCCCGGACAGTTATACCTTCCAGCGGAGATACTAACTTCAAACAAATCTTTAATTTCTTAAAAGAAAAAAGCTATAATGGAATGTATACCTTACAGACAGCCAGGGAAATTTATGGCAACGAAATAGAAACAATTAAGGCACACAAGAGAACACTAGAAGGAATTTATAATGAAAAACGTATTTGATTTAACCGGCAAAACAGCACTTATAACGGGCGCTGGAGGACTTCTTGGCCCAAAACATGCAGAAGCACTTATTGAATTTGGAGCGAGAACAATCATAACAGATCACCATAAGGAACGAGCAGAGGCAAAGGCCATGGCCCTGAATGAAAAGTACGGCAAAGAATGTGCAATTCCATTTTATATGGATGTAACAAACAAAGAATCAATTCAAACTGTCGTAGACAAATTCGATAAGATCGATATTCTTATTAACAATGCTGCAAAGGATCCTAAAGTAAAGAAAGAGTCGGACCTAAATCCCTCCAGTCGCTTTGAAACAATGACTTCTGAATATTGGTTTGAGGGTATTAATGCGGCCCTTAACGGAACCTTTTTCTGCTCTCAGGTCGTCGCAAACAAAATGCTTAAAACTGGTGGCGGAACAATACTAAACATATCTTCTGATTTGGGTGTTATTGCACCCGACCAAAGAATCTATAGAAAAGATGGCGTAGAAGAAAGTGAACAAAACGTGAAGCCAATTACATATTCCGCAGCAAAATGGGGAATCATAGGAATGACGAAGTATCTTGCAGTATATTTTGCAAAGAAGAACATTCGTGTTAATTGTTTAAGCCCCACAGGAGTATTCAATAACCACCCGGAGAATTTTGTTGAGAAACTTTCTAACATTATTCCCATGGGAAGAATGGCTCATATTGATGAGTATAAAGGAGCAATTGTTTTCTTATGTTCTGAAGCTAGTTCGTATATGACTGGTGAGAATATGGTTATTGACGGAGGCAAAACAGTTTGGTAAAAGAACTTCAAAGCCCAATCAAGTTTGTTAAAAAAGGTTGGGGATATGAAAAATGGATTGTCAATAAACAAGAGTACTGTGGCAAGCTGCTTTTCTTTGAAAAGGGCAAAAAGTGTTCATGGCACAAACATGCACTTAAAGACGAAGTATTTTATTTACAATCTGGTAGAATGATTGTTAGGTATGGCGACGACGACGACATCGAGAAAGCGGAAGAACTAATGCTCGAACCAGGCATGAATTTTTATATTTACCCGGGTTTGCGCCATCAAATGGAAGCAGTAGAAGACTCTGAGTTATTTGAATTTTCCACGGAACATTTTGATTCCGATAGTTATAGGATTATCAAAGGAGACTAAAATGGGAAGCAAACTAAAAGTGAACATGTATGATAGTTTAATGACCAAAGAAAATAATTTTGATCAATATCAAGCCTGGACAATGAGCCGTGCATGGGATCCAAAAAAGATTGAATGGGTTTACGGCGGCGGCTGCATGCAAGAAGCAGCTGAACCAATGAAAGAGTTGTCAGAGGAGGACGTGGAAGTAACTCTCTTTACAGATAAAGATACTGTCTCCCCGATGGTAGATAAAGTTACTACAAAATATAAGGCTGTATATCTTTCTGAATGTCGTTCAATACACCCATTTGCTTATGATTGGATTGTGAATGTGGAAGATAAATTTGATATAATTCTTACACATGACGCTGATTTACTAAAAAGGGGCCCAAAGTATGTGAAAAACGTCTTAGGGACAAGCTGGCTAGAAGATTCAGAAGCTAAAATATATGAAAAAACAAAACTAGTCTCACACATTGTATCAAAAAATAATTGGTCACGTGGCCACAATCTTAGACATGTTATTGCCAAAGCGATTGAAGGAAAATTTGATGTAGATTTATGGGGCTCTGCCGTAAGACCTTTTGATTCAAAAACTGTGCCATTAAAAGATTACATGTTTAGTATAACTGTTATGAATGCCAAACATGATCATTATTTTACTGAGACATTGGTTGATACTTTTCGTTGCGGAACAATTCCTATTTTTTGGGGATGTGAAAATATTGGAGAATATTTTAACGAAAAAGGTATATTGAGGTTTGACACCGGCGAAGAATTGTTTAATGTTTTAAACGATCTCTCTGAAGAGAAATATAAAAGCATGCTAGAATACGTACATGAAAACTTTGAATTAGCTAAAAAATATGTTTGCGTCGACGACATTATTGCTGACAACTTGATTACACATTTGGATTTAAAATGAGCGAAAGAAAATATTTACCCACATTATCTGAACTAGTCGACAGGCTTTCAATAGCACAACTAAAGGAAGTCTTTATATCGGAACACAAAGAAGAATATGCACAAGAGATAACTGACATCGTTCATGACATTCAGTTATTACTAGATAAATCGGAAGATATCACTGCAGAAACGATACGCGCGGTAGTGGTTTTATCTCAAATGAATTTGCACATTTGGCACAATGAATCAAACTATAGGAAAGGCATTAAAAACGGCAACAATCTTGAGCTTACACATGGCTTAAACGGAATCAGGAATACAGCGAAAAACAAGATACAGGAAGTAGTAGGCGGAAGAAAAGATTATAAAATAGACTGTTTAGCCGCAGAATTTAAAGATTGGGAGATTAGTTGGAAATGAGAAATATCGAACCTCAAACACTTAGTGAATATTATACGTATTATTTGACATTACATAGAAACAAAATATGTAGGAGACTACATGTATGTGGGCAAATTGCAACAATTACATTATTTTTATACGCTTTATTTACTAAAACTTGGCTGCTTTTCTTGGCAGTTCCTTTTGTCGTGTACCCATTCGCGTGGATAGGGCATGTGTTTTTTGAGAAGAATAAACCAGCAGCATGGACACACCCGCTGTGGGCAAAAGCTTGCGATTGGATTATGTTAAAAGATTGGGCTGCGGGAAGGATTGAAAGATAATGAATATATTGATTACTGGCGGAGCCGGGTACATTGGAAGTGAATTGGTACAGCATTTTTTGAATGACGGGCACCATGTAACAGTATACGATAAATTAATGTATGATGCCACCTCTTTGTTAAGATATACAATAGAACCAAACTTTTCTTTTATAAGAGGGGACGTGCGCAACATTAATACGCTAAAAAAAGAAGTCACAAAAGCAGATCTTATCATTCCATTGGCGGCCTTAGTAGGATTTCCTTTATGTAGAGATAATGCAACGGAAGCCGAAGAAGTTAACCATAGGGTTAATGAATGGATTGCAAAAAATAAATCAAAAGATCAGCTAGTTATATATCCTTGTACAAACTCCGGTTATGGTGTTGGAGAAGAGGGTAAATATTGCACCGAAGAATCCCCGTTAAATCCAATTTCGCTGTACGGAAAAACTAAAGTAGCGGGGGAAACAGAATACAGAAATGTAGAAAATCATGTAACGTTCAGGCTGGCAACAGTTTTCGGGCCATCTTCTCGAATGAGGACAGACCTATTAGTAAACAATTTTGTACTAAAGGCCCTAACCGACAAGTTGTTGGTTTTGTATCAATCTAAATTTATGAGAAATTATATACATTTACAAGATATTTGTCATTCGTTTAAATTTGTTGTCGATAATTGGGAAAGTTGCAAAAATGAAACATACAACGTCGGCAATGACGAATTAAACATGAATAAGTTAGATTTGGCAAAAACTATTCAAAAGTTTACACCACTTGAAATTATGTACGCCGAGTTTACAGAAGATTTAGACAAAAGAAATTACATCGTAAGTAGCGAGAAATTCTATAATAAGGGGTTTGAGTGCAAATACGATTTAGAAACAGGCATCCAGCAATTAATAAAAGCTTATAGTATTATTCAATCTCCATGGTATGCCAACTATTAAGGAGAAAACAATGGACGTATTATTTATAAACCCTGCAAGTCAGAAGAAAATATACCAAGACCTATCAAAAAAATACACAGCTATAGAGCCACCAACTTGGAGCTTGTTGTTGGCACAATCTTGTCGATCTGTCGGCCACGAAGTCGGAATATTAGATGCATGCGCCGAACAAATAAGCTATGAAGAAATATTGGAGAGGGTAAAGGAGTTTAAGCCGCGGCTATTATGTTTTGTAGTTTACGGAACGAATGTGAACGCTGGTACCGCTAATATGAGCGGCGCCACGGAATTATCTAATTTTATTAAAGAATCTGGCATTGAAACGCCAATTGCTTATGTAGGTTCCCATGTACAAGCACTTCCATGGCAAACTTTAGAAAACGAACAAAGTATTGATATCGCATTCACGAATGAAGGCGTATATGCACTAAGAAATCTTCTCAAGCAAGAAAAGATAGATTTAGATAATCTAGAGAGCATCAAAGGGATTGGCTATCGAAAAGATGGTAAAGTTGTATTGAATAAACCGGAAGCGGTCGTCCCACAAAGCAGAATGGATGTCGATTTACCGGGATATGCTTGGGACCTGCTCCCCTATAAAGAAAACCCATTTGATTTATATAGAGCGCCGATGTGGCATGCCGAGTATGACGAAGAGAAGCGAAGCCCGTATGCAGCGCTACAAACGTCTTTAGGGTGTCAATTTGCATGTGAATTTTGCATGATTAATATAATCAATCGAAACGACAACGATCCAATTGGAGTGGCAGGAAATTATAGCGGAATGCGCTTTTGGTCAACAGATTTTATTATTAAAGAATTTGATAAATTAGTATTAATGGGTGTTAGTACAATTCGTATTGTTGACGAAATGTTTTTACTCAATCCAAAGTACTATATTCCATTATGTGAAAAGATTATCGAAAGAGGCTATGGCGACAAACTAAGAATGTGGGCATACTCTAGGATCGATACAATTAAAAAGCCTGGCATATTAGAACTTGTTAGAAAAGCAGGAATTAAGTGGCTTTGCCTTGGGATTGAAAGTAGCGATAGAAAGATTCGATTGGAGATTTCCAAAGGTAAATTTGAGGATGTTGACATCAAAGACGTTGTGCACAAGGTACACGAAGCAGATATAGAGGTAATGGGAAATTATATCTTTGGATTGCCGGGGGATGATTACAAATCCATGCAAGAGACGCTAGACTTAAGCATGGATTTGTGTACAATTGGATGGAACGCATATACAGCAATGCCACTCCCCGGGAGCCAATTATATAAAAACGCAGTACTAGCAAAACAGAAGCTTCCTGAAGATTACGCAGGATATTCGTTTCATGCGTATAATACGCAACCACTGCCAACAGAACATTTAACTCCAGCAGAAGTATTGAAATTCAGAGACGAAGCATGGACAAAATATCACACATATGAACCTTTTTTAGAAAAAGTTGAAAATAAATTTGGTAAAATAGCAAGAGATAATATAGAAAAAATGACTGAAGTTAAGTTAAAGAGAAAGGTTTTAGGAGATTGATATGTTAACAGATTTGACAGAAGAGAATTTAATTGAATTTGAAACTGAGATGGCCGCATGTTTTGATGCAGCAATGATTTATGCTCCAGTTCACTTGTATAATGGGAATGAAGAGCAAATGATTAAAGTGTTTGAGAAACATCAAATTTCGGACGAAGATTGGGTTTTGTGTTCTTGGCGAAGTCACTATCAATGTCTTTTAAAAGGTGTGCCAAAAGAAAAGCTCAAAAAAGCAATCATCAACGGCCGTTCTATCTCTCTTTGTTTTAAAGAGCAGAGAGTCTTAAGCTCTGGTATCGTTACGGGAGTACTCCCAATAGCTCTCGGAATTGCACTTGATATTAAACGCGAAGGTGGAACAAATCGTGTATATTGTTTCATGGGAGATATGACGTCAGAAACTGGAATGGCACATGAGTGTATCAAATATGCAAAAAATAACAAGCTACCAATTCATTTTATTGTCGAGGACAATGGCAAATCAGTTTGCACGGACACCCGAGCAACTTGGGGTACAGAAAAATTAACATATGAAGATGTTGAAGATGAGTATGTAACATATTATAAATACAAATTAGAAAAATACCCACACGCTGGAGCAGGAAAAAGGGTGCAGTTTTAAAATGGGAAATTATTTTGATGAATTAAAAAGAGCAATGGATTATCTTGGAGAACAGCCAGATACAGTATTTTTAGGCCAAGCAGTAGAATATAAAGGTACTGCCATGACAAACACGCTAAAAGATGTCGCAAGAGAAAAACTTATTGAAATGCCAGTGGACGAAGAAATGCAAATGGGCATTACTAATGGTTTAGCAGTTAACGGCAAAGTGCCCATCTCAATTTATCCAAGATGGAATTTTCTTTTATTGGCCGCTAATCAGTTAGTTAATCATTTAGATCGTATGAAAGAGTTTTCTCACGGGGAATATGTTCCGAAGGCAATTGTTCGAACGGGAATCGGATCTGAAAGACCTCTTCACCCACAAGCTCAGCATGTTGGAGATTTTTCAGAGGGCTTTAAGTTAATACTTAACAATATTGAGGTAATCAGATTGGAAGAACCAGAAGATATTTTCCCAGCTTATTACAAGGCTTATAATAGGACAGATGGTAAAAGTACTTTAATTGTTGAATATGGAGATTACTATAGTGAAAAGTGAAATATGAAAACCATAAAGAAAAGATACATATCTGAAAAGATTAAAGACTTATTTGTTTTAGAGCTAGACACGTTTCAGGACTTTAGAGGTGAAATATGGACGCTATATTCTAACGAACATTCGGATTTAAACTACGTAGCCGACAAGGTAACTATTTCTAGGTTTGGGGTCTTAAGAGGTTTTCATGGGGATCCATACACGGCCAAACTTATCACTTGTCTTAGTGGTCAATTTCAATTGTCTGTTGTAGATTTACGTGGAGACTCCGATACTTACGGAGCAACCGAGACATTTTTAATATCGGACAACAACCCTTCGGTGGTTTTTGTACCTGCCGGTTGCGTTAACGCTCATTTGTGTTTATCTGATAAGTGTGTTTTTTATTACAAATGGTCAGAAGATTATAATGGGCCCGAGTCTCAAGTAACTGTAATGTGGGATGATCCGGATCTAGGAGTAGATTGGGTTATAAAAAATCCAATATTATCCGAGAGGGATAAAAACGGAAGATCGTATAAAGAAATTAAATTATAGGAGTAGCCCATGAACAGTGAATATAAAAAAAATTTGGTAGCCAAGGGCATATTCAGAAAAGACGGTGGGGGTCTGACCCCAGAACACATTAGTTCAAGAGAAGAAATGTATAAAACTTTACCCTCAAATGCCATAGTAGCAGAAATAGGAGTAGATAGAGGGCACAACTCTTTAGCTATTAACAGATTGTGCACACCTAAAGAACTATATTTAATCGATCCATGGGACATATCGACAACGCAATATAGCAGCAGGTACGAAACTAAAGAAACAAGGAAAGAGGCTTTTAAACATTTTGCTGATAATAAGAATGTTACAATCATACAAGACTTTTCTGTGGAGGCGTCAAAGAAATTTGATAATCACTACTTCGATTGGATTCACTTAGACGGTTCTATTACATATAAAGATGCAAAAATGGATTTAGCACATTGGCTTCCAAAAGTGAAAAGAGGAGGGTATATTACCCAGGATGCTTTTGATTTGTACGAAGAGCATTGGTCAGGAGTTTATGGAGCCGTCATTGAATTTATTATAAAATATGTCGAAAAAAGACCGGATATTCTAAGAACTCTTGAGATTGCAAGTCAGGAACAAATAAGGCTTATAAAAAAACAGTTTGCTAATTGGGATGTAGAAGAACAACTGAAACTGATCGTCACAAAGTCCGAACGCCGCGTGGAATATTATACTGAAAGTAGAAATAACATTTTTTCCAATTTTATAGTATTATTAGAAGATAAACTTGTATATTCTTCTAAAGTTTCTCCGAAGGTCTTAGAACTTATTTTAAAACATATTGACTATTTTCCTAGCCGCCGAGAACGCGGCGGCAGTTATAAACTACAAATAGGCGACTGGGTTGACGATTTGGATTACGAAGAAATAATCGAAGAAGCAAACAAGATAAAAGAAGAAGAACACGAAGAAGGTAAAATCAAAATATTATGAACATAAAATACCCACTAGCCAAAGAAACAATTAACAATGAAGATATCGATGCACTTTGTAATTGGTTAAAATCATACCCAAGATTAACAAAAGGTGAATTAACATGGGAAGTGGAAGACAAGTGGGCTCAATATATCGGAACAAACCACGCCGTATTCAATAATTCGGGCTCTTCTGCAAATTTGCTGATGATAAACGCAGCAATGCTTGCGAATAGAATTAAGAACAAGAAAATCGCCGTACCTTCGGTTGGATGGGTAACGACAATTGCTCCTGCAATTCAATTTGGATTAACACCTATTATGGTTGGCGCAGATCCAAATACTTTTGGAATGGACTTAGATCAGTTAGAAAAGGTTTGCCAAATAGAAAAACCAGACGCAGTGATCTTTGTACAGGTTTTAGGCGTCCCTCATTATAAAGAGAGACTTTTACAGCTTAAGGAAAAATATGGATTTTGCTTGTTAGAAGATGGCTGCGCAGCATTAGGCGCAGCATATGAAGATGGAACAAAAGTTGGTACTGTCGGCGACATGTCCTCTTTTTCTTTTTATTTTGGACATCAATTATCCACCATTGAAGGCGGTATGGTAAACACAAACGATCCGGAACTATATAACATTTTATTAATGCTTAGAAGCCATGGCTGGGGAAAAGATTTAAATGAGGGTTCATATAATGAATTAATTGAAAAACATGGCGTTGATGATTTTCACAAGCCTTTTACATTCTTTATTCCCGGCTTTAATTTGCGTGCAACCGACCTACAGGCATTTCTAGGCATTAGACAAATAGAAAAGGCCAAATGGGCAGCCGACAATAGAAACAAAAATCACTTAAGGTATGCAAAGAATTTGGAAGGCTATGTTGAATTTCAAAACTGGGATAACAATTTTCCCGTGTCGATATCGTTTGGTGCTTTGGCCGAGAACAAGGCGCATAAAAAAGAGATTGTCGGCCGACTTGTAAGCGAAGGTATTGAAACTAGGGTTTTTAGCGCGGGTAACCTAGGTTTACATCCGTTTTGGGTTGATTTGTACGGCCCATTTAATGATAAAGTAAGCAACGAGATACACTCTTGTGGGTTCTTTTTACCAAACTACCCGGAACTAACAGGCGAAGAAATTGATTTCATATCAGATGTTGTGGTGGGCAAATGAAAATTTTAATTATCGGTGAAAGCTGCAAGGATGTTTTTTGTTACGGAGAGTGTAATAGAATGTGCCCAGAAGCACCCGTACCGGTATTTAATCCCACTGAGACTATTTCAAGCCCTGGAATGGCAATGAATGTTCGTCGAAATATAGAGACGCTAGGAGAGGTCAAAGTTGAGATATGTACAAATCAAAACTGGGAACAAATTACAAAGACAAGATATATTGATCATAGAACTAATCATATGTTTATGAGGCTTGATGAGAACGATTCCCAATACAGCAACGTTTACAATATAGATAAATTAAATTATGAAAAGTTTGATGTAGTGGTTATATCTGATTACGATAAAGGATTTTTATCTTGTGAAGACATATACAACATTGGATCTAGAAGTACATGTGTCTTTTTGGATACTAAAAAAGTTTTAGGAGAGTGGTGCGAAACCATAGATTTTATAAAAATCAACGACTACGAGTATCAAAGAAGTAAACACACAATCGACAAAGAACCAGAAAAGTATAAAGAAAAACTAATCGTCACTCTAGGCTCAAAAGGGTGCCTGTATGGTGATGTAATTCACTCAGTACCAAAGGTTGAGATTAAGGACTTATCTGGCGCAGGAGATACGTTTATGGCCGCCCTAGTAGTAAATTTTATGCAAACGAAGAACATTGTTGCATCTATTCAACATGCGAATAAATGTGCTACCAATGTAGTACAAAAAAGAGGAGTTGCGGTGGCTGAATGAAAGTGATTTGGACAAATGGTTGCTTTGATATATTACATCGAGGCCATATAGAGTTATTTAAATATGCCAGGTCTTTAGGAGATAAATTGGTTGTCGGGATAGACTCCGACAAAAAAGTAAAAAAAGATAAAGGATTTTGTCGGCCGATTAACAATATGGAGGACAGAAGATTTTTTTTAGAAGCGATTCGGTACATTGATGAAGTTCGTATCTTCAATACTCCGAAAGAGCTAGAACGCTTAATAAAAAAAACAAAACCTGATATTATAGTGGTGGGTTCGGATTGGAAAGAAAAGAAAGTGGTTGGCGCCCAATATGTTGAAAATATAATATATTTTAAAAGAATAGGCAATTATTCTACAACTAGAATATTGGAGAAACATGGAAGAAAATAAAATAATTTTTGTTGATATTGATGGTACCATATGTGGCAATACATATGGCGATTATGAAAAAGCAAAACCAATAAAAGAGAATATTGATAGAATTAACCAACTTTACGATGAAGGAAACACAATTGTATACTGGACAGCAAGAGGAAGCCAAACTAAAATTGATTGGCACGAACTAACAGCAGAACAACTCAAAGAATGGAGCGCAAAACATCATGGGCTAATACTTGGTAAGCCCCATTATGATTTGTATATCGACGACAAGTCGATTAATGCAATTACGTTCTTTAATAAAAAAGGAGAATAAAAAATGACAGGAAGAAAAGAAATGTATTTTTCAAAACAAGCACTTGGGGCGGTTATGATGGCTCTACAAAAAAGCCTTATGGAACAAAGCGATATTGTGCCGGTACTGGAAGCGTTCAAATTGAAATATTCGGAAGACGGTCTTATAGTGTTAAACCCACCATTGGTTAAATTTAATGAGGAAACCACAGCTCAGTTCAGTGAAATTGAATTGTCCGACACTGCAAAACAATAAATGCCAATTTATATATATGAATGTACAGATTGTCTAGAAGAATTCAAGGTTAGTCATGGTATGTCAGAGACAGCGACGTCCTGTGAATGGTGTGAATCCAAAAATATAGATAGAAAACCTTTGTTTTTCACAAATTTATCGAAAAAGAAGAAGAGTATTAATAAAGTTGGAGATTTGACGAAAGATTTTATTAATATTTCGAAAGACACGCTAGATGAATATAAAAAAGATTTAGAAGGTGAAAGATGAGTTGGTTAATAACGGGGTTATCTATATCTTTTGCTCTTAACTGTTTGCTAGTGTGGTATATAGTGCAGTTGTTAAAGAGATATCTTATTTTTCAAGATAGAATAGATGATTTTGCGGATAATATCGAAGAGTACGAAAAACATGTTAACACAGTTTATAACCTAGAAACTTTTTATGGTGACGAAACATTGAGAGACCTACTTGGACACTCTAAGACTATGGTTGAAAGTTGCAACGATTTTAGACTCTTATACTTAATGAATGAAGAAGACGCACAAGAAATGTATGACGAAGAGGAAGAGATAGATGCCCCGTAAAAGAAAAAATTATTATTTTACACAAGTACATGAACAAGCAATCATAGATTATTGCAAAGCTCCCGATATGGCCACGAGAAATAGGTTGTACGAGAACTTTATTGGCCCAGTTTTTGATGAAATGGTAGATAAAATAGTATATACATATCGTTTTAACACACTTCCGAATATCGATTGCTTAAGAGAAGATTGTAAAAATTGGTTAATAACTATACTGAATAAATACAATCCTGACCGCGGCTCAAAGGCTTTTACATATTTTAGCGTTGTTACAAAAAACTGGTTTATTGCGCAAGTTAAAAAAACAAGAAAGAGGGCCCGTAGAGAAGTTTTATTACAGGATTACTATATTGATAATAGATCTGGTCAAGAAAGAACAGATCACGGTCTTGTTCAAACTAATACTGTTCTAGAAGAGAAAATAAAAATTGAGTTCTTTACACACCTGAAAGAAGAAATCAAAGGCTGGCGCGCCCTTCCCCTCAAGGCGAATGAAGAAAAAATCTTACAAGCAATACAAGTGTTATTCGACGATGCTGAAAAGATAGAAATTTTTAATAAAAAGGCTATTTACTTATACATAAGAGAAATAACCGGATTGAACACCAAACAGGTTGTAAGCTCTTTAAACCGGATAAGAAAGAGATATAGAGAGTTTAAAGAAGAATGGGACAACGACTAAAAAATTTAGAATCATATGTTAGCGAGGCCATATCGAACATAAGAGATGACCGCGCAATAACCTCTGCCCTCCTCACAGATCTATTTGCAGAATTAAAAAAGACAAAAGACATTGAAATACACAAAAATTTAGGATTTATTGCGTCTAAATACGTTGAAACTCTCCAAAGATCAAACGAACAACTTGTAAAGATAACTTCTATTTTAACTAAAAATCAAACAACGTCCGAGTCTTTAGATGAGGCAGACAAGGAAGAAATACTAGATCTTATTCAAGGGAGTGGCACCTAATGACGGTTAGTTATGAGAAGCTTTTTAATAGTGCAACGAATAGAGGCCTACAACAAGGGATGGAAGTTGGATCAAAAATAGATCCTGTTTTGCACGGGCCATTAAAACAGATGCGACAAGCTATGATTGATACGTTTGAGATAAACAAATTAACTGGACAAACAGAATATGTAGCAGTTTGCTTGACTCAGTTAGCAAATGTAAACGTGGGCAGTGAAACAAGAAAGCTTATAAGAGTCAAAGCACGCATACCTGAATTACATAGCTTTATACCTATTCCAAAGGGGAAGAACGATTGGATGACAATGGCTTTCTACCCAACATTTATTGGAAAAAGTGATGATTTACAAGCAACCACAATCGAACCCGGTACTCACATTAGAGTTACATTTGAGAATCATCTTAATTTTGCTGGGCCCACGATCACAAAAATATTAAGTTTGGAAGGTGTCGATACGAGTACAACCCTAACAAATTCCAGTTACGCTACGGGTCGGCGCAACACTGGAGCACCAGAAGCACCCGACCCGGCAGAAGGTTATTCGGAAGATGATCTTAAGAAAAAATCTAATTTTATGAGCCCGATGCCAACAAGAATACATAGTGTTTTGCATACAACGAAAGGAGTGAGTAGAAAATGGCTTTTTGCCGATAAGCCGCATCCCGGAGTTCAGGCCCCCGATGGCATTGTACCATGGGTGGATGGATGGCAATATGGCGCTGGCGGCCTTAGAGTCACCGCCCAAGAAGGCCGCGCCAACATTAATGCCCTTGCTGCTGTCTATGATGTTTTAGCTTACTATTGGTCGCAGTACAGTGGCCCCGAGCCTCCCATAAGTAATCTCAACCTTCGCGCATCGGATATCACCAAACTCCAATCAGCACCAGGCTTCAGCACCGGTACCTATCACGCCATCGAGCACAAAAATCGCGTAAATGCAGGGGCCTTTAAAGCTTATGAGCGAACTCTGGGGCACTTCTTCACCGCCGGACTGGTGGGTCACGGCGGACCGGTTGAAGCGAAGTTTGAACGATCTTTCAAAGCGCATATTTATGCAAGCACTGGGGTAGATCCAAATCACTCAAAACCCTCCAGTAAATCTAGGCATAAGGCTGGTCAAGCAACTGATTACAATATAGATATAAACGGCAAAAGGCTTGGTATGCTTCAGGTTTATATGGGCTTTTTAAAGCTTATAGATGCGGGAGTTTTACCGCCCGGCGGCCTAGGTGCCTATTTTTGTTCTGGTAAAAACTGTGGGCCCATTACAAATCCAACTAAAATTATTAACACCGGTACATGCCATTATGATTACGGCTCAGGCGCCGGGCGCCCAGCGAAATGGCTTTGGTGGAACGGTGTAGGCAAAGGCATCGAATACCTGAGCTTTGTTGACACTACCGACACTAAAATATGTGATATTAGCAGGTCCGGCGCTATCACCCTTCCCGGTGGTTTCAAAGCAATCTATGATAATTACGACGGCGGAAAAGATGCATGGTTAACATTTGGCGCGGGGAAAACCCAAATCAATGGCGGTCTAGGCTGGAAACTCATCAGTGCTTCCGGTTTGCTAGCACCACCGGCAGATGTACCCGGCTCCGGACACGGGTCAAAAGGGAAGGCGGACAAACACCAGATTCTGATTCCCGAAGTAAATCGCACGGTTTTAACGGGGAACACGTTCAAAAGGATATATCAATCACCCTATAATATAGAGGGTTTAAATTCGTGATCTTTACAATAGGGAAATTTAAATGGCTTTTTATATAAATTGTGATATTGAAAAAACAAAAGATCCAAGTAAAATAGATGTGCTGGTCGAGATTCTGGAAGATTTTAGGGTTGTATTCCGAGAACACTATGTTCTTCCGGAAGATCAATCGAAGTTTTTAGATGGTACACACAGCCCCTCAAACTTTTTGTATAGCACCGGAAGTAAACGTGTAATACCAGCGCTCTTTAGTCCCAAAAGTAGTACAAAAACAGAAGCTAAATTACTGTTTAAACAACGGTTTTTAGACTATGTGTGTGGTTTAAATAGAAAAACCATGAATATAGATGCTGTTAATACCTACTTGAACGATCTGTTTTTACCTAAATTAGATTCTGACATCCTGTCTATGCATGAAACCTTGCAGAAAAAAGGCGCCGCTCTAAAACAAACCACCAAAGAAATTAAGAATCAGTCTGCAAAAATATTAACAGAATACAATACTCGCAAAGCCGCCGAAGCGACCCAGCCGCAAGCCGGTCTTTATGTACCTCAAAACGTCCCCACGGAAAATCAAGTTGTTGTTGGGGAAATAAAAGCAGTAAGTGACAAAAAAGCACCAGCAATCAATAATAATACACTTACAAACGAAGAGCGGGACAGACAATCAAAACTCCCGGCAGATCTAAACGAAGATCGCAAGGGGATCGGTTTTGTTAGGCTGGTTGAACCAATAAGTCCACTTCTACGACATCCAGGTGATAAATTAGTTGAAGGAGAAAATAATTCTGGTGCTCTCTTCAGCCGCGACGAACAGTATGGTATGAAAGGTCATACCGGCGCTGGGGCGGCCTACTTATACGCCGGTCGAAACCCTCATAAACTGGAGACAGAGGAACAGGACAGCTCGATCAGCCCTTCTAAAAATACAGTGAAAAAAATGAGAATTGATTTAATTACCGATGCATCTTATTTATACCTATCTCAAAAAAGTAATGCGGACGACCTCTTGAAAGCGGCTGGCGGCTCCTATGCAAAATATGCGGCCGAGCGCACCGGTGAATCTGTGGCTGCTATGAAAGCAGATGGCGTTGTAATTATGGCACGTCAATCAGGCATAAGGCTGATAACTGGCGGTGATAAAAAAACGGCCCGCGGCACCAAACCATCCGCAATATTTGGTATAGATCTAATAGCGGGTAACGAAGATGAAGATTTGCAGCCGTTAGTCAAGGGAAAAAACCTAGTACTCTATTTAAAAGGCCTTTCAAAGGCCATTGATAATCTTGCGGGCGTAACCTACGATTTTCTAACATCACAGTTGGTGTTTAATGCTGTATTAGCCACTCATAGTCATTATGATCCATTTTTAGTATTCTTGGGTACCATGACATCCGGACCGCTTACTATAATGGGAGGAAAGGGTTTTCCGTCCCCCGAAGCAGCGCAACAAGGCACAAAAGCGCTTTTGGAACAGTTAAAACAACAAAGTGGTGGAATTAGCCAAGCACTTAATCAAATTAACAATAATCTGAACGGTTTAGAAAATATTGGTGCATACAATATACTTAGTGATCGCAATAGAACAAATTAAGAGGTTTATAGAAGTTGAAAGAAGTTAAAACAATCGCCTCCGCCCAAACCGCGACACTAACGCGTTCAAATTTCAATACCCTGAAACATACTTTTTTTCAGAAAGAATACCCGCAGACGGGCGTTGATGAAGACGTCTATTATTGGTGGGGCGAAGCGGATATATTCGATGGAGAGCAACCGTATTTGGACTATTTGAACGGAAGCCCCCAAACACAATGGTGCGGCGCTCATGTCGAGGGCGGAGATCCCCTATGCTTAGCGCTAGGTGAAGACGAACTCCCTGAGAAGTTTTATGAAAGCTTTGTAACGGTGGACAGCGTTAAATGGTCTGGCACCGGGATTAACCTTGACCCTTCCCTCGCCAATGCTGGAGTGGAAGGCAGGGGTTTGGACTTTAGCGCCGCGGACCCGCACGGTATGCAAAGCGGTGCAACCGGCGGTGTTGGCGGCCATGGCGGCGGCCGCACTTGGGCGGTTTGTATAACAGATTTTTTGCGCAAAAATTCAACCGCTGGGTGGATTAAACCGGAGTTCATCGCCAAAGAATCAGTTTCGGCAGCATTAAACACCGCCGGTCATAAAGGCCCAAACCCAGAAGACGATTCAAGTTTAGCTGGTTGGCAATACGGACGCGAAGAAGGCCTGTTTTCGGTTTTCGGAAATTACGAATTCGGCACGGACTGGGCCCCGGGCGCGCACCCTTTTGATGAGGTAAAAACTTTGGCGGCGCTTGACATTATTCGTGCTGAAAAGCATATAGAACCCAACACAGAAAAAAAATCAATTCGCTATGAAATTAGTATTCCTTCGAGTATATGGCATAGAACAAAAACTCGTGCTGCGGTATCGACTCAAAGGGCTCCCGCAGAGAGCCACGCTCAAAACCGAAGAAACGCTCTAGAAACAGGCCAGCCGGTTGGAATGCCAGTGGCTAATCCCGCAGCAGCCGCTACTTCAAGTGCTACCCGCGCCGCTTCCTCTCCTCAAAGTGGAGTGCTTATAACGAGCCTGGATAAAAGCGAAACAGTTAGATATATGGTTGCCCCCTGGGACGGCGGCCCAGTACCGGACGAACCTAACGAGCTACACATGTGCACATTTACATTAGGTAATATTGGCGCCTATGTAGATTTGGCAATTGCTCTTGTAGGGCAAATAGAACGTAAAGTTCGTTCCTATGGCATTAATTTTGCGCGTCCGGTTGATCTGCAGTTTCAAATAGAGAATCTGGGAGTGTTCAAAAGCATCGCTAGAAGTTTAGCACAAGAAATTGGCACCGTATACCGGGACGATTCTGCTATTACAATGATTTTCGATAATAAATTTGAGATACTTGATTTTCGGGCCGCCACAGCGGGCGAACGCGCCACACAAACAATCCCAGGCACCTCCCACCCGGCATCGCCCATTTTACCATTTAGCCCGTTTGACAACCAAAACCCTATAGCAAAATATAGTCAGGGCCCGGGCACAGGCCCCGGCGATGAAATAAATAAGGTTCTTGATCGCCCGGGCACCCTAAGAAACAATCGTGTGTTTGAGAATGTGACCACCAACTCTTTAATTTTCAATCTCAAAAGAATATACGACAGATATCATACTAGGTTTTCGCTTTTAGATATTACGGCGGTTATACCAACACAAGATTCTTTACGTACACTTATGAATGATTTCTTTTACCCGGAGCCATCATATACGAATAGCTTTATAACGGAAAAACTTATAAGTAAATTTATTTTGGGTGATACCAGATTGCTGGACGACGATTTTTATAAGAAATCTCAACCAACGCCAATGATGATGGGCGCAAGTTTTAGACAAAGCATGCGCCAAGAAATTGAAAAACAGTACGAGTTTATAGGGGATCAACTCGGAGGAAAATTAGTACAAGGTAAATTTGAACAGATTGACGATCACAACGACTTTTTTGAGTCGCTTATGAACTACATTTCAATCCCGGAAATGATGAAAATAGTTGCAACATGTTTAATAAGATTGCTCCACCTGAGAGAGCTTGTCGATCTTATATGCTCAGAGGTACTAGAAGAATTTGAAAAGCATCAAGAGAATATAATAGGTTATTTAGAATCAGTTGGCAAGGGCAACGATCCACTTTCTAGAATGAACCGTGCTCTGGCCTTAGAACTAAAAGAATTGTATTTCGGCTTGGTCGATGAAGCAGTAAATTACACTGGTCAGATTGTAGAAGGTTCTTTTAAATCACTTCTCGAAACAATAGATGAATCAACAAAGAGAGAAACATGGAGGTCTAGGTCCGAAGTCGTACTGTTTGTCGAAAAAATAGCAAAGCAGAGAACCGAGAAAGAAAAGCAAATGTTTGGTTCGGAGGGTATTCCGGATCCTGGATCAATAACAGAAAGAATAGTTAATCTGACCAACAGAAAGGGAGACATGCAAGAGGTTGAAGAGGCCCAAATCGGCAAAATTGATCTTCTCCAGGGCGGTCCAGCAGAGAAACTTAGCGAATATATGAGCTTTGAGGAAGATTTGGCACAGGGCTACGGCGAAGAAATAGGAGAAATACAGACGAAAATTGACAGATTAGAAAAACAGAGAGTTCTTATCGGCGCGGAACAGCAATTATATGCTTTTTTATACGATCAAGTATTGCCAAGCTGTGTTGCTTTAATCCCATATTTTGATCCTAAAATAAAGCCTGTTGGTGAATCATTAGCTGGCGGTCGGCCATGGCCCTTTGATATCCCAGATAAGATTGACGCGATACAAAAATTAAACGGCCTCGAAACCGCGGCCATTGTAGCATTAAATACAAGCACTCATGCGCCTGCAAGCGGCCTCCTTGCAAACATTAATTGGACCATCCCGGACTCTTATTCAATTATGAATGTTAAGTCTCAACGCAAGGAAATGGAAAAGATCTTTCAGAACAGTGTGTTAGCACAAATGAAATTAATTCTTAGAGCAATTGAATCTTTAGAATCGGCGGCCGATTCTCCATTAAACGAGTTTAAGGCTAGCATTGCGGAAGGCGTCAGCGGCGCCGCACAGCAAGCCTTGACAGATGTTTTCGGTAAAGGCGGCCGAAAAAAGGCCCTTTTATGTGCAGCTATATTTGCGGCCGTTCCCGGTGCCATATATTTGATTATTGAGTTAATTAAAAATTGGGAAGATATCAAAAAAGCGATTGTAGAAGACTCTGGAAAAGTCTGGAAGGCGTTAAAACGTCGAGCAGCAATGTTTTGGCCTACTAATTTTCCATGGGCAGATATTCTTCAAACTCTCAAAGAGACGGCACAACAACTGGCTCTAAACTTAATTAGGGATGTAGTTGTAACAGCGGTACTTCACTTAATGAAAGAGTTGGAAAAAGCATGTTCTGACGAAGAAAAAACAAACGCGCCATATAGCCCAGTCGGCCAGGTCGACCTGGGGAACTATATGGTTGCTTCTAGGACAAACGACGCAAATAAAGTGGAGGATACACCTAGCTTTAAAAAAATAACAATGGAAACCGAACTTACATTGCGTGAATATAAAGAGATAATCGACGCTATTTCAAGTTCTTTCTCTATTAGACAAACATGTTCTTTACTAGACGTCGGCAGCAGCGGCGAAGCACCATATGGACTATATATGAAAGTTATTGAAGTGCTTAAGAGCCTAGAGTTCCTTAAAAATACAACATTCGAGGAAATGTATCTTAACAGCCAAGGTATAAGGGTCTTTTTTGCTACAATTTCAAAGGATATTGAACCTGAGTTCTGTGTACAAGCTCAAAACACTTTTGATAACCAAAAGAAGCTTTTGTTAAGTATATGTACAAGCACCAACGAAGAAATATTAGAGTCCGAACTGGGAAAATTCTTAACGCCAGAAGAGCTTAAAAAATCCATGGCAGATACAGGCGCCAACAGAAGAAAAATTATTGGTGAAGTCTTAGATTTGCTTGGCTTGGGGCTTGGAGAACCTTATATAGTAGATACTAAATGCGCGCCGGGCAAACCGGGTCAAACAAATGGCCTTCACGACTCTCAAAAATTTGCACTGCAAGCCGCTAGTAAATCAATTTTTGGAAATTTGGAAAAAATGTTTGAGATGGAGGCCTCAAGAATAAAACTACTCTACAAAGATGTTTTTAACACGCTAAGAAGCAACTCCTTTCCTCCCGGGAACATGCGCGCCATTTCGAAGGCCGCGCTAGAGGGGGAGTCGATCCCATTAAACACGCCTTCAGACGGCGACGCCCCGATTAGGCTGAACGCGTCAGAAATCGACGCAGCCACCGGCGCCAACAAGTATGTTGCTGTAAAACTACGAAATAAACTACTAAAGAACTATGATCATCCACCATTCGAGCAGCAACAATTCGGGAAGCTCAATTATTTCAAAACGGTTTACGATGGCAACAAAGAGACGGGAATAATTTTTAGATATCATACCGACACAAGGAGATTACTTTTTGAGTATGATAAGACTTCCGAACCGAATGTCGTAATTCAGCTAGCCCACGCTATCGCACCGGAGAATGAAGACAGTGTTATAGTAGAATACACCGCAAACGAAAAAGTACCTGAAGATTTTGCCATGGCCTCGTTGTGGTTAAGCGGCCTAGGCCACACGCAGAGTCCAAATATTATACCAGCGATACTCGAAATGACGAAAGAGTATAACTTCAGAGCGATGGCGATGAATGCAATTTTTCAACAAACAGTTGATGACTCGTTGCAATCAAGTCTGTTTACGGCTGAAAAATTTGCTGAACTGAACATTAATCAAAATTTTAAGGATGACAATTGTTTTCTTGGCTATTTTAATCAACATGTATTATCTCAAAACGTAAAAAGAATAGCGGAAGAATTGTATTGTTATACCCAAGAAAGCGCTACGAAAACATCAATAAACATTGCTTTTGTAAAAGTTTCTTTAGATTGTGTAATTAGGGCCATCGTCGCTAGGGAGTTTCTGAAGCTGTTATTTGTTGTAGGTTTTGTCCCGGCGGAAGAGCTTTTTGGCTATACTGGAAAAGGAAAAACTAGTTCGTTCTTTTATAAATATCTCTTGGAAGAAATTCAAAAAGCGCTCAGTGGGCAGTTTCAAACGATAGCTGGAAGCTCCGGAGTTGCAAACTTTCACACGGATATAATTGAAGAATATATTACCGGGACAATGAGAATTCTATATCAGGAAAAAGATATGTCACATAAAGAGGCTCTCGCTATAGTGATTAACCAACAAGTCCAATTTGTAAAAGAAATATTTGGCCGCGGCTTACCCAAAGGTATGAGTCCCTCGGGCAACAATGAATGGTATTCTGGATTTATGCAAGTGGCCGACATTCTTGAATTAGAAGAAGGAGAATCACCCGGCCTAGGCCAGGGCGAATATATTTATTTGGGCAATCAAACGGCCAGTGCAAAATTAAGACTGCTTTTGAACGATTATTTGCAAAATCTTGTGGGGATTACACCAGGTCACTATTATTGGGGTAGCAAGGACGGATGGACCGGCGCGCGTAACTATAGAATACCCAAGTTCCTGAACAAAGGCGATATTGGTTTTGCCCCCGGCACTACCCGGGCAAAAATGGCCTACAACTCAGTGATAGGATCGCCCGAGATTGTACCGACTGGCGACGATACACAAGGCACTGGAATTCTTAAGAAGACTGGATGGGCTACCGCCAACCCGGGCGCACCCATCCCGGATGCGCTCTTTATGACAATACCAGGGTTGCATAGATATCGACGGGACATGTCTTATATGATAAGTACCTCAGTTAATTCCCCGCCTCCAGGAAGTGCGAACGAGATCTACGAAGTTGAAGACTATCTCAAGGCGGCGCGCCCGTCAGACGGTTTTGCTATGGAATCAATGTTCGAAGTCAAGTTCAAAAATAGTTTTTATAGTAATTTATCGCAGGCGCAAATCTTAAATCTACAATTCTTTTTCAATAGCCTTACCCATTTTTACCAAAGCGACACTGAAACTAGGTACCTTAAAATGTTCTTGTACTCTAGTGGGATAATAATGTTTTTTCCACAAATACACACTACACTTAATGTGGAAAACACAATTGATAGAGAAAAACTCACCAAGACTGATTTTTTGTGGCAGATGTTTCGCTACAATTTTGATGGAGGTATGTCTGCTGAAGAAAAAGAATCCCTTTATAAAACGTGGGAAAACCAACAAACCCATACAAGTCCTGAGCCTTGTGTTGATTGGGCCATGGCCGGTAAAATACATTTAAATGATTTTTGGGCTATAACAAGAGAATTCATGGCGCCATCTTATTATATACCGTCGGCTGTAGCGTACGTGAGATACAAAAAAATAAACAAATGGTATACTCCTCTTGATCAACTCTCTGGTAAACACAAAATAAACCTTGTAAAGCCAGTTGTTGGTCACATGTACCAATACAGCGGCAATGCAATGGATGTACACCCTTGGGATAAACAAGGTACCTTCCCAACTCCAAATGTTTATTTTAATGGAGAAACAGATGAAGAGATTACACGAGAAGACGCATTTAAGTTATATTACGATAAATATTCTTTGGCAAAGAGCAGCGTTTCTGGTGACGCAACAAAGTTTTATTCTACTTCTGAGACCGATGCGTACACCAACAATGGCCCCATAAAATCTTTTATGCATCGATGGAAAACGATTTCGGATGGAGCTATCCAGCCGCTGATCGAAAACATGTTAGAGTTATTCCCTGTTACTGAAATTGAGGCTGCACAGATAGATGACCTCGGCCTTTCCCCAAAAAATATATTTTCGTGGCTCTTTTCCAGGGACATCAATGATATTTTTGATTTTAGCGCGGTCAGTAGAATATCACAATATATTGATAATAATACTATGAACAGCTTGAATATAAATGTTCTCAGCGATTTCAAGTCAATTTTTACCAACAAACTTTCGACAGAAAATTTAAGCAAAGAAGAAAAGCTAGCTCAATGGAAAGATTTTACGGACGAAAAAATCGGACCAGTATACTTTCATTCCAAACGTGCCGACGGCACCGCATCTCCGGCGTGGCCAACCTTTGTAACACCTAATTTTACTGCATCGGAAAGCCTCCCGAAAAACCACGGCACGGATAATTTGTGGTATAGCTTTTTATATCACACAAACCCTGCTTTGATAGATATGAATAAAACTATAGAGTTTGTTGATTTTAAATCAGGTGGCAGTGCCCTCGAACCCGCCCAATTCTGGGAAGGGCCACAATGGGCAACCTATTCAATCTCCAACGACCCCTCCGCCCAGTCCAGCAAAAACCCCAAACAACATGAACTCAGCATGTTGAGTATGCTTTGGGAAGCAAAAATGCATCCATCACACGAGATAGCCGTAGCGCTAGCGCCATTTGCCTCAGAAAAGGAATTTTACTCTAGTAATTTTTCAGAAACAGGGCAAAGGGTGCTTGAATACTATTTTGAGGATACTGAATATAAAGATTTAGCCTCAATAATTGTAAAACTGCAATTGGAAGATGAATTAGTAGTATGGCAAAATCTAAACAAAGACAGTTCCACCAAGCAGTTGGATTACGTACTGAAAATGTTCTTTTTAAAGGAACAGGCCACACTACTAGCGATATCGCATCGAATGGGAGTAGAATCAACATATCCGGAAATAAATAACATGTTTGACGGAACATTATCCACAGCTTCTGAAAACTTACTAGCGGCTATTTCGGTTGCAAACGGAGATTATCAAAGACAGTCAGACCTCAATAAATCTTCGGAAAGCTCATTTGCAATGGAATTTGATTTTGGCTCTTTTGGGCAAATGATACTGAAAGCGATGCTTGGGTCCATGGCTTCTGCTGTGGATCCTTTCTGGAAGACAGATTGGTTCTCTCCGGGTCCATTCACCCCCTTTGGAATAGCTGCCAAGTTGATGGATGAGTATGGTAGCGGCGATTGGTCATACCCAGATTATGACAAAGAGAATAAAAAACCAAAGGAGTGCATTGATGTGGAAACTGAATCATATTTAGAATACCTCCAAACTCTTGAAGAATTTGAGAAAAACATTTATAAGGAAGATACTTAAAACATTAGGGCCATTCATAACAAATTATTATTGAGAAGCTAATTATTATTTGTAAGGGGGCAACAAATTATGGCATATGGGTTTTCGGCGGTTATTCCCTTACAAATAAACGAGGAAGACGGCCATTATGTTCTAACAAAGACTTTAGGAGAGAACACTAAGCAAAACCTAAAGAATTTGTTACTGACAAACCCAGGCGAACGCGTCATGATACCAGACTTTGGTGTCGGTATTAGTAGGCTTTTGTTTAGTAACAAACACGCTTCGATAGAGACTATGCTAACAGCTAGAATAGAATCGCAAGTAGCACGTTATATGCCATGGGTACTTATAAACAACATTGATTATACAAAATTTGAGGCCTCACGCGAAAGCGCGGACAATAATGGTATGGACATCAAGATATTTTATACCATAGCAAACATTGAATGGCACGATGTTATAACTGTAAGCAAACTTTTAACTCTGTAGGAAAATAAATAGATATGCCCAAGATTAAGAAGCCAATTATAGATTACACAGCTAGAGATTTTCAAACTATAAAAAATAGATTGACTAACTATGCTCAAAAATATTACCCGGAAGCTTTTCAGGATTTTAATGAAGCGTCCTTTGGCTCTTTGATGCTTGATATGGTTTCGTATGTTGGTGATGTATTATCTTTTTATACAGATTACCAGGCAAATGAATCTTATCTAGAAACTGCTACTGAATTTAACAATATATTAAATTTGTCTAAACAGTTTGGATATAAATACCAACCTAATGCTTCTTCTTTTGGCGAGGCTAGCTTTTTTATAGAAGTGCCAACACTAGCAAACAGCACAGACGTTGATTATTCATATGTGCCAATTTTAAGAAAGGGCTCTACTTTTTCGTCTAACAATAATACTAAATTTACTTTGATAGAAGACGTTGATTTCGGTGTCTCTGCGGATCAGGTTGTTGTAGCACAGACTAACAATGTAGGCACGGCGCCAACTCATTACGCAATAAAAGCAAGGGGGGTTGTAGCTTCTGGTGAAACTACATCAAAAGTGTTTACAGTAGGCAACTACCAAAGATTCCTTAGACTTGAAATAGAAGACCCTAACTTAACAGAGATTATTTCTGTATATGATTCAGATGGCAATAACTATTATGAGGTAGATTATTTAACGCAAGATACGGTCTTTGTACCAGTATTGAATACTATATCTGAAAAAGAATCCGTGCGTAATATTCTCAAGCCAATATCTGTGCCAAGAAGGTTTGTTGTTGAAAAAAATCTAAATAATACATTTTTGCAATTTGGTTTCGGCACCGGAGACAACGTGGAGAAGGTATTAGATCCAACTAACGTAATATTGGACAGATTCGGTAAAAATTATATTAAAGAAAAGTCTTTTGATCCCGTAGATCTAATCAAAACAGACAAGCTAGGGGTAGTACCATCTAACACCTTGTTAACTGTCATTTATAGGAAAAATTCGACGAGAGATGTGAACGTCAGCACCGGCAATTTAAAAAATGTCATCGATGCTCGATGGAGATACGCGGCATCAAAGGATCAAGTTTTAAATTCTGTAAAGACATCGAAGGTAGAAAACAGCTTGGAACTCATAAACGAAGAATCTATAACAGGCGACGTTATGGGCATGTCAACTACTGAAATAAAGCAAAGAGCACTAGGCGCCTATGGTGCCCAGAACCGCGCGGTAACTAGGGATGATTATATATACCTTGCTTATAATATGCCCTCAAACTTTGGACAAGTTAAAAAGGCAATGATTACGAGAGACACGGATTCATTTAACGGGAAAAACTTAAACATGTTTACCATTTCTGTTGACCCAAATGGTAAATTAGTGCAGACTAACAATATAATAAAAAAGAATTTAAAAACATGGCTAACAAACTATAAACTGCTGGGCGATACAATCGATATACTAGATGCAAAAATTATGAACTTAGAAATCTCTTTTACACTGATTGCGTATATGAATATTAATAAGTATGATGTTTTGGACGCATGTATGAATAGAATATTCTCTTTTTATCAAGACAAATATTTTGATATCGGGGAACCGTTTAAAATTACGGATGTATACAAACTATTAAATAATATTCCCGCAGTCCTAGATGTGAAGGATGTGACGGTAGTTCCTAAAAGCGGCGGACAATACTCAGATTTTGAACTTTTATATGGTGATTTGATTTCCGACGACGGGCGCCATTTGATCCCACCCGAAGATGTAATATTTGAAGTAAAATACCCTTCTGTCGACATACACGGAGAAATTATATAATGGCGATAAAGAGATATGTTGCAGCTGCAGACAACACTATAACAAATGCATATCAAGCTAATTTGACAATTCGTGGCGTAAGCGGGAATATGGGACAGTCAGATATTGTAGAAGTTTTTTCCATTTATGGTCAAGAATCATCTGCTTCATCTGAGCTATCAAGAATTTTGATGAAATTTCCAATTAGCGGAACAAGTACAGGATATATATCGTATGACAGAGAACAGGGGAATATACCCGATTCCGGAAGCGTATCCTTTTATTTAAAGCTTTTTAATGCCAAACATTCACAAACAACTCCAAAAGATTTCAATATAGTGGCCCACGCCGTATCTCAATCATGGCAAGAAGGCGCCGGGCTTGACATGGAAAACTATTCTGATATCGATCAGTCCAATTGGATTTATACAAGCGATACAAAAGTAAAAGCTAGCGCTTCTTTTCTTGTTAGAAGCTACAACAACGTTGGCCAAAATATACAGCTTACTGGTACAAACGAATATCGATTTGAGGCCGCCTCCTCAAACGACCACGAAAGTAACGAATTTGCGGTGGGCGGGAGCAATGCCGCATGCGCGACCAGTATAAAAGATATTATTATTGAAAACGCATCAACGGATTTTAGTGCCTCTGTCGTGGCTGACGTTGTAACCGTATATGCGAAACCCGCATGCGCCGCCGGAAATTCAAGCTCTTTGTCTAGTAGTTTAAGCGCTTGGATAGAAGTTACGGGCTCAGACGATACCGCGAACGGCTATTTGAGCGCCTCCTTTAAGGGAGGCAGTAATTACACACTGTGGGACAGCCCCGGGGGCAATTTTATCGATGACGTACCTTCAAGATATGGAACACCAGCTTTATCTCAGTCTTTTACCACGGGGTTTGAAGATCTAGAGATAGATATCTCTTTGTTTGTGGAGCAGTGGTTATCCAGCAGTTTACAGGGCGAAAAAGAAAATTATGGCGTTGGCCTCGCGCTAACAAGTAGCGAAGAAAATGCAGCTACCTCTTATTATATAAAGAAGTTTTTCGCAAGGGGAACACAGTTTTTCCATAAAAGACCAGTCATTGAAGCACGTTGGGATAATGCAAAATCAGATGATAGAGGTAGTTTTTACATAAGTTCTTCCTTGTTACCAGCATCGAACAATCTTATGACACTTTATTTATATAATGTTGTTAATGGACAACTGACGGACATTCCCGGGATAACAACGGTCGGAGATCCAATCTATGTTTCATTATATTCAGGTAATTTAAGTAATACCGCGCCAACAGGAAGCAGTAGTGTTAACGGGACCAACGGTAAATTTCCGCTGGATCTGGGCGGCGGAGTCGCTGAAGACGGGCGGTTTGAGGTATCTGGCTCAAAAATAGAAACAGGAATCTATTCATGTTCGTTCGCGTTCAGTTCGGCTAGCATGGAAACATGTTGTAACGAAGGAACATCTTCAGGTATTGCAGCGATTTTTGATGTATGGTACAGCGGTAGTAATCAGTACCACAGCGGCGCAGCGATTGCTCTTAATACTTTTAGCGCACAAGACTATAATCTAGATCAGCAGTATGTATCAAAGATTACTAATTTTAGATCCGTCTATTCAACCGAAGAAACCGCCAGAATAAGACTTTATGCGAGAGAGAAAGATTGGAGCCCCACCGTATATACGGTATCTGGAAACGAAATAGAGACAACAACCATCAACGGGGCATATTATAAGGTAGTTAGAGTTTCTGACAACTTAGAAGCGGTATCGTTTGGCACCGGAAGCGATAAGCATACAAAGTTATCTTATGACGTCAGTGGTAATTATTTTGATTTAGATATGGCCTTGTTTGAATCAGATACTGTATACGAAATACAATTTTGCTATTTGATAAATGGAAGCTATGTTGAGCAAGAAGAAAAGTTTAGATTTAGGGTTGAATAAAACATGTCATTAAAAGACTTATTTAAGGAAGATGAAAATTTAAGATCTCTTGAGCCGACCACTAAAGACGACTCAAAAGAAGAAATAGAATCTTTTGATTTGATCACCGCGGTGAACGAAAGAAATAAAACTTTTGTCGCGACCGAATTTTTTGCCACAGCAAGTGCTTTTGCTCGTTTTGGTTCTGCAGAAAAATATTATGAAGATAGCATAAAAAGAGTTTACAATACCTATCCGTACGATGGATCTTTAAGAGAAAAAGTTTTATGGGAGGTCTCTTCCTCACTTTTAGATTTATACATATTTGAAAAAGAATATCCTAGAACAACCGGATATGCGGTCTTTTCAACGGGGAGCCTTACTGCAACAGATATGGTAGGCTCTCATGGAGATAATGAATATGGAAAGTACGGCGCCGCCGGTACTGGTTCCTACGAGTATGTTTATGTTAAAGGCGGCCCCCATGCTGGTACCGGCGATGAGCTTTATTATGATCCTGAAGCACGCGAGATTATATACCGAAAAGATGCGAATGTCTATGATTTAAACGAAAATAGAGAAAACAATCTTAAAATAGGCGGGACTGACGGCAACACCGTAGAATTTTGGATGAAAAAGGATGCCTTTGACGCAGATGCAACAGAGAAAGAGGTTATACTTGATGTATTTGTTAGTGGCACATTAAGTGGATCCACAGAATATGGCCGCCTTACGGTGGAAATGTCCGGCCATGGCGCAGCAACAAATACATTGTCACCTTTTTATGTTACATATATGTCTGGAACGACCGGACTTATGACGGGCACCATAGGTTCTTCTATCACGACTTCGACAGTCGCTGATGACGAATGGCACCACTATGCATTTAGATTTAAAAATACTGGTAGTGCCGTTCTCGTAGACTTGTTTGTTGATGGTGTACACAATCATAGAATTCAAGATGGTACGACTGTTGATTACGTCAGCGGCGCCCTCTGTGCTACAATTGGTGCTTTAGGTATATCTCCATCTGGAAACATGTTTCATAAAACAGCAATTTCTTCCGGAGCATATGGGCCCACTTTGGGATGGGCAAAGCTATCTGCCTCTATCGATGAATTCAGATACTGGAAAACTTTTAGGTCATCGAAAAAAATTCAGCGTTATTGGTTTGATCAAGTCGGCGCCGGGACGAATACTGATACTACGAACACACAGCTAGGAGTTTACTATAAATTTAACGAGGGTATTACTCTTACTGCCTCTACTGATTCCGCGGTCTTAGATTACTCAGGTCGATTATCAAATGGCGACTGGGAAGGCTATTCTTCTACTTATTCTCGTGTGATTGGTTCGGCCATGATCGAAGCATCTGCGAGTAAAAAAGAATTTAAAGACCCGATTTTATATTCGTATCATCCTGACGTCAGCGAATTTTTAGACTATAAGAAACTTGTTGGAAGAATACACGACGATTCGAATCTTAATTCAATAAGATCTTATATTCCTCATTGGATGTTAGAAGAAAATGATGTGTCTAATCCTTATACTTCCGACGAACATTTAGGTGATAACACATTGCTTAACTTGCTACAGATAGTATCTAGTTATTTTGATAGCGCTGCCGTTCTTATTGATAAACTCCCAACACTGGGACATCAAAAATATTATAGTACTGGCTCTTTTCCTCCTCCCTTCACTAAAAAGATTTTAGAATCGACTGGTTTCATAGTACCTGATATTTTTATTAATACAAACTTATTAGAAGATTTTGAAAATAGAAATGATGATTTGTTATTTGAAGAAAGACTACAAAACGTAAAAAATACAATTTATCAAAATATATATAACAACCTTACTTATATTAACAAATCAAAAGGCACTGAAAAAGCATTTCGAAATTTGATTAGATGTTTCGGAATCGGCGATGATACGCTTAAATTCAATATGTATGCTGATAATCTAACATATAAATTAGAAGATAATTCGCGAAACGCAAGCAGAGTCAAAAATTATATAAATTTTAATGAGATAGAAAATGGTGACGGAACAATATATCAATACAAAATTGATAGTAACGCCACTTCGTTCATTTCCGGAAGCAAACACTATGTCAATGATGATTATGAAGGCGCCGGTCTGGCATTCACGCTAGAATCGGAGGTACTCTTACCGAAAAGAGTCTCGATTGCTGATTACGCAACAGTTAAAGCGGCCTTTTCGGGCGCAGTCAAAAATCAGTATCCTTTAGTAATATCGGCATCAATTGCAGGCATGCACACAGCCATCTCTTCCGGCACAACAGATGGCTCTGGCCTAAATGAAAATGAACTTACATGGGATACTAATGATTATGGAAATTTCCAAATTTATACTATCAAAGATGATAAATTTTCTAGTGATGCAAAATTTCTTTTGACGTGTTCTAATGGGGGGTTTTTCCCTGAATTAACTTCTTCAGTGTTTGAAGACGTGTATGACGATCAAAGGTGGTCTTTGTCCGTAACTGTTAAACCAAAAGCTTATCCATTTATTAATCAAGTTTCTGGCGCCGCAGACGATAAAGATTATATCTTACAATTTTATGGTGTTAACCATATTTCCGATATTAAGCATCAAAGCTTCCTTGTGACGTCGAGTATAACAGCCGCCCAGGGCATAAAGTTTATGGCCAGCCCGAAGAGGGTTTACGTAGGCGCACACACAACCAATTTCACGGGAAGTACAATAACCTTTGCAGATTCAAAAATTGCTTCTTGCCGCGCTTGGTTTACCGATATCGGCACCGGCTCAGTAGATGAACATAATATGAAAATTGGCAATTTTGGCCCGGCCAATGCGATTAAGAACAATTTTTTATATCAAAGCTCTACCAAAAACACTGAGATACCTGAGCTTGGTACGCTAGCATTATTATGGGATTTTACTACAGTTACGGGATCCGATGCAAATGGTCAATTTTCCGTTGAAGACGAGACTTCTGGTTCTTCGACCGACAGCCGCTACGGCTGGTTTAGTGATCTAGTTTCTAGACGCCACACAGCGAGCGGCAGTTTTTTCGAAGCTTCGGCAACAAACGTGGCGCAACTAATAAGACGCAATACTATGAGACAGCAAGTCCCGGAAACATTGAATGATTCAAATTTAGTAAACATACTGAGCGACGACGACGTATATTATGACATAAATACGAGACCAACAACCTATCATTTTTCTGTCGAGAAGAGTCTTTTTCAAGATATTTCGGAAGAGCAGCTTAACATGTTTGCTTCCATCAAATATCTTAACAATTTACTAGGGAATCCAGTAAACGTCTATAGAGGGCAGTACAAAGATCTAAAAAAAGCTGCTGATATGTTCTTTGAAAAAGTTGACAATGACTATGACTTTGACAAATATGTAGAATATTTTAAGTATATTGATTATGCAGTTAGCAAATATGTCGAAAAGCTGATACCAGCATCATTAGAAAACTTTAAAAATGGAATTTCTACTGTAATTGAAAATTTTACTTTAGGCGACAGGAACAAGTTTCATAATAAATTTCCAATAATGAAAGAAAAAATACCCGAATTTGAAGCGCAGCTGCTTGGGGTTAACGAACTTTTATATGACTGGGAGCACGGCCACGCCCCGGGCACATTTTTTAGTACAAAAAGTACCGCGTTCAATGGAACTAACAATCAATCCCTAATAGAAATTGCTGATTCCGACAGTCTAAGCTTCGGTGCTGACGGCACAACAGGAAATGAACCGGCCTTTTCAATCTCAGCTTGGATAAATATGACAGATGCATCATCCTTTTCAATTTTCTGTAAAGGCGGTTCTACAGTTCGGGAATACGACTTTTTTACTGGCGGCAGCGACAATCTTTACTGGAGAATTTATGATTCCGCACACACCGTCTATATAGCTGTTACAACATTCGGTGCTTATGGCGCTCTGACGTCTTTAGAGGGCTCCTGGGCGCACGTTGTTGCAACTTACGATGGTAGCAGAGCCTCAAGCGGAATGAAGCTATATATCAATGGTTCTGCGATAGCCACAGCTGACACCAGCGCCGGATCTTATACCGCAATGCATAACACCTCCCAACCCGCGGGCCTAGGCCGATTCAACGGCGTTTTGACCACTTCGATTGCTGAAGGTTTTATCGACGAGGTGGCTGTTTTCGACGAAGAACTGTCAGCCGATGACGTAACGGCGGTGTATAATAATGGTTACACTTTTAATTTAAATGGCCTCGGGTACAAATTTAAGAATAATTTAGTGTCTTGGTGGAGAATGGGCGAAAACAAAACAGGCACAAGCCCAAACTATACCATAGTTGATGAAATTGGTTCGAACAATGCTGTTATGTCTAATTTCCAAAACACGGCCACAAGTGCAGTCGTTGATAAACATGCCCCTTCCGTCCAACAAGCAGATCTTGGAGTAGAAACAAATTGTCTTTGGTGGCAAGAACGTGCTATAAGAAGGGAAGGATTGATATCCTCTGGTGATCAAGTTGTTGATGACCATCGGCAGAAAATACACGATGTGATCATCAATGAGACTAATTTTGATGATTATACGCTTGTGTCAAGCGGTTCTTCTGGAAAGACACAATATTCTGGATCAACATATGTTATGAGGCGCCTCGCAAAACCATATAAGCTTAGTGCGCAAGACGTTAGCATTATTCATGGCGGCCCAAACTTCTATAAAAATAAAAACTTAGGTTTTTTCGATGCTATAAACGTACTAAGTACGGGTTCGTCACGCGGCGTCATTGCACTAGAACCAGTGTCTCAAAGCCTTGAACCACTAAGCGCCTGCCAAGATGATTTAGCGATAATAAACGAATCCCTTGGCAAAAGACGGTTTAGTTTTAGCGCGGAGAGCAGCATTAATGATAATGACTTTACTATCGATGACAAATATAAAGGCGATAGAATCTTTCCCTTTAGCCTGTATAGCTCTTCTTTGAGTAGCAGCCATGGCTATCGAGGAACGTTAAGTAAGCTTCGAGACAACTTAGATATAACAAATCTACATCATGACGTGTTTGCTCCGCATAATGAGATACCAATGCAGGGCCCATTCACAGAAAAGTTTGTCGGTGGGCGGCCGCACAGGCACGTTAACACAAACTTTAGCAGACCGGAAGATCATTTAGATAATAAAGTTACTCGCTTGGAAGGTTGGACGTTAGAAATCGATACGACCACTGGTAACAAATTAGAACTATATAATGCCGCTAAAAGAGTTTCTTCGACTACAATAGCCCCCGAGACTGGCTCCTCGTATTACTTTAGGGACGAAAGAGTAAAACGCCCGGTTAACATTAGAAATATACAAATGACAACAGGCGCCGCCCACGACTCACCGGATCCCCGTAGACCAGATCAAGCTTATGATGTTACAAACATAGGAAACTACCAGCATGATTATGATATTATACAAACATCAGAGCGTTCCATAAATAATAGATATTTCACTGAAACGGGCGGTATAACCGGCTCAACGAATTCAATTGAAATATTATCTGGTGTTTTAGACTACGAAGTGCCCAGTAGGAGCATTACTGGTTCCAACAAATTTGTGTTTGTCAATAGGTTTTCTTCGCCCGGCGGCCCAGAAACCGCTGCAGCCTCCGCTTTAGATATAGAAGCGGGTGAGACGTCTCCTTATAACGCACTACCATTTAGAAATTTAACAGTGCGCACCGCCCTAAATGAATTATATTCTGATCATTGTAAACAATACGGATACTTCAGTGATCATTTTAATTCAGCGTCTTACACAGCGCGCTCCTGGCCCAGTCATACGGCAGCTGAACAAAAATACACAGATACAAGCGGTTCTGTAAACGAGTTTTGGTATTACGCGCACGCCGCAGTCACGTCACCAGCAATTGCAGCATACACAACAGCGACAGCCTCTTTTCACAAAACCAATAGAAATAGCATAAAGACTATTAAATATGCTGCTAACGTACAAACAGGTAGCGGTATTGCTCTCGGTCCTGTCGACTATGTTACTAGTTCGAAAAGAAGAGACAACTTCTTTGTCCAACGCGTGATCCCACAAACAGATTTACAATACGCTTGGATTACAGCCAGCATGATACATGCATATTCTAGTTCCGCATTGTTTCAATATCAACAGAAAGATCTTTCAAAATCGGATTTCGCCTCTAGCGATATTACATTTGCAAGTTCTAGTGACTATGGTAGCTATGTGTATACTAGTGATAATAAGCGGTATTTCGGCTCCTCTGGCCCCTATAATACCTCTCCAGCAGCCACTCTACCTACAACGTTTACACCAATAGATTTTGTCGGATTGAATACGAACATAGTAGAACCAATAACATCGAGCGAAAATACTTTAGGCTGGCCTGCTCTTTCGTGCTCAAACCCAGCCGAAAACACTGTGGAGATAAACTATGTTAACTTAACTTATAATTACTTAGCAAGCGCCGGAACAGTCGTTGACAACGGCCTTGCCGCAACTTTGAATTCTATTCTACTTAATCGGCAGGGCCCATATGGCGGCGCAAACTGGAAACTCTATAGAAAAGACAATCATCCGATAGTGAGACACCAGAGAAAAAATAATATTTTAGGAGGTCTAGTTGATCCTTTATGGTCTCTAGGGGGTTGGGGTGAAATTATGGGGCACGATATAGTTAACTATGTTGAGCCTCCCATTAGTTCTAAATATAATCCATTAAACTTTGTTATCACGACGACTCCCACCCCGGGTTCATCCATTTCAACGGAGGCTCTAGTAACATTAGGGAATAGGCTTGTCCATTCCACAGATCACACCAGTTATCCAGATCTTGCGAACTTAGATACACTAATTTTCATTAATCAGCCCCATATGCAACAAGCGACCTATGATTCTTATACATCTTTTAAAGAGCTTGTGAAGTTCTCACCGGGCGGCGCCGCAGCCAATGTGTCTTATGTTGAAACCATTTGGCCAAAGGAACAATATACTTATCTTTCTGGTAGCAGATTACGCACAGAATACAAGAACACCTTTTGGAGGACTGAGCGCTTAGATCGAGACGCGTCCGATCTGTCTTCGTCGTGTTTTAACATTGTGGAAGATACCACGATTGCATCCGCGAGTATTTGGAAGTTGGACGCGCATAAATATTTTGCAACAACAGCTTCATTTATACCGGTTACAGGAAGTAATACAAACCCAAGAATACCCACATCCGACGGAGGCTCGACATTACCAACGTTCCTTCCGGATGACGACGGCTGCGGAGAATTACAAAGTGCATGGTCTTTGTTTCATTACGGCGATACCGCAAATATTGTTGCGGGCTGTAATTATAGTAGACGAACCCATCTGATCTCAATTCAGGAATTCCTTACTTCTTCTAATGCTGTTCCACCGGCCGCAAATGTGTATGAGAAACTAGGATCAAGCTTTATAGTGTCGACCGAGTTTAGCAAAAGCGCAGAAGATTGGGACGGTGCTGGAGAAGGGGTGAGTTTCTTTGCAAACAATGGCGGCGCCGATTTAACAGCGTCACCTACAAGCAGATATTTAAGATATAGCGCCGCCGCAGGGGATACTTTTTGGGAAGTTACAGCTAGCAATAACGCAGGCATTGCTCCGTTTTACGATTCATATAGTGAGTATGCAGAAGAAGGATTTAGAATATTAAAAGAAGGAGCAATCCTTCCCGAGTTCCGAATCTCTGAAAGGATAGAAGACTTTCATTATACGAATACACTCCCAGCCCTGGGTGACAAGTATGACCCCACACTATTTTTATACCCTTCCGACAAGCGATATGACGAACCCAAAAGAAAAGCTATGACAAAACTAAAGTCTGGCATTCTGTCTTTAACTGGTTCTGTATATGATAAAAGTTTTTCTGGTTCGTGGGGAGACACGGGTATTCCTAGGGGCCAAGGCGGTGATATTGATCAATCCTGGGTTGATGATTTCCTAAACAGGCATGCTTATTCCGATTTTTATAAGCATTTTTCGTTAATTAAAAAGGATTATAATGATAATAGAACAATAGATAGCGCCTATGAAGAACTCAAAGCCGCCGGAGGCGGCGCTGGCGGGTCCAACGATTCGCTGTCAACTGTTGAGAAAATAGGATTAAAAACACCGCGGCTCGAAATAGCATGTGAAGCTATGATTAAATTTTTGCCATATGAGGGGTTTTACCCGGCAGAGAGAACAGTGCAACTCGGCGCCATTTTTTCGAAGTCAGTTAACGAAACGAACGGAGGGCCATTATTGGAAGGCTCCGAAGCAAATTTTCGCACAGCAATGAAACCGTTTTTTGCTCCGGGAATATTATATAATAGTATTAAATCCGGCATTGCCGTGGATTACCCGATTTATACGGACACACTAAAAAGCCCCACCGCAGAACAGCCTGGTGTTAAAAGAGGTGAGGCGAGGACCGGTTCCACCGGCGCGGGAGTTTGTGTACCGTCAGACAAAGTTAATAGCGGAAGCTTTAATAATAGAATTCCATTTGATTTTGTCGTAAGCGGCAAATCCATCCAGGGCATGCAAGATGCAGAGCCAAACACGAACTGTCATATTCAATCTACTGCTTCGTGGGGAAAAATAGATGCGAGATATCAGTTTGCGATGGAAAATTTCTTGGCAGAAACAGTATATACATTCTTAGAGGGACAACAAGTTAGCTACATTAGTAGTGGACCAATTCCCACTACTATTACTGTTAAGGAAGACGGAACATATTTGATGGACATTGTTCTGAGAAATTCTACCACCGTTAACGATCCATTTAGATTCCATAAAGTAACGGCATCTCTTGCAAGTTCACGCACTAAAAGCAGTATCAATGTACATGATAAATCAATAACGATGTATGACCGCGCAATAACCGGGTTTAAAATCGACCCGCATTTATATGGTTCGTCTTTTGGGCCACCAACTGACGCCGGTACTGCAAATAACGTTGATGACGTTTTGGCTAGTTACGAACCTTACACACCCCCTTATTATGATGGATATGCATATGGTAGGGTTTCTGCGGAATTAAAAAAAGGAGTGTACGAAACGTCAGACCTGATTAAAGAATTTAAATATTCATATAAGAGATTAAATACACTTAGAGATGACGGTGGAACAGCACAGCTAAACGGAATGCAAGTTTCTGCATCGCTTAATTTTGGGCAACCTAGTGACCCGCAAAATGGATACGGTATACACTCATGGGCCTTCTCTTCCGGCGCGCGCTCATATTTTGTGATACATCCAAAATTTGAATCCCCAGTTTTAGATTTTTCTAATGTTACTCCACAATATTCTGTGGTCAGCGGCAATGTTGCTAAGGGCATGTGGCATCAGTATGGAGAAATACCACAAAACGGCAAAGGAATCCAAATGGAATTATTTGATACGACCTTATATCATGACAAGCTAGCTGAAACAGAACAGGTAACAGATCCCAAATCTCTTGTAAACCTATTAAACTTTGAACCTGACAGTGTTAATTTAGGTAAGCTAAATAATAGTGCAGAATTTTCTGAGGCTATTGTTGCCATACCATTTAAACGTACCAAAGGAAATCCGTCGGAAACAACCCTTTACAACATGCATCCTAAAGAGTTTGAGCGTGTACGCGGTTTATTTATTGAAGAAAATTTTATCAAAACAGGCACTGGAAAACTGGAGGATGTGGCCCCAGGCGGTGGCGGCGGTGAAATAATTACGTATGACACTGTAACAGGTCAGATCGTAAAAGTTAGTGATCCCACCATTAAAGATTATTGGAAAAAGATGCCAGCATCGCCTCCCCAAGGTCCCGGCATACATCCCTTTGACGAAGGTATATATGAGCTTTTAGATCTTATGAGAAGGTACGTTCTCCCGCCACATCTGGATTTCTTTCGATTCCCCGAAGAAATAAACAATGGAAACCCGTTTGCCATGTTTATGTTCGAGTTTACCCAGGAAATTGATAAAAATGATTTACAGAATATTTGGCAGAATATAGAGCCCACTTTTGCTAGACAATCGAGACATGTAATGACGAGCCCTGTACAAGCTAGCCTTCCAGTTACCAATGCACAGGCCGGGAAAAGTTCGAAGTACGTTCCCGCGGGTCCGGCCGCCGGAACGTCATATTACAAAGCTATCTTAACACCAGACCATGATTATTTTGATGATATATTTGATGAGAAATTAACGAAGTGGGCAATTTTTAAAGTAAAACGACGCGCCAGAAATAATTATAAGAATACAGTAGGTCGACTCAAGAAACACGATAGCCCCAATGCGGCCGAGTTTGTAAGAAGCGATCTCAATAGACATTACGATTACGATTTTTCGTACAATTGGCCACATGATTTTTATTCTCTAGTCGAATTGGCCAAAGTAAACACGAGGGTGACATTTGAAACTAAGGATACCACTTAATGGAATTTTTTGACAAAAAGCAAGATGTAATTGATCTGCAAGTAACACGCTACGGCCGCCAGTTATTGGCGCGGGGACAATTTGATCCGGCATACTATTGTTTTTCGGATGATGAAGTAATATACGACAATAGGTGGGTTTCCGGAACACTACATAAAGAGGAGCAATCGTACGCAGAACAAAGAATTCAAGAAGAAACTCCACGCATGCGAACATTAATTTCTAAAGTCGGTACTGAAAAAACCTATTTTAGCGGACTTCAGTTTGGGCATGCCCAAGCACAATTACAAAACTATATTGATTTATACAATTTAGGGTCGGACGTCCAGTCGTTAAAAAAATTGCAAGAAATTGTCGGCGGCGAACTTAAAAGTGATCCTGACTTTGCGAATTCAGAAAAACTCATGGTTAACCTTTTAGGCTCAAAAAGATATTTCAATAATTATGCCCCTGCTTGGAATGTAGTAGCTTACAACGGGATTTTATCAAGCTCAACGGACTATTACAAAAAAGACAATTTACTTAAGCTAACTCCGCAGTTAAATGTTACATTAACCGATAATTTTTATGCAGCGCCTCCAGGTTATGATTTTTTTACAGAGATACCATCACTAAACAATATTATAGAGAAAGTAGACCAAACGTATGTGACTCAATATATGGATATTGACGTCCCGCCCGGCGAAGAAGCTGATGCTTTTGTGGAGGCGAATTCACCAGACCTCGACCCACAAGAGTTTTTTTACACGGAAAAATCCCTTGAAGAAGCGGAAATTTTAATTGAAAAAGATTTTTTGTTTATTTCTTTTGAAGAAGCCAATGTCGATTTTGGGAATGAAAACTTTATGCTTGAAGTATTTGAGGTTTTTGAAATGCCGGATAAAACGGACCCAAACGATTTAGAAAAAGCTACAGAACAGTTACGTCAATTAGTTTTTTATGGTGAATCTGGCGCCCCGGGCAAGTACTGGGGCAATCCACCATGGGTAGAAAGTTATTTTGACGTAGAGGTTGACGCAGAAATCGACGAAGTTTTAGCATGCACTTTAATAAATAAAGACCAAAAACTCAAAACAAAAAGTATTTATAATACAGATGTATATAAGTGTTACGAAGTTGACGCTAGCGGAGAAACCAGCGGCAACCCGTATGATTTACCGCCGACACACGCAGAGGATGTTTGTTAATGATTAGTGGTTTAAACAGTATATTTCAACCATATATAACTAAGATATTGTTAGAAAATCAGCTTTCAGAATCTCCCCCTCAAGCGGGATTTGTAGATTTACACAGCCAATGCCCGGATGGCGCTCAGTGCGGTGAGGGGAATTGGCTGCAAGAGAAAGGCGGTCCTTCGGCAACGAAAGAAAAAGTTCAGGTTACAGTTGATGTTGTCATTAAAGCAATTTTTCCATCTTATACGTTGGGCCCAAGTGGGGTACTTAATTATCCACAAAACTACGAACTTATGAGAAAGCTGCTTATAAATACAAATCTTATAATGTTTAAGGTAACAGATCTTGTCCTCTACAAAGCTTTTTTATTGTCTAACGACAAATGGAACTTCATCGAAAAAAATCAGTTGAAGTTCCCACCGCCAGCTGGCCCCCATTCATTCATACCAGTAGACAGCGTTGATTGTGGATATTTAGGTTTAAACGGCAAATCGCTTGACAAGTATGTTTATTACAACGATGGCAAACATATAATAAACATTCCCGCATCAATGAAAACCTGGATAACACCAGAACCCGACGAACCAGTGCCCTCATTTTTGGCTTATGTCGTCGTCGCAGGGCCAATTTCGCCCAAGATCCTCGACACCGGCTTCCTGGGCTGGTCCTTTAATTCTTGTTTACACAGAAATGTATTTGCATCTGAAATCTTATTTAGCGGCGGCAAGGTACCAAAAGAAAGTTCATATTTTGAAATAGCGGACACATACATAAAGAACGGCAAGCAATTTGTAGGCTCCGCCGGTAATAAATACGGCGCACCAGGCACAGTGTGGGCCGGACCGGTACATAACCATGTACATGGCGACGAGTATAAGTTCATGGCCGGGGACACTCACGACATGGATACAGCACACCCATTTGTAAATATAGTTACAAGACCCAATAATAAAATTTTAGATTTTAGAATGTTGGGTGAAATGGAAACAATGTTTACCTATAAGTCCTCTAAATACGCAAAGTTTTTAGCTAGCATTAAAAAAACAGTCTACTCTGATAAAGCTGGCTTAAAAAATACGATAGACGAGTATAATTCTAAAAAAGCAGTCTGTTCTACACTTGATTATTCTCTTAGTGTTCTTGTTGCTCCCGATGCATCGAGGGCAGGGAAAATAGAAAAAGGGGCCGTGAATATGTTTTTTGCAGTTGATCTAGTTCAGCTGCTTAAAAATAATACTTCGTTACCGGGACTATTAGATAAACTAACAACAATAAATCCAAACTTTTTAAAATACTTTTTAAAAAAGATCGATTTTTTTCATGTGGAAGTACAACGAGTTAACGTCCGTTCTGGTAGACAAGAGACGTTATGTGTATCTAATAATGATAGTTATTTCGATGATTCGGGCAAGACAGACAACAATGGGAATTCAATATCCCTAGGTCATAGATTCAGAAAAATGAACAGTCTCTTACATATACCGAACTACAATAATACCACAGTCAATTACTACGAGTTTAGAGACGCCTCAATTAATACGATGAATATGACCCACCATGGTCCGGCAGTTAACCCCCCGGCAGCTATGCCCAGTGCCATGGCCCCTGGATCTCAGTCTCTCACTTTCAACGAAACCGAAAACCGATACATGTATAAATTGGTGCTTAAGTTTAAAGATCCTTTGGTTGATTATTTACAAACGCAGCGCAGGAATGCTGAAAACATACTGAAAGATTTAGATGAATTGTCACGCAAAGTTAATTCTAAAATATATGACGTAACAGCAAACAAAAACGAAACCACATACGATAAAAACATTATAAATAATCCCGATGGCACGAACTCTCTGGAAAACACGCAGGTTGTCAATCTATCAAAGATGGTCGACGCGTATAATGTTTTCTACGATAAACTAAATCCAATTTTCATAATGCATGCAACCAATCCCGCTTCAAACTTTTTAACTTTTAAAATTGTAGAAAATATGCCTGAAAGCATATATAATAATTTTGGAGAATATGCCGACGTCGGATTTTTCCCCGGTACCGGGTTGAGCTACGCAGGTCAGATCGACGAAGAGAACATTGAAGATTTAGCAGCAATGTTGTATGGATTTGTTGACTATAATGAAACCGAGCCAATTAAAAATTATAATCTTAATTGGGATATAAGTTCGGCCGCTGCATTTATAAGAAACTTAGTAAATTTGAATACGACGAATCCTTCGAGGCTTATACAGGCAAGAAACATTATTAGCACGCTGCATAATAAAATAGTCAAGGCTTTGAGTTTGTTTGGTGCACCAACTACATATGTAACGATAAAAGATTCGTTTGGAAGTAGCACAAACGCTACAATACAAAAAACCGCGGGCATAAATTACGCTGACTATGTTAAAAGCCAAGGCAATTGCCAAAATTCAAAAGATTTGGTGACAATAGAATATCATAATACATTTTCCGAAATCCTAGATCTTGAAAAATATAGAAACTTTTTTGATTGGTTCGATACAAAAGAACAAAATGATCAAAACAATTCCATCGCTTTGACGCCACTAAATTTAAGAGTAGTGAGGGGAGCGAAATACGATGGTCTGGTAAAAGCAGCGGTTACTAAAAATATTAACACAGGGTTTCAGCCTATAATACAAAGTGCACTCCCCTATTCTTTTGTGCCCCACACTTCCAAAAGAAATATTAACTTATTTAACCGAAGAACACCTCTTGGCTTCCACGATACATGGCAGGTACCAGGGACAGCCCCCCCGGACCAGGATCCTATAGGAACGTATGATTTTAGAGAAAAAAGCTATCAATCGATGAGGAAAGATTTGTTTGACAAGCATACCCATAAGCTTCGAAATATAACAATACCAGAAATACTCTCATATTTTGGTATTAAATTTAAAAATGGTTGGAAGCCTAAAAGTAAATGGGTACCTGAGACAGAGAAAATGGGAGTCCCGGTTGGAGCAACAACTGCAAAAAAAGGTTCCAAAAGTGGTCCCAAAGGGGGCGCTAACCCGGGCTTCTCAGACGACATCGGCGAAGGCTTTATTGAGATACCACAAGATAAAATTGGTGTGGTCGGCGTCAATCCGGGCTATTGGGACAAAGACTCCGGCGGTGCAACCAACAGCGATCCAGATTACGGTTGGCAGGGTTCGCCCTATTCTCTTTACCCATTGATCACAGCAGAAAAAATAATTAATTACATTTTCTCTGATTTGTTGTATAATAATAGAGATGCCACATACAAAAATAAAACATACCCCGAGATTGAGCCCGCGCTCCAAACTCCAGTGCCGTTCGACGAAAACTATCCTATTACTATGAATTTACTTAGAGTTGCGTTAAACATGAGCAATATCTTCTCAAACCCGGAGCCCCTTGATTTATCAATACATTTAACACCAGCGGTGTGGGAAAACCTTTTTAGAGATAGTGGTGAGCTAAAGGTAGAAAACTACCAAGATTTTATTTCTCTTATGTGTCTTTTTGGGAAAGTTGAATATTTTACAGGGTTCCAGCAAACGGCGCCAAACAATGATTCCTCCCCAACATCATATTATTACAATGATATAATTAAGTCAAAACAATGGACACCGGTAACCAAAAACTCATTCTATGATATGCCACACAATAAAGTTTTATATTGCAGAATAAAGTTATTTGAAGGAAATTCTCCCGGAGCAATTGACAAGAGGTTTATAAAAATGTTTGCAAAATATTCTAACTATAATGAATATTTTTATTTAACCCGGTTCCCCGGGACACCAACCGGTGGGCCCAATACAGGGAGAATAGACACTGAACAAGGGAGAATAGACTACGATGAGCTTTATCCGGGAGAAGTTGATGGTTACCGCATCCCTATAGCTCCTGATGACAGGCGCGGACCAGCAGAAGATATTGGTCGCAACATAGGCTCAGAAGGAGCCCCCGGTCGCAGCGGCCCCGGTGTAGCTCCTGTTCCACCTAATGCACGCCCGGGCGCCACTTCGAGCGCGCCACGCGGCCAGCCCGTCGGTATCAGCGCTCCCGCGTACACAGGCCAGCAATTTGCTGTCCCCACAAGTGTACTGCCGCCCGTAGGTGCTGTTGATACCGCGTCGACCACTGTCGTCCGCGGAGGCTCACCAACACGAGGGGGTAATCCTTCGCGTTACTAATTATGATAGGAAAAAAATATGAAATATGAAACAGATTACTTTAGTAGCGCATGGCTAATATTTGCGGAAACTGTGATACCGGTTGCGAAACCACCTGCGACCAACCCGGATTTTTCGGATGACTATTTTGAAGAAACGGAAGCAGAGGGCGGAAATGAAATAGTTGGGGAAGAAGAGCGTCGACGAGAACTGGATGATATGCGCCGTCAAGAAAGCGAGCGGCGATGAAAACGAGACCGAGACTTAATTTATAATGTTTAAAAAATATACTTTAATAGATAATTTTGATAAGATTAATATGGCCCGATACAATACAATATTAGGCCCCAATTATGAATTTAAAAATTTTAAAGAAACAATGTCCACCGCACCTCCCGGCGTGATATCCGGGTTATGGCCGCCTTATAATAATTATTTAAATTATAATGCCTATAATGTAGTGCCCGACATTTATAGATTTGTTGCCAACAGAAGATTTTTTATAGATAAAGCCAACTGGGATCTAGTACGACCAGAGCATCTCCACGACCAGATGAGCAGTACAGCACAACATAGTGGTCAAAACACTTGGTATAATCCGCTTGAAGGTACCCCAATCAGGATTGATGTGTTGGAGTTGGACACGATATTAAAAGATAATTTAAAGATTGTTAATGCAAATTTACACCTTGATCAATATGATACATCTCCCGAGTTAGTTACCAATATCGACGGCACCAAAGAACATATTGCGATAACAAACCCGTATCCAGAAACCAGCCTTGCAAAGTTCCAAGTCGCGGCCGCCTTTTTTAGAAAAAAGTGGAAGGACAAGCCCGGCATGGCAATCACTGAGCTTGGCTCTACCGCGGTCAGACTTCATTCCCGCTTTGAGAGATATTCTAATTATCAATATTGGAATTTTCAATATGTACATTACACAGTAGCCAAAGGAATCAAGGACGAATGGAATGCCGATGAATGGTTGATGTCGGCCGATGCCGGGCACGGCAGTGTTTACAAATATATAGAAAACTTACTTATGTTTAATCCATTTCGCATCAAGACAACAGCAAACGGTGACCTGCTGGAACACTCAAACCAAGGTTACCGCCCAAAACATACATATTTCGTTGCTGATTTTTCAGTAGGTACAAATCAAAAGCCAAAAGAGTTTGATTACACGGTGAACAAATCTGTTGTTGAAATCGTTCCTAGCTATAACTATTATGCACCAGCCGCGGAATCCTTTCCAGCGTCGGTGGAGTCTGAACTGCAACTTCCAAATATTTATACATATTTTGCTTTAAAAAATACATATAACAATAGCGAAAAATTTACGTACTATCAAAACCTAGTGACAACAAATACGGGCGCCCAAATAAATCCTAAACTTTTTTCTATATCTGATTATTATGCAATTGTAACACAAAGCATTTTCCAGGACGAAGCCGAATTGGAGACAGAAGGAGCGATTGTATATCAAAACAGAGCAGTTGTGATCACTGACAAAAGTTTTCTCAGTGGGATCGACAAATTAAAACAAAAGTTTCCCTATGGAATAGAAGTATTGCTTCCGTCCCTTAACTCACCGCTAGCCCAAATTTTAAGCAACGAAGGAAGCTTGAGTCCGTTTATGTCAATATTAACAAATTATTTTAAAGACTCGTACGCCAAACAATGCCTGTCTCACAATTTTATTATGCACCGTCGCGACGAACAGAAAGGCCCCTCCGGAGAAACTAGCGCTGAAAGGCTCCAAGAAACTTTGGCTTTTTCTGAATTGCAAGTGTTCGATCTTAGCGGGTTTATAGACTCCGGGAAAGAAAGCTTTTTGACTACGGGTCAATCCGCTAGCTATAAAAAATATTTAAATGACATGTTGATAGCTAAGTTTGGCAAAACGATACACCAGTTTGGGCAAGGCGGTGATCCGGAAGGTGACCTCGGAATGTCGGTATTAATGCAATCTTTTGAAAGTATTAAAAATTATATTAATATAAAGCGCCTAGGCGAGTTCTATGATGTTTGGGACGGAAAAAAATGTCATACTGAACCAGTTGTTATTGAGATCGCCAAATATAAAAAAGTAGCGCCCGGGCAAACTGGCGCGCCAGCACCAAACAAATATATACAAAGCATATTTCTACCAGCCACCGGCGGCATAATAAATGAAGATAAGCAAATAATGCCATTAAAATATTTTGACACTCAAGTGTTTTATGGAGAAGAATATGTATACGAAATATTTGTTCATACCCTAGTAGTAGGTGCAACATACGAAACGAATAGAACTAATGAACACGCCAACCCCAATACGACCGGTGCCGAGGGCACGGGACTGAAGGGGTCCTATCTTGATGCACAATACCCGATTATTGCCTATCAATCAATGAACGATGTATCAACGGTTATTTCCTCCCACAACGGCATCGACTACGGTGTTCAGGATGACGCAGACTTTTTCTTTAAACCATATGCTTTAATCGTTCGTGCTCCTTTTTATAACAACAAAAGTTTGTTAGCCGCGGCACAAAAACAGGAAACAACAACCGTGCTGGATATGCCGCCGCTGCCTCCTGAAATAAGATTTATTCCATATAGGAACGTTGATAATAAAATATTGGTATTATTAAACATAAATTATGGACAAAGAACAATGTTGCCAATCAAACTGAATAGAGATGGAGATCATGAAAAGATACAGCAACAGCTAATAAATCAACAGCATTTAAGTAAACATAAGGATCTAGAACCGGCGTTGGGCAGTTATGCTAACCCAAAAACGCATCTAATATATAAAACAGACGATTCCGGCGGAGGTACATGGAGAATTTATAGGTCACCAAAAAAACCGCAGGCATGGGGAGGTCATTCCCCCGTAACAGCCACTACAATAAACTCGGACGAAAAAAACAGCTATGAAGATAAAATATTAAAAAATACTGATTATTACTATTTTGCTAGATATATTGATGTACATGGGAATGTTTCAAACCCCACAAATATATTTTATTTGAGAATGGTTAAGGAAGAGGGGTTCCCTCCTTACCTGATCGTAAAGCCGTTTTATTTCAAAGAAGAAAAACTAGAAAGGTTGATTACTGATATACCATTTAAAAAATATTTAAAAGTTAACTTAAGATCTTCTATAAGAAAAATAGTCGGCACTAAGTTCGAAGATACAGATTTGACATACGATTTTCCACATAATTCCGGGATTAAGTATAAATTTAGAGTCACGTCTGTAAAAACAGGTAAAAAGATAGATGTCAATGTTGACTTTTCACGAAGAAAGATGATACAATATTGGTCAGAGCTTAACGTATCTCCGCCGGAGCTAGGGGAGCCAATCC